>Ga0187819_10002164_pt1 | contig 10350 bp, 9 predicted proteins | sample NC_wetland_sal_i_15_FD_132411 | JGI IMG/M metagenome (GOLD analysis project Ga0187819, IMG submission 132411) | Wetland sediment microbial communities from Neuse River Estuary, North Carolina, USA - SO4_4 | ecosystem: Environmental > Aquatic > Freshwater > Wetlands > Sediment | place: USA: North...
CAGGGCAACCTGGTGCTGACCGAACCGGACGACATGCTGGCCACCGGCATCGAGATCGAGGCCAGGCCGCCGGGCAAGAAGGTCAAGCGGCTGTCGCTGCTGTCCGGCGGGGAGCGGTCGCTGACCGCCATCGCGTACCTGTTCGCGATCTTCAAGGCCCGCCCCTCGCCGTTCTACGTGCTGGATGAGGTGGAGGCGGCGCTGGACGACACCAACCTGCAGCGCCTGCTCGGGGTGTTCGACGAGCTGCGGGAGAGCTCCCAGCTCATCGTGATCACCCACCAGCGGCGCACGATGGAAGCCGCCGATGCCCTGTACGGCATCTCGATGCGCGGCGACGGCGTGTCCACCGTCATCAGCCAGCGGATCGCCTCCCGGCAGTCGGCCTAAATACCGGCCCGTCTCGTGCCGAGCAGCGCTGGAGCCGACGTGACGGATCCGGACCTGGGAGCGCCGCTCGGTGCGGGCGTCGCCCGCGGCGCCGCGCTCATCGCGGGCCTGACGATCGTGTCCAGGCTGTTCGGCCTGACCCGGACGCTGGTGTTCTCGCAGACGGTGGGCGCGAGCTGCCTCGGCACCGCGTACGTCACGGCGAACCAGGTCCCCAACCTGCTGTACGAGCTGGTCCTGGGCGGGGCGCTGACCAGCGCGATGGTCCCGGTGCTGGCCCGCTCGGCCGAGCGGGCGGCCCACGACCCGGCGGACCGGGCGCTGGTCAGCCAGATCACCTCGGCGCTGCTGACCTGGTCCGTGATCATCCTGGTCCCGCTCACCCTGGCCATCGCGGCGGCCGCCCATCCGATCGCCTCGCTGCTCAACCCGGCCAACGCCCAGGAGCACTGCGCCCGGGCCGACATGGTCGCCGACACCGCGACCATGATCCAGGTCTTCGCCCCGCAGGCGCTCCTGTACGGCCTCTCGGTCGTCCTCTACGGGCTGCTCCAGGCCTACCGCCGGTTCAGCGCGCCGACCCTCGGCCCGGCCATCTCCAGCCTGGTCCTGATCTCCTGCTACCTCGCGTTCGTGCCCCTGGATCACGGCCTGCCGCTGGCCCGGCTGCCCCTGGAGGCCGAGCTGGTCCTGGCCACCGGGACGACGCTGGGCGTCGCCGCCCTGGTCCTGGTCGCCATCCTGCCCACCTGGAGGCTGCGCCTGCGCCTGCGGCCGGCCCTGCGGTTCCCGCCCGGGGTGGCGCGCCGCGCGGGCGGCCTGGCCATCGTCGGCGTCGCCGAGCTCATCGTCATCGACGCGGCCAGCGTCGTGAACATCACCTTGGCCAACGGGCGGGGAGAGACCGGCGCGATCGTCATCTTCAACTACGCCCAGCAGGTGTTCACCTCCGTGTCGGCGGTCCTGGCCCTGTCGATCGTGACCAGTGCCTTCCCGGTCCTGTCCGCGCGTGAGGGCCCGGTCTTCGACCGGACCTGCGCCGGCTCGACGCGGGTGGCCCTGCTCACCTCGTGGCTCGCCACGGCCGTGATAGCGGCGGTCGCCGTGCCCGCCGCCCACGTCCTGGCCAAGCAGCCGGGGCAGGTACCGGAACTGATCGAGGCGTTCGCGGTGCTGGCTCCCGGCGTGGCCGGAGCCACGGTGATCGCGAACACGTCGCGCGTCATGTTCGTACTCGGGCGCCTGAAGATGGCGGCCATGGGACTGGCCGGGAGCTGGCTGCTGGTCATAGTGGCCGACGTGATCCTGGCCGAGCTGGCCCCGCCCCGCCTGGTGGTCGCCGCGCTGGCCCTTGGCAACACCATCGGCCAGACCGTCGTGGCCGTCCCGATGGTGGTGGCCACCCGCCGGATCTGCGGCGCGGCCGCCGTACAGGGCGTCGACCACGCGGCGCTGGCCGGGCTGAGCGCGGGAGCGGCCGGGGCCGCGGCCGGCGTCGCCGTCAGCCTGGCCGCGCCGGTGACCGGCAAGCTGCAGGCCTTCACCCTGGCGGTCCCGGCCGCCGCCTGCGCGGTCCTGGTCTTCGGCGTGGTCGCCTACCTGCTCGACGACGGCGACCTGAGGATCACCCTGGCGCTGGTGCGCCGGGCCCTGCGGCCGCGGCGGTAACGAACCCGATCGCCGATACCCCATTGCCGCTTTGCCCCTATGGTACAATCGGGCGGCATGGAGAAGGACAAGCAGAGCGTGCTCGAGGTGGATTCGCGCCGGCGGATCAGCCTGGGCGCGCTGGCCGAGCACGACCGTTACCTCGTGGACGTCGAGGAGGACGGAACCATCGTGCTCACCCCCGCGGTGGTCATGTCCGCGGCCCAGGCCCGGCTGCTCGCCGCCGTGGAGACGTCAAGGAAGATCGACGAGTTCCTCGACCACCCCGAGACCGGCTCGCGGCGCTCCCGTCCGCAACGGCCCCCGCGGTGAACCTGCTCTTCTCGCCTGAGGCCTCCGAAGTCCTGGACGTACTGGAAAAGGACTCGTCGAACACCAGGTTCGTGGATGCGATCTGGGATGCCCTGGACCTGATCGCCGAGCACCCTGGTTCGGCTCAGGCCCGGTACCGGTCACTCCGCACCGCCGGAGGGCACACGGTCTGGCTGGTCCCGGTCCGCGGCCAGCTCGACGACGAGTCGTGGGTCGTCCTCTGGCAGCCCCGCGACGACGAAGCGCTGGTCGCCTACGTCGGCCCGGCCGACTTCCGCCGCACCTGGCCATGACGCACGCAGGCCACCGCTCGCCCCGATGGCTCCGGCACCGGGCCGGGTCTGGAAGACTGTGACCCTGATGGAATACGTGATCCTGATCGTTGTCATCGCGGTTCTGGCGCTGGCCGGCGGCGGTTGGCTGCTGTTCGTGCGGCCTCGCCGCGGACGTGCCGTGACCGCACCGTCCGCACCGCCCGCGGGAGTCTCGGGCACCTCCTCCGCGTCCGGTAGCACAGCAGGCACCGCTGACCAGGCCACCGGGCCGGGAGCGCCCGCCGCGGCGGTGCTGGAGGTCGAGCGGCCACCGCCCTCCGCGGGGCGGATGGTCCGGCTGCGGGCCAGACTCGCCCGGTCGCAGACCTCGGTGGGCACCGCCCTGCTGAACCTCCTGTCGCGGGACCGGCTCGACGATGAGACCTGGGATGAGATCGAAGAGGTCCTCATCACCGCCGACGTAGGAGTGGCGCCCGCCCGAGCCATGGTGGATGACCTGCGCACCAAGGTCAAGGTGCTTGGCGCGCGAGGTACCAACGAGGTGCGGGGGCTGCTGCGCGACGAGCTGCTTACCCAACTTGGAGACGAGGACCGGACGCTGCGCGCCGCGCCGCACGGGGGACTGCCCGCCGTGATCCTCATGGTGGGCGTGAACGGCACCGGAAAGACGACGACCTGCGGAAAGCTCGCGCGCGCGCTGATCGGGGACGGGGAGACCGTCCTGCTCGGCGCGGCCGACACGTTCCGCGCGGCGGCCGCCGACCAACTCCAGACCTGGGGCGAACGGGTCGGGGCCAAGACGGTGCGCGCCGACCGGGACGGTGCCGACCCGGCCAGCGTGGCGTTCGAGGCGGTGACCGAGGGGATCGAGTCCGGCGTCGACGCGGTCATCATCGACACCGCGGGGCGGCTGCACACCAAGGTCGGGCTGATGGACGAGCTCGGCAAGGTCAAGCGCGTGGTGGAGAAGAAGGCCCCAGTCGACGAGGTCCTGCTGGTCCTCGACGCCACCACCGGCCAGAACGGGCTGCGCCAGGCGCGCGTGTTCGCCGAGGTGGTCGACATCACCGGCATCGTGCTGACCAAGCTCGACGGCACCGCCAAGGGCGGCATCGTCATCGCCGTCCAGCGCGAACTCGGCGTCCCGGTCAAGCTAGTGGGCCTCGGCGAGGGCCCCGACGACTTGGCCCCCTTCGACCCCGCCGCCTTCGTCGACGCCATCCTCGGCTAATCCCGCCGCCGAAACACTGACGTAACACGGGGTCCGGGTGTTTCACGTCGGCGACACACGCCGAAAGGCCCGGTGAAACCTCGGGGGCGGAACCTCGGAGCAGGACCGGCGAAGGGACACCCGTCATGAAGCTGATCACCGCGGTCATCAAGCCGTTCAAGCTGGACGACGTCAAGGCCGCGCTGCAGGCGTTCGGCGTCCGGGGCCTGACCGTCACCGAGGCCAGCGGGTACGGCCGGCAGCGGGGGCACACCGAGGTCTACCGCGGCGCCGAGTACCAGGTCGACCTGGTGCCGAAGGTCCGGGTCGAGGTCCTCTGCGAGGACGAGGACGCCGACGACCTGATCGAGGTGGTGGTCAAGGCGGCGCAGACGGGGCGGATCGGCGACGGGAAGGTCTGGTCGGTGCCCGTCGAGACGGTGGCGCGCGTGCGCACCGGAGAGCGCGGACCCGGCGCGATCTGACCTCGCGCGTTGAAGTCGTTCGCCGCTGACCGGGCCCGCCGGACCGGACAGGCCGACGAGTGGCTGGCCGGGCTGCTGGGGGCCGAGGCGGGGGTCGCCCTGGTGGCGGTCGGCGGGTACGGGCGCAAGGAACTGCTGCCCAAGAGTGACCTGGACGTGATGCTCCTGCACGGCGGGCGCGACGACATCACCAGCATCGCGGACCGGATCTGGTATCCGGTGTGGGACTCCGGCGTCGAGCTCGACCACGCGGTCCGCACCGTGCCGCAGGCCAGGAGGGTCGCGCGCGGCGACCTGAAGGTCGCCCTCGGGCTGCTGTCCGCCCGGCACGTGGCCGGCGACCCGGATCTGACGCAGCGGCTGCGCGCCGGGGCGCTCGAGGACTGGCGGTCGGACGCCCCGGCCCGGCTGGCCGAGCTGCACGCCGCCCACGACGAGCGCGCCAAGGTGATCGGCGAGCTGGCCTTCCTGCTCGAGCCGGACCTGAAGGAGGCCAGGGGCGGGCTGCGGGACGTGCACGCGATCCAGGCGGTGGCCGCCGCGTGGGTCGGCCCCGCGCCCGGGCCCAGGGTCCGGACGGCCTACGAGCAGATCCTCGACGTCAGGCACGCGCTGCACGAGGTCACCGGGCGGCGCCTGGACCGCCTGGTGCTCGAGGAGCACGACGAGGTGGCCCGCGCGCTCGGCCTGCTCGACGGGGACGTGCTGGTGCGGATCCTGGCCGGCGCGGCGCGGACCGTCGCCTACGCGGCCGATCACGCCTTCCGCGAGGCGGCCAGGCTGCGCTCGCGCCGACCGCGCCGCGGCCGCCCCGCGGACCGCAGCCCGCTGGCGGACGGCGTGGTGGAGCAGGACGACGAGGTGGTGCTCGCCCGCGCCGCCGACCCGGCCCGCGATCCCGCGCTCGTACTTCGCGCCGCGGCGGCCGCCGCCCAGGCCGGGCTGCCGCTGGCGCCGCGGACGCTGGCCCGGCTGACCCAGTGCCCGCCGCTGCCCGTTCCGTGGCCCGCCCCGGCGCGCGACGCGCTGCTGGCGCTGCTCGGCGCGGGGCCCGCCGCCATCGGGGTGTGGGAGGCCCTGGACACCGAAGGCCTGGTCGCCGCGCTGCTCCCGGACTGGGAGCGGGTCAGGAACCGGCCCCAGCGCAACCCGCTGCACAAGTTCACCGTCGACCGTCACCTGGCCGAGACCGCCGCGCACGCGGCCGCGCTGACCCGTGAGGTCGCCCGGCCCGACCTGCTCCTCCTCGCGGCCCTGCTGCACGACATCGGCAAGGGCTGGCCCGGTGATCACAGCATTACCGGCGAGATCGTCGCCCGCGACGCGGCCCGGCGGATGGGCCTGCCGGACCCGGACGTCGAGCTGGTCGCCTCGGCCGTCCGGCATCACCTCCTGCTGCCCATGGTGGCCACCCGGCGCGACCTGGACGATCCGGTCACCGTCACGCAGGTGGCGTGCGTCGTGCGCAGCCGCGCGCTGCTCGAACTGCTGCACGCCCTGGCCATCGCCGACGGCCAGGCCACCGGGCCCGCCGCGTGGAACGACTGGAAGGCCACCCTGGTCGCCGACCTCGTGCGCCGGGTGGGGGCCGTGCTGGCCGGGGAACCGACCCCCGAGCCCAGAGCGCTGCGCCCCGATCAGCTGGCGCTGGCCGCCGGCGGCGGGCCCGCGGCGACGGTGCGCGGATCGGAGGTGACCGTCGTCGCCCCCGACCGGCCCGACCTGCTGTGGCGGGCGGCGGGGGTACTCGCCTCGCACCGGCTGACCGTCCGCAGCGCCAACGCCACCTCGGTCGGCAGCACGGCGGTCACCGTGTTCGACGTCGAGCCCGAGTTCGGGGACCCCCCTGACGCGACCCTGGTGGCCGGGGACCTGCGGCGGATGCTGCAAGGACACCTGGACGTGCAGGAGCGGCTGGACCGCCGGGCGCGGGCCGTCAAGCCGCGCGCCGCGGCCACGGTTCCCGCGCCGCGGGTGAGCCTGGTCGACGGGGCCTCGCAGACCGCGACCGTGGTGGAGGTCCGGGCGCACGACGCGCCGGGGTTGCTGTGGCGGGTCGGCCGCGCGCTCGGGGAATGCGGCCTAGACGTCCGGGCGGCCCGGGTGGAGACGCTCGGCGCGGAGGTGGTCGACGTGTTCTACGTCACCGACAGCGCCGGCCAGCCGCTGGTCGGCCAGCAGCTACGCGGCCACACGGTGACCGCGGTCCTGCAGGCCCTGCGACCGGACCCGGCCACCGCGGACGACCGGTAGCCTGGTTAGGTGTTTGAGACCCTCTCTGACCGGCTGACGCAGGTCTTCTCGGCGCTGCGCGGCCGGGGCCGGCTGTCCCAGGCCGACATCGACGCCACCATGCGGGAGATCCGTATCGCCCTGCTCGAGGCGGACGTGGCGCTGCCCGTGGTCAGGCAGTTCGTCGCCCGGGTCAAGGAGCGGGCCAGCGGCGAAGAGGTCTCGGCCGCGCTGAACCCCGCCCAGCAGATCGTCAAGATCGTCAACGAGGAGCTGATCGGCATCCTCGGCGGCGAGGCCAGGCGCCTGCGGTTCGCCAAGGTCCCGCCCACCGTGATCATGCTGGCCGGCCTGCAGGGCTCAGGTAAGACCACGCTGGCCGCCAAGCTCGCCCTGTGGCTGAAGGCCCAGGGGAACACGCCGCTGATGGTGGCGGCGGACCTGCAGCGGCCGAACGCCGTGCAGCAGCTTCAGATCCTCGGCGAGCGCGCCGGCGTCCCGGTGTTCGCCCCCTCGCCCGGCAACGGCGTCGGCGACCCCGTGGCCGTGGCCCGGCAGTCCCTGGACGAGGCCAGGCGGCGCCAGCACAACATGGTCATCATCGACACGGCGGGGCGCCTGGGCATCGACGCCGAGATGATGGCGCAGGCCGTCGCCATCAGGGACGCCACCGAGCCGGACGAGGTCCTGTTCGTCGTCGACGCGATGATCGGCCAGGACGCGGTGGCGACCGCCCAGGCGTTCCTCGACGGGGTCGGGTACGACGGGGTGGCCCTGACCAAGATCGACGGTGACGCACGGGGCGGTGCGGCGCTGTCCATCGTCGAGCTGACCGGCCGGCCGATCATGTTCGTGTCCACGGGCGAGAAGCTCGAGGATTTCGACCTGTTCCATCCGGACCGGATGGCCGGGCGCATCCTGGACCTGGGCGACGTGCTCACGCTGATCGAGCAGGCTGAGAAGGCGTTCGACGCCGAGCAGACCGCCTCGCTGGCCGGGCGGATCGCCTCGGGCGAGGGCTTCACGCTCGAGGATTTCGTCGAGCAGCTGTCCATGGTGCGCAAGCTCGGGCCGATCGGGAACCTGCTCGGCATGCTCCCCGGCGCCCAGAAGAACCGCGAGCTGCTCTCCCAGGTCAACGACAAGGATCTGGACCGCGCGGAGGCCATCGTCCGGTCCATGACGCCGCAGGAGCGCCGCGACCCGAAGATCATCAACGGCTCCCGCCGGGCCCGCATCGCCAAGGGGTCCGGCGTCGCGGTCGGTGAGGTCTCCCAGCTGGTCACGAACTTCTTCGAGGGCCAGAAGCAGATGCGCGCGATGTTCGCGGGCGGCATCCCCGGCATGCCCGGGCTCCCCGGGGCGCGGCGCACGGCCGGCAAGAACGCCCGCGGCAAGAAGGGCAAGAAGAGGCCTGCCCGCAGCGGGAATCCGCAGCGCGCCGCCGAGATCGCCCGCGGCGAGGCAGCCCAAGCCGGTACCAAGGGCCCCGCGATCCCGCCCGGCCTGGGCGGAGCCGGGGGACTGGGCAACCTGCCACCCGGCCTGGCCGAGAAGCTGGCCGAAGGCCTGCCCGGCCTTCAGCCGGGCCTGCAGTTCCCGCCGTCCCAGCCGGGCCACAACAACGTGCCCGCCGCGTTCCGCGGCGACCCCAAGCGTCGCGACAAGAAGAACTAGGCCATCCCGGCACCACCGTCCGCCCCCTTGCGCGGCACGCACCATCAGTTGCTCTAAGTAGTATGTTGGATACTCTCCGATAGCTAGGATGAGGCCTAGCGATCAACCGAGCGAAACAGTCCGCTTCGCAGGGCGGCGCGATCACCGGCGCCGCAAAGGGGGAGACCAGCATGACCAGGCCGGGTGTCTACTTGTCCGCTGCCCGGCGCCACCCACGCGGTCGGCAGGCCGCGGCCGCCTCGATCGGCGCCCTAGCCCTGGCTCTGGCCGCGCCAGCGGTCGCCTCGGCCGCCCCCGCAGCACCAGCAGCACCGGCCGTCACCGCCACCATCACCGTCGGCAGCCAGCCGTGGGGGGTCGCGGTCAACCCCGTGACCGACACGGTCTACGTGGCCAACTCCTTCAGCAACAGCGTGTCGGTGATCAGCGGGCGGACCAGGACCGTCACCGGCACCATCGACGTCGGCGACCTGCCGACCCAGGTCGCGGTCAACTCGCGGACCGGCACGGTCTACGTCACCGACTACAACGCCGGAACGGTGTCGGTGATCGACGGCCGGACCGATACGGTCACCGACACCATCGCCGTCGGCAGCTATCCGGAGTGGATCGCGCTCAACCCGGTTACCGGCACCGTCTACGTCACCAACCAGGGCAGCGACTCGGTGTCGGTGATCAGCGGCCGGACCGATACGGTCACCGCCACCATCGGAGTCGGCGCAGCTCCGCAGGGGGTGGCGGTCAACCCGCTGACCGGCACTATCTACGTCGCGAACACCAACAGCCACAACGTGTCGGTGATCAGCGGGCGGACCAACACGGTCACCGGCACGATCACCGTCGGCACCAACCCGACCGGGGTCGCGGTCAACCCGCTGGCGGGCATCGTCTACGTCGCCAACAACGTCAGCGACAACGTGTCGGTGATCAGCGGGCGGACCGAGACGGTCACCGACACCATCCCGGTCGGCACCAACCCGGCCGGGGTCGCGGTCAACCCGCTGACCGGCACCGTCTACGTCGCCAACACCCTCGGCGGCACCGTGTCGGTGATCAGCGGGTGGACCGGCCGGGTCACCGCTACGGTCACCGTCCCGGGCCACCCGGTCGGGATCGCGGTCAACCCGCTGACCGGCGAGGTCTACACCGAGGACAATTCCGGCATCACCGCATCGGTAATAACCCCCTGGGGGCGCTAGTCGCGGGACACTGCCGCTACTCGGGGCCCAGAGCCCGCACGGTGTCGATCGTGTCGGCCTCGGCGGCTGGCCGACCGGGACCAGTTACGTTACGCTTGTCCGAATTGTGACGAGTGGGGGTGCCGGTGCTGGCAGGATTCCAGGACCATGCGGCGGCAGGCGGTGACCGGCTCCGGGTGGGCCACGCCGACCGCGAGCAGGTGGTTGAGGCGCTCAAGGGCGCGTTCGTGCAGGGCCGGCTGACCAGGGACGAGCTGGATGTGAGGGTAGGCCAGGCGCTGGCCGCGCGGACCGGCGCTGAGCTGGCCCCGCTCACCGCCGATATCCCCGTCGGCCCCGCCGTGGCCGGGCCGGTGCTCCCGCGGGCCTCTGCCCGCCCTCGGCCGCTGGCCAGGGCGGCTGCCGCCTCGAGTCCCTGCCTGGCCATCGCGTCCGCTGCCCTGTGGGTCGTCGGCCATCTCGATCATCCGCTCGGCCCCAGTCCCTACAGGTCCTGGATTGACCTGAGCCTCCTGGTGGCCATCGCCGCCGTGGTCGCGGCACTGCTCATCGTGGGATACGGGGTGGGCGCCTCAATCGAGCAGAGGCGTTCCCGCGGGCCGCGTCCGGCGCTCCCCGGTGACCCAGGGCTGGGTTTCACGTCCTAGCCCGGTTTCCCGGCCGCCAGTCGAGGCGCATCGCCCGCACCGGTGCCGCTACTGCGGACCGAGCGCCCCGCACGGTGCCGCTACTCCGGGCCGAGGGCCCGCACGGTGTCGATGGTGTCGGCCTCGGCGGCCGTCTTGTCCTCGCGGTAGCGCAGCACGCGGGCAAACCGCAGCGCGAGCCCGCCCGGGTAGCGCGGGCTGCGCTGCACGCCGTCGAAGGCGATCTCCACGACGAGTTCCGGCCGGACGTGGACC
>Ga0187819_10002166_pt1 | contig 10348 bp, 9 predicted proteins | sample NC_wetland_sal_i_15_FD_132411 | JGI IMG/M metagenome (GOLD analysis project Ga0187819, IMG submission 132411) | Wetland sediment microbial communities from Neuse River Estuary, North Carolina, USA - SO4_4 | ecosystem: Environmental > Aquatic > Freshwater > Wetlands > Sediment | place: USA: North...
GTATATAGCTTTGGGAGGATAAACCATGCCGGTACGGGTTGCGATCAATGGGTTCGGCCGGATCGGCCGCTTGGTGATGCGCGCAGCTCTGGAGCACGCCAACAAGGAGTTGGAGGTCGTCGGCATCAATGACCTCGGTCCGGTCGAGACCAACGCGCACCTATTGCGCTACGACAGCGTGCACGGCCGCTTTCCGGGTGAGGTCACGACCGGCGACAATTGGATGGATGCCGGCCGCGGCAAGATCCGGGTTACCGCGGAGCGCGACCCGGCCAAATTGCCGTGGCGCGAGCTCGGGGTCGATGTGGCGCTCGAATGCACCGGCATCTTTACTAAGCGCGAGGCTGCCGCCAAGCACCTAGAGGCCGGCGCCAAGAAAGTGATTGTTTCGGCTCCAGCCGATGGCGCCGACATGACCGTCGTGATGGGCGTCAACCAGGACGAGCTGAAACCCTCGCACCAGGTCATCTCGAACGGTTCATGCACGACCAACTGCCTGGCGCCGGTTGCCTATGTGCTGCATCAGGGTGTTGGCATCGAGCGCGGCTTCATGACGACGATCCACGCCTATACCGGCGATCAGAGCTTGCAGGACACGCTGCACCATGACCTCCGCCGCGCCCGAGCGGCGGCGCAGTCGATGATCCCGACCTCGACCGGCGCAGCACGGGCGATCGGCTTGGTCCTCCCGGCGCTCAAGGGCAAGTTAGACGGCACTGCGATCCGCGTGCCGACCGCCAACGTCTCGCTGATCGACCTGACTTTCGACGCGGCGCGCGAGACCTCGGGCGAAGAGATCAACTCGCTGATGGATGGGGCCGCCCGCTCGAACCGCCTTCGCGGCATTCTCGGCATCAACAGAGCCCCGACCGTATCGGTCGACTTCAACCACGACCCCCACAGCTCGACCTTCGATGTGACCCAGACCCAGGTGCTCGACAAACGCTTTGTCCGGGTGCTGGCCTGGTACGACAACGAATGGGGGTTTTCCAACCGCATGGTCGAGGTGGCCGCCTATTTCGGCGGGATGGCCTAGCCCCGCCGAAACTGCTTCGTCGCGACGCTCCTCGCAATGACAGCTTCCGGCGTCATTGTGAGCAAAGCGAAGGAATCTCGTGACGGGGAAGCTCCGGCCTTCGTTGTCCATTCGCTGGGCCACGCGACCGCCGCGCTGAGGGCTGCTGTGCGTGCCGGCCGACCGGTCGTGCTCGCCAGCGCGCCGGGGGCCGGCAGCTATGCGGGGCCGGGCTGGTTCGGGGCGCTCGTCCGCGCCGCGCGCGAGGCGGTTCCCGAGGCCCGCTCTTCAGCCCTTCTCGATTGCGGCGACGACGTCGGTGCGGCGTTGGCCGCGATTCGCTCGGAGATCGAAGGCGTGGTGTTCACCGGCCGAGCGGATGTCGCGCGCCGCCTCGCCGATATGGCCCGCCAACACGGTGTAAGGCTCGTGAGGGACCATCCAGCACCCGCGCTCGATCTATACGACGATTTCTTCGCACCGCCCGAACTCCTTGAGCGCCGCTGCGCAGAGGTTATGGCGCGATCCGGTTAAGCTTGGATCGCCGTCAGCAGCCGAGCTTGGCGGCGAGGTCGATGAAATCCTCTGCGATCACGTCGAAATCGTGCTCGGCCTTGAGGTCCCGGGTCTTGTTGGGGCCGTGCTCGAACGGCCGGCTGACAAAGGCGGTATGGAAGCCGCGACCGCGCGCTGCCACCAGGTCGCGATTGTGTGCGGCCACCATCATACATTGGCCAGGCTTCAGCCCGAGAAAATCTGCAGTCCGGTCGTAGGCCTCGGGCTGCGGCTTGTACGCATGGGCGACTTCGGCACCGAGGATCGCGTCCCAAGGCAGGCCGGCATATTTCGCCATGTTCACCATCAGCGCGACGTTGCCGTTCGACAATGTCGCGAGGATGTATTTGCGCTTGAGGCGGGTCAGGCCTTCGACCGTGTCCGGCCATCCGTCGAGGCGGTGCCAGGCGTGATTGAGATGGTCGATATCGGCCTCGCTGAGGCGCGATATGTCGAACTCCTTCAACAGCTCGACCAGGTTCTCGCGGTGCAAGTCGTCGAGCTTCGCCCAGGGGCGTTCGCCGTTGCGCACCTTTGCCATCGCCGGCTGGTAGCGCTCCCGCCATTTGTCGGCGAAGGTGTGCCAGTCCTTGTCGTAGCCTCTCGGCCCAAGAAAGGCCTTCGCCTCGCGGGCGATGCCGTCGCGCCAGTTCACCACCGTGCCGAACACGTCGAAGGTCAGAGCCCTTACCTCGGAAAGCGCCATCGTTTGGGTTCCTCCTCCTTTGTCAGGCCGCGGGTGCGACCGAGAGGCGGCCGACGACGCCATGGCGCTCGATCAGCCGGCCGACGAGCCCCGACTTCTTCGCCTCCTCGACAAAGTCGCGCAGGAACGCCGCACCCGCCGTGTTCTTCCGTGCCGTCCCGACCGCCTGCTGCACGGCAGTGAATTGCCCGTCGAGGATCCGCGAGCCGGGGCGCGCCTGCGCGACCGCAAGCAGGCCCGGGCGCAGCCCGGCATACGCGTCCATGTTTTCGCTGTCGAACTGCTTAAGTGCGGCGTCGGCGCTGTCGAACTGCAGCAGTTGCGCCTTCTTGATGTTGTTTTCGAGCCAGAGGCCGTAGGCGCTTCGCGCCGTTACCGCAATACGCTTCCCGGGTTGGTCGACCTCGGCGACATTGCGGATTGGAGAGCCCGCTGGCACGAGATAGGTCGCCTCGATCTCGCAATAGGCGGCGGTGAAGGCGATCACCGCGGCGCGCTGCGGCTCGGCGCCGATCAGGCCGATGTCCCACAGGCCCTTCTCGGCGTCGTCGGCGATCTCGCCCGGGCGGGCATAGGGCACATACTTGACCGGCACGCCGAGGCGAGCGGCAATCTCGCGGGCCATGTCGGGCGACACTCCCTCGGGATCGCCCGACGGGCTCTTTCCGGTAACCAACAGGAAATTGCCCATGTTGATCGCTGCGCGCAGAACCCCGGTCGGGGCGAGTTCGGATACGACTTCTCGAGACATGGGGAATGCGTCCGATCAATGGTGAACGGTTTCAGCTTATTTTGAACCCGACCGGCTGGCACGCAAATTCTCGCATCGCAAACGAGCACCTGGAGCCGTCGATCTTCTCGCCTGACATCGGCGGTTTTGCTACAAGAACGGACCGGGCGTTTGCCGGAAGTGGTGCACCCCCCACCCGCCAGGAAGGAACAGCCTATGGACCTCACCGAACCCGTCACAAAGATCCTCAGCTACTACGAGAGCGACAATCCCGGGACCAAGGCGAACCTTGCCCGCATCCTATTGCAGGGTAAGCTCGGCGGCACCGGCAGGCTGCTCATCTTACCGGTCGATCAGGGGGTCGAGCACGGGCCGGCGCGCAGCTTTGCACCAAACCCCCCGGCCTACGACCCGCATTATCATTACCAGCTCGCGCTCGACGCAGGTCTCTCCGCCTATGCCGCACCGCTCGGCTTTATCGAAGCCGGGGCGGACACCTTTGCCGGGCGGGTTCCGTTGATCCTCAAGCTCAACAACGCCAACAGCATGTCGCGCCTCAAGGAGAACGCGACCCAGGCCGTCACCGCAAGCGTCAAGGATGCGCTGCGACTCGGCTGCTCCGCGATCGGCTATACGATCTATCCGGGCTCGGACGCCGCTTATGATCAGATGCGCGACATCGCCGAGATGGCTTGCGAGGCGAAGTCCTATGGCCTCGCTGTCGTGATCTGGTCCTATCCGCGCGGCGGCAACCTGTCGCGAGAGGGCGAGACGGCGATCGACATCTGCGCCTATGCCGCACAGATCGCCGCCCAGCTCGGCGCCCACATCATCAAGGTCAAGCCCCCAACCGCGCATCTCGAGCTCGCCGCGGCAAAGAAGGTCTACGAGGATCGCGACATCGACATCTCGACCCCGGCGGCGAGGATCCGCCATGTCGTGCAGTCGGCGTTTAACGGCCGGCGGATCGTCGTCTTCTCGGGCGGCGAGGCCAAGGACCTCGATGGTGTCTTTGCCGAGGTGCGCGCGGTGCGCGACGGCGGTGGCAATGGCTCGATCATCGGCCGGAATACCTTCCAGCGGTCGAAGAAGGAGGCGCTCGATATGCTGGGCAAGATCGTCAAGATCTATCAGGGAAAAGACTGAGCAACCGGTGGAATTTGCTTCCTCGCGCGGCCTAAGTTGTTACCCCCTCCCCCCGCTGGCCGGGGCTAGAGGGCAGGGTGAGGCGGGCCCACGAGCCGGCTCGTGGCACCACCAACCTCATCTTCCCGTCGCGGAGCCTGTCCTCGGGCCGCGCTCCGCGCGGATCCGTGGGCGCCCCGCCCCTCCCTCTCCCCCCGAGGGGCGGACAGGGGCTCCTTTCGGGAGATTCGTGCTCTGAGCGCGGCCACGCAACGCGAGGCACGGGCGACGACGCGGCTCTATCTGATCACGCCGCCCGCGCTCGACCCCGACCGGTTTGCCAAGGAGCTGGAAGAGGCGCTGGCCGGCGGCGACGTCGCCTGTTTGCAATTGCGCCTCAAGGAGGTCGATGACGAGGCAATCCGCCGCGCAACCAGGATCCTGAAGCCGATCGCCCAGGACCACGACGTCGCGTTCATCATGAACGACCGGCCTGACCTCGCCGCCGAGCTCGTTTGCGACGGGGTGCATGTCGGCGAGGAGGACGCGCCCTATGCCGAAGCCCGCCGGCTCCTGGGACCGGACCATATCGTCGGGGTGACCTGCGGTGCGAGCCGCGACCGCGCCATCATCGCCTCCGAAGCCGGTGCAGACTACGTCGCCTTCGGGGCCTTCTTCCCGAGCATGACGAAGACCGCGACCAAGTACCGAGCGACTCCGGAATTGCTGCGCGACTGGAGTGAGACGACCGTCGTGCCGTGCTGCGCCATTGGCGGTATCACGCAGCAGAATTGCGGCCCCTTGGTCGAAGCCGGCGCCGATTTCCTCGCCGTCATCGGCGCCATCTGGTCATATCCCGGCGGACCGCGCGCGGCCGTATACGAATTTAACGAGGTCTTCGCCCGCTACGACCGCGCTTATCTCAGCTGCTGAAGTGCGGCCTCGGGGATTTTCCATCCTGCTATGGCGGTCAGTGTCGGGCGAACTCGGCTTGTGGAAACCGACACGTTGCGGGGACGACACGTGAGGAATCGGAAGATGGACCACAAGCGATTAGCCACCGGACGGTCCGATCCGGCCGCGGGAAACGGGCTTTTGGATCGCCGGCGCCTCTTCGCCGCGGCAGCGACCGGAAGTATGGCAGCGTTGATTTCTCGCCCTGGCGCGGCGGCAGCGGGTGAGCTTGTCGTCGAGCCGTGGATGCGGGAGGTCGGATCGCCGTTCACCGGCTACGGCCAGCCCTCGAGATTCGAGGCGAAGGTCGCTCGGATCTGGGCGAGCGCGCCGGGCACCACCGCCACCGGCGCCTCGCGCACACCGCATCACCTCCTCGACGGAACGATCACGCCAAGCGGGCTCCATTTCGAGCGCCACCACAGCGGCATCCCCGACATCGATCCTGAAGCGCACCGGCTGCTGATCCATGGCCTCGTCAAACGCCCGCTCGTCTTTACGCTCGAAGCCCTCGCCCGCTATCCAATGGTGTCGCGCATTGCGTTTATCGAATGCGGCGGCAATAGCGGGGCCCTCTATCAGAAGACCCCGGTCGCGGGCGGCGTGCAAGCGCTGCACGGCCTGGTCTCCTGCGCGGAGTGGACCGGCGTGCGGCTTGCCGATGTTCTCGGCGAAGCAGGGGTCGACCCAAGGGCGCAGTGGGTCCTCGCCGAGGGAGCGGACGCCGCCGGGATGAGCCGTAGTGTACCGCTGGCCAAAGCCATGGATGACGCGATCCTGGCGCTCTACCAGAACGGCGAGCGCGTTCGGCCGTCGAACGGCTACCCTCTGCGACTGCTGCTTCCAGGCTATGAAGGCAATATGAACGTCAAATGGCTACGTCGGATCAAGGTGACCGAGTGGCCGACGATGACAAAGGACGAGACGTCGAAATACACGATCTCGCTACCCGATGGTAAGGCTCTGCAATTCGTCTTCCCGATCGAAGCCAAGTCGGTGATTACCCGTCCCTCGCCCGGCCTGGCGATGAAGGGGGTAGGGCTCTACGAAATATCGGGGCTCGCCTGGTCCGGCTACGGAAAGATCGCCAAAGTCGATGTTTCTGCCGACGGCGGGAAAAGCTGGGCACCGGCGGTCCTCCAGGAGCCGGTTTTGGCGAAGGCGCTGACCCGCTTCCGTGTTGCCTGGCGCTGGGACGGTGGTCCCGCCATCCTGCAGAGCCGCGCGACCGACGAGTCGGGCTATGTTCAGCCGACCCGCGCTCGCCTGATCGCGGATCGCGGCATGAAGACGATCTATCACTTCAATGGAATTGCCAGCTGGGCCGTCGGCGAAAACGGCGAGGTGACGCATGTCTACGCCTAGTCGCCTCGTCGCGGCGGCCTCGGCCTTGCTCGTCCTGTCGTCGGCCGGGCTCGCCGAAGGGCCGGGGCTCGGCCGAGTCGCCACCCCGGACGAGATCGCATCCTGGGACATCAGCATCGGCCCGGATGGCGCCGGGCTGCCGCCCGGCCGCGGGACCCCGAAGCAGGGCGAGACCGTCTACGCCGAAAAATGCCTCGCGTGCCATGGCGAAATGGGGGCCGGCAAGCCCAACGACCAGCTCGTCGGCGGACGAGGCAGCCTGAGCGGCGAACAGGCTCCAGTAAAGACGGTCGGCAGCTTTTGGCCCTACGCCACGACCCTCTTCGACTATGTGCGCCGAGCGATGCCGCTGAACGCCCCAAAATCACTTAGCGACGACGAGGTTTATGCGGTCTCCGCCTATATCCTCCAGCTGAACGGCATCATCGGCGAGGCCGATGTGATGGATGCGCAGACATTGCCGCAGGTGCAGATGCCGAACCGGAACGGTTTTATCGTCTTCTCTCCCGCGAAATAACCCGGCACCTCGCTTTGTGCCCGCTGGGGTAGGGGCACGCTGCGGCTAATTACTCGACGATGACCTGCCCGTACATCCACGGGTGCGGGGTGCAGATGAAGTAGTAGTTGCCAGGCTCGGAGAAGGTGATGGTCTTTGACTGGCCCTTCTCCAATACGCCGGTGTCCCAATCGCCCTGCCGGTAGGCGGTCGCGGTGTGCGGGATGTCGCCGACATTGGTGAAGGTTACGGCGGTCCCTGCTTTGACCCGAGTCCGGGCCGGGAAATACGTATATTCGACGTTGTTGGCGCCGATATTGATCTTGGCGACTCCTTCGGCGATTGGCCCCGCCGGGCCGGCGACCGTGGCCGGCGGCGGCGGCGGCCAAAGCGGACCGAGCTGTCCCTTCAGCGAAAAAGCCCAGACCGCGTCGCCAAAGGAGCTGCCTTGCAGCACGTTGCCGCCGGTCGCGATCGCGATGAACTGCTCGCCGTCGACCTCGTAGACGACTGCGGGCGCGTCGGCGCCAAAGCCGGTCTGGAAGCTCCATAACTTGTCGCCGGTCTTGGCGTCGACAGCGACGAAGTTGCCGTCCGGCTCGCCGCGCAACAACAGGCCGCCGGCGGTGACGGTGGAGCCGCCGCCGCCCCCCATACGATAGGGCATCTTGTGCTGCCAGCTGATCTTGTTGGTCGTGCCGGCGATCGCAGTGAACGTGCCGGACATCGATATGCCCATCGGGGTCGCGGCCAAGCTCCCGCCGGTATAGCGCTGGCCGGGCTTGTAAGTGTTGTCGCCGTAACGCACGAACGCGGTCGAACGGACGCTGCCGGCGACGTAAAAGTAGCCGGTGTCGGGGCTGTAGGGCATCGGTGCCCAAGACGTGCCGCCGGTGACGCCGGGCTGGATCAGCACCGGCTCCTCCCAGAAGGGCTCGAAGATGCAGCCGGCCTTGTCATATCCCTCAAACCTCGGCGCGCATTGCGGCACGAACGCGTCGCCAATCGGGAAGGGCTGGGTCTTCGCGGTCTTCTGCCGCGGCTCCTGCGGCACCGGCTTTTCCTCGACGCCGATCAGCGGCTTTCCGTTGGTGCGGTCGAGGATGTAGACCCAGCCGGTCTTGCCGGCTTCGGCGATGCCCTTCTGCGGCTGGCCGTTGATCACCGCATCGAACAGCACGACCGGGCTCACTGCGTCATAGTCCCAGATGTCGTGGTGGACCTGCTGGAAATGCCAGACATATTCGCCGGTCTTGGCCTTCAGGGCGACAATCGAGGCGCAGAACAAATTGTCGCCTTCGCGGATCGCACCATCGAGATCAGGACCGCAATTGCCGGTGGCGAAATAAATCAGCCCGAGATCGGGGTCGAGCGCCGGGGTGTTCCAGATCGTCGCCCCGCCGCGCTGAAAATGGTCGCTGCCGGCGGGCCAGGTGTCGCCGCCGATTTCGTCGGCGTCGGGCACGGTAAACGAGCGCCACAGGATCTTACCGGTCTTGGCGTCGAGTGCCGTCAGCCGGCCGCGCACGCCGAATTCGCCGCCGCTGAGGCCGCTGTAGACGATGCCGTCGTAATACAAGGGCGCGCTCGTGATCGTGTAGCCGCTTTGCCACTCCTCGAGCGGCGTCTGCCACACCTCGTTGCCGGTCTTGGTGTCGAGCGCGACGACTCTGGCGTCGAGCTGGCCGAGAAACAGCAGGCCCTCGCCCATCGCCACACCGCGGTTATCCCAGCCGCAGCACGCGGTCGAGATCTTCTGGTCAATATGCGACTGGCGTTCCCACAGCATCGCGCCGGTCTTGGCGTTGAGCGCGAAGACATCGTCGTTGCCGGTGACGACATACATAATGTCGTCCTTGACCAGCGGCGTCGCCTCGAAAGAATACTTGCCGCCAAACCCGGAGCCTCTGAGCCGGGTCATCCAGGCGCCCTTGAGCTGCTTGACGTTGCTTGTGTCGATCTGTTTCAGCGTCGAATAACGCTGGTTGGTCAGGTTGCCGCCGTTGGTGACCCAGTCCTTACCGACCGGGGCCCGGAGCAGGCGATCGATCTCCGGGTCGGCAGCCGTGACCGGTATCGCCGCCAGGAAGAACAAGCCGAGAGCCATCAACATTGGCACCATTCGCGGCCACATGGGTCTTCCTCCCTTTTTGCTGGTGCCGAGGCGGCTGGCAACACTCGGGGAATAGCCCCGATCGGTGCCTTTTCCTAACACCGCCGAGCGTGAGCGCTCGGCGGGGCTAAATTATGCGTGCCTCTCGCGGTGCTTTGTTACTCGACGATGACCTGTCCGTACATCCACGGGTGCGGCGCACAGATGTAATAGTAGGTGCCAGGCTTGTCGAAAGTGATTGTCTTCGACTCGCCCGAATTCAGCACCCCAGTGTCCCAGGCCCCGATCTTGCCGTTCTCAATGGAGGTCGCAGTGTGCGGCGTGTCGCCGGCATTGGTGAAGGTCACTGCGGTTCCAGCCTTGACTCGAGTACGGCCCGGAAAATAGCGATACTCGACGTTATTGGCGCCAATTTTGACGGTGGTCTCGTCGGCAATCGGTCCCGTAGGTCCGGCGACGGTGGGCGGCGGTGGCGGTGGCCATAGCGGGTTTACTTGGCCTTTGAGGGAGAATGCCCATACCGCATCGCCATTGGCGCTGCCCACACCCTGATTGCCGCCGGCAGCGACGGCCACGTATTCCTCGCCATCGACCTCGTAGACCATAGGGGGTGCCTCGACGCCAAAACCCGTCTGGAACTGCCAGAGAGCCTCGCCGGTCTTGGCATCGCGAGCCTGTATCGTGCCGCTGGGATCGCCGTGGAACACGAGGCCACCGGCCGTCGTGGTCGAGCCACCGCCGCTGCCGACGCGATAGGGGACATTCTTCTGCCAGGCGATCTTGTTGGTAGTCGCGGTGATCGCCGTCCAGTTGCCGCTCATCGTCGAGCCGATCGGCGCTGCCTGAGTGCCTCCGTTATATTGCTCTCCCTTTTTGTAGGGTTCACCATAGCGAACGAAGGCGCTGGTGCGGATCGTGCCGGGCACGTAGAAATCCCCAGTGTCCGGGTTGTATGACATCGGCGACCAGTTGGTGCCGCCGATCCCGGACGGCTGGACCAAGGTTGGCTCTTCCCAGAAGGCCTCGAAGATACAGCCGTATCTTTCGTATCCCTCCAACGGCTTCGCGCATTGCGGAACGATCGCGTCGCCGATCGGATAAGGCTGGGTTTTCGCCGTGTGCTGCAGCGGCTCCTGCGGTACTGGGCGTTCGTCGATGCCGATCAGCGGCTTACCGTTGGTGCGGTCGAGGATATAGACCCAGCCGGTGCGGCCGGCTTGTGCGATCCCCTTGCGCGGCTGGCCGTTGATAACGGTGTCGAAGAGAAGGGCCGGGCTCGCCGCGTCATA
>Ga0187819_10002168_pt1 | contig 10346 bp, 4 predicted proteins | sample NC_wetland_sal_i_15_FD_132411 | JGI IMG/M metagenome (GOLD analysis project Ga0187819, IMG submission 132411) | Wetland sediment microbial communities from Neuse River Estuary, North Carolina, USA - SO4_4 | ecosystem: Environmental > Aquatic > Freshwater > Wetlands > Sediment | place: USA: North...
CCGGCCGCGTTCCCGAACCTCCTCGTTAACGGGGCGGCCGGGATCGCGGTCGGGATGGCCACGAACATGGCGCCGCACAACCTGGGCGAGGTAGTCGCCGCGGCCCGGCACCTGATCGCGCACCCGGACGCCGACCTGGAGACGCTGATGCGGTTCGTGCCGGGCCCGGACCTGCCCACCGGCGGCAAGATCGTCGGGCTGGACGGGATCAGGGAGGCCTACGAGACCGGGCGCGGCGTCTTCCGCACCAGGGCCGCCGCCAGAATCGAAAAGATCACGCCGCGCCGCAGCGGGATCGTGGTCACCGAGTTGCCCTACGGCGTCGGCCCGGAGCGGGTCATCTCCCGGGTCAAGGACCTGGTCCAGGGCAAGAAGCTGAACGGGGTCTCCGACCTCAAGGACCTCACCGACATGCGCAACGGCCTCCGGCTGGTGATCGAGGTCCGGTCCGGCTTCGTGCCGGAGGCGGTGCTGGACGAGCTGTACCGGCTGACCCCGCTGGAGGAGACGTTCGGCATCAACAACGTCGCACTGGTGGACGGCCAGCCTAAGGTGCTCGGCCTGCGTGAGCTGCTGCAGATCTACGTTGACCACCGGATTGAGGTCGTCCGCCGCCGCTGCGAGTACCGGCGGGCCAAGCGCGCGAGCCGACTGCACCTGGTCGACGGCCTGATCATCGCGTTGCTCAACATCGACGAGGTCATCCAGGTGATCAGGTCGAGCGACGACGCAGCCGCTGCCAAGGAACGGCTGATGGCGGTCTTTGACCTGACCGAAATCCAGGCGCAGTACATCCTGGACACCCCGCTGCGGAGGCTGACCCGGTACGACCGGCTCGAGCTTGAGCGCGAACGGGAGACGCTGCAGGCCGAGATCGCCGAGCTGACCCAGATCCTCGAGTCTGAGCAGCGGCTGCGCGAGCTCGTCTCATCTGAGCTGGGCGCGGTGAGCGAGAAGTTCGCCACGCCGCGCCGGACGGTGCTGCTGGAAGGCACGGGCGCAACCAGGACCGCGGCCGCGCCGCTCGAGGTGGCCGACGAGCCCTGCACGGTGCTGCTGTCCTCGGCAGGCCTATTGGCCCGCACCGCAGCCCGGCCGTCCGCAACCGGGCAGTCTGTCCTGCCACTCGATGATCAGGAGGAGGAACGTGGTGCCCCGCCGCGGCGGTCGTCCGGCCGCTCGGGCGGGTCCGGGCCGCGCGCCGCGCATGACGTGATTGTCTCGGCCGTCTCATCGACCGCCCGCGGCGTTGTCGGCGTACTGACTTCGCGCGGCAGGCTGATCCGGCTCGGCGTGCTGGAGCTGCCGGCGCTGCCGCCGAGCGCGCAATCACCCGCGCTGTCGGGAGGCGCGCCGGTCAGCGAGTTCCTCACGACCGCTCCGGGCGAGAGCGTTGTGGCCATCGTCGCGGCCGAGGCCGCCGGCGCCGGGCTGGCGCTCGGCACCGCGCACGGCGTAGTCAAGCGGGTCACGCCGGATTACCCGCAGAATGCGCAGGACTTCGAGGTGATCGCGCTCAGGGACGGCGACAGCGTCATCGGCGCGGTCCAGCTCGCGGACGAGGACACCGAGCTGACGTTCATCACCAGCGACGCGCAGCTGCTCCGTTTCCCCGCCTCCTCGGTCCGGCCGCAGGGCAGGGCGGCGGCGGGAATGGCCGGCGTCCGGCTGGCGCCTCGCGCCAGCGTGATCTGGTTCGGCGCGGTGGATCCTGCGGCCGGGGTGCAGGACGCGGCAGCTGGCGGCCCGGCCAGCGGACCGGTGGTGGTTACCGTCGCCGGGGCTGCCGGGGCGCTACCCGGCACGACCGCGGCCACGGTCAAGGTCACTCCGTTCGCCGAGTTCCCGCCCAAGGGCCGGGCAACCGGCGGAGTGCGGTGTCATCGGTTCCTCAAGGGCGAGGATGCGCTCGTGCTTGCCTGGGCCGGCCCGGGACCGGCCCGGGGGGCAACCGCGGCCGGCACGCCGATCGAGCTACCGCCACCTGTCGGGCGACGGGACGGCTCGGGCGAGCGCGTCACGCACCCGCTGGCAGCCATCGGCGGCACGGCGCCGTCCTGACGCTGGCAGCGTTGCCGTCGAGGCTCAGAGCAGGGTGAGAGCCTGGTTTCGGGTTCGCGGCAGCCCGGCCGCGCAGGCTGTTCCCGAGACGACGAGCCGACCGCATCCGCGGCGGCCGTCGAGAAGGGAGGAGCCTGAATGGTTTCCAGAACTGGCGGGCGGATCCGGCGGCTTGTCATTACCGGCGTCATCGCCGGAGGGCTAGGAGCGGGCGTCACCGGTGTGGCGCTTGCCTCTACTGGCGGCTCGGGGGCGGCGGGTACGACGTCGACACACGCGTCGACGACTTCGGCCCAGTCCTCGCCGTCATCGTCGAAGTCGCCGTCGGCTGGGTCCAGCTCGGCCTCGGCCCAGATGTCGCCGGGATCAACGAGCACGCACCACTGCACGCATATGGGCAGTGGCTCGAGTAACTCCAGCAGCTCGAGCAGCGCAAGCGGTTCGTAGGTCGGCGTCGACCAGGTGATGCCGCGCGGCTGCCCCCGCCGCGCGGCATCACTGCGTCGGGCTAGCCGCCAGTGGTGTCAGGCGTCGATACGGGATGGATCGAGTTCGGCGGCACCGCCGACGATAAAGTCACGGCGCGGCCCGACCTCGCTTCCCATCAGCAGGTCAAACATGTTCTTAGCGGCCTCGGTGTCCTCGATCCTGATTCGGCGCAGGACGCGGCGGCGCGGGTCCATGGTGGTCTCGGCAAGCTGGTGGGCGTCCATCTCGCCAAGGCCCTTGTAGCGCTGCGGTGGTTCTTTGAATCGCTGCCCCTTGCGGTCAAGCTCAAGCAGCGTGCGATGCAGCTCAGCGTCGCTGTAGGTGTAGATGTAGCGCTGCTGGCCCTTGCGCGGGTTGGTCAGCTCGATCCGGTGCAGCGGCGGCACCGCGGCGAAGACGCGGCCTGCCTCCACCATCGGCCGCATGTAGCGGTGGAACAGGGTCAGCAGCAGAGTGCGGATGTGCGCGCCGTCGACATCCGCGTCCGCCATGAAGATCACCCGCTGATAGCGCGCCGAATCGAGGTCAAAGGCATTGCCCGAGCCGGCGCCGAGTACCTGGATGATCGCTGCGCACTCGGCGTTCTTGAGCATGTCGGCAAGCGAGGCCTTCTGCACATTCAGGATCTTGCCGCGGATCGGCAGCAGCGCCTGGAACTCAGAGTCGCGCGCGTTCTTCGCCGTCCCTAGTGCCGAGTCACCCTCGACGATGAACAGTTCGCTGCGGTCGTCCGCCGACCGGCAGTCGACGAGCTTGGCCGGCAGCGCCGAGTTGGCGATGGCCGACTTGCGCCGCTGATTCTCCCGGTGCTCACGAGCGGCGATCCTCATCTTGGCAGCCGAGATGACCTTGTCGAGTACGGCCTTGGCTTGCTGCTTGCTCCCCCGAACGCGGCCCTCGAGGAAATTCCTGAGCTCGGCGGACACCACCTGGCTGACGATCTTCGTGGCCGGAGGCGTGCCCAGTACTTCCTTGGTCTGGCCCTCAAACTGCGGCTCAGGCAACCGGACCGAGACGACGGCAGTCAGGCCCTCGAGCACGTCCTCCCTGATCACCGGCTCCTCGCCCGCCTTCAGCAGGCGTGCCGCCTTCAGCTGGTCGTTGAGAGTCCTGACGATGGCCCGCTCGAAGCCGGTGACGTGCGTGCCGCCCTTGGCCGTCGCGATCACGTTCACGAAGGAGCGCACGGTCGTGTCGTAGCCGCTGTCCCAGCGCAGCGCCACGTCCACGTCCAGCTGGCGCTCAACCTCGGTCAGCGTCAGGTGGCCATTGTCGTCCAGCACCGGGACAGTCTCGGTGAACAGCCCCGAGCCGGTGATCCTCAGGACGTCAGTAACCGGCTCTCCGGCCGACAAGTGCGCGCAGAACTCGCTGATCCCGCCGACGAACCTGAACTCGGCAGTGTGCCCGGCCTGCGGGGGCACCGCGGACTCCGCCGCAGCCTCGTCAATGACACCCCGATCAGGCCGCTCGTCGGTAACCCTGATGCTAAGGCCAGGTACCAGATACGCGGTCTGCCTGGCTTGCTGCGCCAGCCAGTCAAAGCTCCAGTCGGCACCGGGGATGAAGATCTGCCGGTCCGGCCAGAACCTGATCCTGGTGCCGGTCGCCGTCTTGGCGACCCTGCGGCCCTTGCGCAGCCCCGAGCCGGGCGTGAAGGCGGCATCCGGCCCCGCACCGGAGAACTCTCCTGGCACTCCTCGCCGGAAGCTGACTGCCCACTCGTGGCCCGCCTTTTCCACCCAGACGTCCAGGCGGGCCGACAGCGCGTTGACCACCGATGCGCCAACGCCGTGCAGGCCGCCGGACGCGGTGTAGGACCCACCGCCGAATTTGCCACCGGCGTGCAGCCTGGTCATCACCAGCTCAACCCCCGGCAGGCCGGTCCGCGGCTCGACGTCGACGGGAATCCCCCGCCCGTTGTCCTGAACCTCGGCCGATCCGTCGGCGTGCAGCATCACCTCGATGCGGGTACATGCCCCGGCTAGCGCCTCATCGACTGAATTGTCGAATATCTCGCCCAGGCACTGGGCCAGGCCACGCCCGTCGGTTGACCCGATGTACATGCCAGGGCGCTTTCGAACGGCGTCCAGGCCTTCCAGCACGGTCAGATGGCGAGCGGTATACCCGTCAACAGCCCCAGCCGCTCGCGCGCGTCCAGCGCTGGCTGAGCCCGCGCTGGCGGGTCCGGTGGCGGCGGGCTCGGTGCTGACGGCGGTCACAGCGGCTCTCCTGGGCAGAACGGCTCACTCCGGCCCTGCCTGGCGACGCCAGATAAGGGCCTGAGGGCAGACTAGCCGCCCGCTGGCAGAGCCTCGCGCCACCACGCCGAGGGATATATAGCTCTAACAGCCATAGATTTCTTATACAGCTATATATCGCCACGGCTAGTGAGGGCCGGGCAAAGCTGATTGTTCGCCCTCGGCATACTCGTAGCCAGCAGGGGATGACAAAGGGCCAGCCCGGATGTTGTGATGCGTAGGAGATCACAGGTTAGAAGGACTGTTACCGGGTAGCACCAGGCGACGCCAGCGAGTCCCGTAGCCAGCGGGACACGGCGACGGTGAGACCGTGCAGGATCGCGAGACGGTACAGTCCTCGAGGCGAGGAGGCGACATGACCGGAGCTATAGCCCCTACTAGGCCGCTTAACGCCCTTGACTTGTGTGACCGGTGCGGCGCACCTGCTTACGTACGCGTACTGCTGCCCGGCTCGGGCGAGTTGCTGTTCTGCGCGCACCACAACCGCAAGCACGCTGACGCGCTTGCCAAGATCGCCGTCGAGATCCAGGACGAGACCGGCAGGCTCGCGAGCAAGCCCGACGCCGATTCCTGAGTAGCCTAAGACTGATCAGCCCCTGGCCAGCACTGCTGGCCAGGGGCTTCTTACGACTTGCGGGCGGGGCCCGCGGGTTCAGTCGAGATAATCCCGCAGTACCTGCGACCGGGACGGGTGCCTGAGCTTGGACATGGTCTTGGATTCGATCTGCCGGATCCGCTCCCTGGTTACGCCGTAGACCTTGCCGATCTCATCCAGAGTCTTGGGCTGGCCGTCGGTCAGCCCGAACCGCATGGAGACAACACCCGCCTCACGCTCGGACAGCGTGTCCAGTACAGAGTGCAGTTGCTCCTGCAGCAGCGTGAAGCTGACCGCCTCGCCTGGCTGGATGGCCTCGGAGTCCTCGATCAAGTCGCCGAACTCGCTGTCTCCGTCCTCGCCAAGCGGCGTGTGCAAGGAGATTGGCTCGCGGCCGTACTTCTGCACCTCGATGACCTTCTCAGGGGTCATGTCCAGCTCAGCGGCGAGTTCCTCGGGCGTCGGCTCGCGGCCTAGGTCCTGCAGCATCTGACGCTGCACCCTGGCAAGCTTGTTGATCACCTCAACCATGTGCACCGGGATCCTGATGGTCCTGGCCTGGTCGGCCATGGCCCGGGTGATGGCCTGGCGGATCCACCAGGTCGCGTAGGTGGAGAACTTGTAGCCCTTGGTGTAGTCGAACTTCTCCACCGCGCGGATCAGGCCGAGATTCCCCTCCTGGATCAGGTCAAGAAACAGCATGCCCCGCCCGGTGTACCGCTTGGCTAGCGAGACCACGAGCCGAAGGTTGGCCTCAAGCAGGTGATTCTTGGCCCGCCTGCCGTCGTCGGCGATCCACTCCAGATCCAGCCTGATGTCAGTCCGCAGCGCGTCGCGGCTATCGGCGAGCTTCTCCTCGGCGAACAGGCCCGCCTCGATCCGCTTTGCTAGCTCAACTTCCTGCTCGGCGTTGAGCAGGGGCACTTTGCCGATCTGCTTGAGATAGTCCTTGACCGGATCCGACGTCGCGCCCGCAACTGCCACCTGCGCGGCCGGCAGGTCCTCGTCGTCGTCTCCGTAGACGAAGGCCTCATCCTCGGTGTCTTCGGCGGCTGCCGACGCCGCTGCCACTCCGGTCACGACGGCGGACCCGTTGGCGCTGGCGCTGGCAAGCAATTCTGAGTCCTCGGCCGCATCCTCGGCGATCGGGGCGGGGTCGACCTCGCCGACCAGGCCGAGTTCATCGTCGGCGTCCGCGTCTTCCGCGTCCGCCTCTTCCCCGTCGATCTCGAGTTCTTCCAGTTCGGCATCGACGTCGAGGAAACCGACGTCGGCCAGGTCGGGATCGGCCTCCAGGTCCGCCACGTCCGCCAGGTCTGGATCGGCCTCCAGTGCTACATCGGCCAGTTCCGGGTCCTGGTCCAGCCCGGCCTCCGCAGCCAGGTCGGCGTCGGCAGTCACGTCGATGTTCCCGTCGTCACGATGGTCTCCCCTGCCCGGCAGCTCATTCGATGCCTGCTTTCCCTGCCTCGCCTTGGCGCGCGCCGAACCGGCCTCGCCCGTTGCCGACCGGCCGCGAGCGCGGCCGGCCTTCGCCTGCGCTCCGGCCTCGCCGGCGTTGCTGCCGCCGTTGACCCCGCCAGCTGCCGCTGACCTGGCCGGTGCCCGGCGATTCCGGGTGCCTGCCGGTCGTCTGGCAGCGGGCACGCCCTTGCCGCCAGCGGGCCCATCACCAGGCACCAGGGCTACTGGCTGGTCCGTTTGGGCGTTGGCGTCGGCAGTACCGCCACGGGACTGCTGCGGTACGCGTGCGCCCTGCGCAGACGGCCGAGACTGCCGCCGAGCCGCCGAGCCTGCAGCGCTAGCCACCGCGTCACCCCTTCCCTCGCTGGATGGCGGCCCGCCTAGCCACGCCCAGCACCCGGCTGTTCGAACTAGCAGACGACACTGCCACCCCTCCGGCCAACCTCATGGTGAGCATCGGATCTACCGCGCGAATCCCGCTCCCTGGACCAAGCCAGAAATCAGGAAACTGCCGCCGGAGCGTACGCTCTGCACAAGGTCCTCTCCCGTCCACCACCTTAGGCGCAGTGTTCGGGTAGGTCGTACCGCTGCGGGCAAGCGCCCTTGCTGCCCCGGCGGAGCTGAGAGCACAACCTCGGGAATGGTACCCGCATTCCTCATGCCCTCCCCTTTCTCGCCGACCCGGCCCGCCAGAGGCGGCCGGACACGTTCCCTTCCATCGCAGGAACGTGCATAACCAGCACTGTCACGTCGTCATCCTGCTCGTATCCGGTCAGCATCCGGTCCACGAGATAACCCAGTAGCTGCGCCGGATCCTCGGCTACTGCCGGCGGAGCCTGGGCCGCCACCGCCACCAGCTCATCCAGGCCCGCATCCAGGCCGCGTTTCCGGTTCTCTACAAGACCATCGGAATAGAGCACCGCAGTGTTGCCAGGCGGCAGCCGGAACGCATACTGCTGGCGCGGGCTGGCCCAGCCCAGCGGGGTTCCGGCCACGGCCGAATCGAGCCTGGGCGGGCCATCAGGCGAGAGCAGCAGGGGCGGCAGGTGCCCCGCGTTGCCTGCCATGCCGTCGCCGGTGACGGGATCGACGACCAGGTACGCCACGGTGGTCACCTGCTCGTCTAGCTCGGTGGCCAGGAAGAGCCGGTCGAGCCCGGCCAGCACCGCGGCCGGCCGGGGGTCGGTCAGGGCCAGCGCCCGAAGTGCGTTGCGCACCCGGCCCATGCCCGCGGCCGCTGTCAGCCCCTTGCCCATGACGTCGCCGGCCGCGACGGCGAGTCGTCCGTCCGGCAGCCGGAATGCGTCGTACCAGTCGCCCCCGATCTCCATGTTCCTGGTGACCGGCAGGCATCTGGCCGCCAGGATGACGCCGGGAACGGTCGGCAGGCTGTCAGGCAGCAAGCTGCGCTGCAAGGTCTCGGCTGTGGTGTGCTCGCGCTCGTAGAGCGTGGCGCGCTCAAGTGCGAGCGCGCACTGCCCGGCCAGCGCTTCGAGGAAGACGCGCTCCTCCTCGGTAATCTGTCGCGGCCTGGTGAAGGAGAACCGCAACGCGCCGAGTGATGCGCCGGATGACAGCAGCGGCAACCCGACCCAGGCCTTCTCCTCGCTGTGCGCCAGGAACAGGCTGACGTCCACCTCGCCCTCGAAGTGCCTGCGCAGCGCCTCAGGGCTCTCAATCAGCAGCGGCCGCCTCGCCTGAATCGCCGCCGTCATCACGCTTGGCGCAGACAGCGGGATATCGTCACCATGCGCTCCAGGGCCGTCAGGCAGTCCGCCGGCGTTTATGGTCCGCAGCCTGAGCCGCTGGTTGTCCAGGATCGCGACGGCAGATCGCTCGGCCCCGATGGCCGACCTGCCGACCTCGGTGATCACCTGGACTACCTGCTCTACCGTGAGCGCCTCGGCCAGCATCGCGGTGGCCTGCTGTAGCCGTGCCGTGCGGAGCGCCGCGGCCGAAAGCTGCTCGGTCAGCCGGCCGCGCATCTCCTCGGCCTCGCGCTGCGCTGTGACGTCGGTGCTGGCACCTATCCACTCGACGATCTTGCCGTCCCGCTCGATGGGAACTGCGCGCACGTCATAGTGCCGGTAGGAGCCGGTCCGGCTGCGGACTCGGTAGCGGGTGTCGAGAACCTTGCCCGAGCGGACGCAGTCACGCCAGGCTGCCTCTACGCGCTCTCTGTCGTCGCCGTGGATCGCCTCTAGCCAGCCCTTGCTGAGGTACTCCTCGGCGGTCTGGCCAGTGATCCAGCGCCATTCTGGCGAGTCCTCAGCGATCTGGCCGTCGGGCCTGGTGACCCATACGACCTGAGCTCCGGCCTGGACGAGCGAACGGTACCGCTCCTCGCTGCGGCGCAATGCCTCGGCCGCCGCGTGCTGCTGAGTGACGTCGAAGGCGATCACGGCTACACCGCTGACGTCGCCGTCCCGCGACGGGAACCACGAGCAGGCCAGGTACCTGGGTGCCGGGTCGGCGCCGGTGCCGTTCCCGCCGTGGCCCGTGGTCTCGTGACCGGCGACGGCCGAGAGCGCGTGCTCGGTCTGCGGTGCAGGCTGTTGGCTGGCCAGCACCTGTCCGAGGGCGGCCTCCGCCGCCTCAGCCAGGTCCGGCGGCCAGACCTCGGCAGGCGACCGGCCGTCCATGCCACCATGCTCGAGTGCCAGCAGGTCTGCCATTGCCTCATTCGCCCGCCGAATGCGCTGGTCGGGCCCGATAAAGGCGAAGCCGATTGGTGCGTCAGGCAGCAGAGTCGCCAGCACAGCCGCATCTGAAGCGTCGAATCCGGACAGCCGCGGTCTCGGCACGGACATGCCAGTACTCACCGCGGATACCCCCCGCCCGGCCGAGCGCGCGCCATTGAACGGCTCCTTCCTGCTCACTGCGGACACAAGAAGGCTACTGGCAATAACGAGCCCAAGAAGGAAGGCAGCAACAACTTGGCAGCCACAGCACACTCTGGCTCAGTCTCGGGCGCGCCGTCGGCGGGACGCGTCGGAGCTGCGGTGTTGTGGAATGAGGATGAAATATCGGTAGAGATACAGAATAGTCTCGGCCGTACTTCAGTTCAGCCGGTCACTTCCGCGAGTCCGCCCGCCTGCGGCCTGGCTTGCGTCACAAACAGCGGGAAGTGGCAGGCGACCTGCTGACCCGATGGATGCGGCCGAAGCTCAGGCTCCTGCTCGGCGCAGATGTCGCGGGCAAACGTGCAGCGGGTCCGGAACCTGCAGCCGGACGGGGGCCGCGTGGGCGCTGGCGGCTCACCGGTCATGCTGCGCTGACCCGGTGACCGGCCAGCCTGCGGCCGGCCGGTCACGGCCGGTACCGCCTCGATCAGGCCGACAGTGTACGGGTGGGCGGGCGTCGTGCAGATGACCTCGGCGGGCCCGACCTCAGCAAGCTTGCCCAGGTACATGACGCCGATGGTGTCGGCCATGTACCTGATGACCGAGAGGTCGTGCGAGATGAACAAGTAGCTC
>Ga0187819_10002169_pt1 | contig 10345 bp, 8 predicted proteins | sample NC_wetland_sal_i_15_FD_132411 | JGI IMG/M metagenome (GOLD analysis project Ga0187819, IMG submission 132411) | Wetland sediment microbial communities from Neuse River Estuary, North Carolina, USA - SO4_4 | ecosystem: Environmental > Aquatic > Freshwater > Wetlands > Sediment | place: USA: North...
CGATGAGGTCTACGGGGATAACGGGCCGCTGCGCACCTGGCTGGAACAGCAGCACATCGCATACGTGCTGGCCGTCGCGTGCGATCACCGGGTACCCGCCGGGGCCGGACGCACCGTCCGCGCCGATGAGCTGGCCGCCCGGCTGCCCCGGCGGGCCTGGCAGCAGCTGTCAGCAGGCGACGGTGCCAAGGGCCGCCGGCACTACGACTGGGCCTGGGTCACCATCAGCCACCCCGCCCCCGGCTGCCGTTACCTGCTGATCCGCCGGAACCGGCGGACCGGGGAACTGGCCTTCTACCGCTGCTACTCTCCGGACCCGGTCCCGCTGGCCACCCTGGTCAAGGTCGCCGGGCTCCGCTGGACCATCGAGGAAAACTTCCAGGCCAGCAAGGGCCTCACCGGCCTGGACGAGCATCAGGTCCGCCGCTGGACCTCCTGGTACCGGTGGGTCACCCTGGCCATGCTCGCCGCCGCCGTCCTCACCATCGCCGCCGCCCTCGAATCCCTCCGCACCCCGGACCCAGCCGGGCAGATCCCGCTGACCCGCAACGAGATCGCCCGCCTCTTCGCCGGCCTCACCATCAAGCACCCGCACGACGGCAGGCACCAGATCCGATGGTCAAACTGGCGACGACGCCACCAGCACCGCGCCAAGACCTGCCACTACCAGCGGCAAGCAACCCAAGACCCGTAACGGGGAAGTCAACCCTCATGCCACCCGACGGCCTGTGAGCTAGCTCACAGAGAGTCGTCCTGACCTGCAGCGGGACTTTCCGGAGCCCTAGCGCGGTTGACGGTACTTGGGTACTAGGATACTTTGTACTCACAAGGAGAGGACGAGCAAAGATGGCAGCTACAGTTGCGCCGATCAAGGTTGACCCGACTACTGACGGCCTGATCTCTCAAGCTGCGCACTTTCTTGGCCGCTCCAAGAAGGATGTCGTAGACACAGCAATACGTGAGTACGTCGAGAACCACCGCGACGAGATCAACCTAGGCATCCATGCTGCCTTGCAGCAACTAGACGGCTCGACAGCCAGTGCAGTCTCGCTTCTCACAGGCTTCAGCGCTGCCAAGCTCGCAGAGCTTGGCGGAGTAAAAGAAGACGACTGACGGCAGGCATTCGGCACCCGTCCACCACGGCATCACTCTAAGGTGATGCCGTGGTGTCTTCTAAGCAAGCTTTCGTTCGCCCGACCAAGCGTTGTCTTGATGACCTTGGTTTGTCGTTTCCAACTCTGGACGAGTCGCTCTCAGAGCTTGAGCACCCCTTGGTCAAGCGAGCACAGCTTGTGCCTGAGGAAGCGGAGGCGGGTGGTGTTGAACGCCTGAGGGCCTTGACGGATCGCATCTGGTTCAAATGCAAGACAACGGTTTACCGGGGAGCCGTAACTCGCCTGACCTCGTCTGAGTCACGGGATCGTGGTCTGCCTGACGAAGCCGCCTGGTGGATAGGGGCAGCAGGAGAACGCAAGCAAGACAGCAGAAGCGACTTTTACAGCCAACTCGAACGTGAAGCGACCCGAGAAGGTAAGGGGACACGTGGGGTAAGCTCGGTACATTTGCTACCCCAAGAGATTGATTGCGAGCGCTTTGCAGCCGAAGTAGCCGTTCGGGCCGTTCAGGCCATACGTGAAGTCGTACTTACCCTGATTGTCAAATCTCTTCATGACGGACGCACCTATGCGGCGGAGCTTCGCAAGCACAGAATAGCTGCGATGGTCCGAGCTGCGGACGGCGCGGAGGCTTACCTCGCCATTGGCGCCGAGGGATTCCCTCACGCAGATTTGATCGCCATCATCTTGGACGCTGTGCCTGGTATTAAGCGTGACGATTGGCAGCCTGAACCTGGAGGGGTAGCAGGGATTACCCCTCGTGATGGACAGATAATATGGTCTACGATAATTCCGCCCGAGATTCAAGCCGATATTCTCGAGCGTTTCGACGAAAGCGGCCAGTCAAGAAAATGAATCGAGCAAGTGGCGGCTAATTTGCCCAAGCGACAGGCAAGTGGCGGAAGGCCCATGATGGCACCGGCCAAGCAAAGGACCTTCAAGTTCCGTTATAGAGTTGTCAAAGTTCCATGGGATTGTTCTCAGGTACCCTCGGCTGGAAGATCGGCCGAGGACAGCTAACACTTATTGGCCTGCCGACTTGGGTCGCAGCACGTAGCAGCCGCAGCCAATGATCCCTGATGACACGAAAGAGGTCAGATCCGGGGATGGCCCGCTGAGTGTGCGTAGCCGCCCCTCCACCGTCAAGGATTCGCTCCGCGAAGTTTCTTCGCAGAAGAAACCGCCTCCGGCGTCCTTGACCGCGGAGCCACTGCGGCTACTCCGGCCAGAGGACAAGGGCGAGGCCGGAGCCTGCCCGGACCGGACGCGGGCCATCCCCTGCCCGGTGCGGGCGGTCACCGGCAGCGCCTGAACAGGCATCGGAGGTGAGCACTCATGCGCCAGCCGTTCCGGCTCCTGGTGACCGGCAGCCGCACCTGGCACGACATCCCGGCCATCGAGCAGGCCCTGGCGGTGATCCTGGACCGGCACCCCGAGGGCGTCCTACTGGTACACGGCGCGTGCCCCCGCGGAGCCGACGCCATCGCCGCCGCCTACGCCGCCCGGACTCCCGGCTACCAGATCGAGGCGCACCCCGCCGACTGGCAGCGGTACGGGCGGTCGGCCGGATACCGCCGCAACGCCGAGATGATCGCCCTGGGCGCGGACGGGTGCGCCGCGTTCATCCGCGGCGGCAGCCCGGGCAGCACCAGCGCCGTCCGGCTGGCCCGCGCAGCGGGCATAGCGGTCTGGCTTCACACACAGCCTTAGTTATGGTTGTGGTGCATCCCTGGGTGGGCTTGAGCCTTCATTCTGCAATGCCTCCTCAGTCCTATCCCACGGCACTGCTGGGCCGCTGATCTTTAGCTCTTTTCTAACCGCATTTTGAAAGCCGCGTGAGGCAGCCCCAAGTTCATGGCTAAGTTCCGTCAAAGTATCAGCAGTGCGGCTTGCCTCCATGTTAAGGACGACCGCTTGCGCCCTCTCGATAGCGCGTAGCAGCTCGGCGCACGCTTCACTCGTATCCACAGTCTCGACTACGAGAAACACAGGTGCCGAAGCCTCATTTGCCGAAAGCTTGAGCGACTCTATTTGCTCAGTGGAAGGTCGATGGTTCGGCAACCAATAATAACTTTCGATAGTTGTTCTAAAGATCCGCACACGGGTCAAGAATTCGGAATATGCTTTGAAGCGCCTATCCCAACTGCGCAGAGAGTCTTCTCGCCGCGCCCGGTCTTCTCGCTGCAACCGCGCGTCCTTGACCTGTAGGCGCGTCAACACGAAGCTAATGGCTCCTCCAGCCACAGCACCAATCAGGGTTGTTATCGCACCTATCCAGACATCGTTGGTCATAACAGAATGCTAGAGTGCTGACTGAAGACTTGCGTGAGCGTTGGTTTGGTTGTGGCCCACCGGCGAGAGGACCAACACCGGAAGGGGTGCTCCACCCCGGGACGGGAGGTGGACGCCCAATCAGATCATCGGTGACCTGACAGCAAACGGTCACAGCAGCAGGAGCAGCCGATGGCAAGCGTCAGCGGCCGGTGGCACCCATGGACGCTCAGACCTTGCGTGGCAACACGGAATATGTCCAGCCTGAAAGCAGACGGTCGAGGGTCATGCGGCACCTCTGCGGGCGCTGCCGCGGGTGGAGTCTCTCACAGATTTCTCACGGACTGTCCGGACGATGCCGGACTATGGCGTCGATGACGGACATCGAGCCAGACGCTGACGTGCGGATTCGGATTCCAGCGGACTGGCTGGACACTTTCCGTTGATCTACGGATAGAAGGTCGTGCCCGCGACGTGCCCGATGGGGCGGGCGGGTCTTGGGTTGTTACGGTCAATCGCGTCTACCCTCTGTACATCGTCGCCTAGCTTGCCAGACGTGCATCGGTAGCCGAACGGACCTGATAAGGATGTGATCCAGGCCGACGGCGGACCGTTGGTCACCCGCGGGTCCGCCGCCAGTTCTCTGCCTCGCGATAGTGGGCCGGGCCGGTCACCGGGCACCTCCTGGCGGGAGGGCCCGGCGCTGGCCGCGCGGCCGCAGCTCAGTGGTGCTGGTGACGTGCACGGGCGGCGCGATCCGCGCCTCGACGTACACGCGGACGAGCACCGACGCCCCGCGGTCGGGGTAGGGCGCCGGGACGGCCAGCACCTCGACGACGCCGGCAAGGCGCTCGGCGACCTTGAGGCACTCGTCCTCGGTGCCATGCAGACGGATCTTCACCGCAGGTCCTCCTCTGGGCCCGCTGTGTCGGCGGCCTTGATCGCGGCGGCGTACTCATCGTCGCCCAGGCCGATGATGCCGCCGGGGAAGTCCTGCCGCAGCTGGTGCTGGCCCTCGGCCCACTCCCGGTAGGCCTGCCGTGCCTGGCTCGGGTCGCCGCCGATGGCGGTCGCGATCTGCTCCCAGGTCGCGCCCGCCATCACCGTGTGATGGACATGGGAGGGGTGGCGGTAGTGGCGGGCGATCACCTCCCCGAGAGCGAGCATCTCCAGGTGCTCGGCTGCGGTCAGCGGCGGGTAGTCGTCCGGGTCCAGGGACCGGTCGTCGTTCCACTCGCCGCGCACCCGAAGGGTCGCGATAGCACGGGACATCGCAGGGCACGGCGACGTCGCAGAGATCGTGCGTGACGGTGATCAGGAGCTGATGCGCGGCGCCGCCGAGGCCAGGCGGCACCGGGCGCCGGCTGACCGCGCTGGCGTCCATAACTGCCCCTCCCGCCCGGTGACCACGGAGCGCAGTGCCAGCTCGTACTGGGCGGCCCGGGCCGCGTCCTCCCGATGGTCAGCGCAGCCCTCCGGCGCGGCTTCCGCGCAATCCGGGCAGCCGGAGGTCAGCGCGGTCTGGTACGCGATCGCGTCAGCGAGCGCCTGGACGATGACACCGGGCGCGGGTTTGCGGCCCGCGCGGCTGACCCATCCGATGACCGGCGCGATGGTCTGGACGTCCAGGTCAGCCAGCCAGCGTGCCACCTCCCGGTCCCATTGCCCGAGCTCGACCCCGGCGGCGCGGAGCGTCTCCGTCAGCAGGCCGAGCCGGGACTCAGGCGCCCAGCAGGACCCGTCCGCCGGCCGGAGCGCGAGCAGCGCCTCTGACGCGGTCTCGAACGGGCCCAGGACCCTGCGGTCCCCGCTCATGGCTCCTCCCTGGATGGTGTCGTAGATGACCGTGGCGGGCGTGACCGAGCCCGTCGTCTCGGTGACCGCGGCGAACTCCGCCGCGCTGATCAGGCCGTGCGATTGCGCCCACGCGAACCGGGACACGTGGAAGCCCCTGACCGGCTGCATGGGGGTGTTCCTAGTGACCGGCAGGGACACTGGTGCCGTAGTCAACACGCACTCGTCGCCGGGCAGGGCACCGCAGAACGGGCCGCAGTTGCCGAGGCGGGCGGCCTGGCAGATCTCGTGAAGCGAGCGTGCCGCTGGCGGGCTAGTGGTGGTCGTAAGGTTGGTTTCCAAGGTTCCTCTCCTGTCGTGCAGGGATAGGTCCGTGGCCCGCCGTGGTGGGCGAACATCACGGCCGGCCAATTGGTTATGGGGGCGAGCCGGGCCGGTTTCCGGGCATGGCTGAGGCCCGCGCGGCGGCGCGGGTAGCAGATGAGGAAATGGGCCGGATTGCGGCCGTGGCCACGCAGTGGCCACGCAAGGCCCTTGGAAAGCAGGAAGCAGCAGTCCGCCGAGACTGAGTGCTCGGGCGTAACTGCTGCTCAGACTGCGGAGGATCGGGGATTTGAACCCCGGAGGGCCGTAAAGCCCAACCGCATTAGCAGTGCGGCGCCATAGACCGGACTAGGCGAATCCTCCACCCGCACCAGCAGGTGCGGTGGGCCATAGCGTACCGGGACTGACCCCGCCCCGGCAAAGCATTCCCGCCGGGTGTCAGCGCACCTCGATGATCTCGTAGTCGCCGCCTGCGTAGGCCTCCCGCATGACGCGCTTGGAGAACTTGCCCACGCTGGTCTTGGGGACCTCGGCGATGAAGCACCAGCGCTCGGGCAGCTGCCAGCGCGGGATCTGCTCGGCCATGAAGGTCCGCAGCTTCTCCGCGGTGACGTCGGCGCCGGGCCGCAGCACGACCGCCGCCAGGGGCCGCTCTCCCCACTTCTCGTCCTCGACCCCGATCACCGCGGCCTCGGCCACGTCGGGATGGGCCATCAGGACGTTCTCCAGTTCCATGGAGGAGATCCACTCGCCGCCGGACTTGATCACGTCCTTAGCCCGGTCGGTCAGCCGGATGAAGCCGTGCTCGTCCAGGGTCCCCACGTCACCGGTCCGTAGCCAGCCGTCGTGGAACTTACCCGGGTCGTCGTCCTTGTAGTACGAGCCGGTGATCCAAGGGCCGCGGACCTCGATCTCGCCGACCGCCTCGCCGTCGGCCGGGAGGAGCGCCCCGCCGTCTCCGGCCAGCCTGGCCTCGACGGCGCAGAACACCCGGCCCTGGCTGTCCCGGCACGACCACTCCTCCTCCTTGCTGACGCCGGGGGGCGGGTTGGCCACACTGGCCAGCGGCGAGGTCTCCGTCATGCCCCAGGCCTGCAGCAGCCGTACGCCGAGTTCCTGCTCGTACCTGACCTGCATGGCGTGCGGTACCGCGGAGCCGCCCGCGATGACCAGGCGGAGCGAGGACAGGTCACCGCCGTCGGCACGTATGTGCGCGAGCACGCCAGCCCAGATCGTCGGCACCCCGCCGGCTACGGTGACCTGCTCGGCGCCGATCAGCCGGACGAGCGCCTCCGGCTGCAGGTACCGGTCAGGCAGGATCAATGCCGCGCCGGACAGCAGGCCGGCGTAGGCCAGACCCCACGCGTTGGCGTGGAACATAGGCACCACGGGCAGCACGCGGTCCCGCTCGGAAAGACCGAAGGCGTTCCCGAGACAGGCGCCCATCGAGTGCAGGTAGCTGGACCGGTGGCTGTAGACGATGCCCTTCGGGTACCCGGTGGTCCCGCTGGTGTAGCACATGGCCGCGGCCGAGAGCTCATCGAGCGCGGGCCAGTCGAACGAGTCGGGCTCGGCGGCCAGGAGTTCCTCGTACTCGTGCACGGCCACCCCGGTGAGCTCAGCGGCCCCGGGTGTCTGGCTGAGCGGTACTCCGGACACGATCACATGCTTGACGGCCGGCGCGTGCGGCAAGATCTCGGCGAACCTTGAAACCAGGGAGGCGTCCACGATGACGGCGTAGTCGTCGGCGTGGGTGGCGATGTAGCCGACCTCGGGCGGCGCGAGCCGGATGTTCAGCGTGTGCAGGACCGCGCCCATCGACGGCACCGCCATATAGGCCTCGAGGTGCTCGGCGTTGTTCCACATGAAGGTGCCCACGCGCTGGTCGGCGTCGACGCCCAGCCGACGCAGCGCGTTGGCCAGCCGCGCGGCACGCCGGCCCGCTTCGGCGTAGGTGCGGCGTCTGGCCCCATCCTCGGTGCAGGTGACAACGTCGCGATCACCGAATATCGACGTTCCGTAGCGCATGATCGACGTGATCGTCAGCGGGATGTCCATTATCGTGCTGCGCACCTAGCTACCTCCTATGGGTGCTGACCTGCATACCTGATAGTGCCATGAGTCAGGCGGCGCGCAGTAGACCCTGCGGCGCCGCAATCAATGCACGCGTATACCCCATTAGGCCGCGATTTACCCCGTCCGTCCCAGCCGGAAGCCGCCCATCCGGGTGGGGTCCTCGGCGCCGACACGGACGAGGTGCTCGGCCGGCCGGAACTCGCGAATCTGCCGTTATCTAGGAGACTCTAGGCGACGCGCTAGATGGCCCTATCGAGCCCTAGCCGACCGCCCGGCCAGACCGCCGGCCGTGTTCAGTCACGGGCGTTCGCGACCGCACTTCGTAAGAGGTGGCTGCGACGCCGTGACATCGTGCCTATCTTGGATCGGCTGAAGGAGTGATGCCGCGCCCAGCCGGGGGCGTGATGATTGGCCGCGAAGCCGATGAAAGCCAGCCTCAGTCGCGGTGGCTGATCCACACCGATATGTGGGCGGGTTCCAGGCCTGGTGCACGACATCGGCAGGTCATCCCGGACCGAGTCCAGGTCGACCGCGTTCTTGGCCACGGGGCCCTGCTAGACCGGCTGCGAGCGCAGGAACTTGCCGAAATGCGGAACCGTGAACGCGATCAGGCCCCGCTCCGAGCTGTAGATCAGGCCCTTCTTGATCAGCCCGTCCCGCGCGGGTGACAGGCTCGACGGCTTGCGTCCCAGCTCATCGGCTACGACCGACGTCGGCACCGGGTCATCCCCGGTGGCGGCCATCGCCCGCATGTACTCGCGCTCAGCCAGCGTGGCCCGCTCGTACCTGCTACCGAAGAACCCGACGGCCAGCTCACCCTCCGCCTCGGGGGCGGCCACGCTGACATCCGCGGCCGTCACCGGGCTCGACGCGGCCACGTCCCAGGTCACCTTGCCGTACGCCTGGACGAAGTAGGGATAACCGTCGGCCGCGGCGTACAGCGCGTCGAGCGCGCCAAGGGTGAAGGTCACGTCTTCCCGCTGCGCCGGGGCGATGAGGGCGAGGTCGGCGGCTTCCCGGTCCAGGCGGTCGATCCTGGTGTACCTGAACAGCCGCTCGGAATAGCTCTTGCTCGCCGAGAGCACCGACGGCAGGTGCGGCAGGCCCGCGCCGACCACGATGAGCGGGCCGCCGGTCTGCGATAGCTCGTGGCAGGCGGCGCAGAGCGCGGACACGTCGTCGGCGGGTACGTCCTGCATCTCATCGACGAACAAGGCGATCCCCACCCCGAGGTCGGCGGCCACCGAGGCCGCCTCGGCGAACAGTTCGGTGAGGTCGACCTCCAGGTCCCCGGAATCCGCCCGGCCGCGCTGAGCGGGTACGTCGATGCCCAACCCGACCGTGACCGAGCTTCCCTTTGGTGCCTTCGGGTCGTGGATCGCGAACGCCTTGAGCACGCCGAGGAAATACTCGACCCGGTCCGGGGCCCGGTGCCTGGGCGCGAGTTCCCGCACCGCCATGTGCAGCGCCCCGGCGACCGGCCGCCGGATCGACTGGCCCGGCCTGGCCTCGATCTTCCCGGTACCCCAGAGCCGCTGCAGGGCCATGGACCGGAACGTGTTCAGCAGCACCGTCTTACCCACGCCGCGAAGTCCGGTCAGCACCAGGCTCCGCTCCGGGCGGCCGCGGGCGATCCGCTCGAGCACCACCTCGAACTGGCCGATCTCCCGGTCCCGCCCGGTGAGTTCGGGCGGCCGCTGGCCCGCGCCGGGAGCGTAAGGATTGCGCACCGGGTCCATGGCATCGGACTCTATGGCGAGATCTAGCCTCAGCCCTAGATTTGCCTAGAAAACCCTACCAGCGTGTCGCGCCGCAGGCCGTTCAGCGATCATGCTGCTGATTGAGGCGGGCCAGGTAGGCGTTGTACGCGGCCAGGTGCTCGTCGTCGTCGTCCAGGCCCTCGGTCTCGCTGGGGACGGCTGGCGACGGTACATTGCGGCTGGCGGCGGCCCCCTCGTGCGCGCCGACCCGCGCGGCGAAGTTCGCCCGCCGGGCGGTCTCGAGCCAGCCGAGCCCGCCGTCGCTGCGCGTCTCGCGGCTCCAGGCGAAAAACACCGTCAGCATGAGGACGAACATGAGGCCGGCGCCGCCGACCCACATCACCGCGCCGCCGATGTGCACGTCGCTGAGCGGGCTCGGCGCCCAGCCCGGTCGCCCGACGGCCAGGTTGGGGAACGGGTTGCCGCTCTCCGAGCCGAGCGCCAGGCCCGTGAAGGCATCCACCGGCATGGCGATGAAGAGCAGGAAGATCCGGGACGGATACGAGACCCGCCACCGGATCGGCTCCCGGCCCACCAGCGGCAGGAAGTACAGGTAACCGGCGATCAGGAAGAGGGCGTGTTCGGCATTGTGCACGGTCTCGTTGGCCAGCACCAGGTTCATGAAGCCGGTGAGGTGCGTGCCCACGATCACGCCGACGTAGAGCGCCACCCCGAACGGCGGCCAGGTAATCCACGTCACCAGGTGGGAGCGCAGTAGCTTCTTGGCCCACGTGTGCACGGGGTTCCGGCTCGCGTGTAGCAGCAGCGTGGCCGACTGCCCGACGACGAGCAGCGGCGGCGCCACCATCAGCAGCAGCAGGTGCTGCACCATGTGATCCCAGAAGAGCACGTCGTCGTAGCTACCGACCCCGCTCTGGGTCGCGATCACGATCACGGCCAGGCCGCTGAGGAACAGCGCGGTCCGTGCCAGCGGCCACGGCCGGGCCGGATGGCGCCGCCGCACCCGCAGCACGCCCCATAGGTAGAGCCCGGCCGCCAGCGCGA
>Ga0187819_10002170_pt1 | contig 10345 bp, 8 predicted proteins | sample NC_wetland_sal_i_15_FD_132411 | JGI IMG/M metagenome (GOLD analysis project Ga0187819, IMG submission 132411) | Wetland sediment microbial communities from Neuse River Estuary, North Carolina, USA - SO4_4 | ecosystem: Environmental > Aquatic > Freshwater > Wetlands > Sediment | place: USA: North...
CATGAAAATGACGACGCGGGCTTGTACACGAGGGGACAGGCACCACCGTCCACGACGAGCGGGCTGGTGGTTTGTGAGCGGCTCGATTAGGGACGGTGGAGCCAGTCCCCGACGCGCTCGGTTACGGTAGCAGTCTGGTCGGCGGCGAGTCTTGGGATTAGGGACAGTGGTCAGGCTGACCCGGCTTGCCCCGTCGTTTTGCCCCGTTTGGCTGCCTTTTCCACCGACCGACCATGAACATTGCGCCGCTGAGTGTTATGGCGGCAATCTTCACCGCGGTGGCATTCTGCGCACGGTGTCAGGGCCGACTGGCGGTCGCTCAACCTTGTTAACCAAATCGTCACAGTTTACTTGTAGTCACGTGTGCATATTGACATGGATCACGACAATGCTGTCTTCGTCGAAGAACAGGCTGACCCTTTTCTTATTTCCCGTCCACGGAAAAGGCGAGCAGAATATTTCCCGGAATGCCGCCCATGGCTCCGTATCCTGAGGTGACGTACAGGCTCCCGCCGGCGATCACCGGGCCGGGGCCGTCGAAGGAGCCGCCGCGGGCTTCAACGCCGTTCACGGTTTTAAATTCGCGGACCGCATCGAAGTCCCAAACGATTTTCCCATCGTCGACCGAGTAGGCGCGCAAGTGGCCGTCGCTCGAGCCGGAGAACACCACGCCGGGAATCACGGTGACCGCCGCGGACTGGGCCGGGCTGCAGGGCCGGCGGTCGCCGCATCCGGGCGGCGGAGCGCTCCAGGCCAGTTCGCCATTCGTGAGGTGTAGCGCGAAGAGTCCTCCACCGGTCTTGGGGTCGAGTACGAGGCCGGCCGGCGTCATTTGCCGCATGATGTCCGAAACGGCGACGTAAGCTTTCTCTCCATCCGCCGCCGGGCCCCATTGAATCCCGCCAAGCGTACCGCCGCGGCCAACGCGTCTCTGCCAGAGCACCGCGCCTTCATGATCCGGGTCAAGAGCGTGGACGACGGCGGACTTCTGTCCCGCGACCAGCATACGCCGGCCGCCTGCTAATTCAACCAGGATGGGTGACGAGCCGAAGTCAAAATCGACATTGCTGGCTTCCGGGCAGTTGGTTTTGTCGGCGCCGGGGCAGGCGAGATTGAATGCGTCACCCGCGGTCAACTGCTGCACCCAGAGAACTTTCCCGGAATCCATGTCGAGCGCCAGGATGGCGTCGGTAGTTGCGGCCGGCGGGTCGGAGTAGCTATTGCCGGTACCCACGTAAATGGCGCGGCGTTTGTGGTCGATGGTGGGCGCGCTCCACACCGCCCCACCCGAGGGCGCCCAGAGTTGGGTCCCGGATTTGTTTTTGCGCGTGCGACGCGGGGGATCAGGGATGGTGTATGTCTTCCAGATGGTTTTGCCGCTGGCCGCATCGAGCGCTACCACGCTCCCGCGGAAACGGCAGCACTCATAGGATGGGTCCGTGGCGCTGATTTCTTCCGACGACGCGACAGGAACGAAGAGCCGGTTGCCGTCCAGAGCTGGAGCGCCCGTGATGCGCGCCTCCGAGTGCTCGTCGACGCGGACTTTCCAGAGGACATTTCCTGTTGCGGCGCCGGCTGCGTACACGTTAGCGTGCAGGTCGCCGAAATAGATGGCCGGGCGCGCGCCGGCGGCTCCGATACTGATGGCCGTGCGGACCGGCGCTTCCGCTTCCAGCACCCAGTAGATACAGCCTGTGGCCGCGTTCAAGGAATAGACGTGGCCTCCGGCGCTGCCGGCAAAGATCCGGCCTGCCGCGACGGCCGGCTGGGCGTTAGCCCAAATGTCGTCCGGAAATCCAAACGCCCATTTCAACTGCAGGCGCGGCACATTCCCGGCGCGCAAGCCGGCAGCGGCCGCAGTTTGGAAGCGCTGGTTGGCCGGGCCGGCGCCCCAGCCGTTCCAGAAGGGGCCGGAGAACGGTTTGTCCGGGAGCGGCGAAGCCGTGTCTTGGCAAAATGCGTCTGGGGGCAGGCGGCTGGCGGGTTCGGTTCCAAATGATTTCGCGGAGAGAAATTCCGCCAGAGCGCGCCGCTCGGAGGCGGTGCGCCGCGAGCCGATGATCATCATGGTGCCGCTTTCGAGGGTCAGCAAGATGCGCTCCGGCGACAGCCGCTTGAGGGCTTCACGGCCGGCGGCTCGCCCGGAATCATGGCACGCGGCGCAATGTTTCTGATAAATCGCGGCGCCCTCCTGGGTGTCACGAGCTTGTGCAGTTATGGTGACGATGGCGCAAATGAGCGCCGCGCGGGTGAACATGAGTACCGTTATGTGGCTGCGCCCGGTGGTTGCTTGAGGCGGGTAGCTGGGGTTGGCATCCCTTTTCCTGGAATGGACGTGCTCAAACCGAGAGTGTACCGCAAGGCTCGCGTTACAATTCGGAATCCGCTCGCCGCCGCTCTGCGCGCCGCACCCTGGCCTCGTCCATCCCGAAATAGTGCGCCACTTCGTGCCACACGGTGTCTTCCACCATTTTCTCGAGATGCGCGGCCGACCGCGCCATGCGCTCGTGGGGGCCCTGAAAAATGACGATCTGGTCGGGCATGACGAAACTATCGGACACGCTGCGCTGGGTTAATGGGCGGCCCCGGTACAATCCCAGTAGCGTCCGGCCGGGCGGGACACGGGCCGCGCGAAGCTGTTCCGACGATGGTTCGGCTTCCACAACGAACGCGAGGTTGGTGAGCCGGCGCCGGAAGCGCCTGGGAATTTTGGCGCAAGCGCGTTCCACTAGCAGATCGAAATCGTGAGCCGTCATCGCCTCTTGCTATTCTACGGAGGAAATCCCTATGGCCATCGTAATCGCCATCGACGGTCCGGCGGCGGCGGGCAAGAGCACCATTGCGCGCCGCCTGGCTGCGCGATTAGGTTTCATATATATCGATAGCGGCGCCATGTACCGGGCGGTCGCATTGTGGGCGTTGCGCCAGAAGCTGGATGCCAGAGACCCGCACCGCATGGAACAACTGGCGCTGGCCGCCGGCATAACGCTGGACGACAACGGGGCCCGCGTGCTGCTGAACGGTGAAGACGTCACCGAAGCCATTCGCGCGCCGGAAGTCTCGCAGGCGGCTTCGCTGGTGGCCACCATTCCAGGCGTGCGCCGCGCGCTGGTTGAGAAACAGAGGGCCATCGGGTCACAGAATAATGTGGTGATGGAAGGCCGCGATATTGGCTCGGTGGTGTTTCCCCATGCCGACGTGAAGGTGTTTCTCGACGCGAATTCCGAGGAGCGGGTGCGGCGCCGCGCGGCAGAGGTGAATGGCAACCCGCAGTCGGTCTCCGAGCAGTTACGCGAGCGCGACGAGCGCGATCGCACCCGGGCGGAAGCGCCACTGACGCAGCAACCGGATGCCCTCTATGTGGATTCCACCGGTCTTACCATCGATGAGGTGGAAGAGGCCATTCTGCGGCTGGTCCGCGCGCGTATCTCAAATGGAAAGGAGTTTCGTTGAAGGATCTTCTGGTAATGAAATTCGGGGGCACGAGTGTGGGCAGCGCCGAGCGCATGCAGGTGGCGGTCCGGCTCTCGGCGGAACAGCAGAAAAAGAGGCCGGTGGTGATTGTCGTCTCGGCCATGTCGGGGATCACCGATTTGCTGATTGAGACCACCAAGCACGCTGAAGCGGGGGATCGCGCGGGGCTGGAGGCGAACCTCCGCAAGCTGGAGGAACGCCACAACGAGGCGTGCAAAGAGCTGCTGCCGCGCGCCGCGCAGAAACCCGTGCTGGAGGGCATTCGCGAACTGGTAGGAGAATTTCAACGCATTGTTCAGGGTATGCTGATGCTCAACGACCGGCCGCCGCGCTCGGTGGATGAAGCCATCGCCATTGGGGAAAGGATTTCGGCGCTGATGATGGCGGCTTGCCTGAACGCTCAGGGCACAAAAGCCGAGGCCGTGAACGCCGCGGAACTGATCGTCACCGACGCGGTTTTCGGCAGCGCGTCGCCGTTGATGAAGCAGACTACGGAGAAAACCCGGCAGCGCCTGGTTCCCTTGATTCGGCGGGGCGTATTGCCGGTGGTGACCGGCTTTAACGGGGCCACGGCTGACGGACGGCCGACCACGCTGGGGCGCGGAGGCTCGGATTTTTCCGCTTCCATCCTATCCGCGGCACTCCGCTCGCGGGAGTTGTGGATCTGGACCGACGTGGATGGCATCATGACGGCCGACCCGCGGCTGGTGCCCGATGCTGCCGTGCTGCCCGAAGTGACGTATCGCGAGGCAGCCGAGCTTGCCTACAACGGCGCCAAAGTGCTGCACCCCCGAACGCTGGCTCCGCTGGTGGAGAGCCACATTCCGGTGTGGAGCAAGAACAGCTTCGCTCCGGAGAAGCCCGGGACCAAGATCGTGCCGCGCATTACGGCTTCCAACGGAGCGCGTGCAGTGACGTCCATGACGCGCGTGGCGCTGGTTTCGCTGGAACCGGCGCACGCCACGCTCCCCGGAGCCCACGTGATGGCGCGGGCTCTGGACGCGCTGGCCGGGGCCAATGTTGAGGTGCTTTCGCTGTCCAGTTCCAGCTACCGCCAGAGTTTCTGTTTTCTGGTACGCAGCGAGGAACTGGAAAAGACGCTGGAAGCGCTGGAATCGGCGCTGGCGCTGGAGCTGGCGCACGGCTATCTCCGGCCCATCGACGTTAACAACGAGGTCGGTCTGCTGGCCGTGGTTGGTGAAGGCATGCAGGGGACGCCGGGGCTTGCCGGCCGCATCTTTACGGCGATTTCGCGCGAGCGGATTAATATCATCGCCATCGCGCAGGGGTCGAGCGAGTTGACCATCGCCATCGTGGTGCGCCGCGATGGGCTCGAGACCGCGGTGCGCGCGGTGCATGCCGAATGCGGCATGGGACTCCCACGGGAAGGCAAAAGCCGCAGGCCCGTTCCGGGGCAAAAGGCTGAAGTTGAAGGCAAAAGGCAAAAGGCAAAAGGCAAAAGTTGAATTCGGGCGTGGCGATCTGCTTGAGGTTGATATACTAATAATTTCCACGCAGAAGGTCCAGGAAGTTCCTTTTGCCTTCCGGCGGCGTTCGGGCCGGCCGGGCCGGAGACCACATTATGTTTGACTTGTTTCGCAGCCGCGATAAGGCTGTGCGATTTCTGTTGAGCGGGCTGCTTCTGCTGGTCGCGCTATCGATGGTCACGTACTTGATTCCCAGCTATGGGAGCGGGGATCGCGGGGAAGACGCGGTGGTGGCTCAGATCGGGAAGGACAATATCAGCCTGCGCGAAGCCCGCCTGGCCATCCAGACGCAACTCCGCGGCCGCAACATTCCACCGGAAATGCTATCGCTGTGGGTGCCGCGGATCATCGATCAGATCGTCACGCAGCGCGCTTTGGTCTACGAGGCGATGCGGCTGGGCCTGAAGGTGAGCGACGAAGACACATCCAATGCCATCCGTATGGCGATCCCGCAGTTGTTCCAGGACGGAAAATTTGCCGGCCGCGAAGTCTACGCCAACTTTCTGGCACAGCAGAATCTGACCATTCCGGAATTCGAAAGCGAAATGGCGCGGCAGGTGCTCATCAACCGGCTGCGGATTGTGGCCGTGGAGGGCACCGTGGTCACCCCGGCGGAGATCGAACAGGAATATCACCGGCGTCAGGACAAGGTCAAGATTCAATATGTGAAGATCTCGCCGGACAAGTTAAAGTCGGAAGTTCAGGTGTCACCGGCTGAGATTAAAGACTATTACGAGAAGAACCGCGTTGCCTTTTCCATCGGCGAGAAACGGAGCCTGGCGATTCTGGTGTTGGACCAGGGCAAGCTGGAGCAGTCGATCAACCCGACCGAGGCGGATCTGCACCGCTTGTACGACGCGAACAAGGACCAGTTTCGCACGGCGGAGCGCGTGATGGTCCGTCACATTCTGTTGAAAACCACGGATAAGACGCCGGCGGAAGATGCCAAGATCAAGGCCAAGGCGGACGATTTGCTGAAGCAGATAAAAGCGGGCGCAGACTTCGCGGAGCTGGCTCGAAAAAACTCCGACGACACGGGTTCTGCCGCCAAGGGCGGGGATCTGGGCTGGATTGTGCGCGGCCAGACGGTAAAACCTTTTGAAGACGCCGCATTTTCTCTGAAGCCAAAAGAAGTCAGCGGAGTGATCAAAACCGAATATGGCTATCACATCCTTCAAGTGATGGAACATGAGCCGGCGCACCAGCAAACATTTGACGAAGTGAAGGCTCAGCTTGCGGACGGATTCCGCAAACAGCGCGCGAACCTAGCGATGCAGGATCTGCCGGACCGCGTGGAATCCGCGCTGAAGAAAGATCCGCCCGCGAAGGTGGCCACGGATTTGAATCTCGCCCCGCCGGTCACGGTGGAAAACATCGGACCGGGCGACCCAATTCCGGAAATTGGAGTCAACAAAGACTTCGAACAGAGCATTGCGGGACTGCAGAAAGGCGCGGTTTCGCAGCCTGTGGCCATTCCGCCAACTCGTGTCGCGATAGCCGTGGTGACGAATGTCACTCCTCCGCGGCCCGCCAATCTGGAGGAAGTGGAGGGACGCATCCGGCAGACGCTCGAGAAACAGAAGCTGGACCAACTGGTGAGCAAGCGTGCCGATGAGCTGGCGGCCAAGGCGCAAGCGATGAGTGGCGATCTTGAAAAGGCGGCGAAATCCCTTGGTCTCGAAGTAAAAACGCCCGAAGCTTTCGACCGGTCTGGCGCGGTCGAAGGGCTGGGACAGGCGGCTTACGTGGGGCAGGCCTTCAACAAAACAGATGGAACCATTTTCGGCCCCGTCCCTGTTCCGGACGGAAAAGTCGTGGGCAAGGTGCTGGAGCACGTGCCGGCGGATATGTCCAAGTTCGCCGCGCTGCGGTCGGGGTTGCGCGATGAGCTGAAGGCCAAGAAAGCGCAGGAACGCGCGGAGCTGTTCGAGGCCGGGCTGCGGGAGCAACTCATCAAGGAAGGCAAGGTGAAGATTCACCAGGATGTCGTGAACCGGCTGGTGGCGAGCTATCGCGGCTGATTCGGCCCGCACATGGTTCATGCCATCCTGGATTTTCTCAGGGCCCTCACGGACCCGGAGCGGCTCATCCAGCTCCTGTCGGGATTCATGGCGGGGTGGGTGGGCTACGCTCTGCTGTTTGTCATTGTCTTCTCGGAAACAGGGCTGCTGGTCGGCTTCTTTCTTCCCGGCGACTCTCTTTTATTCACGATCGGAGTAGTGGCGGGCGCGGGCGATTTGAATATCGTCATCGTGAATCTGGTGCTGATGGCTGCCGCGATGATTGGAGACAGCACCGGTTACCTGATCGGGCGCAGCACCGGCCCGCGCATCTTCAATCGTCCCGATTCCCGGCTGTTCAAGCGGGACCACCTGGTCCGGACGCAGCGCTTCTATGAAAAGTATGGCGGCAAGACCATCATCTATGCGCGGTTCGTTCCGATCATCCGAACATTCGCGGCGTTTGTGGCGGGTGTAGCCGAGATGCCGTACCTGCGTTTTCTCCCCTTCAGCGTGTGCGGGGCGACGGGATGGGTGGCCTTCATGACGCTGCTGGGCTATAAGCTCGGCAAGGTGCCGTTCATCCGGCAGTACTTCGACAAGGTGGTGCTGCTCATCATCGTGATCTCGCTGCTGCCAGCGATTTCGGAGATCATCAAAGCGCGACGGCAATCGCCCACGCGCGGTTGACGGGTGGCCGCGTGAAAAGCCTGGCTGCGATTCCGTTCGGGCTGGCTACGTTGGTTTCCTGTCTGTTTTCTAGTCCCATTTTCCAAGAAGACTAGTCCTTTCACGGTATGTCTCATTCCTCTTGGCGCCTGCAATATGAGAAAAGGCCAAGGTGTGGCTGACCGGTGAGGCCTGCGGCATGAGAAATATGACTACTTCGTGCGCGGTTGCGATGTGCCTCTTCGTTTTGTCTCTCCCTGTGCCGGCTGGCCAAGGTGTCGTTGCGCCTGCCGCCGTTCCGGCAAAGGCCCCGCCTGGCGCGGAGAGCCGCATCAGACTCGACGTGGTGGTGAGTGACAAATCCGGGAAACCAGTTACCGGTCTCGAGCAGCAGGACTTCACGGTTTTGGACAACAAACGACCGGTGAAGATTCTCTCCTTCGAAGCCGTGCGAGGTGCGAGAGGTGATACTGAACCGATAGAGGTCATCCTGCTCATTGACTCCGTGAATACTTCGTACACGCACGTGGGGTATGAGCGCGACGAGATCAAGAAATTTCTGCGACAGGATGGCGGGGCGCTGGCGCTGCCTGTATCGATCGCTTTCCTTTCCGATTCGGGGTTAACTATGCAGGGAGCGGCGTCTCGCGACGGCAACGCTCTGGTTGCCTATCTGGACCACAATGAATCGGCTCTGCGAACAATCAACAGATCGCAGGGATTCTACGGCGCTGACGACCGAACGCAGTTGTCCATTAACGCACTTCAGCAACTGGTCGAGAACGCCGCGAAAAGTCCTGGCAAGAAGATTGTCATCTGCGTCAGCCCGGGTTGGCCTCTGCTCTCCGGACCTCAGTTGGAATTGACCCGAAAGAACCAGGAGCAGATCTTCAGCATGATTGTTTCGCTATCCACTCAGTTGCGAGACTCTGGCGTCACGCTTTATTGCGTGGATCCGTTGGGACCAACTGAGAGCCAAGGTCGCGAATTTTATTACGAGTCGTTCCTGAAACCAGCGCGCAAGCCCAGCGAGGTACTCATGGGCGACCTTGCACTGCAGGTTCTTGCGTCTCAAAGCGGCGGCCGAGTCCTGGACGCAGGCAACGACGTAGCCGGCAAGATCGAAACCTGCGTTCGTGACGCAGATGCTTACTACGTTCTTTCCATTGATTCTGTTCCCGCCGATGGTCCCAACGAGTATCACGCACTTGAGGTCAAGATTGCCCGGCCCCATCTCAAAGCGCAAACGCGAGCGGGGTATTACACCCAGCCAACACTGTAAACAGCTCAAGGGTACCGCTGACAGAAGATGTGCAGAGGATGGGGACAGCTCTGAGCCATGTCGCCCGAGGCGACACCCGCGAGGATGAAAATGACGGCGCGGGCTCGTACACGAGGGGACAGGCACCACCGTCCACGACGAGCGGGCTGGTGGTTTGTGAGCGGCTCGATTAGGGACGGCGGAGCCAGTCCCCGACGTGCCCGGTTTATCAGCGGGTCGGAGCTATTTTCAAGAGAGCCCGCATAATTTCTGGTTTTCATTTGGTGCGGAGTCTGGAAAACACGTGGGCTCTCTTGTAAATAGCTGTAACCGCCTGATTCGCAAAGCCCGTACGTCGCGAAACCGGGACAGGCTTCTGCGTCCCCAACGCATCGATTCCCAACCTTGCCGACCGCCCTCCGTGGACGCAGTTGCCTGTCCCGGCTTCGCCCCTGGTACCGGTGCTCTTTCTTAAATGCGCGGCGCGGATCGCTTCTGGGGGCTTCTCGGGCGCGTTTGTGGTGCTGGGCGGCTTTACGATCGGAATGTTCTACTTCCCAAGCGCTTTCCTGATGCTGATGGGCGGGTTGCTGTCGGCGGCGGTGGGGAAAGCGGTGAGGGCATGTGCCCGGGGTTGGAGCGGGGTCGGGCCCGTCTGTCACCGGGTTTGTCGTCAGGGTGCGTAATGCGTGAAGACGAGGTCGCTAGCCTTGGCCTGATTGTGGCAGGGGAAGCAGCTTTTCATTGACGCGGCGGCGGCCGGTTTGCCGTCTATGAAGGTAGCGAACCCCCAGCCGCCCGTCGCGGCGTACTTCGTGGAGTCCTTGACCATAAACTGAATGTTCGTGGGGGGGCCAGGGACGAAAGATTGGGCTTGGCCAAAGACTTTGTTGTTTTCCGCCGACGGGACGTGACCGTAGTGCAACGCGGCAATGATCGTGCCGTCCGGGTATGGGAGCTTCCCCTCGCGGTAGGCCTTGATCGCCACATCGTTGCCCAAAACGGCGCCAATACTGTTCAGGTTGCCTGCTTCGTGGGAGACGGAGATCAACCTCCAGTCCCGGTATCCGGGGGGGATTTTTGTTACAAAGATCGGGGCGGCCGAGTCAGCGGCGTGTAGAGGCGCGAGCGCCGTAAACGCGACAATCCCTGCCAGTATTACAACGGCAACCAGCAGTAAAGTGATCCCTTTCATAGCGGTTCCTCCTCCAAGGAAGCAACGAATAGTACCACAAACGGCAAGCAATCCTGAATAAAGGCTTGCGGCCACATTTAGCGGGGTGATCGCCCCCGCTCGAATCTCCTCGGCGTGGTCAGTAAGCAGGAGACGTGAGCATCGCGGTCCAAAGATGTCTGCGCTAACGGATAGATCGGTTGGCAATCCGGAAGCAATCCGCATGAGCGTATAGACTTCTGAGTTTTTGAAGTCAAGCCCCAAGAAGGCATCTTTTACA
>Ga0187819_10002172_pt1 | contig 10340 bp, 7 predicted proteins | sample NC_wetland_sal_i_15_FD_132411 | JGI IMG/M metagenome (GOLD analysis project Ga0187819, IMG submission 132411) | Wetland sediment microbial communities from Neuse River Estuary, North Carolina, USA - SO4_4 | ecosystem: Environmental > Aquatic > Freshwater > Wetlands > Sediment | place: USA: North...
GAAAAAGGCGTCACGGATGAATTTGTCGTTCCCACTGTAATCACGACGGAAGCGGCGCCCGGCAAGCCCGCCGTGCCGCGCGCAACGATTCGCGATAGCGATGCCGCCATCTTCTTCAATTTTCGCGCCGACCGCGCCCGCCAGATCACCCGTGCGCTCCTCGAGCCGGGCTTTCAGGGATTCGCCGATCCCGAGCGTCCTGCGAACTTGACGTTCGTGGCCATGACGCAATACGAGAAAAGCTGGCCGTGGCTGCGCTACATCCTCGCGCCCGAAAAACTCGAGCACATTCTCGCGAACGTTTTCGCCGAGCTGCAATTCAAGAATCTGCGCGTGGCGGAAACGGAGAAATATGCGCACGTCACTTATTTTTTCAATGGCGGCGTCGAGAAGCCGTTTCCCGGCGAAGAGCGCATCCTCGTCCCGTCGCCAAAAGTTGCCACCTACGATATGAAACCGGAAATGTCCGCCGCGGGCGTTGCCGATGCCGTCATTCACGCCATCGAGAAAGGCGATTTCGACGCCATCATCATGAATTTCGCGAACGCGGACATGGTGGGCCATTCCGGCAAGCTCGAAGCCGCCATCAAAGCCTGCGAAACGGTGGACGAATGCCTGGGCAGAATCTATCAGGCGCTGCGCCCTCGGGGCGGCGCGTGGATCATCACCGCCGATCACGGCAACGCCGAAACGATGATCGATCCCGTCACGGGCGGACCGCACACCTATCACACCACGAATCCCGTTCCGCTCGTCCTCGTAAGCGACGACGCCCGCGCGCAATTGAAAACCGGCGGCTCGCTCCGCGACATCGCCCCCACGATGCTCGGCGTCCTCGGCGTCCCCGAGCCAGTCGAAATGACGGGCCATGATTTGCGCGTGATGCCGAGGTAGCTTTCGGGAAGGAAGCGAGCAGTTCCGATGCCGGACAAAGAAACTCAACCGGAGCGCCAAGAAAGAATAGGCATGGTGATGGGTTATGAGCGCGCCCTCAATGCCGTCTGGCTCGGTCTCCTGATCGTGGCTACCGGATTCCTTTGGTCTTTTCGCGCGGCGACGATTCTGCTGGGCTTATTCGTCGTGGGAATTATTATCGGCATCCGGATGCAGCGAAAAAATAAATGAATCGCACCAAGCCCGCCGAAACGAAGCTCGTCATCTGCGTCTGGCACCGCTTCTCGCTCTGGAATCCGCCGCCGGAAATGGCCGCGCGTATTCGCGAGCGCTGGCCGGCGATGAGCGTGGTGCATCTTCCGAATTTCGGCGGCCTCGAACGCGAATTGCCGGATACGGACATCTTCGTCGGCTTCTCGCTCCGCCCCGAGCAATTCGCCGCCTGCCGCAAACTGAAATGGCTGCACTCGACGGCCGCCGGCGTCGGCCAGCTCATGTATCCCGAGTTGCGCCAGAGCGGAATCGAACTGACGAACGCGCGCGGCGTCCACGCCATTCCCATGGCCGAGCACATCCTCGGCACGCTCGTCGCGCTCGCCCGCCGCTTCCCCGATTGCTTCCGCTATCAGCAGCAAGCCCGCTGGGCGCAACAGGAATTGTGGGATGCCGCGGTGCGTCCGCGTGAACTGCACGGGCAGGTGTTGCTCTTCATCGGCTTCGGCGCGATCGGCCACGCTGTGGCAAAAATCGCGCGGCCGCTCGGCATGCGCATTTGGGCCGTGACGCGCACGGGCCAGGGCAATGCGGAGCTGGCCGAGAGAATTTTTCCCGCCGCGAAACTGGAAGAAGCGCTCTCCGAAGCCGACTTCGTGATTCTGGCCGCGCCCGAAACGCCCGAAACGCGCCAGATGATGGGAGCGCGCGAATTCGCGCGGATGAAATCCTCGGCGTATTTTATCAACGTGGCGCGCGGAGCGCTCGTAGACGAGCCCGCGCTGATCGCCGCGCTCCAGCGCCGCGCCATCGCCGGCGCCGCGCTCGACGTCGCCTCGCGCGAGCCGCTGCCGCCCGAAAGCCCGCTCTGGAGGCTCGATAACGCATTCATCACGCCGCACATGAGCGCCGTGAGCGATCAGCTCTGGATACGGCAGACAGACCTACTGATGAGCAATCTCGAGCGATGGTTCAACGGCGAGGAACTACTGAATCGAGTGCATCTCGAGCGAGGATATTGAAACGGTGCGGAATAGTTCTGTGGCGGCTCGGTGGCTAAGCGGCTGGGCGGCTAGGCAATACGGCGAATCTTTCCGCCAGCCGCGCTAATTTTCGTTGCGCTAGTTTCCACCGTCCTAATTTCCGCCACTCAGAGGCCGCGGTGAAGTGTAGCCGTTCCGTGCATACACCACCACTTTCTTCATCTTGCCCTTTTTGCCCGTCGGCACCATCATCGGATTGCCGTTGTCGTCCACAACCTCCAGCTTCAGGCGATGGAATTTCCCGTCATTCGGCGCCGAGGGTGAAAATCCGATCGAATACTGGCTGCGCAGAAAAGCTCCCACGGAATTGAAGATTGTGTCCATCTCCCCCTGGAAACGCGGAAACCAGGCATAGCCTCCAGTCATGTTCGCAAACTGAGTGAGCTGGTTCTTGGCCTGAAGATAATTCACGCCTCCGCCGCTACGGGTATACAAATCGATGGCCTCTCCGGTGCCGACAGCGAAAATCGGCACGTCGTTTTCCTTGAGCCTCTTGTAAGCATCATCCAGCGTGTGCTTGCTGAATGTATCGTATCCGGTCGAGAGCAGCAGGATGGATTTCCTGCCATGGACGTCCCGAAGCTGATCGAGCGTTTCAATCACCGCATCAAACAGGCACGCCTCATGAAACCCAGGAACGGTCAGGGTGACGATGGCATCCCGCACTTCGTTGATGTTGTGCGTGAAATCCACCATCAGATCGGTCTTGATATCGAAGATCTTGAACGCCACCCAATCCTTGGGCGTCAGGTGGCTCAGAAATCCATAGGCCCACATCCGGTTGTTGTTTCCAAAATAAAACCGCGTAAATGGCGCGCTGAATTCCATCAGGATCACAACGGTCACGGGTGCTTCCGACGGGCTGAAATTCGTCACTTGCTGCGGCTGCCCCTCATCCAGCACGCGAAAATTTTCCTTCTTCAAGTTGGTCAGCAGGTCGCCGTCCTCATCCGTCACCACGGCCTCGATGTGCACGAGATTGGACTCGACCGCGATCGAAACCTTCGGCGCCTGTGCTGCCGGCGCCTGCGGCTGATCCTTCCCCCGCCCGGTCGGAGGCTTCGGCTGCTCCGGCTGCTGCGACGGCACGGGCCCTTGCGGCCCTTCCTGCTGCGCGAACGCCGTAAAAGCGCCAAGCGACGCGCAGAGCGCGGCGATGAAAATGCCCGTCAGGGCGTGTCGAAGCCATGTATTCACTTGCATGTTTTCCCCTCGAAACTTCGATGCTGCCATGGGCCTCCCAGGATGGTCAATTGCAATTCAGAAAACCGCGGCATTCGCCCACCGGAGGCGGTGCGCTTCACCATGATAGTATCAAAGACTCCTTTCCCCACGCCGGGGTTACAGATTGCTTCGGAGGCCAATCGGATGGCGCGGTCAATCGCTCGAATTCTCGTGCTGGTTATCTTCCTCACGCTTTCTTGCGCGGCGCAGAGCTATCCGCCGTCGGGCGCCGCGCCTGCGCAGGCGCTTCCTGCGCAAACGACCGATCTCTCGAATCTCCAGGCCGATGCTCTTGGCTGGCTGCAACAGCTGATCCGCATCAATACCACCAACCCGCCCGGCAACGAACTCGTCGCGGCGAAATACATCGCCGGCATTCTCGATCACGAGGGAATCCATTCGGACATCATCGAGACCACGCCCGGCCGCGGCTTCCTCGTCGCACGGCTTTCCGCGAGCGCCGTTCCAGATCCCTCGCGCGCGCTGCTGCTGATGGCTCATCTGGACGTGGTCGGCGTGGACAAGAGCAAGTGGAGCGTCGATCCATTCGGGGCGATCATCAAGGACGGCTATCTCTACGGCCGCGGCGCGATTGACGATAAAGGCATGCTCGCCGCCAATCTCGCCGTCTTCGTTTCCCTGAAACGCGCGGGCGTGCGGCTGAGCCGCGACGTCATTTTCCTCGCCGAAGGCGACGAAGAAGCGGGCGGCGCCGAAGGAATGAAAGTCGCCGTCGAAAAATACTGGGACAAAATTGCCGCCGGCTCGGCCATCAACGAGGGCGGCCTCGCTATCTCGAAAGACGGAAAGCTGCAATTCATCGGCATCCAGGCGAGCGAAAAAGTTTCCTACGCCGTGGACGTGATTGCCACGGGCCCATCCGGGCACGGTTCGTTGCCGCAGAAAGACAATGCCGTGCTCCATCTCGCGGCGGCCATCGAAAAAATCGGAAACTACGAGGCGCCCGTGCAGCTCAATGCCGTCACGCGCGCCTATTTCGAAGGCATCGCGCCGGTGGAAGACGAGGAAACCAGCAAGTGGATGCGCTCGCTCGAAACCGCCGACCGGGGCGAGCACGCGGCGCGCTGGATTTCCAATGCCAACCCGCTCTGGAATTCGATGCTGCGCGATTCGATTGCTCCCACCATGTTGCAGGCCGGGATTCGCCGCAATGTGGTCCCCTCGGAAGCGCGCGGCGTGATCAATATTCGCCTGCTGCCGGGAAATTCGATCGATGCGCTGCTCGCGAAGCTCGGCCAGCTCGTGAGCGATCCGCAGGTTCGCTTTGAAATCGAGCCGGGATCGGGCGAGGCGGCGCCCTCCTCCTCGCTTACCTCCGACCTTTACGCCACGATCAAGGGCGTGGCCACGAAGGAATTTCCCGGCACGGCCGTGGTGCCGTTCATGTCCCCCGGCGCCACCGATTCCATGCCGCTGCGCCTGCGCAGCGTCGCGGCCTACGGCCTGGCTCCTTTCCCGCTCGATCAATCCGACGCGCTGCGCATGCACGCCGATGACGAACGCCTCCCGCTCGATTCCTTCCACACCGGACTCACTTTTCTCTACAACGTCGTGAACGATTTCGTGGTGGCCCGGTAAATACCATGATGAAGCGCAGGGCCAAGATCGTTTGCACGCTCGGACCCAGCAGCACCTCGCCGGAAATGATTGACCGGCTGGTGCGCGCTGGGATGGACGTGGCGCGACTGAATTTTTCGCACGGGACGCCGGAGGAGCACGCCAAGCGCGTGGCCGCCGTGCGTCGCGCCTCCGCGCACCACGAAAAGTCCATCGCGGTCCTTGCCGATTTGCAGGGGCCGAAAATACGCACGGGCGCGCTCGAACACGGCCGCCCCATCCGCCTGCGTTTTGGGCAGCGCTTCACCATCACGACCAGAAATATTGTTGGGACGGCCGAGGGCGTCAGCACCACGTTTCGCGCGCTGCCCGAGTCCGTCCACAAAGGCGACCGCATTCTTCTGCACGACGGCGAAATCGCGCTGCGCGTGCTTTCCGCCCACGGCCACGAAGTGGTCTGCCAGGTGGAGAACGGCGGCGAGCTCGACGAGCATCAGGGCATCAACTTGCCGGGCGTGAAACTCAAAATCCCCTCGCTCACGCCCAAAGACCGCAAGGACCTGATTACAGCCGTGCAACTGGGCGCCAATTACATCGCGCTCAGCTTCGTCCGCACCGCCGCGGACGTGCGCGCCGGAAAAGCCGCCATCGCGCGCACCGGAAAAAGAATCCCGGTGATCTCAAAGCTCGAAAAGCCGGAAGCCATCGACAATCTCGATGAAATCCTGAGCGTCACGGACGGCGTGATGGTGGCGCGCGGCGATCTCGGCGTCGAGATGAGCCTCGAAAAAGTGCCCGTGGTGCAAAAGCAGATCATCGCGCGCTCGCGCGATGCGCTCGTTCCTGTCATCACCGCCACGCAGATGCTCGATTCGATGCAGAAAAGCCCGCGCCCCACCCGCGCGGAAGCCTCCGACGTGGCCAACGCCGTTTTCGACGGCAGCGATGCGCTCATGCTTTCGGGCGAATCCGCCGCGGGAAAATATCCGCTCGAATCCGTCGAGATGATGGACCGCATCATTCGCGAAGCCGAAGCCAGCGTGACGGAAATGCTCCGCCCCGCGCGCTCCGGCGAACTGCAAATCAGCGAAGCCATCGCCGAAGCCATCTGCCACGCCGCTCAGGAGCTGCGCATGACGGCCATCGCCGTCTTCACCGAGTCCGGATCTTCCGCGCGCCTCGTCTCGAAATACCGGCCGCGCGCGCCCATCATCGCTTTTTCGCCCAATCAGGATACGCGCCGGCGGCTGAGCCTGCTCTGGGGCGTGCTGCCGCGGAGCATCGCCCGCGTCCATAATATTGATCAGCTCGCCAGGGTCGCGGAAATCCGACTGATCGCCGAGAGCCTCGTGAAGCGCGGCGACACCGTGGGCATCATCGCCGGCACGCCGCTCGGCACCACCGGCTCGACAAACCTCATGCGCCTCGTCCGCATCGGCGGCTGAAGCCACAGCTGTCCCTCTTCGAATCTCTGGTCTCCAACCTCTGACTTTTAACTTTGAACTTCTAGTTGACCCAATTGTCGGGATGCCTGGGAGGTTTTTCCTGGTGGTCGCGCACGTACACTTCGAATTTCTTTTTCAGCCGCCGCCGCTGCCAATCGGAAAAATAATTGCGGAAATTGTAGAGGAAGGAGCCGCGTCGAAGATACAGATAACCCACCAGCATCCCGCCGAGGTGGCAGACGTGGCTCACATTGTCGCCCGAGGACCCAATCGTGCCGAAAAATTCGATTGCGCCCATGATGCTCACAAAAATCCACATGGACACCGTCACCGGCAGCGGAAACAGCCACACCTGCCGGTGCGGCATGATGATGGCAACCGCCAGCAGGATGCCGTAAATCGCGCCGGAGGCGCCGATCGTCGGCGCCAGCGCGGAGCCTGCTCCGTGCGGATCGATGATGGTCTTCACGATGACGTTGATCAGCCCCGCGCCCACCCCGCAAATAAAGAAATACGTGTAGAAGCGGCGCGAGCCCCAGGTGCGTTCCAAATCCGCGCCAAACATCGCCAGATACAGCAGATTGAAAAATATGTGCAGGAATCCGCCGTGCAGGAAAATATAAGTGAACGGCTGCCAGATATAGCCGTGCGTCACGGCGTATGGCACCAGCCCGAACCAGTGCAGCCAGAAGCTCGTTCCCGCCCCGCCGAAAAGCAATCCCGAAAGTTCCTGAAGAGTGAAGACCGCAATGCAGGCAATACAAAGTGTCTTGATGGCGCGCGGAAAATATCCGCTCAGGTCAAACCGGTGGCCGTAGCCGCGTCCGAAGGTTCCCACGGCCAACAAGTTTAATGGCTCGCAGAGGCGGAGTCAAAGATGCGGTGGTGTGGTTTCCACGACGCGTCCAGCCCGATGCTTTCTCGCGAGCAATTCTTGCGGGTCGCAATTTTTTGCCCTAAATTGGACTTTACATCGAAATCCGCTGCTCGCAGAGATAGCGCCGCAGGCGCGGCAGAAGTTAGCCCAGCCGGCCGTTTTCTGGCAGGCTGGGTAACCGATTCGCGATAGTTCCCAAGCGCCGTAGGTGCGGCACATCAGCCGCCAAGTTCAGCGCGCGAAAATTTCTCGCGCCTGGCAGTCGGCCGTTAGAAGCTCTTCTAAAGTTTTTTCCGCGCGAAATGAAACAGCGACGCCGCCAGCAGCAAGAACATGAAAAGCCCAAAGAGATTGCTGGTGGCCAACGGGCCAAGAATCTTCGGCCCGAATGCAAACAAGTCCGCCCGCCAGGGCAGCCGCAGTAACGACGTCAACCACTGCGGCGTATGCGTGGAAATTTCCGGATCCTGCAACAAGGCAATCACGATCCCCAACAATCCAAACACTCCCCCCGCCGCAATCAACCCGCTCGAATACAGCGCTCCCGGGCTTGCCTCGCCTCCGTCCTTCGATTCCTTCGACGTCGACTCCACGAGTGTCCGCACCAGGCCGCCCGCAAACATCGTCGCCGTCGTCCCAATCGAAAGATACATCCCCACCGCGAACGCGAGCGACCGCACTCCCAGAATTTCCACCGCCAGCACCAGCGCCACGCCCATCAGCACCAGCCTCCATGGCAGCCGCTGATTCAAAATCCCATTGATCACCGTGGCCATCAGCCGCGCCTGCGGAGCCGGTGCCTTGTCGCTTCCAATGCCCTGCACCCACTGAATTTCAATCTGCTTCGTGCCCGGGTCGTAGAGATATTCGCCGTCGGGAATCACGCGCGACCCGAGCGAATTGATCAGCTCATACTTTTTCCCCTGATAAATGTACGATTCCCTCTCGACCTTCACTCCCGTGGGCAGCTCCTGCACATTGAGCGGAATCTGCGCCGGCAGATATTTCTCGAGCCCCGTGTTCATCAGGTTCAGCGTCGCGCCGATGGCAATCGTCGAGACCGTCACGCCGATCAGCAATCCCCATTGCTGCCGCACCGGCGTCGAGCCCACCAGATACCCGGTCTTCAAGTCCTGCGAAGTAGCGCCGGCAATCGCCGCCGCCGTGCACACCACGCCTCCGATCATCAGCGCCAGCACCGCATAATTCGGTGCGGTCCAGCCAGCCACGAAAAAAATTGCGCACGTGGCCATCAGCGTCGCGATGCTCATCCCGCTCACCGGATTCGACGAATTCCCGAGCAGCCCGCTGATCCGCGCCGCCACGGTCACAAATAAGAATCCGAACACCACCACGAAAACTCCCGCCAGTAAATTCTGATACCACGCCGTGTCCGCGCCCTTCATCGGATGAAACGTCAGCATCACCCACATCATCACCACGATCACGAGCGACCCGATCAGCACCGTGCGCAGCGGCATGTCGCGGTCCGTTCGCGTCTTGGCCGCCGCTTCCGCGCCGCCTTCCGTGCGCACATCTTTCAGCCCAGCCCGCAACGCGGAAATAATTGTCGGCATCGTCCGCAGCAGCGTGATCAGCCCCGCGGCAGCCACGGCCCCCGCGCCCAGCGGCCGGATGTACTGCCGCCACATATCGTCCGGTGTCATGAGCGGAATGGGAATCGTGGAAGGATAAATCGGCTGGCCTCCGGAAAATTGCCCGAAAAATTTAATCGCCGGCATGATCATCAGCCAGGAAATCACGCCGCCCGCAAACAGGATCCCCGCCACCCGGGGCCCGATGATGTAGCCCACTCCCAGGTATTCCGAAGTGATCGTCAGGCGAAAGGACGCTCCCGGAAACCAATCCGGCCGCGCCTCCGGCTGCGTATTCCACGCCTGAATCGTATTCATCATGAACGTATAAACGCCGCCCAGCCCCAGCCCCCAGAACACGCGCCCCGCAAACGATCCGCCGCGCTCCCCCGCCACCAGCACGTCCGCGCAGGCCGTGCCTTCCGGAAACGTCAGGTTGCCGTGCTCCTTCACGATCAATTGCCGCCGCAGCGGAATCATGAACAGCACGCCCAGCCATCCGCCCAGCAGCGCCAGCGGAAAAATCCGCCAAAAAGTGAATTCCGACCCAAAGCCCAAAAAGATCAGCGCCGGAATCGTGAACATCACGCCCGCCGCGAGCGATTCCCCGGCCGACCCGGTCGTCTGCACGATATTGTTTTCAAGAATCGTCGAGCGCCCAAACGCGCGCAGGATGCTGATCGAAAGCACCGCAATGGGAATCGAAGCGGAAACCGTCAGCCCCGCGCGGAGCCCGACGTACACCGTCACCGCACCGAACAGCAATCCGAACAGCGACCCGAGCAGGACCGCGCGAAACGTAAACTCGGCCAGGCTTTCTTCCGCGCCCACATAGGGGTGAAATTCCCCCGGAGGTGCTGTCGAACTCCACTGTTTCGTCGCCACGCTCGCCTCCCTGGAATTACCGCCGTGCCCCGCACGATCTCGCGCAACCGCGCCCGAAATTGCGCCCCGCGCGCGCCCAGGCCACGCCCCAGCCAAATTGGCCGCACGCAAATCCGGCAAGGTAGCACCACCCGCGCATCGAGGCAAGGCGCAATCGCCCATATCGCCCTCACACTCTGCGCAATCCGTAGGGGCGGGCCTCAGACCCGCCCGCTCTGCATGGCGCATCGTGTGCGCCCGGCACGCTCGATTCGTGTGCTATTCTTTCCGCAGGAGACCCAGCCGAATGGGCTACATCGACCGCATCCAGAACGATCTCACCGCCGCCATGAAGGAAAAGGACGAGCTCCGCCTGAGCGTCCTGCGCATGATCAAAGCCGCCCTCAAGCACAAGGAAATCGAAAAGATGCGCCCGCTCGACGACATGGAATCGCTCCAAACCCTCCAAACGCTCGTCAAGCAGCGCCACGAATCCGTCGAGCAATTCACCAAGGGCGGCCGCAAGGATCTCGCCGATAAAGAAAAAAAGGAAATCGCCATCATCGAGAAGTATTTGCCCGCCGCTCCCTCCGACCACGAAATTCAC
>Ga0187819_10002173_pt1 | contig 10339 bp, 8 predicted proteins | sample NC_wetland_sal_i_15_FD_132411 | JGI IMG/M metagenome (GOLD analysis project Ga0187819, IMG submission 132411) | Wetland sediment microbial communities from Neuse River Estuary, North Carolina, USA - SO4_4 | ecosystem: Environmental > Aquatic > Freshwater > Wetlands > Sediment | place: USA: North...
CAGGGTGATCCCGGCGACCAGCAGCGTGTGTCCGATTGGATCAGAGAACAACGGGCGAATGAATGCGGGATTCAGTACGAGCATCACGGCGACGATGATGGGCGGCATCCCCATCAACAAGGCCATCGTTAGGCGGCCTTGAGCGGTGTAGACGCGCACCTGGCGCTGAATCTTGAAACGCTCGCGGATGACATACGACAAGTTGTCTAGAATTTCGGCCAGGTTGCCGCCAGTTTCCCTCTGCAGCATGACGGCCGTCACGAAGAATTTCACGTCGACCAGGGGCATCCGCTCGGTGAGGTTGAGAAGCGCATCGCGGACCGGCATGCCGAATTTCTGCTCTTCGTAAAGCTGGCGGAACTCGCTGGAGACAGGTTCGGCCACCTCGTCGGTGATCATCTCGAGCGCGGTCGTGAAGGCGTGCCCGGCGCGAACGGCACGCGCCAGTGTGTCGATGGCCTCGGGAAAGAGCTCCTCAAATTTCTCGAAGCGCTTGTTCCGACGATACGAAGCGTAGGAATAGGGCAGCACAAAACCGACCAGCATTGCCACCCACGCAACTTCGAGGCGCTTGCTCAGACCATAAGCCAGAAATGTAGCGGCGACGCCGGTGAGCGCCGAGATTCCGAGAAAATTCCCGGCACGCGTGGCCATTCCGGCCTGCGCCAGCATCTTTTGGATGTCGGTGACCCGGCTGGAGCGCCGGAGCAAGTTGTCAAGTGCGGGAATCTGGCTCAGTTGCTCGTCGCGCAGAAGCGCGAGTTCTTCGTCGGGGGCGAGTTCGGGGGCCTTGCGCTCGTTGGCCAGCCGTTCCTTGATCAACCGGGCGCGGGCGTTACGCTGGTCCAGAATCGAGCCCATGCCGAAGGCCACGAGCGCGACCACAACGAACACAAGAAGCGCAATCAGTGCAGCGGGCATATCAGTTCTAGACCTCAGTCCTCGATTCAAAAAGAGCGGGCCGCAAGCGGGCGCCGGATGTCGCGAGCCGGTCGGCGAACTGCGGACGCACGCCGGTGGCGCGGAATACACCGCGAACCTTGCCGCTCTCATCGGTGCCAGTGCGGTCGAAGCTGAAAATATCCTGCATGCCGATAAGGTCACCGTCCATGCCGGTAATCTCAGATATGGTGATCACCTTGCGGGTACCGTCGGAGAGGCGTGCAATCTGCACGACGGCATGCACGGCAGAAGCGATCTGGTGGCGCACGGCACGCTCCGGAATGTTCAGGTTCGCCATCGACACCATATTCTCCACGCGGGCCATGGCGTCGCGTGGGGAGTTCGCGTGCACAGTGGTGAGAGATCCTTCGTGGCCTGTGTTCATGGCCTGCAACATATCGAAGGCTTCTTCGCCGCGCACCTCGCCGACCACGATGCGGTCAGGACGCATACGCAGACTGTTGATCACGAGTTGCCGCTGCCGCACCGCGCCTTTGCCTTCGATGTTTGGCGGCCGGGTCTCCAGGCGGACCACGTGCTCCTGCTTCAGTTGCAGTTCGGCGGCATCTTCGATGGTGACGATGCGGTCAGAGTTGGGAATATATCCCGAAAGCACATTCAGCAAGGTTGTCTTGCCGGCGCCAGTTCCACCGGACACGAGGATATTGAGGCGCCCCTTGACCATGGCTGAAAGCAGTTCGAGCATCGACTCGGTGAGGGTCAGGTTCTCAATCATCTGCCGGGCGGTGACGGGTTCGCGTCCGAAGCGGCGGATGGAGAGGGAAGGCCCGTCAATGGCCAGCGGGGGAATGATTGCATTGACGCGCGATCCGTCCGCGAGCCGGGCATCGACCATGGGAGAAGATTCGTCGACCCGGCGCCCGATGCGCGAGACGATACGCTCGATGATCTGCATGAGGTGCGAGTTGTCCTTGAAGGACAACGCGGTGCGTTCAAGCTTGCCGGCGCGCTCGACGTAGACACGGTCAAAACGGTTGACCAGAATATCGGAAACGGTGGGGTCCTTGAGCAACGGCTCGAGCGGGCCCAGGCCGAAAATCTCGTCGAGAATTTCGCGGGAAAGGCGTTCGCGCTCGGCGAAGCTGAGAGGCACAACCTCCCCGTTGACAGCATTGCGAATGACCACCAACACTTCGTCGCGTGCGGAGTCCCCAGTCGCCTTTCCCAGTTTCTCGAGGTCGAGGCGATCGAGGATCTTGCGATGTAGGTCGGCTTTTACCTGCTGGTAATCAGTACGCTCGAACGATTGAAGATTGGCCATGGGTTCCTGAATCCGTTGTTTCTAATCCTAAACCGACTTGAATAGCGACCACGCGGCTCGCTTGACGTCCGCGTCATTACGCGTCAGTTCTTGCGCCAGTCCCGCAAAACAGCGGGCTATTTCGGAAGTCCTCTGGTCCATCACCGGAGTCCCACGGTCGATTGCGCCGGAGACGGCAAAATACTGGTTCGGAATTCGCCACAGCAGCTTCGCGCCAACAGCAGCCTCGGCGTCCGCCTCACTGAAGCCCGGCACCTTGCGAAAGCGATTCAGCACCAACCGCACGCGTTCGCGGCTTCCGGTTTCTCCCAGGTACTGCTGCACCCGGGCGGCGCTCCAGAGAGAAGCCACGTCGCTGCAGGCCACCAGCAGAACGGTCTCGGAAAGGCTGGCGATCAGGCGGGTCGCCGCATCAAAGCGCGACGAGGCGTCGACCACGACATAACGGTAGTGCGTCACCAGCATGTCGAAAAGCTTTACAAACTCCGCGGTCGAGGGATCCACTGCAGCGGGGATGTTGGTTCCGGCCAGCAATTGCAAACCTCCGCTGTGACGCGTCATGAAGCTCTCGAGCAGGGAAGCGTCCATGCGGTGAAGGTTGCGAGTTGCGTCCGCTACATTGAAAACCGGTTTCAGGTTCATGTGCAGCGCGGCATGGCCGAGCGGCGCCAGATCCACCAGTGCGCTTTGTCCGTAGGCAGACTGCAGAGCCAGCGCTAGGTTGACCGCGACCGTCGTCGCGCCATTTCCGCCCTTCGCGTTAATCACCGAGAAGACCTTGCCGCGAATTCCTTCCTGCCGCCCGCGACGTTGCGCGGCCTGTAGGCGTACAAAGGCGTCAATTAAATCGGCCGTATTGGCGGGACGTTCAATGAATTCACGCGCTCCGGCGCGCATGGCGTTGACGATGACCTGAGGCTGGCTCAGATTGCCGAGCGCAAAAATGGCGGCGTCGGGCATTTCCTGATGCAGGAGCTCGATGGCTCGCAGACCGAGCGGAGGATTGTCGGCGGGAATGTCGACCAGAGTCACGTCGGCATTGGCACTCTTCACCCGCCGGGTTACCGGATCGGAGGGGGAGACGGGAAAGCTGGCGCAGGTATGGACCGTGCGCGCCACACTCGTCCCATCAACGAGCACTTGCATCACAGCGCGCTGCTCGTTGTCGGTTGCGACGATGACGACTGACAGTTCTGGCATAACAACCCTGAGCGTTGACCGGCTCTTCCAAACTTACGATGTTCACGCGGCTGACCTGCAGCCTATTTGCCTTTGTCGAACTTGCCGTCATCAATAAACGGCTTCGGATTCTTGGGCAGCGGGGGCGGTTCCATAGTGGGCGAAATGCGGCGCACCGTGCACAAGACCATCAATTCCGAATTGCTTTTCTGCAAGCTCTTGCTGCGGAAAAAATTCCCCAGGATCGGGATATCGCCGAGGCCGGGAATCTTGTTCCAGATATCCGTGACCCGGTTGTCGATGAGGCCGGCAATCACAAAGCTCTGGCCATCCTGTAGTTCAAATTCAGTTTCGGCTTTGCGGGTGCTCAGGGCGGGCACGGTAAATCCTGAGATCGTCAGGGCGTTTGAAAAATCGAGGGTGCTGACTTCCGGCGCCACTTTCAAGTGGATATTCCCGTTGGGCATGATGACCGGGGTGAATTGCAGATGCACGCCGAAATCCTTGAACGAGATGGTGACGGCGGTAAAGCCCGCGCCCGGTTGCACGATGGGAAAGGGGAACTGGCCTCCGGCGAGGAAGCTGGCTTCCTTGCCGTTAACCGCGATCAAATTGGGCTCGGCGAGAATCTGCAGCAGGCTCTTATTCTCAAGGGCTTCGATGACCGCGCCAAAATTAATGTCAGGCCGAAATAAAAAAAGATTTAAGACATTGTTGATGGTGGTAGCGGGCGTGGTGGTAACTGAACTCGTGCCCGTCGTGGAAGGTTGCGTGCCCGGGGTCAGGGTCTGAGGTCCGAAGGCGCCGTACTGCCCCGTGGTCACGGTGCCGAAGGTGTTCGCTCCCCCCGTGGAAATAAAATTGATCCCCATCTGAGTCAGCGCGGTCCGGTCTACTTCCGCGAACTTTACCTGTAGCAAAACTTCCTGCGAACCGACCGGTCCGAAGGTCAGCACGTTGACGACTTTCGGAGAGTAGGCGCTGGCGAGTTCTCCAGCGCGTTTGGAGACATCTTCCGTGGAGACGTGTCCGGAGAGAACAATGGCTGCGCGAGAAGGAGTGACGGTGATTTGCTCGTCAGGGAATACGCGGCGCTCTTCGTCTGCGCAGGCGCTGACGTCGACATCCACGCGCAGGTCGAAGCTGCGTGAACGCTCCAGTTCATCCCAGATCAGCAGTGAAACCTCTCCGGGAGATTTCCCGTGGACCAGAATTTGCGTGGGCGTGATGACTTGGGGATAAGCAATGGCCGGGTCGGTGACGGAGACACGCTTGAGTCGTTCCGTCGTATTGATGAGCAGTGACTTGCCCACCATGACCCGTAGAGGAGCCGAACCTTGCGGCTGTTGGGACTGCGCTGGCAGGGTCGTGGTCTGTGTGCTGTTCGGGGCCTGGCTTGGGGATTGAGCGGTAGTCTCTGCCTGCTGCGCGATCGCGGAGGATGCCGGAACTGAAAACGCAACAGCCAACAGCGAAGCCCCGAGCAGTGTCGTGCGAACTTTCATTTTCAGGTTCCTCTCCCTGTGAGGAAACTTGCTGGTGTGCATGAAGGCAGATTGCAGAATCGAAGGTTTGCCGGTCACTTGGCCTCGGAATTCTCGTCTGGGAATTTGACCACTTCGGGTTTCTTGTCGCCCTGATAAACCTCGATGCTGACGCCGGTAGACCCGGGTGGAGGTGGCGGCGTGACCTTCTTGGGTACGGCAGCGTGATGAACGACCGTCGTGGTGGGTGGCGGCGCTACGCCTCCGCGGTAGAGACCTCTGGAATTGGCGGAAGCCAACTCGTCCTGTTTGGTGTCGAGTGGATTGCGCAGCGCAAGCTGTATGTGTCCTTCAGAACTGGCGAGCGTCAGGCGCTCGGCATCGTCAGGCGAAACCAGAAGCGTGATCACGGCGGTGGTTTGCGCTTCACCTGTGGAGGTTCGCTCCAGCGTGTGACCTGAGGCGAGCACCGCGACGTTCTGCAAGACGGTGGTGGTTTGCTGTTCGCCGCCGCCCGGCGTTCCCGTCAGAAGCACATCGACGCGGGTACCTGGCGTTACGAATCCGGCTACCGATACGACCTCGTTCACTCGCACCGAAACCGCGCGCATGCCGGGAGGGATCAGCGCGGGGAGGCCGGCCCCGGCATTTTCGCCAGCCAGCCGGTTGGGCAGGATGAATTCGCCCTTGGCGATCGGGATGATGACTCCGTGTCCGAGCACGTCCGCCCGCTTCCGCGGCGCCGTCGGAGGCAGATCGGCGGCGGGAACCTTAATAATCCTGATGTCGCGCTCTTCGACTTTGGCCCCCACCTGCAAATCGTCCGCGGCCACGATCACGTCGACCCCGGCATCGGCAGAGCGAGTCCCCGACTGCAAGTTTCTGTAGACATACACACTTGCAAAGAAGCCAAGCGCGAGTGCTAGAACTCCGATCATTAACAAGCGTGTGCGGTTCATGCTGCTCCCTTGGAAACCGAAACTCTTGCCGCTTGCCCGCCATGCGGGACCAGCGCACTATTCCGTCGTTCTTCTGTTATGCGCTACTGGATAGAACTGGCGACTGAGGAGAACACGTTGTTGGCGTTGGATCCGATGAGCCGGATGGTTCCGACAACAATGACGAGGATAACAGCCAACATCACCGCGTATTCCGCGATATCTTGTCCTTCCTGTTCGCACCAGAGTCTGCGTACAAGTCCCATAGACATGCCCCCTTTCTTGAATTTTACGAGATCGAATCGAATGCAGCCCTTTAACCGCCCCGAACCGCCCACGATTAGTCCGCTCGACTTACGGGTAATCATACCCTGCAATTTGACCGAAAGTCGCAAATTTCTTGCGTACGAGGTGAAAAAGAGATTACCTCCGGTAGGACCCGTCAGGAGATGGTTTCGCGCTCCTAACCCCAGGGATTTTCAGCTCTTGGGGTATAAGATCGTCGGGTCAGACTACCCTATGAAATCCGCCCATCTTAGACTAGCCGGCAGGTTCTACGTAGCCGGGGTGCTAGCAATCCATTTGCTGGTGGTTTGGAACGCACGAGAGCTGATTCTAAAGGGATACCCGGACTTCACAATCTACTACACCGCCGGGACGATCGTTCGCCAGGGAATGGGACACCAGCTCTACGACGATAGGGTCCAGTTTGCAGTGCAGAAGCAATTTGCCCCGCAGGTTGCGACCCGGCTGGGAGCGCTGCCGTTTAACCACCCGCCGTTTGAAGCGCTTCTCTATGTTCCCCTCACTTGGCTGTCCTATCGTGCGGCGTATCTGTTGTGGACCCTGGCGAATCTGGGGATGCTCGCCGCTTTGCCGATCCTGCTTCGACCATACGTTCCGATGATGGCGGCGTGGTCCGCTCCGGCGTGGACTGGCGTGAGCCTGGTTTTCTTTCCAATTTTCTTTGCCCTTCTTCAGGGACAGGACGCAATCCTCCTCATGTTTCTGTACGGACTGACATTTGTGTCGCTCAGGAAGGAGCGTCTGGTCGTGGCGGGCGCGTGGCTCGCCTGTGGCCTATTCAAGTTTCATCTCGTGCTGCCGGCTCTCGTTCTGCTGCTCATTCAGCAGAAAGCGCTCCAGCCCAGCAAGAAAATCCTGTTTGGCTTCACGCTGGTCGGTGCGTTGCTGGGCGCGGTTTCGATTGCGACTGTCGGAATGGGGCAAATGATCGCGTATCCTCGCTACGTCCTGGGCTTGGAGGCGACGATGGCGAGAGGCGCGATCATGCCTTCGGATATGCCGAACCTGCGAGGAGCGCTTTACCTGCTCGCCTCGAACGTACGCTTTTTCGATGTGCTGGTGGTGGCGCTCTCAGCCATTCTTTTTCTGGTGGCGGCGTGGAACTCGCGATCGCGGAACGGTTCGGCCGCGGATCTTCAGTTTGCTACGGCGGTTTTCGCGACCGTTTTGGTGAGCTACCACGCTCTGGGATACGATCTGTGCGTGCTCGTGCTCCCGGCGCTGCTGCTTGCCGGAGAGCTTAAGGACCGGCAGGTGCACGGTACCTGGACCCATTCCGCAATCATCGTTGGCTTGGTGATATTGCTTTTCTCGCCGCTGCAGTTGGTCCTTCTGATGCGATACAACCATCTGGCTTTGCTGGGGTGGGGTGTGCTGCTCTGTTTCATTGGCCTATCCGGAGAACTGAGAGCGCGGACCCGGATGGGCGCATGAACGTCGTGCTCGCGACCGGGTAAGCTGCGCTGGACATGGTCAGGGAGGTTTTCACGGAACGATTGGACTTCAGGCAAATCGCGAAAAGTCGGACCCGGGCATTGGCTGTGGCCGCGGTCCTGACAGTTGTTTGTACCGTAACGCTCTCGCGCGGGTTTGCGGATCAAATCGCGCGCGACATCTTTTTTTCTCTGACTCTGGCGGGCTGCGCGATTGTATTTCTGTCGGTTCGTCCCTGGCGTGAATTTGCGCAGGCCTTGGCTGCAGGATTGTTTCTTGTTGCCCTGCAAGTGCTGGTGCTGAAGACCCCGTTAAAAGTTCTGCCCGCTCTTGCCCTTATTGGACTCGGCAGCCTGGCTCTCCTGGCGGTAAGAATATGGTTCAGCGACCAGGACCGCCAGTTGCTGCGGGACGCGACTGTACCTCCGCTGCTCTTCATCCTTCTCGGCTTCGTGGGTTCGGGTCCGCTGCAACTGACAGCACGCCTGCAACCCAAAACCTGGGACCTGTTCCTCTACAGCTTTGATCAGAGTCTCGGGGTGCAACTCAGTTTCAAGGTGGGTCAGATCGTCCTGTCGTCGCGGCTTCTCACGCGTGCCGTGCTCGGCATGTACTATGTGCTCCCGTTCTTCATCATGTACACCTATGCGAGGCAACTGGTGCGCAATCGCAGTCTGGCGATGGCTGCCTTTCTGGCCTTTGTGATCGCAGGGCCGTTGGGCGTGGTGTTCTATAACATCGTCCCGGGAGGTGGTCCGCGCAACCTTTTCGGATCAAGTTATCCTTTTCACCCGCTTACCGTGGAACAGCTGCGCCAGTTGCCGATCCAACCCCTGACCATTGGTGGTCCGCGCAATGCGTTTCCCTCGTTGCATCTGGGTTGGGCGCTGCTGGCTTGCTGGTATGCGCAAGGTTTGTCGCGGTGGAGCAAACTTGCCTTCTTCTTCTTTTTTGTCGGGACGGTCATCTCGACTCTGGGCCTGGGGGAACACTACTTCATTGATTTGATTACGGCTTTTCCGTTCGCATTGATGATCCACGCTGCATGCGTGCCGAACTCGTCTATCTCTGACGCGCGCAGGGTCGTCCCGCTGCTGGCCGGTACAGCCATGATGGTCAGCTGGATCGTGCTGCTGCGCTGGGGCCTGGCGCTGGTCTGGATCAACCCGCTCGTACCCTGGCTCCTGTCGGCCGCGACAATCGCAGTCACCGTTGTGTTGCAGCTGCCGCTGCGCCCTCTGCTCGCAGGTTCGCCGGGTAACGCTCGTCCCGTGGGGGAAGCGTGAAGAGAACCCCGTTCGTCGTCGGCCTCACCCTCGCCGTCATGGCTTCGGCGAGCACATGGTTCTATGTGGATCGGATCCTCAGGCCGCAACAAATTGCCGATGCTGCCGCGCATGGCCTGCCGCGCGGCAATCTATCGGACCTCTACCCTCGGTGGCTGGGAGCGCGCGAACTGCTGCTCCACAGGCGCAATCCGTACAGCGCGGACATTACGCGAGAAATCCAGCAGGGATACTATGGCCGGCCGCTCGACCCGGCGCGCCCTGACGATCCCAAGGATCAGCAGGGATTCGCGTATCCGGCGTACATTGTTTTTCTGCTGGCGCCGACCGTGAATCTCCCGTTCGATACGGTTCAAACCGGTTTCCGATGGTTCCTCGTGGTTCTGGCGGGGGGAAGCGTCTTGCTCTGGCTCTGGGTTCTGCGATGGACGCCATCGTTTGGAACCGCGACGATTTTCATGGCGCTGATGCTGGGCTGGTTGCCTATGGTGCAGGGCATCAAGCTGCAACAACTAACTCTGCTGGTCGCAGGTCTGTTGGCGGCATGTGGAGCATGCCTGGCGGGCGGGTGGTTTCTCTTAGCCGGAGTTTTGCTAGGGCTGTCGACGATCAAGCCGCAATTGGCTTGGCCGCTGGTCTTGTGGCTCCTGTTGTGGGCGGCGAGCGACTGGCGGTCGCGGCGGCGGTTCGTGTTCGGGTTTGGAGCGGTGATGCTCCTCCTGCTGGGCGGTGCGCAACTGCTGTTGCCCGGATGGTTGCGCATGTTCGTCGAGGCGATCGGTCGATATCACCAGTACACGCAGAACCAGTCGGTGCTCGTGTGGTTGTTCGGATCGATTGCAGGGCGAGTTCTAGAAGTGGTGAGCGTCGCTCTCTGCGCGATCTGCATCTGGTCGGTGCGTCGAGAACCCGCCACCAGTCTGGCGTTTGGACGAGCCTTTGCCCTCGTCCTGGCTCTCACCGTGCTGATCGTCCCGATGATCGCTCCCTACAACCAAGTGCTGCTGGTTCCCGCAATTCTGGCGTTGTTGCAGAGTGAATTCTTGCGCGAACCCATTCTGCCGGCGGTCCGGCTGGCTCGCATTGTCGGAGGGGTCTTGCTGGTGTGGCCATGGACCGCCACGGTGGGGCTGAGTGTGGCCTACGTCTGGTTGACGCCCGCTGTGAGAGAACGGGTCTGGCGGACGCCTTTCTACTCCACCTTCATGGTGCCCGTGTTCCTTTTCGGATTGGCGCTGCTGAATTCGTGGGGTAGCCAAGCCCGTACCTTGCGGGAGGGCGCGCCAGCAGAGTAGTCTGTTGCAGCAGGGAGACCCCCGCGTTGCGAGCCCACGTCCTCTCAGACGAAGGCGAACGGCACGCGAAACGACCATCACCATCCATGGCCCTCGGCGCAATCAGTCATAACAGTTCCGGCTCCGGTGTGTTTCCCGCCCTTGTCTTTGTGCAGGGTAGCGAGCAGAAGAACATCGTCCTGAACCGCACGCC
>Ga0187819_10002174_pt1 | contig 10333 bp, 10 predicted proteins | sample NC_wetland_sal_i_15_FD_132411 | JGI IMG/M metagenome (GOLD analysis project Ga0187819, IMG submission 132411) | Wetland sediment microbial communities from Neuse River Estuary, North Carolina, USA - SO4_4 | ecosystem: Environmental > Aquatic > Freshwater > Wetlands > Sediment | place: USA...
AACATCCCCGCGTTCCACTGATAGATTCCGGACGCGACATATTCCTTGGCGACGTCGAGTGCTGGTTTTTCCGTGAAACGGCGGACCGGGAAGACCTGGAAGCCATCCACGTCGAACGGCTGCCCCGCGCGTTCAACGTAGCCATATCCCGTCTCCGGCTTCGTCGGGGGTATTCCCAGCACCACCATGCGGCCCTGTTCGGACGCAACTTTGAGAGCTGCCGCGACAATTTGTCGATAACGATTCTCTTGCGCGATGTAGTGATCGGCCGGAAGGACAGCCATCAAAGCGTCGCCCTTTGCCGCATGGCGAACGTGGATGGCTGCAAGAGCGATGGCGGCCGCAGTGTTTCGACCCAGCGGTTCGGTAAGAACCCGCTTACGAGCCGGAGGGGGCAACTGCTTCCGCAGGGCGTCTGCCTGTTCGGCGTTCGTTACCGTCCAAATGTGGTCCGGCGGAAGCAAGGGCCGCAAACGCGCCACGGTTTGCTGCAACATGGTGGTTTTTCCCACGATGTTGATTAGTTGTTTGGGTGTGCGGGTACGGCTGCGTGGCCAGAAGCGTGTGCCGCGACCTCCGGCGAGGATGACGGCATGCGTGCTGAGCTTTTTATCCGGCATTGGGTTCACACCATCAAGACGCGTGAAATGGCCTCTGGCCCAAATCCTTGGCGCCGCAATTGATGAAAGAGCGAATTCTTGTCCGGCACGGTAATGCGCAAAAGCGAAGTCGGCTCTTCCGGATGAAGAAGCGTAAGTGGGAGGGCGGCCGGCAGAAACCAGGCTTGGCCAGGTTCGAAGGGATGGGATGAATCGGAATCGTGGAGCTCCCCGCTGCCGCACAGAATTATGATCAACTGAAATTCTGACGGGTCGCCCTCGATGGGCGTTGTCCGATCGCAGTCCCAACGTTCCGTGGCGAAAAATTCGCAAGCAGCCAACAAATGCTTGTTGGCATCCGGCGAATGCAAAGCCAGGGGGACAATTCTTCCGCTGCGGGTCCCGTTGAAGCGAGTCACCTCAAGCGCCTTTTGTAGATGCAAATCTCGATGCTTGCCAGAAGGGTCGACACGGCCATAATCATAGACCCTGTAGGTCAGATCAGAATATTCCTGAACCTCGCAAACGACCATGCCCGGGAGAATGGCGTGCTGCGTTCCGGCTTCGACGAAGTACGTTTCTCCCGCGCGAGCGGGATAACGCACAAGAAGATCTTCAACAGTATTTTGGGCGACGCCTTCGAGGAAGACTTCCCGCGTGACGCCGGGCTTCAATCCGATCAGCAACTCCGCCCCAGGTTCCGCGCAGACGATGTGCCACATCTCTGTTTTACCGCGGCCCCCGGCGACCTGCTCAAATTTGCCGGCATAAGAATCGTCCGGGTGAACTTGAATGGAGAGCTTGTCCTTCGGAAAGAGAAACTTCACAAGCAGCGGGAAGTCCTTGAAGCTGGCTTGGCGCGTACCTCGCCATTCCACCGGCATGGAGCGCCAGCTTTCCCCGAGAGGTTTTCCCGCAAAAGGGCCACTAGCCACGCGCGAATCCAGGGCGGTCAACCAGGCCTCGCCGATCGGTTCCGGCAAATTCGTTTTTCCTGGGAAAAGAGGAGCGAGCGAGCGGGCCCCCCACGGCCGCGGACTGAAGATCGGGTCAATGCGTGTTAGGACAGGTTCGACCGCCATCAGGTTGCAGCTTCGGCACGAGCAAAGAATTTGTTCAACCGCCGGAGTCCCTCCTCAATCCGATCCAACGAAGTAGCGTACGACAAACGCAGGAAACCGGGTGCTCCAAAGGCTTCGCCGGGTACCAGCGCGACGTGGGCTCTCTCCAAGAGCTCCTTCGCAAGTTCAGTGCAGCTCTTCGCCAGTGCATTTCCGCCTCGGAGATGGGCGGAAACGTTGGGGAAAGCATAAAAGGCGCCGCCAGGCCACTCGCACGTGACGCCAGCAATCTGCCGCAATCCCTCAACGATGTGTTTTCGCCGTTTGGCGTATTCGGCGAGCATTGGGGGCACCGTCTCCATGGTGCCACGCATCGCCTCCAGGGCAGCGTATTGCGCAATCGACGTCGGATTGGAGGTCGACTGGCTCTGGATCTTGATGATGGCCTGAATGAGAGGCTCCGGTGCAAGCGTATAACCGATGCGCCACCCGGTCATGGCAAAAGTCTTGGAGACCGAGCCGATGATAATGACCCGGTCCTCGGAATCTTTTGCGCTGGCAATCGAAAAGGGTTTGTGCGGCTCATAGACGAAGTGCGAATAGCATTCATCGCCCAGCAGCCAGATATTGTGTTTCTTGCAGAGGGCCAGAATGCGCTCGAACTCATCGCCGTCGACGACCCCGCCAGTAGGATTGCTGGGCGAATTGACGATCACCATCTTCGTTTTAGGCGTGATGGCCTTCTCGATGGCTGCGGCCTTGGCGCTGAATCCGTCTTCCTGGCGCGTCTGCACGATCACCGGTGTCCCGCCGGCATACTTGATGATGTCCGGGAAGCTGACCCAGTAAGGTGCGGGCACGATCACTTCATCGCCATTTTGAATGAGCACGCAAATGGTATTGAAGATGGCGTGCTTTCCGCCAACATTCACCACGCATTCCTTCGCCGTGTAGCTCGATCCCAGTTCCCGGTTGTGCCATGCGGTGATGGCTTCGCGCAGCGGCATGATGCCACCCGTCGGCGTGTATTTGGTGCGGTTCTCCTCGATCGCTCGGACAGCCGCTTTCTTGATGTGCTCTGGCGTCGGGAAATCGGGTTCGCCGGGACCGAAGTCCGCAATGTCCACGCCTTTGGCCTTCAGCTGTTCGGCGGCGTTAATCACCACTGCGGTTGGCGATACCTGGATTCGGTTGATGCGATTGGTCAGTTCCACAATCTCTCCTCGGAGCAAAGGGGGATGTGTAAATGTACAGTGTTCAGGAAATCGCCAAGAATTTCAATGCAGAACCGAGTTGGAATCCCATAGGTCCGTGACAATTTGGCGCTCTTGCTGTGGCGCTGTCAGGAAATTTTCGAGCGCAGCCGCTGCTCCACCACCGGAGGAACCAGACCGGTCAATGGCCCGCCCAGGTGCGCAATTTCCCGCACCAATTTGGCGCTTAAGTAGCTGTAGGATTCGCCGGGCAGCATAAAGACCGTCTCCAGACGCGGCTCCAGCTTGCGATTCATCAAGGCCATCTGCAGTTCGTATTCGTAGTCAGAAATGGCGCGGATACCTCGGAGGATGACGCCTGCACCTCGCTTGCGGGCATAATCGACCAGCAGCCCTTCGAAGACGTCGACCTCGACCGAATCCCATTGCTTGGTGACCTCGCGCAGCATGTCCACACGTTCCGAAATGGAGAATAGGGGCTCTTTCTCGACGTTTTTCAGTACGGCCACGATGAGGCGGTCAAACATCTTTTCGCCGCGCCCGATCAGGTCCAGATGCCCATTGGTCACAGGATCAAACGAGCCCGGATAAATGGCTATGGAAGTCTTCATATTGAACTGCAGGGAATCCCCGCGGCACATTCTAACTCAAAAAATCAGGAAAACGAGGGTGAACTTCGGTCCCTCGCCCCGGCGTGTCCGAATGACTTGAAAACTATTGTATGTCCTGGGAAGAATGTGCCACTCTCCTATGTTATGAATTGTAACGATTTAATGGCGGAAGTTTCAGCATAGGGATTTGCGGAGGCAGGCTCCATGAATCAGGTTCCTTGGAACAAATGGGCATCCATGCTTGTACTTACGTCTCTACTGGCCGCGGGCATGTCGACCCGCGCGCAATCTTCATCGGAGCTGAACGTGATGCCACTCCCTGCGAAAGCGGAGCAGGGCAGCGGTTCGCTGAAAATCGATGCGGGGTTCACATTTGCGTTTGCGGGATTCCGGGAGGCCCGGCTAGACCGGGCAGGCCAACGATTTCTGGTGCAGCTCAACCGGGAAACGGGAATCATGTTTAGCCACAACCCGGTCGATCCGGCAAAAGCGACGTTGGTTGTAACGACCGACCACGAGAGCAAACCGGTTCAGGAACTGGGTGAGGATGAATCCTACACATTGGACGTGACGCCAAGCGGCGCAAAGCTCCACGCTGCCAATCCCCTCGGCATTCTCCACGGGCTGCAAACTTTCCTCCAGTTGGTCTCGATTACGCCGGATGGTTTCGTGGTCCCGGCGGTCAGCATACAAGATCAGCCGCGCTTCCCTTGGCGGGGGCTGATGATCGATGTGGCGCGCCATTTCATTTCTGTGCCTGTCTTGAAACGCAATCTGGATGGGATGGAAGCCGTGAAGATGAACGTGTTCCACTGGCATCTTTCGGACAATCAAGGCTTTCGCGCGGAGAGCCGGAAATTTCCGAAGTTGCAGGAATATGGTTCCGACGGACAGTACTACACGCAGGACGAAATTCGCGATGTGATTGCCTACGCGCGTGACCGCGGCATTCGGGTTGTGCCGGAATTTGATATGCCAGGCCACTCCACTGCCTGGTTCGTCGGCTACCCCGAACTCGCCAGTGGACCCGGCCCTTACCAGATCGAGCGCAAGTGGGGCGTGTTTGACCCAGCGATGGATCCCACAAATGACAAAGCCTATAAATTCCTGAATGAATTTATTGCCGAAATGTCGAAGGTCTTTCCCGACCAATATTTTCACATTGGCGGTGACGAGGTGAACGGCAAAGAATGGGATGCCAATCCGAGTATCCAGGCGTTCATGAAGTCGCATGGCATCAAGAACAATGAAGGGCTTCAGGCCTATTTCAGCCAGCACGTTCAAGAACTGGTGGTCAAACACGGGAAGACACCCGTCGGCTGGGACGAAATCCTCGTGCCGGGAGTTCCTAAGGACATCGTTATTCAGTCTTGGCGGGGAGCGGATTCCTTGGCGGCGGCCGCAAAGCAAGGCTATCGGGGGATTCTCTCGAATGGCTATTACATCGATCTCGGATGGAACGCAGCACGCCACTACGCGGTCGATCCCATGGGCGGAGCCGCAGCGAATCTCACGCCGGAAGAGAAGGAGCGAATCCTGGGCGGCGAGTCCACCATGTGGTCTGAGTACGTCAATTGGGACAACATTGATTCGCGCATCTGGCCGCGAAATGCCGCAATTGCAGAGAGGTTTTGGTCTCCTCAAAGCACAACCGACGTTGCTTCGATGTATTTACGCATGGAAGCCGAGAGCACGCGCCTAGAGTGGCTTGGATTGACCCACCGTACCTACCAGCGGCAGATGGTGCTGCGCATGGCGGATTCCGCCTCTGCCGAGGAAATTGCCGCCCTCCTCACGCTGACGGAGGCCCTTGAGCCGGTGAAGGACTACAGCCGTGAAACTCTGGCCGGAGCGGAACCGACAAGCCAAACGCCCTTGAACCGCGTGGTGGACGCGGCGTATCCGGAAAGCGAGGTATCCCGCCGCTTCTCCGTAAGCGTGGATCAGTTTGCAGCCTCTTCCTGCAAAGATGGCGCGAAAGCCACGGAATTGCGTGCACAACTTTTGCTATGGGCTGAAAACGACGGGCACTTGCAGCCGCTAGCGCAAAGCTCCTCTTTGGTGAAGGACGCTGCTCCGGCGTCCGCCGCGCTTTCACAGGCTGCGGAACTTGCGCTGACGGCTCTGGAACGAATCACCCAGGGGCTGCCATTACTGGAAGCTCTGAAGAAGCAGCAAATTGACGCGCTGAACGCCTTTGAAGTCCAGGCGCACAAATCTCAATTGACCATCCCCGCAAGCGCGGCGTTCCAGAAACTGATCGAAGCGGCCAGCACGGGCGGAGCCTGCACGACCGCTAGATGAATTCTCTCGCAAGATGTGCTTGAGCCTTCGATTCGGATCCATCTTTCGGGATACCCTGGTTGGAATTCCGGACCACTCACCATTCAGTAGTGATAAACAGCGCTTCGGTGCTCTTAGGGGACCATTCAAGGCAGAATTCTTGATATCAGACTGGATTGGTCTTATTGTAAGTGTGACCAAATTAAGGGGTTGTTGTACAAAGTGGCAGAATTAGGATTGACATTGGGTGCGCGTCGGGGGTATAGTTTAATTGCGACCAATTGGGTCCTATAGGCATCTAACGAGGTGCTGACGTTAGGGTCAGGCGAAGATATGTTCAAGCTGTCTAAGAAAGCGGATTACGGGCTGATCGCGATGAAGCATCTTGCCATTCGCCGCCAAGAATCCGCTTGTAGTGCCAGCGAGATCGCCGAGGAATACGGAATATCCGCCACCTTGATGGCCAAGGTCCTGCAGAAACTGGCGAAGCATGGGTTGGTGGCCGCCAAACATGGCTCGACGGGTGGGTATCAGTTGGCGAAGCAAGCGGATTGCATAAGCGCCTTGGAGGTGCTGACGGCGATCGATGGGCCGGTGCTGATTACGTCCTGTGTGACCAGCCACGGCAATTGCGACGCAACGGATCGCTGCTCCGTCAAAGAGCCGTTGCAGCGCGTGAATGAAAGCATTTTGGGGGTTTTGGGCATGGTAACCATCGCTCAACTGAGCGAGGACAAGCTGGAACCCGCCCTTGTGGAATTAAAGGGGATAGACCGGTTGGCGGTAACCCGCTGAGCGGAGAAGTCTGGACCCGATAGGAGAGGAAGAAAATGGCTGTCAAGCTGCCGATTTACATGGACAATCACGCCACCACGCCGCTGGATCCGCGGGTGCTTGAGGCAATGATGCCCTATTTCACCGACAAGTTTGGCAATGCTGCCAGCCGGAACCACTCCTTTGGCTGGAGCGCTGAGGAGGCTGTGGAGAAGGCCCGCCAGCAGGTGGCTTCGCTGATCAACGCTACGGCGAAGGAAATTATCTGGACGAGTGGTGCGACCGAATCTGACAACCTGATGATCAAGGGCGTCGCGGAAATGTACCGCGAGAAGGGCAACCACATCATCACGCAGGCGATTGAGCACAAGGCTGTCCTGGATACCTGCAAGAATTTGGAGAAGCACGGCTTTGAAGTGACCTACCTGCCCGTACAAAGGGACGGGCGGGTGAACCCCGAGGATGTGCGCAAGGCAATCAAGCCCACGACCATCCTGATTTCGATCATGTATGCCAACAACGAAATTGGGGTGATTAACCCGATTGCGGAAATCGGCAAGATCGCCAAGGAACACAGTGTTTTCTTCGCTGTGGACGGCGTTCAGGCGGTTGGAAAGATTCCGGTGGATGTGCAGAAGGACAACATTGACTTGCTGGCGATTTCCGCCCACAAGATCTACGGGCCGAAAGGCGTTGGCGCGTTGTATGTGCGCCGCCGCAATCCGCGCGTTCAGCTTTCCGCGATTATTGATGGGGGCGGCCACGAGCGTGGCATGCGTTCCGGCACGCTGAATGTGCCCGGCATCGTCGGGCTGGGCAAGGCCTGCGAGCTTTGTCAGCAGGAGATGGCGCAGGAATCCGAGCGTCTGCGCGGACTGCGCGATCGTCTGAAGGCTGGCCTGGAGGCCAAACTGGACGAAGTTTACATCAATGGTTCGATGGAGCACCGGCTCCCGAACAACCTCAATATGAGCTTTGCCTATGTCGAAGGCGAATCGCTCCTGATGGGGATCAACGACGTGGCGGTTTCGAGCGGTTCCGCGTGCACCTCGGCAACCCTTGAGCCCAGCTACGTACTCAAAGCACTAGGCGTAGGTGAGGATCTGGCGCATACGTCGATCCGCTTCGGCCTGGGGCGGTTCACGACCCAGGAAGAAGTCGATTACGTGACCGACAAAATGGTGCAGGTTGTTACCAAGCTTCGCGAGCTTTCGCCGCTTTACGAAATGGCCAAGGAAGGGATCGACATCTCCAAGGTCAAGTGGCAAACCGCGTAATTCTTGAGATTGAAGGAAGAGGCAAAATGGCAAGCGCAATTGCAAGTGAAGGTACTCTCCGGATCCACCGGTCGATCGCCGGTACGTCCGCGCCGTTCCGCGTGACCTATCAGGCGTATCAGGACGGTGACGAGCCGGCCCCGGCAGCGGAGCGTTCGTTTTATCACCTCCAAGATGTCCGGGAATTTCTGAACATTTTGGGAATTGGAGCGCAATACGTCCGTGAGGCGTTAAGCGAGCTTACCGCCGGACGGTCCGCGTTTCTGACCAATATCGCCCTGACGGAGAAGGCGATGAAAAACGCAGGGTTTGGCGGTCTTCTCGCTGCGGCGAGGGGCTGAATTTCGGGGGAAAAGAACCAGAAGGAGAAAGTGGCTCATGGCATACAGCGAAAAGGTAGTCGATCATTACAATAACCCGCGCAACGTCGGCAGCCTGCCCAAGGAAGATCCCAATGTCGGGACCGGCCTGGTGGGCGCGCCGGAGTGTGGCGACGTGATGAAGCTGCAGATGAAAATCAATCCGGAGACAAGAGTCATTGAAGAAGCCAAGTTCAAGACGTTTGGCTGCGGATCGGCCATTGCCAGCTCTTCTCTGGCCACCGAGTGGGTAAAGGGCAAGACCGTTGACGAAGCCCTGGCGATCAAGAACACGGACATCGTCCGCGAACTCTCGCTCCCGCCGGTCAAGATTCACTGTTCCGTGCTCGCTGAGGATGCCATTAAGGCGGCCATCGGTGACTGGAAGAAGAAACACGGAGTTGAAGTTCCCGCGCACGAAAAGTCTTCGCACTAAGCGAAGCCTTGCGCGGTGTTAGTGGCGTCTTCCGGCGGCGCGCATGGCCGTCGGAGGATGCTGTCGAGCTTTAGGCTCGAGCAGGATTTTGCAGGAAGCACATTATGGTGACGGAGACCACAACCCAGACCCCGGCTAAGGCCGGACCGGTGATTCACCTTACCGAGCATGCCGCCAAGAGAATTGTCGCGCTACTCGGCAAAGAGGGTGTCTCGCCGGAAACAGGGGGGCTGCGCGTAGGCGTGCAGGGCGGCGGCTGCTCCGGGCTTTCTTATGCCATGAGGCTGGATACCCAGGCGCGTGATCGCGACAAAGTGTTTGAGGAGTTCGGCGCACGGATTTTTGTAGACCCAAAGAGCCTCCTGTATCTCAACGGCACTACGCTTGACTACGAGGAGACGCTCATGCGGCAGGGTTTCGTATTCGTGAATCCGAACGCCGCCCGGAGTTGCGGCTGCGGCAGTTCGTTTACGGCGTAGCGGTCGCACGGACTTCAGTGCCGGACTGGCGCTGACTCGGTCTGACAAGTGGTTGGCCACCGCAATCGCCAGCCACTTTTTTTGTGCTTCGGGGCAGCACATAAGAGTTTTTATGAGCACGTCACTTCCCATCACGAATCCACCGTTGGTCTGCTGGAACTGCCATGAGCGCACTGTGGGTACGCATTTTTGCCCCAGTTGCGGCAAGGTTCTCCAGGTCCCCGCGCGCAGCGACTATTTCGCCATGTTCGAAATGCCGCGCAAGCTGTGGATTGAAATGGACGCGCTGGAACAGAAGTTTCTTCAATTGAGTTGGAAGCTTCACCCGGACAATTTCGTGAATGCCACGCCCGAGGAACGGGATATTTCGCTGAAGCGCAGCTCGGAGCTGAATGACGCCTATCGGACGCTTCGTGATCCTGTCGCGCGCGTCGAATACCTGTTGGCGATCGAAGGAGCACGGAAGGACGGCGAAACGAAGCAGCAGGCGCCGCCGGAATTACTCGAAGAGGTATTTGAACTGAACGAATCGCTGGATGAATTGCGCGCGGCGAAAACTTCGGGAGGCGATACCGCTTCGCTGAAACATCATTTGGAAGCCGCGGAAAAGAATTTTGAGCAGAAGCTGGGCGCAGTCGATGGACAGTTGCGGGCGACGGCCCGCGAATGGGACGCGGCTATTGACGACAAGGCGGATGAATCGCGCCGTAAGGCGGTGATGAGCAAGTTGAATGAGTTGCTTAACCGCCGCTCGTATATCCGCAATCTTGTCGTAAACGTGCAAAAAGAACTCGTTGGATCGTGACCCGTGTTCCGTGACCCGGAGATGCGGGAGAGGGTTGCTGATTGATGATAAAGGGCTTTCGGGATCTCGAGGTTTGGCAGAAGGCTCATAAACTCGTTCTTGAAATTTACAGAGTCACGAACTCGTTTCCCCGGAATGAACAGTTCGGGATCGTGTCGCAGCTTCGTAGGGCCGCGTACTCGATTCCTTCAAACCTAGCGGAAGGATACGGGAGGCGTTCTACAAAAGAGCTGTTGCAGTTTCTCGTGATTGCGAATGGTTCGGCGGAGGAGTTGCGCTATTTTCTAATTCTGAGCAAAGACCTGCAATTTGTTTCCGTTCAGGATCAAGAGGGGATGGAACGTGAGATTACGGGAATCGTGCAGATGATGGCAGCGCTATCTCGGTCATTGAAGCTTCGTGGGAATCAAAGAGCAGAGAGCTCGCTTTCACGGG
>Ga0187819_10002176_pt1 | contig 10332 bp, 8 predicted proteins | sample NC_wetland_sal_i_15_FD_132411 | JGI IMG/M metagenome (GOLD analysis project Ga0187819, IMG submission 132411) | Wetland sediment microbial communities from Neuse River Estuary, North Carolina, USA - SO4_4 | ecosystem: Environmental > Aquatic > Freshwater > Wetlands > Sediment | place: USA: North...
AATTGGGCCGGACAAACCCTGCGCCCGGACATTCTTAACGACGCCAACGACTTCGATGGGATGACTTCGGTCGGTGGGCAGGGCGAAGTGCCCGTTGAGCGCATCGCCATGAGGCCAGTAGCGCTTGGCCATCTCTTCGTTAATTAAAGCCACAGGCTTCGACGTCTGATTGTCTGAATCGAGGAACACCCTGCCACGAACGAGCGCTATGCGCATCGTGTGAAAGTAATCGGGCGAAACAGCGTTAAAACCGGCGTGAGGCAGATCCTGGCCGGGGGCGGGTTCATAGCCTACGATCTGCAAGCCGTCGTATCCATTGCTGTAGTAGCCCATGGGAACAGTCGCCGCCAGGCTTGCGGATTCGACACCCGGCAATGCGCGCACTCGCTGAAGCAGAGCTTGCAGGAATTGGCGCGCCTGCGGTTCGTTGTAGCCGGCCTCCGTGGGGGCAACGCTCAGATTGACTACGTGGTTTGGATCGAATCCCAGATCAGCGTGTTCGACGGCGCGCAAACTGCGGACGAATAATCCAGCGACTATCAGCAGCATGAGCGAGCCGCTGAGTTGCGCAACAACGAGGATGCTGCGAGCGGGCTGACGGCGAGACGTCGATGTTCGCGGGCTGTCGCGCAGCAGATCATTCATATTGCCACGCGCCGCTCGAAAAGCCGGAGTCATGCCGGCGAGCAGGCCAGTCAGCAGAGCGGCTCCAAGCCCGTAGGCGAAGACACGCCAGTCGAAACTGAAATCGAAGTTCAGGGGGAGCGCAGAAGAGAGGTTGACCCAGCCGATCGAGCGGCTTAGTGCGGCGCCGAGAAACAGTCCGGCTGCGCATCCGAACAGGGCCAAGAGCAGGCTCTCGGTGAGGACCTGGCGCACGATCCGGCTGCGGTTCGCGCCCATTGCCGAACGCACGGCCATCTCGCGCTCGCGCGCAGTCGCTCGCACGAGGAGCAGGTTCGCGACATTGACCCAGGCCAGCACAAGAATCAGGCCCACCAAAACCAAAAAGAATGCGGCCATTGCGTCGAAGGTTTCCTGGCCCGACCAGTCGGTTGCAGGACCCAGGGGGCCAATCGGAAACGCCTGGAGCCGGTCCCATTTGTTGTCCGGGTGCTGGTCCGAGAGGCGGCGCGCAATTACGTTGAGCAGAGGCGCCGCCTGGCCGAGGCTGATGCCGTTGCTAAGCCTGCCGACGATGACCATGCTAGCGAAATGGCGGTCGGCAATGAAGTCGGGCTTGCTATCGGCGGTGACGGCGGCCATGCCCATAGGGAGGTAACCTTGCGTGTCGATGACCGAGAAAAGACCGCAGAACCCTTTGGGAGCGACGCCGAGCACGGTTACGGGATGACCATTCACAGAGACGCCTTTGCCGACGATATTCGGATCACCGCCCAGGTGATTCTTCCAAAAGGAATAGCCGAGGACGATAACGGGATCAGCGCTTGCGAGTTGCGCTTGACCCGCCGATTGTCCGGCGGAGGGCTGGAAAAAAGTTCCGAGCGCGGGCGTGATTCTCATGACTTGAAAGAAATTCGTCGTGACGTAGTTAGCCCACATGGGCAGCGGGTCGCTTTGAGTGCCCATCCTGAAGCCGTCCATTTGAAATGGCTGGACGGTCGCCAAGTCAGCAAATGCGGAGCCCGCCTGGTTGCGAATGTCTTCGAAATCTGGATACGAAAACATGCCGTCGGAGCCGGAGGCTTTGTCATGGCGCAGGAGCGAGGCGATTTGGTCCGGTGCATAAACGGGGAGGCGGCGAAGCACAAGCGCGTTGACCATGCTGAAAATGGCGGTGTTGGCGCCGATGCCGAGGGCGAGGGTAAGGACGGCGACGGTGGTGAAACCGGGAGACTTGCGCAGCATGCGGAAGCCGTAGCGAATGTCTTGGATCAGAGTTTCGAGGAATTGCACACCGCGGGCGTCACGGCATTCCTCTTTGACTTGGTCGAGGCCGCCAAATTCGAGGCGAGCGCGGCGAGTCGCTTCCTCGCGGGCCAGGCCTGATCGCACGTACTTTTCGACTTGCTGGTCGAAATGGAAGCGGAGCTCGTCGTGAAGTTCGTTTTCGACGGCGTTGCGTCGAAACAACGAGCGCAAACGGATGATGATGTCATTCAGCATGGCGTGCTCCTAAGCCGTCTCGAGGATTTGGGCGACGGCGGAGGTCAGTTTCTTCCATTCGCTTTCTTCCGCTTCGAGCTGCTTGCGCCCGGTTTTCGTAAGTTCGTAGTACTTGGCGCGGCGATTGTTCTCGGACGCGCCCCAGTGAGCCTTGATCCATCCGCGGCGTTCGAGGCGATGCAGGGCTGGATACAACGACCCTTGCTGGACCTGCAAAACCTTGCTGGACACCTGATGGATGCGTTCGGAAATGGCCCAGCCGTGCAGGGGGCCAAGAGCGAGAGTGCGCAGGATGAGCAGGTCGAGAGTGCCCTGCGGAAGATCGATTCTGGTATCGGGCATGACGCGATGTCCCCTTGTACTTCGACAGGAAGGTAGCACTTCTCTTGTCGAAGTGCAAGGGGAGAAAGAACCCTCCGGAAGAGCGGGCGGGTCTGAGACCCGCCCCTACAGGAGGAACGAATCAGGATTTCCCCCTACCGTACATCTTGGGCCGAAGGCGTTGCTTGCCATTTGGGCGGGCAAAGGGTACTGTCCCGGCTGCGCGTTTGCCGAAGCGAGGCTGCTGAAGGGGACTGCTGCCGCGCACGACGATGTCGATTCGAGTTGTTTGCGGAAGAGAACCTTTGCCCAAACGGACATTTGCCGGACCGGCGACGAATTGAGCCGCAGCCGAAATGAGAGGAGTATCGAGTATGCGCCGTGTGCTCGTGCTGATTGCGTTTGTAGTGTGCATGTGCGCCGGCGCGCCGGTATTGCGCCACGCCAGTTCCGCGGACGAGATCGCCGAACGCGCACACAAGCTGCACTTTTCTTCGATTGTGCTGGACACGCACGACGACACGACGCAGCGCTTCTTTTCGAAGACATACGATCTCGGCAGGCGGAATCCGGACGGGCACGTGGACATTCCGCGCATGCGCGAAGGCGGAATGAACGCGATTTTCTTTTCGATCTGGATCGACGGCCGAATCATGGGTCCGCCGGCAGTGGAGAAGGCGCTCGATCAGATTGACGCGGTCCACGAAAACGTGAGGCGGTACTCGAACGATCTCGTGTTTTGCCGGACGGCGGCGGAGGTGCGTCGCGCGCACGAGCAGGGCAAGATCGCGGTGCTGATGGGCGTCGAGGGCGGACACATGATGGGCAACGACATTCGTGTGTTGCGCATTTTCGGCGATCTAGGCGTGCGCTACATGACGCTCGCGCATTTTTACAACGATGAGTGGGCAGATTCGTCGACGGACAAGCCGGCGCACAACGGGCTCACCGATTTTGGCAAGGAAGTGGTGCGCGAAATGAACCGGCAGGGAATCATGGTGGACATTTCGCACGTTTCGGATAAGACGTTCTACGATGCGCTGGAGGTCAGCAAAGCTCCGCTGATTGCTTCGCACTCATCGTGCCGCGCGCTGTGCAATCATGTCCGCAACATGTCGGACCAGATGATCCAAGACCTGGCTGCGAAGGGCGGAGTGATACAGGTCAACTACGAGAAAAGTTTTCTCGATCAGGGATATAAGGATGCGTACGACAAAGCGACGAACGGCGGCGGTGTGGTCACCACACTTTCGGACTTAGTGAAGAAATGCGGCGACGATTCGGATTGCGTTGGGCGCGCGCAAGCGGCGATGGAGCGACAGTTGACGCAGGAAGGGAAGTTGCCGCACGTGAGTTGGGAGGAAATCATCACGCACATCGATCATGTCGTGAAGTTGGTGGGAGCGGATCACGTTGGGCTGGGCTCGGATTTCGATGGCGCGAGCATGCCCGATGGCATGGAGGATTGTTCGCATCTTCCGCAGATCACGGAGGCACTGATGCGTAAGGGCTATTCCGACGATGACATTCGCAAGATTCTCGGCGGGAACCTTCTTCGGGTGCTGGAGGCGAACGAGCGAGTCAGCCAGGAATTGCAGGGGCAAACCCGAGCCGCTGATTAGATGTGCGACGAGACGAGACACCCAGCGTACAATCCTGCCTTCCGTATGAACGAAAACGATTCAGTCATTCTCAAAAGGGGATCTGAATGAAAGCAAATCATAGTTGGCAATTCATGAGTGTGCTTGGAGCGCTGTTTCTTATGTGCGCGCTTTCTCCGCTGATTCTGAGAGCCGACGAGGGAATGTGGACGTTCAACAACTTCCCGTCGCAGAAGGTGGAAGCGAAGTATGGCTTTGGGCCGTCGCAGACATGGCTCGATCACGTGCGAGAGTCTTCGTTGCGGATTGCGGCGGGGTGTTCGGCGTCGTTCATTTCGCCGCACGGGCTGGTGATGACCAATCACCACTGCGTGCTGGAATGCGTTCAGGAATTGTCGAGCGCGCGGGAAAACCTGGTGGAGAAGGGTTTCTCCGCAGAAACCGAGGCAGAGGAACGGAAATGTCCGGTATTCGAGCTCGACCAGTTGATGCAAATTCGCGACGTCACGTCGGAAGTGCAGCAAGCGATGGCGGGCAAGACGGGCAATGCCGCAAACACAGCGCTGCACGCCAAGGAGGCTGAGCTGCAGCAGAGCTGCGGATCGGATCCGAGCACGCGGTGCGACGTCGTCTCGCTATATGAGGGCGGCGTTTATAACTTGTACCAGTACAAACGCTACACGGACGTGCGGCTCGTCTTTGCGCCCGAAATGTCCGTGGCGCAATTTGGCGGCGATCCGGACAATTTCAATTTTCCGCGGTTCGACTTCGACATCGGCCTGGTGCGTGCATATGAAAACGGCCATGCCGCGTCCAGCCCGGACTATTTGAAGTGGAGCGCGAACGGCTCCAAAGATGGGGAACTCGTGTTTGTTTCCGGCAATCCGGGCGGCACAAGCCGGCAGCTCACCACATCGCAACTGGCGTTCGAACGCGACACAGTTCTTCCGAGCGTCACGCCTGCATTCGCGGAGTATCGGGGACTTCTCGAGCGCTTCGTCACCGAGAGTCCGGAGCGGGCGCGGGAGGCGGACGAGGAACTATTTTTCATTGAGAACGACTACAAAGTGGAATTTGGGCGGGAACAGGCGCTGGTTGATCCGGAGTTTTTCGGGGTGAAGATTCGCGAAGAGAATGAACTTCGGCAGAAGGCTGCCTTGGATTCAAAGCTAGTAGCTGACAAATCGGCATGGGACGATATTGCGCACGTTCAAGGGGAGCGGTCCCATCTTTTCCCGCAGCGCGAGGCGACCCTTTTTTTTCGCTTTTCCGAGTTGTTGGGCTACGCGACCACGTTAGTACGCGCGGCTACGGAGCGCAGCAAACCCAACAGCGAACGCCTGCCTGAGTACACCGATCAGGCGCTGGTTCGGATTCAACAGCAGATCTCCGCGCCCATCCCCGTTTACAAGGATTTAGAGGAACTCAAACTTTCGTGGATGTTTTCGTGCGTGCGGCGCGACCTCGGTGCGGACGATCCGTTCGTACGCAAGATGCTGGGCAAGGAGTCGCCCGAGCAGCTTGCGCAGCGTCTGGTAAGCGGAACGCACCTGGATGACGTCAAGGTACGCGAGGATCTGTACAAGGGAGGGCAAGCAGCGATAGCAGCGTCAAGCGATCCGCTGATTCAATTCATCGTTTCGATCGACCCCGATCTGCGCGTGGCGCACAAGGAATACGAGGATCGTGTCGATGCGCCAACGCGAGCAGCGTCGGAACGGATCGCCAAAGCGCGTTTCGCAGTCTACGGCACGAGTGTCGATCCCGACGCGACGTTTACGCTGCGGCTCAGTTACGGCACGGTGAAAGGCTTCCCGAATGCGCAAGGTCAATTCGTGCAGCCTTACACGACGATTGGCGGTTTGTTCGACCGAGCGACTGGCGCACCACCTTATGAATTGCCCCAAAGCTGGCTTTCGGCGAAGCCCGCACTGGATTTGACGACGCCCATGAACGTTTCGACGACGAATGACATCATTGGCGGCAACTCAGGGAGCCCGCTCATCAACAAAAACGCGGAAATCGTCGGATTAATCTTCGACGGAAATATTTTCTCGCTTGGCGGCGACTACGGGTACGACGCGAAACAGAATCGCGCGATTGCGGTGGACAGCCGCGCGCTGCTCGAGGGACTGGGGAAGGTGTATCACCTGAATCGCATCGTCGACGAAATCGAAGCTGCACGGAGGTCGAACGACCGGCCGTCGCGGGAAGATGCTCAAGAGCGGGGCTAAGCAAATCTTTCGCGCAAAGCTGCCTCTGCCGAAGCAAGCTCGGCGAGCATCGATCTCCGTCAAGGCGAAACCGCTCCCAAAACGGCGGCAAGCCGCCGCACTCCCAAAGAGGCGGTATCGAGACCATGCTCACTGGGGCTTGAAGTACATGGCGGCGAGGGGCGGGAGGCGCAGCTTCAGCGAGTGCTGGCGGCCATTCCACGGGACCGGATCCGCATTCACTCCGCCGTCATTGCCGACGTCACTGCCTTCGTAGTGTCTCGAATCCGTATTGAGGATTTCGCGATAATAGCCGGGACGTGGGACGCCAACGCGATAAACCTCGCGAGTCACCGGCGTGAGGTTGCAGACGACGACCATGAAATCGTTGGCGTTCCTCGCCTTACGAATGAAGGTGAGCACGCTTGCGGCGGCGTCGTTCGCGTCGATCCACTCGAATCCCGCGCCTTCGAAATCAAGGTCATGCAGCGCCGGCTCGTTGCGGTGCAGTTCGTTCAAGTAGGCAACGAGCCGCTGAATCCCGCGATGGGGCGGCGATTCCTCAACGTGCCATTCCACAGTCGCGCCTTCCCAAAACTCGCCTCGCTGCGCGAGTTCGCCGCCCATGAAGAGCAGCTTCTTCCCGGGGTGCGCGAACATATAGCCGAACAACAGGCGTAAATTCGCGAATTTCTGCCAATCGTCGCCCGGCATTTTTTCGAGGAGCGCTCCTTTGCCGTGGACGACTTCGTCGTGCGAAAGCGGCAGGATGAAATTTTCGTGGAAGGCGTAGATCATGGAAAAGGTGAGTTCGTTGTGGTGGTACTGGCGGTGAATGGGATCGAGGGCGAAATAGCGGAGCGTGTCGTTCATCCAGCCCATATTCCACTTGAGGTCGAAACCGAGGCCGCCAAGGTAAGTCGGACGTGAGACAGCGGGCCAGGCCGTGGATTCCTCGGCAATCGTCAACGCGCCGGGATGTCGCTGGTGCAAAAGTTCATTGAGGCGCTTGATGAGGGCGATGGCTTCGAGGTTTTCGCGGCCGCCAAACGCGTTGGGAATCCACTCACCCGCGGCTCGCGAGTAATCGAGATATAGCATCGAGGCGACGGCGTCCACGCGCAGGCCGTCGATGTGGTACTTGTCGATCCAGAAAAGGGCGTTCGACAGCAGGAAATTCTGCACTTCGTTGCGGCCGTAATTGAAAACGAGCGTGCCCCAATCGGGATGCGCTCCCTTGCGCGGATCTTCGTGTTCATAAAGATGAGTGCCGTCGAAAAAAGCGAGGCCGTGCGCGTCGCGCGGGAAGTGCGCGGGCGTCCAATCGAGGATTACGCCGAGGCCTTCCTGATGGCAGCGGTCGATGAAGTACATGAGGTCAGCCGGGGCGCCGAAGCGGGACGTAGCCGCGAAATAGCCGATGGTCTGATATCCCCAGGACGCGTCGAAGGGATGCTCCATAAAGGGCATGAATTCGATGTGCGTGTAACCAAGGCGCTTGACGTAAGGAATGAGTTCGCCGGCAAGCTCGCGGTAAGTTAGCCAGCGCCAGTCCTCGTCCGCCTTGCGCCGCCACGAGCCGGCGTGAACTTCGTAAATCGACATTGGCGCGTGGAGCCAATCTCTTTTGGAGCGCGCGTCGAGCCAGGCTGAGTCATTCCACGTGTAGCGATCGATGTTGCAGACGATCGAGGCGGTATTGGGCCGCATTTCCGAGGCGAAACCGTAGGGGTCCGACTTCAGCCCGAGGTGATGATCGACGCGCGAGAGAATCTCGAATTTGTAAAGCGTGCCTTCGCCGAGACCGGGCATAAAAATCTCGTAGATGCCGCTTGCGCCGCGGTTGCGCATGGCATTGGCGCGGCCGTCCCAAAGATTGAAATCGCCGACGACGCTGACGCGTTGCGCGTTGGGCGCCCAAACCGTGAAATGGACGCCGCGCACGCCGTCGACTTCGCGCACATGCGCGCCAAGCTTCTCGTATTTCTGGTAATGAGTGCCTTCGCCGAAAAGATACAAGTCGAAATCCGAAAGCAGGGGAGGGAACGCGTAAGGATCGAGCAACTCGAGTGTGTTGCCGTCTACGAAGCGAAACGCCACGCGATACGCGGACGGAGGAACTGCTTCATTAACGCCAAGCTGGGCCGCCTCGGGCGTGATGATCGCCTCGAAGAGACCCTCCGGCTGCAGCTTGGTAGAGCTGAATGTGGCGCCGTTCTTCCATAAGATGTTGGCTTCGCTGGCGCCGGGGCGAAACACGCGAATGGCGAGAACGCGTTTGCCGTCGCGGTCGATCCAATGAGGTCCGAGAATCTGAAACGGACCGGAGTCTTCGGCGCGAACGATGCACTCCAGGGCTTCCTTCCACGGATCGCGAGGGGCGCGGACTTTGACTGCGGTTTTCTTTTCTTTTTCCATATGTGCCGCAATAGTGCGCAACACAATTTTACCGGAGCCGGCGCCATCCGCCAATCAGAGCATTATGAAAACTCAGGACCTGCGCCGGGGCCCCGGCAATAGCAAAAGGGGTCAGTGCTGCGCGGATTGCGTAAATTCTGCGAAGACCACGACGTGACCGCCGGGTTCTTTGTAGCCGATTTCGCGGGCGCCGTAAAACGTCGTGCGTTCAGGCAGTTCGACTTTAATTCCGCGCAGGGCGGCGATGGCGTCGTCAAGCTTGCCGACCTCGATATACAAGAAGGTCGGCCCATGAAATTGTTTTGACGAGCCTGGGATGTCCTTTTCGGCGCTGGCGAATGTCTGCAACATCATTCTGTTGAACCATGCTGGAGAGCAGCGAAACCCAGCTTGCTTCCGTCAGGGACTTCGACGGTCTTTCGAAAGCCGAGGCGATCCACCCAAAACGCCAGGCTCAGCTCGATTTCATCGACGTAAAGGACGGCGGTAATTCTCTTGACATCCATGGCCCTCTCCCCTCGCTTGACTTTGCTTCTAGTCTTAATTAGACTAGCGCACGTCAGATTAGCCGCAGCATGCGGGCGTGTCAAGGAGAATGTGATGAAGCGAGAAACGAGGCGATTGCAGGACCTGATTTCCGTGGGGCCGGCCATGCTCCGCGACTTCGAATTGCTGGGAATCCGCAGCGTGACGCAGCTCGTGCGTCGCGATCCGCGCCGTATGTACGAAGCGCTCTGCGAGCGAACGGGGAAGGCGCAGGATATTTGTTGTCTCGATGTGTACCGAGCGGCTGTCGCGCAAGCACGCAATCCACATTTACCGGCCGAGAAGTGCCAGTGGTGGTACTGGAGTCGAGAGCGCAAGGCGAAGGATGCCAGAACGTAAGGCGAAGATACCACGACGCGAGGCCGAACTGCAGTTGACGACTCCGGACCTCGTGCTTGTCGCTCTGCTCGCGGAACGGCCCATGCACGGCTATCAGGCAAATGCCGAGTTGGAGCGCCGCGAGGTCCGCGATTGGGCTGGGATTTCGCGGCCGCAGGTGTATTACTCGCTCGAGAAGCTGGCTAGGCTGGGAATGCTTCACGGAGTGAGGAGCACGGCGGCAGCCGAAGGTCCTGAGCGGCGCGTTTTGGCAACGACACGGCGGGGCCGCGCGGCATTATCACAGGAACTGGGGCGAGAACATTGGGCCCTGCAGCGCGAGCGTCCCGCATTCCTCACCTGGCTCGCGCTTTCCTGGCAAGCGAGGCCCAGCAGGGTGCGAAAGCAGGTCGAGCGGCGGCGATTATTTCTGGAATCCGAACTGACCAGAGAGCGCGATACGCTGGCGAGCGTGCTGCAGGAGGTCGGCCACCGATACCACGAAGCCGTGTGGATGCTGACGCTGACGGTGCGGCAAATCGAGGTCGAACTGCACTGGCTCGAACAAGTCTCACGGGAACTGCCTCACCGCGGCCGGGCGCAGCATCCCGCATATAGCGCTTAGCGCATGCCAGGGTGGCTAAAGTCCGCGCGCTTCCGACGTCCCGCACGGGCTAGCCCATGTTTGCGCGAAGGGGTCGTAAATCATTGAAAACAAAGAAGCGGGGTTCTCATTGTGTCACTATGCGACCCTTTCCCCGCCTTTTGCGGAAGCTGGATCAAGGTCC
>Ga0187819_10002177_pt1 | contig 10332 bp, 6 predicted proteins | sample NC_wetland_sal_i_15_FD_132411 | JGI IMG/M metagenome (GOLD analysis project Ga0187819, IMG submission 132411) | Wetland sediment microbial communities from Neuse River Estuary, North Carolina, USA - SO4_4 | ecosystem: Environmental > Aquatic > Freshwater > Wetlands > Sediment | place: USA: North...
AGCGCACTCCTCCTTGCCGGGGGTTACGAGTTCGCGGTAGAAGTGGAAGATGTTCGCTTCCGGCACCTTGTGGTGGACGAGTTGATTGAATTTGAAGGCGTATTGACAGCAGACGCTGGAACAGTATGAATTGTGGTGTTCGTCCAAACTCCCTACGCAGTGAAGGATCGCCACGCTGCGGGGCGCCGTGCCGGCGCGCGTCAGGAGATTGCCGCTGGTGGGCCCGCTGGCGGAGAGCAACCGTTCGAATTCCAGGCTGGTGTAGACGTCCCCGCCCTTTCCGTATGCTAGGTTGGGGAAGGCACCGCAATCGTAGAGGCTTGCTCCCACCGCTAGGATGATGGCGCCGACGTCGCGAGCGAGGATTTTCTCCTGGTCGTCAAAGATCACGGTACCCTCGACCGGGCAAGCGGTCCGGCAAATCGTGCAATCCTCGCCCTTGCCCCGGAGACAGGCTTTCATGTCGATGTAAGTCGCGTTGGGCAATCCCCCTTTGATGGCGAACGACATCGCCTTCCGCTGATCGAGCCCGCAATTGATCTCATTGGGCGTAGAGACGGGGCAAGGGTTGACGCACTCCCCGCACCCGATGCACTTGCTCGCGTCCACGTAGCGGGGAGTTTGCCGGATCTTGACATTGAAATTGCCGCAGTAGCCGACAACCTCGGCCACCTCCGAGAGCGTGAGGATCTCGATATTCTTGGACTGGAATACTTCCGCTTGCAACGGCTCCAACATGCAGGGGGCGCACTCGAGGTTGGGAAACAATTCTTCGTAGCGCTGCGGCAAACCGCCCAGCACGGGAGTTTTTTCGACTAAGATAACTTTCCGCCCAGAGGCCGCGAGAGCCATCGCCGCTTTCAGGCCGGCGGGCCCCGCGCCCACCACAAGCACATCCGGACAGACCTCGATTTCCTTTTCCTCCAACGGCGCTTGAAGGGCCACCCTTCTGGCGGCGCCCCGTATGTAGTGCACCGTCTTTAGCACGGCCTGCTCCGGGTCCGCCGTCACCCACGCCACCTGCTCGCGCATGTTCACCATCTGCATTAAGTAGGGATTGATATCGGCGGCGCCGACACACCCACGGAACGTCTGCTCGTAATCGCGCGGCGAGCAGGCTGCGATCACCACGCGATCCGGCTTTTCATTTTTCAGATCCTGCTCGAGGAAGGCCTTGCCTTCTTCCGAACAGAGGTAGTCGAAGGACTTGCAATAGGCAACGCCGGGGAGACTGCAGACTTCTTGGGCCACCTTTTCCGGATCGATTTTCTCGGCGATGATGGTGCCGCACTTGCAAAAGTAAACGCCAATCTTCTTTTCTGTTGCTGCTGCACTCATTGCTGCTCTCCAACCGATAGAGTAAGTTGCTCCTCAAGACCGATCTGCCGCATTACTCCCGCGACGACTATAGGGACCGCCCGCTCGACCTCCCGGGTCAAGTTCTCGCTATACGTCTCCACGTCATCCGCCTCGACCGCCCAGATGGTGATCTGCGGCGGCAGGTTCAACCCCAGCATCGCCCCCACTTCGAGAGCCTCCTGGAAGCCCCCATCATGCGTCGAGTACGTGTTCCGAGACTGCCGCAGGTCCGATGGTTTGAGGATGTAGACAGAACCGGGCTTTCCGTCCTTGGTGATGATGGCGTCAATGATGATCGCTCGCTCGTACCCGTTGAGTGTTTCCATCAAGCGCAGGCCACCGCCCCACAGTTCAGAGGTCACGACGTCGCTCCGTGATCGGAGTGCAGTGGCGAGTGTGTCCGCGACTTTTATCCCGACGCTGTCATCGGAGAGCACGCGGTTTCCAATCCCGACAATGATCGTCGACATATCTTTCTCTTACCTGTCGCGGCGCAGAGACTGTAGACTCTCGCCTTGGTGATTTCTGATGTTCACGATTAGGGGCATTTCCCCCGGCAAGGTGTGGGTAGCGCAAGAAAGACAGGGATCGTACAACCGGAAAGCCATCTCTACCCGGTTGAGGAAGCCCTCTTCTACAACCTCAAATCCACGGATAAACTTCTCCGCCGCTTTGCGGATGGACATCGAGATGGCGGCGTGGTTGTTGGTTGTCCCTACCACCAGATTTACCTTAGTGAGGACGGCTTTTTCGTCGGAGACATAGTGATGAATCAGCGTGCCACGTGGTGCCTCGACGCTTCCCACGCCCTCCCCAGCGATGTTCTGAGGAATCTGCCGAATGTCCGGGGAAGTAATCTCGGGGTCGCGCGCCAGTTCCTGCATGCGCTCGGCGGCATATAGCAATTCGATGAGGCGGGCCCAATGGGTGGCCAACCGGTAATGCACGGGTTCGTGTCGCCCCTCGACGGTCTTTGCTCCCAGAGTCTGATAAAAGCGTTCGAAATGCTCTTGCGCCAGCGGTGTTGCCAGGCGGTCGGCAGCGTTGAGGCGCGAAAGGGGTGTCGCGGTGTAAACACCGCTCTCCACCCCATCTACAAAGCCCTTCCAGCCGATCTTCTTTAGGTAGGGAAACTTCAAATAAGTCCAGGGTTCGACGCGCTCGGCGATGTGCTGCGCATAGTCGGCGGTCTCATACTTCACAAACTCGCGGCCCTTGGGGTCGACGATCCGGATCTTGCCATCGTAGAAATTCAGCCGGTTCTGTTCATCGACCGTTCCCATGGAGTAGGTCTGGTGGTGGTAGACGTCGGACATGATCAGGTCAAGATAAGCAGGATTACTCAGGACGATCTGGTCAAATAACTTTAAGGTGAACAATGCGAACTCGACGTTCTGGGTCGCAATGGTTTCAATCTCCGCTCGTTCGGCTGCCGAGACATGCCTGCTCCACCCTCCGGGAACTCCGGCTACCGGGTGAATGCCGCGGCCTCCCAAAATCTCGATCACATGATGATTCCGGGCGCGACACGCAATCACCTGCTTGCCCACATCGAGGCCCGCTTTCTTGACCACGCCCAACAGGTTCCGCTCGCCTGGGGCAGCGTCAGGACCCACGATGAAATCCGGTCCGCCGAGCGCGTAGAAATGCGTCGTATGGTCGGTCACAAAGAACGCCATATAGAAGAGTTCGCGGATTTTCTTCGCGGCGGCCGTTGGCTCCACGCCAAAGAGCCGGTCGAGGGCCTTGCTTGAGGCCATGTGGTGAGCTTCCGGGCACACACCGCAAATGCGACTGGTGATCACCGGCATGTCTTCAGCGGGCCTTCCTACACAAAATTGCTCGAAGCCCCGCAGTTCGGGAACTTGGAAATAGGTATTGGCGACGTTTCCTTCCTCATCGAGAAAAATATCGATTTTCCCGTGGCCTTCGAGCCGGGTGATGGGATTAATCGTGACCCGTTTCATTGCGCTCTGCCCCCCAGAATCGAGCCTGCGGCACCGTACCTGTAATAAGTTCCCGCCGGATCGGGAATGGAATTGAGGAGCTCTTCGACCTTCTGGTTGAGATCTTCCGGCGTCATTCCTTTGTACTCACCTAAATCCAGGATCGAACCGAGCGCCGATACTATCTTCGCGCCTTGATCTCGCACGCCCTCGGGCGGGCCATAACAGCCGGTGCAGGGCATGTTCGCCGTAGGGCAGGGAGCGCCGCAGCCATCCCGCGTTGCAATGCCCATGCAGACGATCCCTTGTTCGAGCAGGCATTTGTCGGGATTGGGAGCAACCTCGAACGTCCGGTAAAACCGCGGGAGAACCTTGATGGCTCGTTCCCGCGCGCATTCATCGCAAACACTCGACCGTCCCGCCCCGATCACACTTCCCGGCGGAGGAAGAGGCTGACCGCTGATGATAGCCTCTATAACGTGCCATATTTGATGCGGCTCGGGCGGACAACCGGGCATGAAGTAGTCAACCTTCACGCATTGCGCCAGCGTCTTCACATACTCGTAGAAGGCCGGTAATTCCAGGGTGCCTTCCGAGACCTCGGTTTGGTGTTGCGGAGATAGCTTCGCCAGATTGTCCAGGCTCGCGTTCTCTCCATAGATGGTCCGAAGATGTTCCTCCCGGGAAGAGAAATTACTGAGCGCGGGGATTCCCCCCTGGTAAGAGCACGCGCCGTAGGCCACCAGCAATTTCGACTTTCGCCGCAGCAGACGCGCCATCTCGTCGTTCTCTTCCGTTCGGATCGCCCCGTTGAAAAGCGTGAGGGTAATGCTGCCATCCGGCATGGCCTCCACCTCGGCTATTTTGGTGTCCATCAAACAGGGACAGAACACCAATTCGAAGTGCTCGGCGAGTCTAAGAAAATTCTCGTGCAGATTGACAAGCGCAATCTCGCAACCGCCGCACGAGGATGCCCAGTACACACTTAGTTTTGGCTTTGACGACATATGCTGATCCTGTCGGATGACCGATTTCTCTGAGTCCGCACCCGCAGATAATTGGGGCGGTTACTGCTGGAGGTTCTATCGACCCTCAGCCGAATTACTTTAGGAGGATTGAAAGATGACTTCTAAACGCGCTTGTACGGAGTTGTTCCGGGGTCACCGGGCAGTGCAATGATTGGAGATATGGCCACGCTGGCGGTCAAGCTGCACAAACGGCTCATGGTCGAGGTACCGAGTCCCATACCCGCGGGGTGACCTTTCGGCGGCAGCATCGTCGGACGAAGTGATGCATCAACGTGCCTAGATCGCGTCATCTAATCCTCGTGGAACATGCGAAGTCTCCTTTCCATCTTGATCGTCTCAATTTGCGTTGCAACCTCTGCATACGCAAGAGATCAACAGGCAGAGAAGGCGCCAAACTTCACCCCCGATGCAGAGTGGATTGACACTGGCGCGGCGGGCAAGAAGGTTCCGCATTCCATTAAGGGCTACCGCGGACACGTACTGCTGATCGATTTCTGGGAGTACACGTGCATCAACTGCATCCGCGACTTCAGCGTCCTGAAGCGCTGGTACGGCAAATATCATGCTGATGGCTTTGACATAGTCGGAGTGCATTTCGGCGAATTCCAGATGGGATTCAACGCCGACAATGTTCGCGACGCGGCCAAGCGTTTTCAGTTGCCCTGGCCGGTAGTTGCCGACCTGCATGGCTCCATCTGGCGCGCCTATCATTCGGATGTTTGGCCCAATCGATACCTGATCGACCAGAACGGAGAAATTGTTCTTCACATCAGGGGTGAGGGCAACAATCGGCCGACGGAGGAGAAGATTCGCGAGTTACTCGCAAAGACGCATCCCGAAGTCAATCAGGTTCCTCTCGATCCTCCGGAAATGACATTCGTTCCTTCGTGCGGAATCCCCACCGACGAAACCTATGTGGGAGATTTCTTTGGACGCGGCGCCATTGCCAATCCGAAGGGCTACAAGAACGATGGAGAAGTCACCGATTTTCACCCCGAAAGAGCACCCGCGGATGGCAAGGTCATGCTCTCCGGCCGATGGATCACGCAACAGGATGGCGTAACCTCCGCTGACAAGCGCGGCGAGGCACAGCTTCGCTATCACGCGCGCTCGGTCTACGCAGTTCTCAGCGTATCGAATCCGAAGAAGCCGGTGCGCGTCTACCTGCTGCAGGATGGCAAGCCTCTTGATCGGAGCGAAGCAGGCATCGATGTCCATTTCGACTCGCAGGGCTCCTATCTGGAAGTGAGCGGTCCGCGGATGTATTACCTGGTGAAGAATGCGGTCTTCGGTTCGCACCTGCTCGTGCTCAAACCGGAAGCGTCCGATTTCGTGCTGCATTCATTTACTTATGGAAACGATTGCCAGCAGGACTTCGAACAGAAATAAGAGGACAGGGGAGCAACAAATCGTGTCCGGCACAGAACCTGTACCCCAGGGTATGTCTCGCGCTGATTCCGAGGTCAACGCCCAACAGATGTTGTCTGTCTAACGAATCACAACCGGCCGGATAGGGCGCCGTGGCGCGAAGAGGAATCACTTAGGTCAGGATTCTCAAGGAGGTTGGATGGAGGAATTGTCTGAATCCAGACGCAAGTTTCTAAGAGCGGCAGGCCTGACGGCCGGAGCGTTTTTGCTTTCGTCCGGCAAAGTCATTGCCGAATCCGGCATCTCGCCACAGAGCAGCGAGTCATCTGCTGGTTCCGAGGTCGGTTCCGCAGACTACACGCTGCACATCAAAACATCTCCTATCGAGATCGCGCCCAACCGCATTATCTCGGTCACTACGTACAACGGGCAATTCCCAGGGCCATCGCTTCGCTTTAAGGAAGGTCAGCAGGTCACTGTGGACGTCTACAACGACACGAATGTGCCGGAACAATTGCATTGGCACGGCCAGATCGTGCCGGTCGACGTGGATGGAGCGGCAGAAGAGGGCACACCGTTTATTCCTACCCACGGTAAACGCAGGATCGTATTCACTCCGCGACCCGCAGGATTTCGTTTCTATCACACGCACAATCGAGCCGGAGCGGATCTCTACGCCGGACAGTATGGCGGCGAAGTTGGTCCCGCGTACATTGAGCCGAAGCATGAGCCAGGCAATTATGACCGCGAGGTCTTCCTGGTGCTGAAGGAGTTCGAGCCCATTTTCAGCCGCGGTGGGGACATGGCCCAGGATCTCCTAAGCCCCGCAGCCAAGGTGAAAGTGCTCGAAGAGCAAGGCGATTCAGCCATGAAGGCCTCCCTGGCCAAGGGTATGTCGCATGGATACGAAGTCGGCTACGGTTCTTTTACGATCAATGGCCGGATGCTGCACCACGGGGAGCCCATACGTGTGAAGCAAGGCGAACGAGTTCTGTTCCATGTGTTGAATGGAAGTGCGACGGAAATTCGCAGCCTTGCCCTGCCGGGTCATTCCTTTCAGGTCGTCGCACTGGACGGAAATCCAGTACCCAATCCCGCCAAGGTTCCCGTGCTCTGGTTAGGCACCGCCGAGCGGGTTTCCGCAATTGTGCAGATGAACCACCCAGGCGTTTGGATTATGGGGGACACGGCGGATGACGACCGACATCACGGTATGGGAATCGTGGTCGAATACGCGGGTGCCAAGGGCAAGGGACAATGGATTGCACCGTCGCCTTATCGCTGGAACTACGGGCTCTTCGCGAAACCTGGTGCGAGTGCCGGGCCGCCGGACCAGACCTTCGAGATGATTTTTGCTAAGGACAATGCCGCCGAAGAGGGCTTCAATCGGTGGACAATCAACGGGATGGCTTACCCGATGGACAGCCAGCCGATGCCAGCCTCGTTTCACTTGAGAGAAGGTCAGCGATATCGAATCCACATGCGCAATGCCAGCGATGATATTCATCCTATCCATCTTCATCGGCATAGCTTTGAACTCACGCGCTTGGCAGGCAAGCCCACATCTGGAATCCTGAAAGACGTGGTCATGCTGGGCGGCTACCAGGAGGCTGAAATCGAATTCATTGCCAACAACCCGGGACTGACACTATTCCACTGCCACCAGCAACTGCATATGGATTTCGGCTTCATGACATTGTTTGACTACGTTTAGGTCAAGGGTTCTCGCAAGCGCAACGCACTTCGAAGGTAGTGACGACGATCTCAGCGAGGCGCTGGTCATCGGTGGTTACACGCACTTCCTGACTGACGCGTCTTCTGATACATGCGCTACACTAATTGCCTGCAAGTAGGTGGATGGAAGATGCGGCAGATGTTGGGGCATGGTTTGAGGAGTTGGTGCATGACGCAGGTCGGAATCGTCATTGCATTGTTTCTCCTTTCCTGCGCGGCCCCGCTCCAGGTGCAAGAAAAATCCAAAATCGATTGTACCCCCAGTTTTCCCTTCAAAGACTCTTGGTGGGGCGCTGACGCAGCGTACTCCATTCCGTTGCCGGACGGGCGTTCTATCTGGATCTTCGGGGACACTCTGTATGGCGACCGGAGGGTAGTCGAGGGAAACGAGCCGCGCATGGTGCGCAACAGTATCGGCATCTCGACGTGCGCCGGCCGCGATTGGAAAGTCGAGTACGTGATTCGGCGCGGGGACAAGGGAAAGCCCCAGGATTTCTTTCACGCGCAGCACAAGGACACCTGGTACTGGGCGCTTGACGGATTCTTCTACAAGAATGACCTGTGGGTGACTCTGCTCTGCATGCGCGACGCACCCAAACCAACGCCCGACGCATTGGGTTTTGAAACCTGCGGGGCCGACCTCGCGAAGATTTCCGGACTCGAGACTGATCCGCAGCAGTGGAATATAAAGTACTTCCCACTCGTTCCCGACGGCATTCACGCCTATCCTTCCGCCACCGCCGTGGTGGATGGCGACTACGTTTACATTCTTGCGCTGCTGGAAGCAGATTCACGCCCCATGCTGCTGACCCGCATCCCCTTGGATGGTCTCGACGCACCGGCAGAGCACCTTCAGTACTTGTCTAAGAGCGGCGCCTGGAAGCCTGGCCTGACGCCCGCCGACGCAATGCATGTCATGAAGCACGGGAATACCGAAATGACGGTGCGGTATCACCCAAGCTTGAAAAAATGGGTTGCGATCCTGAACTATCCGAAACTCTTTTCCGACAAAATCGTTTTCCGCACAGCACCCCGGTTGGCGGGACCATGGAGCGAGGGTAAGACGATCTATCGTATTCCAGAGATGCAAAAGGGCAACCCCGGATATGACAAAGATACCTTCTGCTATGCGGCCAAGGAACACCCGGAGCTTCGCCAGCCTGGTTCCGTTCTTATTACATACGCTTGCAACACGATGAATGTGCAGAAGCTCACGAGTAACTTGGACATCTACTTCCCGAAGGTCGTGCGAGTTCCTCTCACTAAGTAAGGTTCAGTCCCATTCCCACCAGCGTTCGGAGCGCTCTTTATGCGGATGTGGAATGGTGAGACGCAGTGTTATTGTCTCGTGCGGTAAGACCGGCACGCGCAGGGGATTGATAGCTAGCGGCCTCAGCACCTCGGTCTCCGTCAGGTTCGTCTCTTCCGCGGCGGTAACTTTCAACGGCGTTTTCAACTCCGTCTCGCCTTTTTTGCCGGCTATTTCCTGCAGGCGCACAGTGTAATGCTCGGGGTTACCGTCCGCGCTCGGTTTGAAAGCCAGCAGCGCAACGTCTTCTGAACTCAAGGAAAAGTACGTGCCCTGCGGTTGCGCCGGAGTCATGCCTCCCGCCAACTCCACGGCCATCAATGGCACATCAAACGAAGTGCCCTCGCGGTACGACTCAACCGGATCTAAGTCGCCGTCCGCTGAACTGAGCGCGAAGTGGTACCAGGACTGCGCTGGAAGATTGGGCTCAACCGTGGAAAAGTTGACCATGCCCAGATCGCGCGTATCGCCTTGGTCTTGTTTGCGCATTACCGTGACGCGGACAGCATTGAGGAACGCGTTGGGTCCTTTTGCGCTCGGCAGTCCGGGTAGGTAGTTAAAGAACGGCTCACGTTCAGAGAGGGTAACGTGAAGCGTTCGTCCCTCGCATTGGCCTACGAGCACCAGTGAATGTTGGGGTACCGCCGCATCGGTTCTTGCTCCTGGGAGATAGTCCTCGGGAATGCGGTGATAGCCGGTGCCGTCTTCCACCCACACCTGGGCGGATCCCTGGAAACGGAACGGCAGGTTAAAGGAGTAATATTCGCCGGGTTGGTTACTGGCAACAAAGGGCATACGTTCACGATCGAGCAGGTCGGCAAATTCGATGCGCTTCACCGCGTGATAGAGCGTAATCTGGGTTTCTGGCCATAGAGTTCCCGGACGGTGAATGATGATGCGATCGAAGACGGGGCCGGTTTCGACGTGTGTGACGACTTGAGCTAAGCCGACCGGCAGGCTCGACCACGCCGTCCAGCGCAGTAACTGGTTCGCCGCTTTGTCGCCCGCGGAGTCTACGAGTTCCCGCTGCACTTGCTTGTCATAGATACTAACAACGGCCCCGTCAGAAGATCGGACGCGAATACGGTAGAAGGAGTTTTCGATACTGGTCGATCCGGTGGTCGATGTGTTCGCCTTCAATGCGTTCGTCTTCGCTGGAGTGGAGTTGCCAGCATTCGCGAGCTCGATCGAGTAGCTTTTGTGTCCGAGCGCGGGAATATCAGTGGCGGCAAACTCGATTTCGTCCGCCGACACGCGCTGAACCGCGACTGCGTTACCCGCGACAACATCGCGCAACACAACATCTTCCTTCGACTTGAGTCGTGCCGCGTCGGTGCGTTGCCAACTCACAGGATTAAACGCGACCACCGTTCTCTTTCCAGTAGGTACTTGAGAAAGCAACGTCTGCAGACCGGAATCGATCAGGTTGCGGATGTCCTCTTGGCTGCTACTGGTGTAGCTTACATACTCGCGATTTTGCTGATCGACCTCAGAGCGGGACATGAGCTTGGGCCAGCCGACCTGGGCTGCGCCCGAATGTTCGTCGTACTTGAACAGCTTTATGCGCGCGTCCTCCAGGTTGCCGGCG
>Ga0187819_10002178_pt1 | contig 10328 bp, 7 predicted proteins | sample NC_wetland_sal_i_15_FD_132411 | JGI IMG/M metagenome (GOLD analysis project Ga0187819, IMG submission 132411) | Wetland sediment microbial communities from Neuse River Estuary, North Carolina, USA - SO4_4 | ecosystem: Environmental > Aquatic > Freshwater > Wetlands > Sediment | place: USA: North...
GCCGACGGGAAAATCTGCGCGTGCCTGTATCCCTGTATTTTCCGCAGTGTTCGCGCGAAAAGTTATCAGAAAAAAATCTCGCCGCGAACCGTCTCGACAACATTTCCACCGACACGCACATTAACCACTCGATCATCCTTGCACGCGGCTCGCACAAAAATCCGGCTGGGGCGGTGCATCTCGATACCTTGTTCGATCAGCACGCGTTCGTCAGGTTGAGCGACGCCATGCGCCGCCATCCAAGCCGCAGCACATCCCGCTGCCGAACCTGTGGCCGGATCTTCCCCATTGTAAAACATCATGCGAGCATGCAATCTCGCCTCCGGGTCGACCGTCTGCCGAGTCACGAAGTAGAAAAACTTTCCACCCGCGCGTTCCAGGTAGTCGGCCGACTCCTTGGGGTGCACATGGAGATTCTTCATATTCTCCAGGCCACGCAAAGGAACAATGGTAAAGGGCACGCCTGTGGAGACGGTCTCAATGGGCAGTGAAGGGTCGATATCGCCATCCCGCAGACCGCAGGCGCGGACCACTGCCTCGCGATCGTGCCGCGGACCGAATTCAGGATCCATCTGGGTCATCTCACCAAACACTGGACTGCCGGGTATTTCTTCGAATCGAACCGGCACTTTACCCACATTGAGATCCAACACAACTTCGCGGGCGCCACTTCCGCCACGCAACAGAAAGGCGGTACCCAGCGTGGGATGGCCTGCGAAAGGCAGCTCCTCTTGGACGGTGAAAATGCGAACCCGTACTCCGCGCTCCCGCTCCACAGCAGCGTCGCGGGGAAGCACGAAGGTGGTTTCGGCGAGATTCATTTCCCGCGCGATGGCCTGCATTTGCTGGTCGCTGAGCCCACGGGCATCGGGAAGAACCGCCAATGGATTTCCCAAGAAGGGCGCAGAGCTAAAGACATCCAGCTGCACGAAGGGAAAGCGCTGCATTTCTTTGGACATGCCTGCCTATTGTAGCGAAAACGCGGTGCCCAATTTCGTGCCTGATCTCCTCGTCAGGCTTTCTTCGCAGCCGCCGCGGTGTTGGTAGAAGAAATTTGCACCGTGCCTTCGATGGCTTGGGCTGCATAGAAGTTCTTGAGTTTGAGAATGAGCGGGGATGTGACTTCTTGTCCTTTGGCCACCACCAGCATGCCGGGGCCGGTCCGGATTTCTTGCTCAACGATCATGCCAGGGCGGATTTCTGCAATGGGCACCGTGCGCACATGCTTGTCGGCGGCCTCGGGCTCCAGTTCGACCAGAGCTTCGAAGATTCGCGGATCCAACCCTCGATGTAGGCGTGACAGTCGGGTTGCCGCCTCGACCCGGGAAATCCCTTTGCGCAGGAGACCGTCAAACGCGAGGGTCACCTGCAGGATTTGAGCTCCCAATCGCATGTCTGCCTTGTCACGGTCTGCAATGTCGCCCTCGACGGTTATGGGCTGGTTTTGGTGAGCGACGATCCAGGCGATCGGCTCCATGCGAGGGATTTTTGAGAGCAGGTCGCGGGCAATCATGGGGTGGGTATCGTATCGGGCCTGTTCTTGAGGGGATAATTCATGGCCGGTGTAAACCGCATCGATGGTCTCGGGGTCGATGGCAACGCAGCCTAGTTGGGACATCATCGCCGCCACATCGAACTTCCAGTGGCTGCCCAAAGACAAGCGGGTCACGACGTGATGGATGTAGCGGCGGGCTCGCGCGGCGCGGCCGAAGGCGGCCGGATTCACCAGACTGAGAACCTCGGTCAGCACCTGAATACTCCCGCTCAAGGTCTGCTCCAGCAGTTGCTTCTCGGCCGTGACCAAGCGGTACTGCAGCAGCGCTGCGGTCAACGTAGTGGCCATCAATTCCTTCGCGCACGGCTTGGTAAGAAAGCGAAAGATGTTGCCTTCGTTAACCGCCTTGGCAGCAGTCTGGACATCGGCATTGCCGGTCAGCATGATGCGAACGGTATCGGGATACTGGGCTTTGATTTTGGTCAGCAATTCGACTCCATCCATTTGCGGCATGCGCATGTCGGAGACCACCACGGAATAGGGCCCGTTCCTGGCCAGTGCGATGAGAGCACCCGCCCCGCCCAAGGCGGTATCGATGTTAAACTCACCTCGCAACAGGCGCTGGTATCCCTGCAAAACGGCCGCTTCGTCGTCTACTAGAAGGATTTTCTCGGTCATGGTTTTTCGTCCTTGTGGTCAATTTCCTGGCAGGTTTTTCCCCAGGCGGTCAGGCGGTCCTGCAAACCTAGAGCTGCCAGCAAAGGTTCATCGATGGCGTGATCGCTGAGGCGAGGGGTGCAGGCGTGAATCTGACGATCGCAGAAGTCGGCGACATGAACGGCGATTAGCGGACAGAAGCATTGCGGGTGCGCCTGTGATGGCTCATGATGCCAGGCAACTGCTTCCACGATCGAATCCGGCAGCCCCCAGAGTCCGAGCAAGTATGCGCCTACCTGGGCATGAGTTGAGCCAAACACCTGGTATTCACTGGCGATCAACGGGATCCCTTGCGCCTTTGCACAGCGCACCACCTCGGCGTACTCGTCACTGCAGAGCGAGGCCAGAACGAGCTGACCGATGTCATGCAGCAATCCCGCCGTGAGGGAATCCTGGGCCGCGTTCTCGGAAAGGCCCTCCGATCTTGCGATGGCATGTGCGAAAATCGCGGCCGTCCGGCTGTGTCTCCAACTTTTCTCCAGCTTTTCCACCAACGGCGCGGGCAGCTCGGAGAACAAACCGAGCGACATGAGCGCCTTGAGGTTATCGATCCCAATGACCGAGACCGCGCTTCGGGGATTCGATTGATGCGACGCTGTACCGAGGAAGGCGGAGTTTACCAACTGCAACAACTTGGCGGTCATACCCGGATCTTGGGCAACCACGTCCGCGACGGCCGCAATCGAGGCGTTCGGCGACTTCAGCAGAGTGCGCAGGGACTGGCACAGGGAAGGCAAACTGGGCACAGTTTCCACCTGCGAAACCAGTTGCGTCAGCTTGGGATTATCCAGAACGTCTCGCAATGCCAGAGCGCGAGTCAGTTTCTGCTTCAGTTCCTCAACATCACAGGGTTTCGAAAAATACTGGTGAGTCGGTTTGATGGAGCGAAAGACGGCGTCCCGGTCGGACTGGCCGGACAGGACCATGCGAACGGTTTGGGAGAATTGTTTCTTCACCAGCTCCAGAAGTTGCGCGCCATCGATGCCGGGCATCCGCATGTCGCTGATGACCACATCGAAGGGGGCGCGGGCCATAGCCTCGAGTGCTTCCTGTCCCCCCGGCACAAAATGCATTTCCCATTCTTTGCGCATGGCGCGGAGGCTGCGTTCTAGTCCGCTCAGCACCATCGGCTCATCATCCACGAACAAAATTCGTTTCCTCATGATCCCGCCTGGTGAGCCTCAATGGGCAAGCGGATGAAAAAGGTCGTGCCCTTTCCGGTCTCGGTCTGGAACCAGATTTGCCCGTGAAGCCGATTGACGATCACGGAGTGCGCCAAGGCCAAGCCTTGTCCCGTGCCCTTACCCGGGGGTTTGGTGGTGAAAAAGGGCTCGAAGATGCGCGAGCGGATCTTTTCCGGGATGCCCGTGCCGTTATCCTGGATGGCGATTTCCCCCCATTCGCCGTCATGCCGCGTGGTGATGGTGATGGTGCCCCGGTCGATGGAGCCGTTCTCCACGGCGGCGGCAATGGCATGGCCCGCATTGATGATCAGATTCAGAATGGCCTGATTGAACTCGCCGATCAGACAGGGAATCAGGGGAAGGGCCTCGTCAAAGTGGGTGACAACCGTAGCCACGTATTTCCATTCGTGCCGTGCTACGGTGATCGTGGTTTCGATGGCCTTATTAATATCGATGGCTCGTTTCTCCTCCGAGCCAGGATGAGAGAATTCCTTCATTCCCTGAACGATCTTGGCCACGCGCTGGACTCCGTCCAGGGTTTGATCGATGGCGCCCGGGATTTCCTTGAGCAGATATTCCATATCCGACTGTTCGGCTAGTTCATCGAAGTGTGCCAGCAGCTCTGGAGAGACGCTTCCAGTGCCCGCTTGCTGCCGCATCATCCGGCCGAGGTCAAGCAGCGCAGCGATCGAGCCCCAGGAGTCCTTCAGAAACCTGGTGTTGTCTCCCACGTACTGAGTCGGGGTATTAATCTCGTGAGCAATGCCGGCGGCCAGTTGCCCGATCGCCTCCAGCTTTTGCGCCTGCCGGAGTTGTTCTTCCAACACCTTCCGTTCGGTAACGTCCGCCCCGGTCAGAATCAGGCGCGGTCCGGTGCTGTCCCGGGTGGGAATCCGCCGCACATGTAGTCCCAGAAACCGGGTCTTGCCCTCGCGTTCGAAACTCAGATTGTCCGCGCGATATGCGGTTTCGGTCTGCAGCCAGCGGGCTACCTCCTGCTTGATTTCCGGGTGCAGCCAGTGGATTCCACAGTCGTCGATCATCCGGCCCAAGGCTTGGGTGCTCGGTACTCCTAGAGCCTCCGCGGCGGTGGGGTTCCAGCGAGTGATGCGGCCGTCGCCGTCCAATCCGATCAGGATGGAGGGGATCGACTGCAGGAACAATTCGGTTTCGGCGTAAGCTGCCTGCAGCCTTTTTTCCGCGAGAATGCGGTCTTCAACTACCCGTGACACCACCACGAAGCCATCCGGAGCGCCGCCCGGTTCGCGCAGCAGAGAGACGCTGCCTTCGACGTGCAGGCAGGTGCCGTTCTTGCGCTGATAGCGGACGGTCACTACCCGAGATTGCTGGTCGGCGCGCACCTTGGCCACCGTCTGCTCGACGACGCTGATGTCATCCGGGTGGACGATCATGCGCGCCTCGCTGCCCAGCAATTCGCGGTGGGAATAGCCGAGATGTTCCGAATACGACGGGTTGGCGAAGCGGCACCGGTATTGCATGTCGCGCACGATAATGAGGTCACTGACGTTGTTCATGATCGCGCGCAGCAACGCCTCTCTGCGCTGCAAGGCGTCCTCTGCCGCTTTCCTCTCGGTAATGTCGCGGAACTGCACGAAGAAGCAGGTTGCACGTTGATCCGCATCCAGCACGGGGGACAACGTGATCAACGCCCAGGCGAGGCAGCCGTCCTTGGTGAGAAATCTTCTCTCGAATTCGTCACTGCGGTGCCCGGTCTTCAGAAACTGGCTCAACAGATCTTCCGACGTTGGCCGGTTCTCGGGATGGCCGATGCCATGGACGCCCAGGCTCATCAATTCTGCGCGGTTGTACCCCAGGAGGTCGCACAGCGCCTGATTAACCTGCAGGAATTCGCCGGTCACTTTGGCCAGCGCCATCCCAGTACCGGCATACTCGAACGCGCCGCGGTAGCGCTCTTCGCTCTCCCGCAGCGCGCGCTCCAGGACGGTCTGGGATCCTCGGTGAAGCCGGACACGCAATTCGCGAACGTCCACCGGCTTATAGAGGCAGTCGTCCGCTCCCGCTTCTAGCGCCTCGACCCGGTCGCTTTGCTGTTTCCAGTCGGTAAGCAGCACCACGTAGGTACGTCTTGATTGGCGAACGCTGCGGAGACGGCGACACACGTCGGTGCCATTGAGCCCCGGCATGGTCCAGTCCAGAACCGCCAGGCTGGGAGGATTCTCCGATTGCAGCAGCTCCAGTGCCTCCAGTCCATCTTTGGCGACGATCACGTCGTACCCAGTCCTGCCCAGCAATCCCCGCATGTGAAACAGGCTGATCTGGTCGCCCTCGGCAAGCAGCACACGCTCCGAGCGCCCAGCTGAACTCTGTTGGTCCGTGGCAGGCATACCTACTCTTTGGATATCGGCAGGAGAGGCGTTTCCTTCAGCGCGGTGCCAGTCACCGCGAGGGTGCATTTTCTGGATTGTTCTCGACGTGGCGGCCGATCAACGGAAAAAGTAGGCAGGAGGAGGATACGTCCAGTTTGACGGGGTTTTCCCAGCCGCAGTATCCTAATCGAGTATGCGCAGATGCCATACGGCGTTTCTGACGAGCTGTTATATGCGGGCGCCGGTGTGGGTGTAGCGCGAGGATTCTCTCCCACCCACCCATCGCGTCGGGTGGGTTTCGTTTTTTGGCTTCAAACGCCCGTTGCCAGTTGTGGAAGAAGAGTCTCTCAGGGTTTGCCCATCAAGTTGAGGAGGAATTAATGAGTACGCTGACTGAAACCGTATCGACCATGCCCCGTATCAATGACACCGCCCCCGATTTCACCGCCGACACCACGCAAGGCAGAATCAATTTCCACGAATGGATCGGCAACGGCTGGGCGATCCTCTTTTCCCATCCCAAGGACTTTACTCCCGTATGCACCACCGAACTCGGCTACATGGCGGGACTCCAGCCGGAATTCGCCAAACGAAATTGCAAAATCATCGGGTTGAGCGTCGATCCGGTGAGCAATCACAGCAAGTGGGCGGCGGACATCGAGGAGACTCAAGGCCACAAAGTGACCTACCCGATGATTGGAGACACCGAACTCAAGATTGCCAAACTCTACGGCATGTTACCGGCGGAGAGCGGAACTACGTCCGAGGGCCGTACTGCCGCCGACAACGCCACGGTCCGCACGGTATTCGTGATCGGTCCGGACAAGAAGATCAAGCTGATGCTTGTCTACCCGATGAGCACCGGCCGCAACTTCGACGAAGTGCTGCGCGTCCTGGACTCGTTGCAGCTCACCGCCAAGCATCAGGTCTCCACCCCAGTGAACTGGAAGCCGGGCGGCGACGTGATCATTAGCGGGAACGTGTCAAACGAGGACGCGCAAAAGAAATACCCCGGCGGCTGGAAGACGCCCAAGCCTTATATCCGCATCGTCCCCCAGCCGAAGTAAGCAAAGAGATGTCCCGTGTGAATCCGGGGTAGCTCGATCGAACCGAAGAGCAAGACACTTCGGATTCACACAGGCAGATGTGGATACAGCCCGCACGATTCCCTCGCGGTCATGAATAATGCAGGCTAGTTCTCAAGCGGTTCTACCAAATACAGATCGCGGCCGGCCTGTTCCACGATGAGTGTGTCTTCATCACCTGCATAATCGTCCCGCCGGAATCTCCGAGGATCCATATAGCCCAGGTTCACCTTCCGGCAGGTCGCCTCGTCCACAGCCGATGCCAATGTGATGGCGTACCGTGGCACGATTTCGCCATTCGCCAGTCTGCGTCCCGCGAAGCTGACGTGGGCAAGATGAGCCGCCACGCAAAGATTTTGTTGCAACTCCCGGGATTGGGCGACCAACTGGCGAATTTTTTCCAGGGGCGCATAGCCATAGCGTTGAATCAAAGCTCCATGGGTTGCGGAAATGGAGCTCAAATGAGGAGCATAAATGATGAGCTCGCCGCCCTCTTCGATCACCGGACCGAGCCGGTAACTGGCCTTGCCGCCAACCCAGAGATCATTCAGGTGTTCGTCCAGCAACGCAATCACCCGCTTGTATTTTCGTCCCGTGTACTTGATGTGAACGTAGCGGCTCACGTCCGCTGCCCGTCGTACCGCTATGCGGAAATCACCGCAGAAAAGCGCGTGGGTGCGCAGTCGCGCCGGGGTTTCGCGAGTGACCACGGAACTGAGTGAGAGGACGCGAGCCGGCACGAAGTCGGCGGCCCCTTCGAATAAATGACGGGGAGGGGTTTCCACGCGACCGATTACGTTTTCGATGGTGGCCAGCGCGCCCAGCCAATGAGTCGCGTGCGTCAGCTCTGGCCCGGCCACGCCGGGGAAAAAATATTTGGCGCCGCCGGAAAACCCCGCAATCTCGTGAGGAGCGGTCATACCAAAGATCAAGATCGTGTCGTAAACACCGGGCGCCAGCAAACGGTTGACGTTCAGGCGTATGGATTCATCAATCAGGCCACCGGTAATTTCGCGCACGCGGCTGGCGCTCAGTTCGCCGATCGTCACCAATTGCCGGGGGCTCGCCCAGTCGTGATCAAAAATCTGTCCGAGGCCGGGCACCGAGTCTGCTGCCGACGCTCCGATTTTCTGCCGCTTGTCATGCTCGCTCATCGGAGGATGCGTGCCCTGGGCGATCAGCGCATCGAGTTTCGCGATCTTGCGATCGGCCAACAACTGCGCCGACAACGGAAACAGCAGGTTCGTATTGTCGTCCCGCGTTTTATCTGCGACGATCGCCAGAACCCGCGAGCCCGCCTCCACCGCAGAAAGCGCCTGGGAGAGGATTTCCCGCAATTCTGCTGTGGAGAGATCTAGGTCTGGCTGGCCTGTACCTACCAGGAAAGCTTCGGCGGTGGAGATGCTGTTCATGGCGTAATGTGATTGGCCCTGCTTGTCAGCGGTCTGGCTTCGCCTAGACCGGGGAATGTCGCCCCTGCACAATCATCTCCTCCGCGATGCGACGCGCCTCGGGCAGTGTGGCCGCCGCCTTGCGATCGATCTCCGCGGGCAAGTCCTTGCGGATTTTCGCCAGCTCTTCGTCGAATACGCGCGTGACCAATGCGGGCGAATGTTCCACCGGCGCTCCGTCGTCGCCGGGAACCTTGACTTTGTGCCGCATGCGCTGCGCAATCATGAGCCGGTAAATACGGTCGGTAGCCAGATCTTCCATGTAGCCATCGAGAAGGCTGGCGCCCTTGCCGTTGAGCACTCCGTTGCGATAGCGAATCACCGTGCGCGCTGCCGCCCTGGTTCCTGCCAGTGTGATCTTGCCAACGCCCTTCGGGATTGGCCGCAGCTCGGGATGCGTGCTCGCCAGCTTGGGCCGTTTAGCAATCTGATTGGGAAACGGAAACTGGGCAACGGCGATCTCGTTCTGATCGGGATGTCCCGTCCACGCGCCATCCATCAGGCAATCGGCTTCGTTCTTCTTGTCTTCCTTAAGCACCTTCAGAGCGCGCTCGTTCAATTCCGCGTCGGTGCGGCTGGGATAGAGCGCGGTCATACCGCCGATAGCGTGAGCCCCGTGCTTGTGGCAGATCTCCGGCATCAGCGTGCGGAAGTTTTGGAAAAACGGCACATTGTGCGGGATAGTGTTGCGGTCGGGCAAAATCCAGTTGGGATCTTCCAGCATGAAATCGATCAGCGAGGCCATGTAGTCCCAGCGGCCCAGGTTCAGTCCCAGACAGTGCTCGCGCAGATTGAACAGGAATTCCTCCATCTGGTAGGCCAGGGGATGCGCTTCTACCAGTGCCATGCACTTTATGTAATCCTTGGGCAGACCTTTGTTCTTGGCCAAGGCCTGGAACAGGTCCCGCCACCAGAAGGCTTCTTCGGCCGACTCGCTCTTCGGGATGTACACCGAAAAATTGTGCGGCAACCAGGCGGGATCGATCTGGTACCAGATCAAAGCCAGGTCGAACAGTGACGCCGACATGATCTCCTTCTTGATCACGCCACCCTGGCTGAGGTGCAGACCTCGGGGCCGCACCCAGGTTACGGTCTTGGAGCGCTGCACCGTGACCTGCTTCTGGCGCTTCTGATCGTAGTAGCTGAGTTCGTATTTGTATGCGGACAGCGTGTTCTTCACCGCCAGCATGATGTTTTCCCAGGTGTTGGCGGTGGAATCTTCGAGATCGACCATCACGGCGGGTGACCCGGAATTCAGCAGCTTCACCGTGAGCTCAGCATCGTCCGCCGGGCCGGTCATCTGATTGCGCTGGTCGGCGCACCAGTCGGGCACCTCGATGCGCCAGTCCGTCGTGGTCGCTTCCGACGCCGGCAAATAGTTGGGTGCACGCCCGCGATGCGACGCTTGCAAAACCTCCAGCCGCTTCGCCGCCAGCTTTTGCTGACGAGGCGTGAACTGCTGGTGCAGTGGCAACAGGAAATCCAAAAATCCCTTCGGCAGATCCTTCGCCGGATTCAGATCCGTTGGCGCGTAGTTCATCGACTGCTGGACGGCTTGCTCAACATGAGGTGCCATAAATTCACTCCTGCACGCGGCGCTGACCAGGTCCGAGCCAGCACATCTTGCTCAGAACGGAGTCAGTACAAGTTCCAGAATACAGCTTTTCAGCATAAACCAGGGCAAGACTCCTTGCGGTGATAACACACACTAGATTTCATGCGGGGTGGCCCGACCTAACATTTCGAGGGTGCCCCACCCAAGCCGGTTTTGCTTGGGTGGGGATTTTTCATTATGTACCGCTGGGCTGCAGCGGAGGCTTGGGCCTCGCACGCGTGAGATGTTACGCTGTGCGAGCCTCGGTCTTGCGAGGAAAGCGCGGAAGCGTATGCGGTCCGGTGATCGTCCCGGTCTTCAAAACCGGCGGGCGGCAGGTTTGCCTGTCGCCGGTGGGTTCGACTCCCACTCGCTTCCGCCACAATACCCTCCCAGCTAATACGAGAATTATGGCGAGTTCCTCTGATTTCGGGAGCCGACCAGAGAAGCAGCA
>Ga0187819_10002179_pt1 | contig 10328 bp, 9 predicted proteins | sample NC_wetland_sal_i_15_FD_132411 | JGI IMG/M metagenome (GOLD analysis project Ga0187819, IMG submission 132411) | Wetland sediment microbial communities from Neuse River Estuary, North Carolina, USA - SO4_4 | ecosystem: Environmental > Aquatic > Freshwater > Wetlands > Sediment | place: USA: North...
GTATTCCGACACCGGCGCGCTCAACCGCATTCTGATCATCCGCAAATCGGCCGATGCCGACGCCGCGATTGAAAATCGCTTCGCCGCGCTGAACGCACGCAGCCCATTCGGCATCGGCGAATTCATCACCGAGCTGTCGCTCGACACTTACGTACCGTTCGATTTCATGCCGCCGCTGCAGCCCGGCGCGTTCGGGCCGTGCTACGAAGTGCGCAGCTATGTGCTCAAGCCGGACGGCTTAGCGCCGACCGTCGAACTGTGGCGCAAGGCGATCCCGGGCCGCGCACGCGTGTCGCCCGTGCTGGCGGCGATGGTCGCGGTGACCGGCGCGGCGATCCGCTTTATGCATATCTGGCCGTACAAGACTTACGACGAGCGCGCGAGGCTGCGCGAAAAAGCCGTCACCGACGGCGTCTGGCCGCCGCCGGGCGGGCCAGATCATTTGATCTCGCAGCGAGCCGACATCTATTTGCCGGCGGCGTTCTCGCCGCTGCGGTGAGGCTAACGTTTTCCTCCCCCGCTTGCGGGGGAGGTGGCGAACAAAGTGATCCGGAGGGGGCATCCTGAGAGGCCTCGCCCCCTCCACCGCACTTCGTGCGGTCCCCCTCCCCCGCTCGCAGGGGAGGATGAAAGGCAGTACCGGTTTAGTCGGATGACCCCGCCGCCTGCTCCATCGCCAGCTCGGCCTTCAGGCTGTCGAGATCGCGATAGATCGACGCGACGGCGAGCACGCGGCCATCGCGGCGATAGCGCAACAGGCAGTCCTTCGCCCCGACGTCGCCGTCGACCGTGATCGTGTCCCAGCGCTCGGCGTGGCCGATATAATTGATCGGCACGTCATAATGCTGGCTCCAGAAAAACGGCACCGCGTCGAAACGCTCATTGTACCCGAGCATATTGGCGGTCGCGGTCTGGCCCTGGCGCTCGGCCACGACCCAGTGCTCGACACGGATGCGTTCGCCGGAATGCGGATCGGGCCAGCGCGCAATGTCGCCGGCGGCATAAATATCCGGCGCGCTGGTTTGCAGATACTCGTTCACCGTGAGCCCCCGATCGATTGCCAGTCCCGCCTGTTCGGCGAGCGTCAGGCGCGGCCGCACGCCGACGCCGACAACGACGAGATCGGCGTCAAGCGTGCCGCCGCTCTTGAGCGCGATGCGCTTGCCGTCGATCGCCGTCACCGTGTCTTGGAGATGAAACGCGACACCGTGCTCCTCGTGCAGCGCACGCACGAAATCGCCGAGCGCGGGGCCAAAAACGCGCTCCATCGGCCGGGCCTCCGGCGCCACCACATGGACTTCGACGCCGCGCGTGCGCAGCGAGGCCGCGACTTCGAGCCCGATAAAGCTCGCGCCGATGACCAGCGCGCGGCGCGCGCCCTTCGCCGCCTCGATGATCGCGCGGCAATCGGCGAGCGATCGCAAGGTATGGACATGCGGCTGGTTGGCGCCGGGAATGGGCAACCGCACCGGCTCGGCGCCGGTCGCGACTAACAGCCGGTCGTAAGCCAAGCGCCCACCACCCGCGATAATGACTTCCCGCCGTCTGGCATCGATGCCGGCGACTGTGGTCTTCAGGCGCAGATCGATATTGTTCTCGGCATAGAAGTCGTCAGGACGCAGCGGTAGCCAATCCTCCGGCGCGCTGCCGGCGAGATAATCCTTCGACAGATTGGGCCGATCGACCGGCGGCGCATCGTCGTCGCTGAGCATGACGATGCTGCCGCGGTAATCGCGTCGGCGCAGCATTTCGGCGGCGGCAAAGCCGGCGGCGCCGCCACCAACGATGATGATCTTTTGCGGCGGGTCGGCTTTCGCCTTTGCGCCGGGCGGCTTCGGCTGCTCGCGCTTCTCCTTGACCACAATGCGGCCGTCGCGCCGCTCGACTTTCCAGCATGCGAGCGGGCTTAACGCCGGCGCCCGCACTGCTTCTCCGCTGCGCAGATCGAAGCAGGCGTGATGCCAGGGACAACGCACGCTCTCGCCGGTGACGAGACCCTCGGCTAAGGGGCCGTGATAATGCATGCAATGGGCGCCGACGGCGAAGATTTCGCCGCCCACTTGCACCAGCAGCACCTCCTCGTCGCCGACATGGCCGAGGAGCTTGCCGTCGACGAAATCCGTTAGCCCGACACCCTGGGTGAGGTCCGGACCTTGCGGCGTATTCTGTTCCTGCGCCATCGCTGTACTCCTGCGCTTATTCGATCATGCCGAGAAATTGGCGGCGAAGCTCGGCGTCGTCACGAAAGCATCCGAGCATCCGGCTCGTGACCAAACTACTGTCCGGCTTGTGGACCCCGCGCGTGGTCATGCAATGATGCACCGCCTTGATAACCACGGCGACGCCTTTCGGTTTGAGCACACTGTCGATCGTATTGGCGATCTGGGCAGTCAATTTTTCTTGAATCTGCAAGCGCCTGGCGAATGCCTGCACCACGCGCGCCAGCTTGCTGATGCCGACCACACGCCCGCGCGGAACGTAGGCGATGGAGGCGCAGCCCACGATCGGCGCGATGTGGTGTTCGCAATGGCTCTCGAAACGGACGTCGCGTAAGAGCACCATTTCGTCATAGCCGTCGATCTCTTCGAAAGATTTTTGCAAAATACCGACCGGATCCTCGCCATAGCCACAGAAGAATTCCTCGAACGCCCGCACCACGCGCGCCGGCGTCTCGATCAAGCCTTCGCGGTCGGGATTGTCGCCGGTCCAGCGGATGATGGTGCGTATCGCGGCCTCGACCTCGCTGTCGCGATAGAAGCTTTGCAGCGGTTGCAGGGCGTGGACAGTGCCGTTCATGTAATCGTCTCCTCTCGCGGGTCTTCTTGTCACGGGTTTTGGACCCGCCGCTTCAGGTCGTGCGTGAGTGAGATGGATCGAGCGCGCAGAAAATTCCGGACTATTTGTTCAGTCCGAGCCGCTTGAGCACGCTCACCGTGAGCCGCTCGCAGCGCCGCCCGGCAAACGGGAAGGCATCCAACATTATCGGGCCGATCTGCTTGTTGAGCTGTTCGCGCAGAAGCTGCCGCGCCCGGTGCAACCGGGTTTTCACCGTCTCGGACTTAATGCGCAGCAGATCCGCCGTTTCCTCGACGCTCATTCCCTCGATCACGCGGGTTACCAAAACCACCCGATAGACCTCGGGCAAGGTATCGGCCGCTTCTTCGACAAGCTGAAGTATTTGCCGCTGCGCCATGGTTCGTTCCGGATCCTCGTTGGTTGCTGATGAAGGGAACTGGATGATTTCGGCTTCTGGCACTGCTTCGAGGGCTGCGAAATCCGTCGCGGCCGGCTTGCGCCGCAATCGACCAAGCGCCTCGTTCATCACAATGCGCGAAAGCCAGGCTACGAGCGGAGATTCGCCGCGATAGGTTGCGAGATGGCTGAACGCCGCGACATAGGCCTCCTGCACCGCATCTTCGGCTTCGGCGCTATTGCGCAGCACGCTCCGCGCAATCCGATAGAGCCTTTGATTGTGCCGCTGCATGATGATGCGAAAGGCCTCGGCATCGCGATCAAGCACACGCCGCACCAGTTCGGCATCGTCCAAAGCGGCAAGGCCGGCGTTCCTGACTGCCCTTTGCACCATGACGGTTCCCTTTCGCTCCTTAGATGCGCCTGGCGGCGAGAGGTTCCCAATAAAATTAATGGGACAATTGATGCGCGGACTGCGTCAGTTCCACCCAGTCTCCTAAAGCCCTCCTCGAATCCCTTAAGTCGAGGATCGTGGCAGGTCACTTTGCAGCGCGGTGGCGACGCGCGCGATCACGGCGCTCCAATCGGCCAACGCCGATTGCCGGAACACGCGCGCGCTCGGATACCAAGGCGTGATTTCGCCATCGAGCATCCAGCGCCAGTCCGGCGCGAACGGCACCAAGACCCAAACCGGCCGGCCCATCGCGCCGGCCAGATGCGCCGGCGCGGTGTCGACGGTGATGAGGAGATCGCACAGCGCCAGCACCGCGGCGGTGTCGTTGAAATCGGCAAGCTCGCCGCCGATATGGGTCAGGCGCGGCTGTGCGGCGAGTTGGGCCGCTTCGTCGCCGCGCACATCGCGCTGGATGCTGATGAAGCTCGCCCCCACCCTTCCCTCCCCCGCACGCGGGGGAGGGTTGGGAGGGGGAAATAGCGGCGCCAATGTCGAGAGCGCAATTGTGCGATTGCGGTCGTTGTCGTGCGCCGGATTGCCGGCCCAGGCGAGCGCGATGCGCGGCGGCGGCAGTTTTTCGATTCGTGTCGACCATTTTTGCAGATGCGCTTGGTCGGCGAATACGTACGGTATTCGCGCCGGCACCACTGGCAATTCGGTTTTCAGCGCCAGCGGCAGCGAGCCAAGCGGACAATGCACGTCGAAAGGCGGCGGCGCTTCGCCGCGCGCCACCACCGCCGTGACGCCATCGAGCCGCGACAACAGCGACTTTAGTTCCGGCTGCACTTCGAGCACGACCTTGGCGCCCTGCGCGGCGACAAGCGGCGCGTAGCGCGCGAACTGGATCGTGTCGCCAAGCCCCTGTTCGGCATGAAGCAATATGGTTTTGCCGGAAAGCGAATAGTCGCCGAGCCACAAGCGCCGACCGCGGTTCTTCTGCGCCGGCACGCCAGTACGGGCCCAGCGCCATTCATAGTCCTCGAAACCGCGGCGAAAGTCGCCGATCGTGAGCAGCGCCAGCGCACGGTTGAAATGCGCGTCGGCATTGTCCTTGCGCCGCGTCAGCACTTCGCCGTAGCTGGCGATGGCCTCCTCGAAGCGCCGCAACTGCGCCAGCGCCATGCCGCGATTGAGCCAAGCCGCGACATAGTCGGGCGCCGCGGCGACGGCGCGCTCGTTGGCGGCGACCGCCTCGGCGTAGCGGCCGAGCTTGATCAGGACGACGCCGCGGTTGAAATGCGCCACTGGATGCTGCGGCACGAGCGCCAGCGCCGCATCGAAATCGGCAAGCGCGCGTTCGGAAAATCCGAGCGCGGCTTGCGCGAGCCCGCTATTGAGACAGGCCTCGAAATGCTGCGGCTTGCGGGCGAGCACGGTCTGCAATTCGGCCAGCGCCTCGCGGTGCCGATTGAGGCTGATGAGCGCGTTGGCGTGCTGATAGAGGATATCGACATCCTCGGGCGCAAGCACGCGGGCCTTGTCGAAACTTTGCAGCGCGTCGGCCGGGCGCTTGAGCGCATACTGCGCCTGGCCGAGATTGCACCATGCCGCCGCGATCCGCGGATTAGCTTTGATCGCGGCGCCGAACAGGCGCTGCGCCTCGCCGAACTGGCCTTGCTGTATCTTGATCGCGCCGAGGAGATTGAGCGCATCGAAATGATCGGGCGCGGCCTTGAGCACGCGCGCATAGATTCGCTCCGCCTCACGCAACTGTCCCTGCCGGTGCAACGCCACGGCTTCGCCGAGCGCCTGGCCAAGATTGAAGGGGGCCGGACTTGTTTTCATCGCCGCGCGCTCATAGCCGATTGGTCCGGGCGATGCGGCGGGTGACCTCGACCGACGTTTCCCGGTCGGACTTGGCCTTGAGCGCCAGCGCTTTGCGCGCCGCCGGGCGTTCGAGACATCGCAGCAGCCAATTTTTGAGATGCGGCCACGGCGACAGATCCATGTCGACGGCGCGGTTGATCACGGCCGCCACATTGAGATCGGCGACGGTGAAGTCCGGCCCGAGCAGATAAGGATTTTTCGATACCGCAGCATCGAGCACTGCAAACGGCGCCGCAAGCACCCCGAGCGCTTCGTCGCGCAAAGCGGCATCACGCTCCTGCGGCGGCAGGCGGATCGCATGCAGCGACCAGATATTGACGGCGCGATCGACCTCGGCCACCGCCCAGAAGCTCCACTGCCAGACCCGCGCCTCGTTTTCGAGCGCGGCGGGATAGAGCGTGCCGAGCGAATATTTCTTGGCGAGATAGAGCGTGATTGCCAGCGATTCCGGCAGCACGAAATCGCCGTCGACAATGATCGGCAGCCGCCCATTAGGATTGAGCGCCAGGAATTCCGGGCCGCGCGCGCCGGTCTCGCCGATCTCCATCGGGCGATGCTCATAGGCGAGGCCAAGCTCTTCGGCGATCCACAAGGCACGGAACGCGCGCGTGCGAGCGACGCCGTAGATCTGCAAGCCGGACATCTACTTTCCCTCGCATCCTCCCTCGACCACATCCACCATACTCGACAATCGGCGTGTTCGGCCAATATGCTTCGCCCGAATGTTTTAACCGACTTGGGGCGGAGACAATCATGACATCGGCGCACGGCCGCGTCGTCTTTCTCACGGGAGCAGCGGGCGGCATCGGTGTTTCAATGACCGATGCGCTCCTTGCCGCCGGTCATCGCGTCGCCGCGATCGATCGCGATGCCAAAGCGCTCGACCGGCTCTCGGCCCGGCACGCGGAGGCCAATGATCAAGGTAAGGATCGCCTTCATCCCGTCCTCGCCGATCTTACCCATGCCGCAGGCTGCGAGCGCGCCATCGCCGCGGCTCGCGCGCGCTTTGGCGCGATTGAAGCGATCATCAATAATGCCGGCATCGGCATGAGCAGCGTCCGGCCTGACGCTGAAGCGCATGCTCCGGGCATTGAAGAACTCACGCCCGAAATTTGGGACGGCTTCATGGCGATCTTCGTGCGCGCGCCGCTCATGCTGGTGCGCGCCGCATTGCCGGACATGAAGAAGCGCGGCTTCGGTCGCGTCATCAATAACACCACGAGCTATGCCACGATGCTCCGCGTGCTGCCCTATGGCGCGGCCAAGGCGGCGCTCGAATCGATGTCGGCAGTTTGGGCCAAAGAGCTCGACGGCTCCGGCATCACAGTGAACGTGCTGGTGCCGGGCGGCCCGACCGATACGCCGCTGATTGCCGACGAATCCGGCTGGCCGCGCGCCGGAGATCATGGGCCCGCCCACGGCATGGCTTGTTTCAGACGAAGCCAAAAATTTTTCCGGCCGCCGCATCACCGCGGCGCGATGGGACAAGACCTTGCCGGAGGCCGAAGCAGCGATGCGCGCAAGCCGCGCCATCGGCTGGCCCGAGCTTTCCGCCGACGCCGTCTGGCTGACCGGCGGCAAGAGCTAGGGCACGATTGTTTCAGATTGAAGCGAATTGCAGATACGTGTTTCCCGTCACCCTGAGGCGGCCGCCAACGGGTCCGGCCCGAAGTGGCCGGCCCGATGACAAGCTCCGCGGCCCTCGAAGGGCGACGGCCCGGGCCGCTCATCCTTCGAGGCTCGCTTCGCTCGCACCTCAGGATGACGGGATTGGGCGATTTCGACCTGAGCTCATCCCAACGCCGCCGCGACCGCCTTGCCGCAGGCGACCGTGTTCGCGGCGCCGCCGAGATCGCCGGTGCGCAGTTTCGGTTCGGCAAGCACGTGTTCGATGGCCTTGACGATTGAGGCGGCGGCATCAGGCTCGCCGAGATGATCCAGCATCATCGCGCCGGACCAAATCTGCCCGATCGGATTGGCGATGCCCTGCCCGGCGATGTCCGGCGCCGAGCCATGCACCGGCTCGAACACGGACGGAAATTTGCGTTCCGGATTGATGTTGCCCGATGGCGCAATGCCGATGGTGCCAGTGCAGGCCGGGCCGAGATCGGAGAGAATGTCGCCGAACAGGTTCGACGCGACCACCACATTGAAGCGATCCGGCTTGAGTACGAACAGCGCTGAAAGAATATCGATGTGGTACTTGTCCCATTTGATGTCGGGAAAGTGCTTCGCCATCGCTTCGACGCGCTCGTCCCAATACGGCATGGTAATGGCGATGCCGTTCGATTTGGTCGCCGAGGTGAGATGTTTCTTCGGTGTCTTGCGCGCGAGCTCGAAGGCGAATTTGAGCACGCGATCGACGCCGATGCGCGACAGCACGGTTTCCTGCACCACGACTTCGCGTTCGGTGCCGGCGAACATGCGCCCGCCGATCGCGGAATATTCGCCTTCGGTATTTTCGCGCACCACCCAGAAATCGATGTCGCCAGGCTTGCGATTAGCAAGCGGCGACGGCACGCCCGGCATCAGCCGGACCGGGCGCAGATTGACGTATTGATCGAATTCGCGGCGGAACAGGATCAGCGAGCCCCACAGTGAAATGTGATCGGGCACCTTGGCCGGCCAGCCGACCGCGCCGAAAAAGATCGCGTCATGGCGGCCGATTTTTTCCTTCCAATCCTCCGGCATCATCCGTCCGTGCTTCTCGTAATAGTCGCACGAGGCAAAATCGAAATGGTCCTGCCGCAATTCGAAGCCGAACTTCTTGGCGGCCGCCTCGAGCACGCGCACGCCTTCGGGCACCACCTCCTTGCCGATGCCGTCACCCGGGATGACGGCAACGCGATAGACGCGATTGGTGGACATGGGTGGTAATCCTCTCGGCATTGCAGGCTCGGCGGAGGGATGGTAGCCCGAAGGTGGTTTCCATGGAACTCGTCATGCGCGGGCTTGACCCGCGCATCCATGCGGCCTCGCCGCAAGCGATAATGTTGCGGCAAGACAGCGAGCGTCAGGGCGGCATGGATTGCCGGGTCAAGCCCGGCAATGACGACTGTGAGAGACAGATAACGGGCAGAGAACACCTATGCGCCTCGGACTATTCATGATGCCGGTGCATCCGCCGGGACGCGTGCTCGCCGACACGCTCGCCGAGGACGACGAGAAGGCGATCTATGCCGACCGGCTTGGCTTCGATGAATTGTGGCTCGGCGAACATTTCTCCGCGACCACGGAGCCCATTCCGTCGCCGCTGATGTTCATGGCCGGCCTCGTGCCGCGCACCAAAAATCTGACTTTCGGCACTGCCGTGATCTGCCTGCCGAACCATCACCCGGTCAAAGTCGCGGCCGAGGTGGCGCAATTCGATCACATGAGCCGCGGCCGCTTCATGCTCGGCATCGGCATTGGCGGGCTCTACTCCGATTTCGAGCTGTTCGACAACGGCGACCGCAAGGTGCGCGAGCGCAAGGTGATGGAATCGATCGGCATGATCGAGCGCATCTGGGCGCAGGATCCGCCCTACGAGCTCAAAGGCGAGTTCTGGACTGTGCAGTTGAAGGACGCGATCATTCCCGAACTCGGCATCGGCACCATGCCGAAGCCGTTTCGCAAGGGCGGGCCGCCGATTTCGATGTCGGTGTCGAGCCGCAATTCGCCGACCGCGCGCGTCGCGGCGCAACGCGGCTGGGGCATCATTTCGGCCAACAATGTGCCGCGCCCGGCGCTGCCGGCGCATTGGCAGACTTACAGCAAGGCCTGCGCCGAAGCCGGCAAGCCCGCGCGCGGCGACAATTGGCGCGTGGCCCGCAATGTGATGGTGGCGGCAAGCGAAAGCCAAGCGCGCGAGCGCGTGTTCGGCGAACAAGGCTCGAACCGTTATTTCTACACCTATATGCGCGAAGTGCTCTCCCGCGTCGGCCTACTCGGGTCGTTGAAGCCGCGCCCGGAAATGAGCGACGAAGAGGCGACCGTCGACGCAATCACCGAAGGCTCGGTGATCTACGGCTCGCCAAAAACATTTCTCGACAGGCTTATCGCGCTGCGCGACGAGGCCGGTCCGTTCGGTACATTACTCATGACCGGCCTCGACTGGAGCGGCCCGAACCGCGAATGGGAACGCGAGTCGATGCGGCTGTTGGCGCAAGAGGTCATGCCGAAATTCCGCCAGCACGCGGCGGCGAAGGCGGCGGAGTGATTCTGCAGTGCGCTCCAGTCATTCCGGGACCGAGCAAAGCGAGGTACCCGGAATCCATAGTCGCTGCACTGGGGATATGGATTGCGGGTTCGCGACTTTGTCGCGCCCCGGAATGACGGCGAGCAAACAAAAAGCCCCGCGGAATCCGCGGGGCTTTTTTAACGTCGATTATCGTGAAGAGGATGAAGAGGAATATTTTGCGCATGATCTTATCCGAAAATCGGAAGACCACCCCGGATCAAGTCCGGGGCAGGCTTTTTCGGGATCATGCGTTATCCGTCCTTGGCAGGCCTGGCAGCGTCCTACTCTTCCAAGCCTTGAGGCTTAGTACCATCGGCGCAGAGGAGTTTGACGGCCGAGTTCGGAATGGGATCGGGTAGAGGCTCCTCGCTATGACCACCAGGCCGGCGAAAGACGGATATCGGAGGACGGATGTCGGACGACGGGTGTCCGAAGACAAACGTGCGATCCGATTTCGAACCTCCGCGAAGCAAGCTGATTTTTCTTTTCAATCCGTCCTCTGTCGTCCGACATCTGTCGTCCGATGTGACGGGCAGCGAAAATGAGAGCGTTCAAGCCATTCGAGCGATTAGTACCGGTAAGCTGAACGCGTTGCCGCGCTTACACACCCGGCCTATCAACGTGGTGGTCTACCAC
>Ga0187819_10002180_pt1 | contig 10328 bp, 4 predicted proteins | sample NC_wetland_sal_i_15_FD_132411 | JGI IMG/M metagenome (GOLD analysis project Ga0187819, IMG submission 132411) | Wetland sediment microbial communities from Neuse River Estuary, North Carolina, USA - SO4_4 | ecosystem: Environmental > Aquatic > Freshwater > Wetlands > Sediment | place: USA: North...
GAGCGCTGGTGTTGACGAGCAACGTGTAACCGTCAGCTGGCGACTTCGCAACCAGGGCGGGGGCCGCTGTACTCCCCGCGCCGGGATGGTTCTCGACCGTGACGGGCTGACCCCAGAGCTCCGATAGCTTTGGGCTGATGGCACGGGCTATCAAGTCAGGCCCACCACCAGCCCCGAATGGTTCAATCATGCGAATGGGCTTTATAGGATAGCCTTGGAAGCTTTGCAGCGTCACAGCCAGTGAAAAAACAAACCCCAATGTCTTCGTTGTGATTCCGTAGCAAGGTCGGCCCACGTCATTGAGCTATGCTGGGTTGAATGTAAAACGGCGAACCCAAGGTGGCAAGCCGAGTTTTCGCCTTTAGTCGGCGCGCAATGGAGGCTCGATTCTGGAAGTGTTGTCGGCAACTCGCGAGTAATTCTGCCAAGGTTCGCCGACTAGGCGCTGCGCCAGAGTGCCCGAGGATGGGTTCTAGTCGGCGCGCTTGACACCGTCCGCCGCGTTGCAGACGTAAATGTCGGGATTCAACTTCGTCCGACGCCGGTATTCCGCAGAGATTTCGTTTCGGAATTCATCCACCGCCTCGGACTCCACCAGGTTGATCGTACATCCCCCGAATCCCGCGCCAGTCATGCGCGCGCCGTGCACGCCCTTCACTCGGCTCGCAATTTCAACGAGAACGTCGAGTTCGTCGGAGCTCACTTCGTAATCGTCGCGCAAGCTGCTGTGCGACTCGGCCATCGCGCGGCGCAAATCCTCCAGCCGGTTGTGTTCAAGGGCCTCCGCCGCCTCCAGAACGCGCTGGTTTTCCGTGATGACGTGCCGGCAGCGCTTGTACACGTTTTGAGGCAACTCCGCCTGGCAAGCCTCCAACTGATTCATCGTAGCGTCGCGCAAGGCGCGCACTTCGGGGAATCGCCGGGCAAGAATTCGCACGCCCTCTTCGCACTCCGCGCGTCGCGTGTTGTATGCGCTCGCCGCAAGCTCGCGCTTCACCATGCTATTGCAGATCACCAGCCGCAAGTTTGGCGGTAGCTTAAACGTGCGATATTCGAGTGACCGGCAATCCAGCAGCAGCGCGTGCTCTTTTCGGCAGCACGCGGACGCGAGCTGGTCCATGATTCCGCACCGCATTCCTACAAAATCGTTTTCCGCCTTCTGGCAGAGTTGCGCCAACTCCCGGCAGTCGACCGTCAAATCCGAGTTCGCCAGCAACGCGAATCCCACGGCAACTTCGAGCGCCGCCGAAGAACTCAGGCCGCCGCCTAGGGGAACGTCGCCGCGAACTAACAGGTCCGCGCCCTTCAGTTCGAATCCGTTCTGCTCCAACGCGAGAGCCACGCCGGAAATGTAGCTGCTCCAGTCTCGATTTGCGTTTCCTGATTCTGAGCTGAGCTTGAACTCCGCCGTTTTCTGTAGGTTCTCCGAGCGGACGTGGACCTGCAAGTCACTGCGCGGCGCAATGGCCACCCACGTAAACAGGTTGATGGCCGCCGGAAATACGAACCCTTCGTTGTAGTCCGTGTGCTCGCCGATCAGGTTTACCCGTCCCGGCGCCCGATAAACCCTCGCCTCCTGGCCGTAGAGTTCGCGAAATCGCGACTTCAATTGCTCGCTGTCCGACATTTAACCCCGGCAGAAGATCTGTTGTGTGATCGCAAACCGTCATTCTTGCACGATCGCCTCATTCCAACCCAAAGCACCGCGCCGAAACTTCGACGTTGCACGACGCCTCGCGCTGTCCTACAAATGCGGTGTCCGGAGGGCCATCATACATGAGAACAAACGATCTTCTGATCCTACTTCTGGCTTATGCGTGCATTTCACTCCTCGGCGCGCCAGGAACGGCCCGCGCCCAAGGCTCTGGAATCGTCGTCTTCTATGAAGACGGTTTCCCCGTCGCCGACTCTTCCGCTCCTTCAAGAGCCGAATTGACCTCACTCGTGGCAGGCGCTCGTTTTGCGCCCGCTAATCAGCTTCATGACGTTTTGGCGGACGCCTCGACTCATCTTCTGATCTTGCCCTTCGGCTCCGCATTTCCCGAGGCCGCCTGGCCCGACATCGATGCTTTCCTAAGACGCGGCGGCAACATGCTCGTTCTCGGTGGCCGTCCGTTCACGCGCGCCGCGTATCAGGATCAATCCGGGTGGCACCTCCGCGCCTACAGCGTTCGCCATTCGCGCGAACTGCTGATCGACCACTATCAGGAGACGCCCGGCTCTGACGGCCTCGAATTTACCCCTAATCCGGACGTCGTAACGCATCTGCCCCGCTTCGCATGGCAGCGCGCCTTCAGCCCCATCATCCGTTTGACGTCATCCGACGTTTACAATCGCGACGGCTCCGCAGGGACTCTCGATTCACGTCTCGACGCCCTCGCCTGGGGAACCAAGAACGGCCGTCGCATGTCGACTCCTGTGATTCAAATCGACCACGTGCGCAATCGCTTTGCCGGCGGCCGCTGGATATTCCTGCAGGCCGACTTGCCCGCAGATTTCTATGGCAGTGATGCGGCGGGACAACTCGTTCCCGCGCTCGTCTTCGCTGCCCTTCGCGGTGCCGAAGAATTTACTGTCCGGTCAGTTCTTCCGCTTTATTTGCCGGGCGAGCCCATCGAGTTGAACGTGACTTGGAGTTCGACTTTGCGTCCCCAGTCCGATCTGGTCGCTCGAATCACAGTTTCATCCGATCAACCGCGCGTCCCCAAGACAACCCAAAGTGTGAAACTTCCGTTGTCTCAGCCGCTCGTGATTGCCGCGCCCAAGGTGCACGGCCTTTTCACCGTTAGCGCCGAACTCCTCGAAGGAAGCGAAATTCGTGCCACCTATCATTCGGGGTTTTGGATTCGCGATTTCGATTACTTGCGTTCGGGACCGCGCCTTAGCGTTAACCCAAATTACTTCGAACTCGATGGCCATCCCCTCGCCGTGGCGGGAACGACCTACATGGCCAGTGACGTTCAACGCCTCTACTTCGATCACCCCAACGTGTACGTCTGGAACGCAGACCTCGCCCAGATCAGCGCAGCCAAACTCAACATGATTCGCACAGGTTGGTGGACTGGCTGGGACAAATTCTGCGATGAGGAGGGCCGCCCTTACGAGCGCACCTTGCGCACCCTCGAAGCCTTCCTCATGACGGCGCGCCGTCATGGACTGCCTGTGCAATTCGAGTTCTTCGCGTTCTTGCCCGACGTTCTTGGCGGTGCAAACGCCTATCTCGATCCGCAAGCGCTGCGTCGGCAAACGACGTTGATCTCGTCCGTCGTTCAGCGATTCCATGACGTTCCGTTCCTCGCCTGGGACCTGATCAATGAACCGAGCTTTTCCACCCGTTTGTGGCGCATGCGTCCGAATGGCGATTCCTTCGAACTGGCTGAGTGGAATCGCTGGCTCAGCAAGCGCTATCCCGATCGCGCCGTTCTTGCCGATTCGTGGAATATTCCGTTCATTTCATCCGATCAAACTCTTCCCGTCCCGGACGAACTCGAATTCGACCCGCGTGGAATCTACTCTGGGCAGAACTCACTCAAGCTCTACGACTTCTTCGAATTCGCGCAAGCTACTTTCACGAATTGGGTCAAGAATCTGCGCACCGCGATTCGCGCCACAGGATCACAGCAGCCCATCACCGTTGGCCAGGACGAAGGCGGATTCGACGACCGGCTCTCGCCCGCATTCTTCGGCTCTTCCGTCGACTTCACGACCAGCCACTCCTGGTGGAACAACGACGCCTTACTGTGGGACTCTCTTGTCGCCAAGCAGCCTGGCCTGCCCATGCTGATTCAGGAGACGGGCAATCAGAACGAATTGACCCTCGACGAAATCTCGCGGCGAACGCCTGAAAACCACGCGGCGCTGATCGAGAGGAAGTTTGCGCTCTCCTTCGTGCAGGGTTCCGGAGCCATTCAGTGGTTGTGGAACACAAACGACTTCATGACCTCCGAGGGCGAGGTGCCCATCGGAGCGCTCCGCGCCGACGCCACCGAAAAACCGGAGGCAACAGTCATGCGCGATTTCGCTCGCTTCGCCAGCGAGATTCGCGACAGCTTGCATGACCCGCAGCCGCCGGACGTCGCCATCATCACTTCGCAGGCAGCTCAATTCTCCGCGATTCGCGATCTCCAGATCGAGGCGCAGCGGAACGCCGTCCGTGCCGCCGCATACGTTGCAAACATGCCTGTGTACGTCATCGCCGAAAATCAAATTGCGAAACTAGGCACGCCCAAACTCGCCATTCTTCCTTCGCCGCAGGCCCTCGACGAAAACACGTGGCAGGCTCTGCTCGCTTACGTCAAGTCGGGCGGCAATCTCCTGATTACAGGCCCCATCGAGCGCGATCCGCATTGGCGCCGCATCAACCGCGCTTCCGCCGTCGGTCTCAAGACCGATATCGAACCCCTTGCCGTGCACAACGCGGAGCTGCGCGTAAACGATAAGTCGATGCGGCTTTCCTTCGATGCCAGCGCGCAAAGCTGGCTCGAAATGCTGCAATTCAACGACGGGCAGCAACTCAAGAATCTCGCTTACGCCGGCGGCCACATCTTCTGGGCGCCGTATCCCATTGAGCTAGCGCAAGAAATGGGAGCAGCAGCGGCCGTCTATTCGGCGGTGTTCAACGAGATCGGACTGAAGCCGCCCTTCGAATTGAAATCATCGCCCGATCCGGGCGTGCTGATCTATCCGACGATTCTGCAGGATTCGATCTTGTATGTGATCGTTTCGGAGACGGATCGCGATTCAGATCTGGACTTTGTCGATCGGGCGAGTGGCGCGGAGTTGAAGCTGCGCTTGCCCGCGCAGCACGCCGCCCTCGCGCTCATCCGCAAATCAAACGGCGCGCTCGCAGCAAAGTACGGTTTCTAGTCGCTTCGCCGCAATTCCTACCGGGCGCTCGGCTCCTTGGCTGCATGCGCGTAATCGACGCGCACAGTAACGATTTCGAACGGGTGTACGGGCACGCTGACATGATCGCCGGTAACGGAAAGAGCAGACCCGTTCGGCTGCTCCATCAAATTCGTTTCGGTGGCCGATGTGGCGCCAAGCGGCACGCCAATTCGCACTTCTCCGCTCGTTCCCGCCCACTCATAGAAGCGGAAAATCAGCGCATCCGCGTCCTCTGCTTTCTTCACCGCCGTAAGAACCACATTCGCATTGTCCACGCTCACAAACGAGTATTCGGGCGGGCGCTGTCCGTCATGCGCTTCGAGTTGCATCGAGTCCAGCCGGTAATTGAACTCGTACCCGCGCCGCATGGTCATCGCCCGCTTCCAGTCCGCACTGTGCGGGTAGAGCAAATAGCGGAAATGCCGGTGGCCGCGATCCGCATTCGGGTCGGGCCAGGTCGGCGAGCGCAGCAAAGAAAGCCGCAGCACATTTCCTTTGGCGTCGTAACCATATTTCGATTCGTTGATCAGGCTAAATCCGTGACTTCCATCTCCCAGATCGGCCCAGCGCATCGCCGGAACTTCGAATTTCGCCTGTTGGATCTTGTTGTTCCGCGTCGTCGGCCGCTGAATCGTTCCGTACGGTATCTCGAATGTTGCTTCACTGCTCGAAGCAGCTAGCGGAAACGCCGCCTTCAGCAGAATGTGCGTCTCGTGCCAATCGATGTTGTTCACGACGTCCACGCGGTCGATACCCGCATACAAATTAATGTCCTGCACGAATTTCGAATTCTGCCACGCCCGTGAAACCCGGATCGTCGCGCGCAGCGGTCCGCGATCGACCAATTGCACTGAATCCGCCTTGTCCAGTTTCGTGAACACCTTCTCGAAGTCCGCATCGATGTTCCACGCGTCGTAATCCTTGGGCGTATCCTTGAACGCGATGAGTTCGTTCCCGCAGCCGCCCGCCGCGATGGTCTCGAAATTCGACTTCTTGTCGAACAAGTTAGTAATGCATCCCGTCTGTGGGTCGACGCTGACGCGCAGAAATTCGTTTTCGAGTGTCGTCGCATCCGCCTTCAGTCCCGTCGGCACTTCACGCTTCTCAGGAACGACGTGCAGAATTTCGTATCCCAGCGACGGAACGTCTTTCGCCTCGACTAGCAACTCGTAGCTATTCGTTGCATCGTTCGTGGAAAGTATCTGCATCGGCAGGGCGTTGCCCTTCGCGTCAATCACCGATATTCCGTTCTTCGCCGGTTCCGGCATCTGGACTTCGATCTCCGCGACGTCCGTTCGCTCCCAGGCCAGAGGATTCCACACCATCACGGGCACGCCTGGAGCAGACTTCGTGTTGATCTCGCTTGCGATCCTCCGGAACCCGCGCATGCTCGCGTCTCGCGCTGTCCAGCGCACCACGTCGTAGTCGCGATTGGCGTCCTGATAGATCACGCCGATTCCGGAACCAGCGGCAAGATCGTGGAACTGGTTGAACAGCACTTTCTTCCATGCTTCCGTCAATCGCGCGCCGGGATACGTGGCGCCGTCTAGCCACGCGAGCGACGAAATCTTCTCCGCGTTCAACATCTGCTCTTCCGCTTCGCGCATGTGTCGCTTGTGTTCTGCCTGCGTCGTAAAAACTCCGCGGTGATATTCGAAATAAAGTTCGTCATCCCACACTGGCAAGCTGGTTTTGCCCGCAGGCGGCTCCGGCAGCTTTGTATCTCCGGCGCTGAGCGTCTTGTAGTTCCACACCGGCGCGTGCTCCGTGTCCAGCCTTCCTTCCACATCCGAAAAGAATTGCTGCGCGACGCCCCACTTCAGAGGCGGGACCACCATTTTCGGATCCGTCCAATGCACGCCGTTGTCCAGCATGCTGCGCGTGGGTCCGCCCCCGTGATCGCCAATGCCATACAGATGCAGAATCTCGGGCAATCCGGGATTCAATTCCCGGGCTTTCGCAACGTCGTCCGCAATCCGCACGGGATTGATGTCGTTGACGTAATCGTGAGGGAAGAACGTCAGCACCCTGCTCCCGTCCGGCGACTCCCACCAAAATAGCTTCAGCGGCAATTGCGTCGTGTCGTTCCAGGCCATCTTCTGCGTAACAAAGTAGTCGATGCCCGACTTCTTGTAGATTTGCGGCAATTGCCACGTGTAGCCGAATGAGTCCGGATTCCACCCAATGCGCACGTCGACTCCAAATTTATCCTTAAAGTACCGCTTGCCCACCAGCAACTGACGCACGAGTGACTCGCCGTCCGGCATATTCAAGTCTGGCTCGACCCACATCCCGCCAACCAGTTCCCAACGGCCTTGCTTCACGCGGTCCTGAATCATTTTGTACTGGTCGGGATACTTGTCGACCATCCATTCGCTGTACGCCGCCGCCGATTGCGTATACGTGTACTGCGGATATTCATCCATCAACTGCAATACCGTCCCGAAGGTTCGCCGCACGACATCAACGGTCTCTGTCCACGACCACAGCCAGGCTGCATCGATGTGCGCATTGCCGGCCAGACGCACTTCCGTTCCCTGCAGCAGCGGCTTCATCTGTTCCAGCGCTCCTTGCGCCTTCCGCAACGACGCATCGAAAGCCTGCTGGTTGGCCTGCTTCAGAGCATTCAAATCAATATCCGTGACGGCGGAGTCGAATTCCCGTTTCACCGATGGCGAACTCGCCCACTCGCCCCGCGTCTCCATCGCGACTGATTCCAATTCTTCGAGCAGATCGGAAGGACTTGGCCGCGTCGCCGAGAAATCAATCTTCAGATTCGCTCCGCCGAAGCGTTTTTGGTCCACCGTGTGCAGCAGCTTCACAGCTACCAGCGTTTTCTCGCCCGGCTTCGCATCATCGAACAGCACGATGGGCTCGAGGTCATCACCCGTGGCTACCCGACGGCCGTTGAAATAGATGATTTGCGGCATAGGCCCGTTGGCATCGGCTTGGAACTGAAACCATACTCGCGCGCCGGCCAGATCGTACCCGTTCAGATTCCGCGGAACTTCGATCATTCGCCGGTACCACACCGCGTCCGTCGGCGCCTGGCTGTTCGGCCGAACAACCTGCCAGCTCGAATCGTCCAGGCTGACCGCTTCTCCGTGCGGAACGTCGCCTGCGTGAAATTTCCATTGATCCGCCGGCAAATTGGTCAGGCGCTGAAGGGTTCGCAGCACTTCGTCGCTGAGGATAGATCCGCCAATCCGGACCAGGATCGTGCGTGTGCTCCGGCCCGCCGCCGTAAGGGTCCCTTCAATGGGGGAATAACCTAAGAGCTTCCCTTCATAGGAAAAGCCCCGAGCGCTAAACTTCAGTATGCCATTCTGAAACGAGATTGAATTGAGCTCATTTCCATACTCGAATTCGTCAGGAAGGTCAAAGGTCCCGCTCAGCGTTCCGCCCTCATTCGAAATGTGAATCACGATATGGTGTTCCGATCGGGAGGTGGCCCAGTCACCTTCGATTTGTTGGGCGAAAGCTTGGCTGGCGAACGCCAGGACTATTGCAAGGGACAGCAACACGATTCTCATCCTTCCCTCCGTATTCGCTGCGAGACCTTATCTGGTCCTGAGGCCGGGGCGGGCAAACGGGTATGGAAATCCAGGCCATGTGAATGAAACGAGCATCGAACTCGCGGATTATAAGGCAACTTGCATGTCTCCAGCGAAAATAAGAGCTGTCTTTCGGTACATACCCAGCGCGATTCGATTCATGTATAGTGCTTGCGCGCAAGACGCATTTTCGCGATGCGAAACATTTTTTCTCGCTGCCAAAACCCGCCGAGCACGCTGCGCATCTCTCGTACAGAGCTGCCCCGTTCCGAGGCCTGCACGCAATGACACCGGCTTCCTATTCCATCGGCGTTGATCTCGGCGGCACAAATTTGCGCATCGCTGCCTTCACAAAACCCTCTGGCATCCTCGAACACCTTCAAATCCCCACGCGCCTTCACGACGGGCGGGACGCCGTCGTCCGCGATATGTGCGGGGCCATTCGCGAACTGCTCGACAAGCATTCTTATTCTCTGCTCGCCGGAATTGGCGTCGGTTCTCCCGGTCCCATCGAACTTCCCGAAGGACGCCTTCGTCATTTGCCCAACCTCCCCGGCTGGGACGGCTTCGAGTTGCGCGCCGCTATCGAGCGCAACCTGGGAATGCCCGTCATCGTGGAGCACGACGCGAATCTTGCGGCTCTCGCCGAATTTCTGCTGGGCAAAGGAAAATCGCTTGGGGCGGATTCCCTTTGCATGCTGACTCTCGGCACCGGTGTCGGCAGCGGAATCATCCTGAACGGAAAGACCTGGGACGGAATGAACGGCATGGCCGGCGAAGCTGGACACGCCACGATTTGGCCTGACGGACATCCCTGCGGCTGCGGCAGCAACGGCTGCCTCGAACAGTACGCTTCCGCCACCGCCATCCGCCGCATGGCTTGTGAAGCGATTGCCGGCGGCGCAGCTCCCGGCCTTGCAGCCCTGCAGCAGAAAAACGCCGAATTCACTTCGCGCGAAATCGCAGACTTGGCGCGCGCTGGCGATGCCGGCGCTCAGAAAATCTGGGATATGGTTGGGCGGTCGCTGGGAATTGGCCTCGGGGCTCTGGTCAATACATTGAATCTCCCGCTGTACGTCGTGGGCGGAGGAGTCGTGCAGGCATGGGACCTGTTCGCGCCAAAGCTGTTCGACGAGCTTCGCCACCGCAGCTACGTCTACGATTTGACCGACGGTGAGATCGACGCGTTTGGTCACCGCTCGGCGAAGACCCACGTCGAGCCCGCCGAGCTAGGCGTGGAGTCGGGTATCCTCGGAGCCTGCCTCCTGCCGTTCGTCGTAGGGCCTGACCTCGCCGAAGTGACACCATGACTCGCGATTTCGATGAGGCGCTACACCGGTCTGCAATAACGTCGCAAAATTCCCAAATGGGGTCTCCATGAAGTTAAGCCCCACGCTGATTAAGGCCACCCTCGTAGGCGCGCTCGGAGGCCTGCTCTTCGGCTTCGACACAGCCGTCATTGCTGGCACCCTGCACTCCCTCACGATTGCCTATCGCCTCACGCCCTGGACGCAGGGCGTCACGGTCTTCATCGCGCTCGCAGGAACCGTGGTCGGGGCCATGTCGGCCGGCGTGGTCGGACAGAAGCTTGGCAGCCGTGAAACGCTTCGCATTTTGGCTCTGCTCTACATAATTTCGGCTCTGGGCTGTGGATTTGCCCTTAGCTGGCCCATGCTCGTTGTCGCGCGCTTCATCGGCGGGCTCGGCATTGGCGGCTCATCCGTCCTCGGTCCCGTCTACATCGCGGAAGTCTCCCCGGCAAAATGGCGCGGACGCCTCGTCGGCATGTTTCAGATCAACATCGTGATCGGAATTCGTCACGTACACCGTTCCATACACTCCTTCCCTCCCCGCCGCGCTGCCTCTATCGAAGGACGATTGCTGGCC
>Ga0187819_10002181_pt1 | contig 10327 bp, 8 predicted proteins | sample NC_wetland_sal_i_15_FD_132411 | JGI IMG/M metagenome (GOLD analysis project Ga0187819, IMG submission 132411) | Wetland sediment microbial communities from Neuse River Estuary, North Carolina, USA - SO4_4 | ecosystem: Environmental > Aquatic > Freshwater > Wetlands > Sediment | place: USA: North...
AGAACGCCTATTAAGACTGCAGAGAGTTGGCCTTGGGCGGGCCGTCAAAGGGGGTTGAGAATAAGTGAAGAAAACTGTTGAGTGGGGTCTTGTGCTGATCGTTGCGGGCTCCGTCCTGGCTTTCGGCGGTGTACAGCCTCCCGCTTATAGCGCCATGGAGGCCGCCCTCTTCCTCTTGACCGGAGTGGTTTTGGTCAGACAATGCAGCGAGGGGAGAATAGACCTTCCGCTTCCACTTTGGATTCTTCCTTTCCTCTGCCTCGTCCTTCTCCAGACGATTCCCCTGCCGGGACGAATCGAGTCCTGGCTTTCTCCTCACCGCTTGTTCCCCGGGCTTCAAGCCGCGCTTGCCCCTGGAGCCTCGAATTGGGCGACTCTGAGCCTCTATCCTCACGACACGCTCCTCGGATTCTTCAAGCTGGCCGCCTATTTGGCAGCTTTCGTTTTGGCTGCCTACGCATTCGAGCCCCGGGAAGGTAAGAGCGTCTTGGCGCCTGGCCTGATCCTGCTGGGATCGCTCGAAGCCGCCTACGGGATTGTTCAATATCTGACAGGCTATCAGAAGATCTTTGGTTTTACGAAGCAATTCTACACGGAAGACGCCACCGGCACCTATATCAATCACAATCATTTTGCCGGGTTCCTGGAACTAGTAATCCCTTTTGCGGCGATGATGGTCTTTTACAACCTCCAATTGCGGTCAAACCAGGGCGTCTCCGAGAGACGGCGGCCCGGAGGCAATTCGCTGGTGCTAGACCCGCGAATCCTCTTCTATACGTTCATTATGATCCTTCTGCTCGTTGCGGTTGTCTTTTCCCGCTCGCGCATGGGTATTTTTTCGGTGTTGGCGAGTTTGATCCTAATGGCGTTATTAGGCCAGCTTGGAGAAGGCCGACGAGCCTGGATGGTTATCACCTTGCTCGTCATAGCTTGCTCGATGACCTATGCTATTTGGATTGGGCTTGGTCCCGTGATCTACCGATTTCAGGCCGTCACGACCGTCTCGAGCCTTGAACGCACTGACGCACGGTCTGCCATCTGGAAACAGGCAAGTGGCATTGTCAGAGATTATCCTGCCGTGGGTACAGGCTTGGGAACCTTTGGGGTGGCTTTTCGACGCTATCAGACTTCCTCCCTCGATCTCTTCGTGGACCATGCTCATAATGACTACTTGGAGGTGGTCACCGACACGGGGATTGTCGGGGCAGTTTTGCTCTTTATCCCCATCATGGGTTTGCTGGTCAAGATGATTTGGGCCTACGTGGGAGCACGAAGGGCTTACCGCCGTTCAGTTCTGCTGGCGTGTACCGGAAGCACGGCGGCCATGCTGGTCCACTCCATCATGGATTTTAATTTACAGGTTCCCGCCAACGCCTTGCTCTTTGCTGTAGTGCTTGGCATGGGATTTAAGGCTACGTATTCGACAGCCGCCTCACGGAGGGCAACGACTTGAAAGGCGTCATACTGGCGGGCGGAATCGGTTCACGGTTATTTCCTCTCACGCGCGTAACCAACAAGCACCTCCTCCCTGTGTACGACCGCCCCATGATTTTTTACCCCATCCAAACTCTGATCAATGCGGGGATAAAGGACATTCTCGTGGTGACGGGAGGGCAAGATGCGGGTGATTTCTTGCGCCTCCTAGGTAATGGAAAGGACTTTGGTCTCCAGCACATCAATTACACCTATCAGCAAGGGGAAGGTGGAATTGCGGATGCGCTCCGCCTGGCAGAGTATTTTGCGGGCGGCGACAAGATCTGCGTAGTTCTTGGCGACAACATCATTGAGACGAATATTATCGCCGCTTGCGCCCAATTTCAAAAACAACCAAGCGGCGCGCATATCATCCTGAAAGAAGTTGCTGACCCGGAGCGCTTTGGGGTCCCGGTGTTTGAAAACGCTCGAATCGTTCAAATCGAGGAAAAACCCAAGGAGGCAAAGTCTCGCTACGCCGTGATCGGCATATACATGTATGATGCGACGGTATTCGAGCGCATCCGAAAGTTGAAGCCTTCTGGCAGGGGCGAATTCGAAATTACGGACGTGAACAACCAGTATCTCGCCGATGGCGTTCTCACTTACAGCATTTTGGAAGGCTGGTGGACCGACGCCGGCACATTCGACTCTTTGTTGCGAGCTACCAACTTGGTCGCACAAGGGGGAGCGAATAAACTCCCTTAGCTTTGGAGTGTGAGATTTGAAGATCCTCGTCACGGGCGGCGCAGGCTTCATCGGCTCCAATTTCATTCGTTACTTCCTCCGCACCTGTCCTGATGGCGCCGTAGTGAATCTTGACAAGTTAACCTACGCGGGAAATCTGGACAATCTCTCGGACCTGCAATCGCACCCCGGCTACCAGTTCATCCTTGGAGACATTTGTGATGCTGATGTGGTCAGGGATATCCTGGCTCAGCACCTCGACGCGGTGGTGCATTTTGCCGCCGAAACTCATGTTGACCGGAGCATCGCCGACGCGAGCGAGTTTATCCGCACCAATGTCCAGGGCACTTGCACGTTGCTCGAGGCGTCGCGCCGCGCTAAACTCCCTCGCTTCCTGCACGTTTCCACCGATGAAGTTTATGGAACCCTTGCTCCGGGAGAATCTGCCCACGAACACTCTTCGCTCCTGCCTAACAGCCCCTATGCTGCGAGTAAGGCAGCGTCGGATCTCTTGGTCAGGAGCTTTTGGCAGACCTACCGTTTTCCCGCCCTTCTGACGCGCTCCTCAAATAACTACGGCCCTTATCAGTTTCCGGAGAAGTTTTTTCCCTTAATGATTACTAATGCTCTGGAAGGCAAGCCGCTTCCCGTTTACGGCGACGGCCTGAATGAGCGCGATTGGATTTTTGTAGAAGACCACTGCCGCGGGCTGGATCGAGTCCTGCGCGCGGGGCGTCCCGGCGAGATTTACAACATCGGCTGTGGGCATGGAGTGACCAACTTGAGCGTGGTGCGCAGGTTGTTGCAAATCCTCCATAAGCCCGAGGATCAGATCAAGTTCGTCGAAGACCGGCCAGGGCACGATCGGCGCTATGCGCTGGACTGCCGCAAAATCCGCAAGGAATTGGATTGGGAACCCGCGGTGACGTTTGAGGAAGGGCTGCAGCGAACCGTCGAGTGGTACAGCACCCACACCGATTGGGTGCAGAAAACCAAGAGCGGAGAGTACAGGGATTACTACCAGAAATTCTACGAGAACCGCGGCAACTCCCTGGCCCAACTGTAGCATCATTCTGCGCAACGACGTTTTGCTGCAGAGATTTTTCCGTCTCCGTGCCTTCTGTGCCAAGAAAGGACTGAACCACAGAGGTCGCTGAGGTTTTCCGTGTTCTCTGTGTTGAAGCTTTAGGGGCACAGAGCACACGGGGAAGTTAGTTCCAGGTGGGGCCACAGACCCGAGTTGCGGGATTGAGGTGCGAATCCTGTGCGTGGCATGAAGACTCTTCAATCGCAATCTGCACTCGACAAACGGCAATCAAAAAGCCATGCGTATTCTGATTACAGGAAACAAGGGGATGTTGGGCCAGGATCTTACGGCTCATCTCAAATCGCGCCATCAGGTGGTCGGCGCGGATCTGCCCGAAGTTGACATCACCGATCTCCATTCTGTGCAACGAGCCTTCGCTGGCGCCGAACTCGACGCCGTGATCCATGCCGCCGCCTTTACTGCCGTGGATGACTGCGAGCGCCGCCCCGATTTCGCCTTTCAGGTGAATGCGCAGGGCACTCGCAATGTGGCGGCCGCCTGCCGCCAGGCCTCCCTCCCCATGCTTTACCTCAGCACCGACTATGTTTTCGACGGGCAGAAACCGGACCCCTATGCGGAGGACGATCTCCCCAACCCCCTCAACGTCTACGGTCGGAGCAAGCTGCAAGGCGAAAGGCACGTCCAGGAATTGCTCCCCGCGGCCTGGATTGTCAGGACATCCTGGCTCTTCGGCCCTATGGGCAAGAACTTCGTTCGCACCATTTTGCAGCGGGCCCAACAGGGAGAGTCGCTGCGCGTCGTAGACGACCAAGTGGGAGCACCGACCTACACGGCGGATTTGGCTGAGAAGCTGGAACAGATTGTGATGAGAGGAAGTCCCGGCATCTATCACGTTACGAACGGAGGCTATTGCTCCTGGTTCGGGTTTGCCCAGGAGATCCTTCGGCAGGCAGGACTGAGCCACGTTCCACTCTTTGCTATTCCCACCTCGGCCTCAGACCGGCCTGCCCGGCGTCCACGAAATTCACGACTTGCCCACACGCGGCTGGAGAGCGAAGGACTTGGCCTCCTCCCACCCTGGCAGGATGCTCTGGCTCGCTATCTCCTTCGGGAAGGCGGCCTCCCCTCCTTGATAAGGAGGGGATAGGGGGGGTTGATTGTTTCTTTAATTCTGGGTCCGCCTCCCCCTGCCACCTCCTCCGCCGGGGAGGGGAGTAACAATCTTCGCACCGACTCTTTAAGGGAAGAGTTTGGCTATGCCCAGTTTCGTCCTGCTCAGCAGACGGGAATGATATAATCGACTACGGGCGTGCTCAAAGGCCTTTCGGCCGTGGTCATTCTGAGCCCTTTCACGAGTTGTCATTCCGAGCGAAGTGAGGAATCTCGCTTTGGAATCGGTGGACTCGCGAGATTCAATTTATCGTGCGCGGGCAGAGCGCGATTCCTCGCTTCGCTCGGAATGACAGTGAGGGGTTCGAAATGACAGGCTGGAGGGGTCTCGCAGCATTCAGTTGAAGTCTCATGGGAGCCGGCTATGATTCGTGAATATCTCGTAGATTACTCCACGGGCTTGAGCAAGGCCCTCGAAGGCGTGTCTCCGGAGCGATTCGAGGAGTTCGTGCAGCTCCTTGAAAGCGCCTATCAGGACGGGCGTCGGGTTTTTTTCATGGGAAATGGTGGCAGCGGGTCAACAGCTTCCCACTTCGCCTGCGATCTCAATAAAGGGGTATCCTACGGCCGGCAAAAGCGTTTTCAGGTGATCTCTCTGAATGATAACCTCGCCACCTTGACGGCTTATGCCAACGATGTCTCCTACGAGGATGTTTTCGTCGAGCAGTTGAAGAATTTCCTTCGTCCGGGCGACCTTGTGGTAGGAATCTCTGGAAGCGGCAACTCCCCCAACGTCCTCAAGGCCATCGCTTACGCGAATGGCCTTGGTGCGCACACGGTGGGCCTGTGCGGCTTCGATGGCGGAAAACTGGCTCGCACCGTGCGAACTCCCCTGCTCGCCCCAGTGCACGACATGCAAAAGGCTGAAGACATCCACATGATTCTTTTGCATATCGTCATGCAACTCTTGTGCGCCCGCCTTCAAGCTGAGTAGCTCGGATCCCTCCTATTGGGGTCCACGGCTTTTCCGTCGGGCCATGCGCGGGGCGCGGATCCCAATACCGCGGGACTGCGGCTATTCCCTCGCCCTGCGGGCAAGCCGCGGACCCCAAAAAGGGGGGGTCGCGCTACCCAGACACAGGTTTGGCGTCCAAAGTGCTATGATAAGTGCGTGCGGAGGGCTCGTTGGGCGGAAACCCTCCGATTCCCTCGCCTGAAGAAGGCCCGAGGTGGTTTTATGTCTATCTATCCTTGTGCGCCTTCGCGCCGTGCTTTTCTCAAGCGGAGTGTCACACTGGGCGGCGCCCTGCTGGCCGGCGGGGTTCAAAGTTGGCTTGCTTCCCAAGAAACGTTTGGCGCGGCTCCTCCCCAATCGCGCTTGGTCATCTCACGCGACCCCAATCTCAGGTCCACTCCGACCAGCTTGGATTCCTCCCGGCTCCTCAATTGCCTGGACCGTGCCGTTCAAGCGTTGCACGATTGCGATTCACCCCTTGAGGCCTGGAGCAAGGTGGTGCGGCCCGGCGAAGTGGTCGGGCTCAAGGTGAATTGTCTTGCCGGCAGGGGGAACTCCACGCGCCCGGAGTTGGTGAACGCCATTTGCGAGCGCCTCCAGCAAGCCGGCATCAAGGAAATCGTCATTTGGGACCGCCTGAATTCGGACCTCGAGAGCGCGCGCTTCAAGATCGTCGAGCGGGGCTCGGGGATTCGCTGTTTCGGAAACGATACATCGGGATTCGAAGATGAGCTGGCCACTTTTGGAAGTGTGGGGAGCCTGCTTTCGAGAACCATCACCCAAATTTGTGATGCTGTAATCAACCTGCCCGTGCTCAAGGACCACGGTATCGCCGGCGTAACGATTGCCCTCAAGAGCATGTTTGGCGCTATCCACAACCCGAACAAATACCACATGGACGTTTGCAATCCCTACGTGGCCGACGTATTCATGCTGCCCCCCATTCGCCGCAAAGTCCGCCTCCACATCTGCGACGCCACCACCGCGCAATACGAGGGCGGGCCTTCTTTCATGCCTCACTGGATGTGGCCGTACAATGCGTTGATCGTCGGGCACGACCCTGTGGCGCTGGACTACACAGGCTGGCAAATTATCGAAAAAAAACGCGCCGAAGTGGGCATGAAATCGCTAAAGGAGTTGAAGCGCGAGCCGGCTTACATTGCGACGGCTGCCGACCCGCAACACGGCTTGGGGACCAACGATCCCAAGAATATAAAGGTGGTGGAGGTCTGAACGTGGCGCGGGCGTCCCGCCCGCTAAGGGAACGCGGGCATCTTGCCCGCTGTCGCAGGACGGACCCGCTCCAGCACTCAGGAACCTTGCAACACCCGGAATCTTGAATCTGGAATCCCGAGGTGAAAGTCCGATGGCAACGAAATATGATTTGCGACTCCTCGAGCCGCCTGGAGCGGCGAGTGACGCTCGCTCCGGGGCTGAACGCGCGCTGTCGTCAGAGCGGCTCTGGTGCGTCGGCGACCGCCCTGCGGCCCATAGCCTCCGGGGGACCGGCCGTTCGGACCCACAACGCCCACCCCGAGTCCCCCCCAGCGAACCCGGCCGCTTCGGCTTCGACCGCCGGGCGTTTCTAAAGGCGGCTTCCCTCCCCTGCCTCGCTGCCTGCGCCGGGGCAGTTATCGGGCGGCAGGAGGCTGTGCCCATCTTCGCGGCCCCGCTCGCGGAAGACGATTCGCAGTTCATCAAAGAGGCCAAGTTCTACGATAAACAGCCCTACAGGAAAATCAAATGCAAGCTCTGCCCGCGCGAATGCGCCATCGACGACCGGGAGCGCGGCTATTGCGGCGCGCGTGAAAACCGCGGCGGCACTTATTACACCCTGGTGTACTCCCGCGTAGTGACGGCGCACATTGACCCCATCGAGAAGAAGCCTTTTTTCCATTTCCTTCCTGGCACCATCGCGTTCTCTATTGCCACTGCAGGCTGCAATGTGAACTGCAAGATGTGTCAAAACTGGGACATTTCCCAGGTCCGCCCCGAGCAGGTCAGGTCGAGCTACGCGCCCCCAGAGAAAGTGGCGGAGTTGGCCGCACAAAACAATTGCCCCAGCATCGCTTACACTTACAGCGAGCCGGTGATATTTTACGAATACGTTGCCGACAGTGCCGAAGCCGGCCACAGACTTGGCGTTAAGAGCGTGGTGGTCACGGGCGGGTACATTCAACAAGAGCCTCTCGAGAAATTATGCCGCCAGGTGGACGCCATCAAGGTGGATCTGAAAGCTTATTCCGAGAAGTTCTACAAGGAAGTCGTTAATGGTGAACTGAAACCGGTGCTCGATTGCCTCGTCACCATCCGCAAGCGCGGAGTGTGGAATGAGATTGTTTATCTTGTGATTCCCACTTTGAACGACAGTGACCCCGAGTTCAAAGGACTAGCCAAGTGGGTCAAAACCGAACTAGGGCCGGACGTTCCGCTCCACTTCTCGCGCTTCCATCCCGAATACCTTCTCAAGAACCTACCTCCCACGCCGGTGGAAACGCTTGAGCGCGCCAAAGCCATCGCCGACGCCGAGGGTCTTCACTACGTGTACATCGGCAACGTACCCGGCCATCCCGCCGAGAATACTTACTGCCCCAAGTGCCGCAAGATTGTCGTAGAGCGCACCGGCTACACCGTGGGGGCGGTACATATCCACAACGGCAAATGCCAATTCTGCCAGCAGGCCATTCCTGGCGTGTGGAAGGTGTAACCTGAAGCATTCACCCCGAAGCGCACAGAGACCACAGAGAAAAACGCTTTGGCTTGTCTCTGTGAACTCTGTGGCCTCTGTGGTTAATCTCTTTGGTTCGGTGCGCCTGCTGGCCCGCGTTGCAGCGCTGGCAATATTGATTCCCGCAGCAATCTCTCTTTCCATAGTGGCCCGCGGCGCGCAAAACGCCGGCACGAGTCCGAGTCCTCGACTGGCTGACCTAACCCAGCAGCTTCGCATTGGAAGCGAGTTCTTCCTGAACAAAACGGAGACCAAAGAAAGCGTTCAGCGCCACTTCCGGCTGATGCAGGAGAACGGGCTGACGCTCGCCCGCATTTTCATTATCTGGGATGATGTGGAACGCACCCCGGGCAACTGGGACTTCACCCGGTACGATTGGATCTACGATGCAGCGGCCCAATCGGGAATCAAGATCGTGGCCACGCTCTGCGCCGAAGATCCGCCGGGATGGGTCAAGAAGACTCCCTTTTATCACAACCGCGCCAACCTGAACGATCCGGAAACTCGCAGGCACGCTGCAATCTACATTCAGAAAGTTGTTAACCGATACAGGGGATATACTGCGCAAGGCGTATGGCTATTGATGAATGAGCCTGAGAAATACGATACGGAGCCTTCAACCTTTGAGGCTTTCGGCAATTGGCTTCAAGCGAAGTACGGAACCGTGGTTGAGCTGAATAAACACTGGTTCCGTCCCCTCGAGAAATTCTCAGAGGCTCAGGTGACGTCCGATCAGCTTGCGGAGTATTGGAATGACTATCACCGCGTCGTGGACTGGCGAGAGTTCAACATCGATAACCTGGTCGCTCAACTCCGTTGGATAAAAGGTCAGATTCAAGCTTGGGACACAAGCCATCCCACGCACATCAATGTCACAGAGCCCACAGGTGGCGCTTACGGGCAAGACGTGTGGAAGGAGAAGCGCATTGTGGATATCCTGGGTGCGTCGATACATCCCGCTTGGATTTTTCCACCTACTGCGCCCCACACCGAATATGGCGAACGCTTCGCCTATCGCCTTGACCTCATCGGAACCCCTGCCGGGGACCAACCGTGGTGGGTCACGGAATTGCAGAGTGGTCCCACCATCTACACCGGCGAGTTTGCTCTGAATCCCACACCGGAGGACATGACTCGCTGGCTCTGGGACTCGTTCGGAGCCGGGAGCAAGGCCGTAATCTTCTGGTTGTGGCATCCTCGAGTGGGCGGGACAGAAGCGGGCGAATGGGGGCTGGTAAGTCTCGAGGGAAAGCCCTCGATCAGGCTTCCTGCGGTCAAATCCGTTGTTGATGGTCTCAAGCGGAATGCCTACCTCGCAGAAGCCAAGCCGCAGCCGCCAAAGGTCGCCATCCTCTACAACCGAGAATCCGCTATCATCAACAGCCTGGACGGAAGGACGCAGCATCGCGGCAATGAAGTTGAAGATTCTCTGATGGGTTGCTACCTGGCGCTGCATCGCGCGCACGTTCCTATTCAGTTTGTGGATATTGAGCAGCTAAAGAACAGTTTACCTGGCAATATCGCTCTGCTCTACATCCCCTATTCCTACGCGATCGATGACCAAGCCGTGGACGCGCTGCGCGATTTCGTGAGCAGGGGCGGCGCGCTCTGGGGTGATGGGCTTAGCGCGTGGAAGAACGAGACAGGGGAGATCCGGCCAACCATTCCTGGCGGGCTGAGTGACGTATTTGGCGTAGAGGCTTCCGATATCTATCCCGTAAAAGCCGATGAACCCTACTCCATCACCAGCCAGAACGAGCGCGCGGGAGAATTATGGAAGCTTCCCCTTGATTTGAAGGGTGCCGAGGTTGTTCTGCGCGATCGCGAAGGAAAACCCTTCGCCACGCGCCATCACTTTGGCAAAGGACAGGCACTGTACTTTGAGTCGGCGCTTACTCTTGCCTACTTCAAGCGCCACAATCCCGCGGTCCAGCGGCTTATCGTCAAACCAGCGCTCGAGTTTCAAGCAGATGCGCTGGTGCAGCTTGCGAAGGGATCCGATAAGATCTGCTTTCGTGGCCTCGGGCATTCCTCGGGGCCCGTGGCGATCCTCTCGAACTGGGGCGATGCGGAGCACGTGGCGGTAAGTTTCCGCGGCCATTACACAGTTTCCGAGGCGCTCACAGGCAAGTCCATTCAGGTGGCGTACGCACAAGGTAGAACGCTTGCCACCGTGGAGCTTCCAGCAGGGGCCGTGGCCCTCATCAAAGCGAGCCAGCAGTGAGAATTCAAATCAAAAGGCAAATCGCAAAAGCAAAACCAAAAT
>Ga0187819_10002183_pt1 | contig 10325 bp, 8 predicted proteins | sample NC_wetland_sal_i_15_FD_132411 | JGI IMG/M metagenome (GOLD analysis project Ga0187819, IMG submission 132411) | Wetland sediment microbial communities from Neuse River Estuary, North Carolina, USA - SO4_4 | ecosystem: Environmental > Aquatic > Freshwater > Wetlands > Sediment | place: USA: North...
AGGTACGGCAGGCGCGGTTGCAGGTCCGGCGGCACTTTGGCGTCGCTGCCTTCGACGGCAATGCGCATGTGTTCGATCGCGCCTTCCCGAATAGCGCGAGTCTCGTCGCTGAACGGCGACAGCGGGTCAGCGCTGTCCGGCGCGTGACGGAAAAGGGCGGCGCAGAACTTACGATTCGGCTCCAGCAATTCGAGTCGCTTGTCGAGGATGCAGCGGATCCGCTCCTTGAGCTTCTTATGACCGGCGAGGGCTTCCAAGACAGGGGCATTACTGCTGGCCTGCATCTCGCTGTAAAAGGCCAGCACGATGGCGTCCTTGGAAGAGAAGTAGTAATAGGCGCCGCCGAGGGCCACGCCGGCTTTGGCCGCGATGTCGCGCATGGTGGTCGGTTCGAAACCCTTCTCGCGGAACAGTTCCATCGCGGCTTCGTAGATCTTCCGGCGCGTGTCTTCCGCGCGCGCCGTGGTCCTCGGCTTCAGGGTCGCAGTCGTCATTGCAGGTACTCCCGAACGGTCGAAACCGCCGCATTGCCGGCAGGCACGGCGCAGGGCTCAAGTTCAACCTGGCGCAGCTCGCCGGCAATCGCTTCCGGATCGTCCGTACTCAGCAAACTCGATAGCCAGTGGCGGTTCTTCGACAACGCCGCAAAGGCCTGCCGCGCCAGCGGCGCCAGCAGCGGATGCGTCAGCCGGGCAGCCCAATCACGATACTCGACCATCGCGTACAGAACCATAATCCACGCGTGGTTATTGAGGTATACCGCGCCTTCATCGCTGCCTTGATCAAGGATGACGGCCAAATCGTCCTTGCCGGCAATCTGCCCGAGTTCGGGAAATAGCCGCTGCGCCTTCTCGGACCCGGCTTCCAGCACGGCGATACCAATCCACGAGCGCTGCACCAGAATCCAGTCCTTCAATCGCCGGCATATCTCGCATTTCGGATCGTAGAGCACATAGAGCTTCTGCATATGCGTACCTCCTGTTGTGTAGCGCGGGCGCCCCCGCCCGCGACTGCCCTAGGCACAACTCCCAACAGTTACCCAATCACCGCGGTATGGCAACTTTGAGGACGGCATCCGGCGCAACCGGCGGAGTGGGCACCAGCGGCCCGCGGTTGTTCCGGGCGCTGCGGCGGATGCGCGAGAAGACGTACAAGTTGAAGAAGTGCATGCCGCCGAGGATCAGCAGGACCATCCCCATCTTGTCGCTCAGCAGTTCAATGGCGGCTCGTGAAGTGTTGATGACATCGGCCGTCTTCAGCGCAAGGGAGACGAAGCCTATGTTAATGAGATAGAAGCCCACGACGAGCAGGTGGTTCACGGAGTCGGCGAGTTCGGCGTTGCCGTGAAAGGCATCGACCAGGAAAATGGCGCCGCGCTTGTACAGCGTACGGGCGACCCAGATGGTCAGCGAGACGCTGATCAGGACATAGACCAGGTAGGTAGTAACGATGATGTTGTTGGCGGTTCCCATGATGTTCTCCTCTCGTTTGAAATCTTGAACGTGTTCAAAACAAGAATAACCCCCGGACGGTGAACGGGTCAATAGAAAAGTTGAACACGTTCAAGGCAATGCAATCAAAGGGATTTGCCTGGCCATTTCTAAATGCGCCTTGCTCACCAGAGCGTCGTCGGCTAGTCTAACTCGGTAACCGAGAGGAGACTGCTTGAGTAAGCCTTCCGACCTCGTTCAGGGCACTCTGGACATGCTGATCCTGAAAATCCTGGCCTTGGAGCCGCTCAATGGCTGGGGCGTGAGTCAGCGTCTGAAGCAAATGTCCAGCGACGTACTAGGGGTTAGCGATGGCTCTCTCTATCCAGCGCTGCACAAGCTGGAGCATCGGGGTTGGATTACTGCTGACTGGAAGCCGAGTGGAAACAACCGTCGCGCCAAATTTTATTCCCTGACGTGGCTCGGGCGGAAGCAACTCGAAAAAGAGGCGGCCGACTGGAATCGTCTCTCGGCGGCGATCTCCGGAATAGTCAAGTTTAACGAGGCTTAAGATGACCTTTGAACATTGGCTTTATACGCTTCCGTTGCGCTTGCGCTCGTTCTTCCGCCGCGAACAGGTGGACGAGGAACTAAAAGACGAGCTTCGCGACCACCTCGAGCAGCAAATCCAGGAGAACCTTGCAGCAGGCATGTCGCCTGAGGAAGCACGCTATTCGGCTCTGCGCACCATGGGTGGAATAACGCAGATCGAACAACAGTGCCGAGACGCGCGCGGCGGAAGCGTCATGGACGACCTGGTTCAGGATTTGCGCTATGGGTTCCGCCAGTTGATTCGCAGCCGGGGCTTTTCTGTTCTAGCGATTCTATGTCTGACCCTGGGAATCGGTGCCAACACTGCCGTGTTCAGTTGGATCGAAGGGATCCTATTCCGTCCGTACCCGGCGGTAGCCAACCAGGAAAGGCTGGTCGCCCTGGCCGGAACGTCGCGTGGCGAGACCGGTCCGACGTTAATCTCGTGGCCGGACTTCCTTGATTTGCAGAGAAGTTGCACCCTGTGTGACGCGTTCTTCGTTAGCAAGATTACGACCAGCACGCTGAATATCGGGGACCGCGCGGAAGTCACGACCGGCAGCATCGTCTCCGCAAATTATTTCGACGCGATCGGCGTTCATCCCGCGCTGGGCCGCGGCTTCGAGCCTGGCGAAGATGTAGGCAGTGACGCTCACCCGGTCGCAGTCATCAGCTATCAGCTTTGGCGGAACCGCTTCAAAAGCGATCCACAAATCGTCGGCAAGACACAGCGCCTCAATAACCTTCCGCACACCATCATCGGTGTCGCGCCAGAGGGGTTTTATGGAACCTTCGTAGGCTGGCCGATGCAATTCTGGGTGCCCGCATCCATGGAGGAAAACTTCGAAAGCGGCGGATATAAACTCGAAGACCGCGGCGCGCGTTGGATCGAATCTTATGTACGACTCAAGCCGGGAGTTACTCGCGCCCAAGCCCAGCAAGAAATCTCGGGCATCGCAGCCCGCCTGGAAAATAACTATTCAGCCACGAATCGCGGACGTGGCATCAGTCTTTGGCCATTGTGGCAAACCCCTTTCAATCACGCCGGCTCTCTGCTTCCCACACTCGAGATCATGTTAGCGGTGGGGGCGTTTGTTCTACTCATTGCCTGCGCGAATGTGGGCAATTTGCTGCTAGTGAGGTCATTTGCCCGACGCCACGAAATGACGGTTCGGCTCGCCATCGGAGCCAGCCGCACCCGTTTATTGAAGCAACTTCTCACCGAAGGCCTGATCCTTTCGTCGCTCGGCGCAGTCGGCGGACTTCTGGTTGCGTACTGGTGTCGGCATGCGCTCGTGTTGCTCTTCCCGACGCGCTCCGGACTGGCGATGTACCTGCCTGGGGAAATCGACTGGCGCGTAATGTCGCTGAGTGCCGCGATTTGCCTGATCGCCACTTTTATTGTCGGATTGGTCCCCGCGCTGCAAACGCGCGACATCAACCTTGCCGGCGCCCTGAAAGTGGAGTCCTCGGGTGTGGTCGGGGCCAAGGGACGATCATGGGTGCGCTCGGGCCTCGTCGCCTTCCAGGTTTGTCTGAGCTTTATTTTGCTGGTTGGTGCGGCATTACTGCTGCAAAGCCTGCAAAAAATTCGCACTACCAGCCCAGGTTTCTCAACGACAAATGTGGTGGAGACCGGGGTGTCTTTGATCTCGGCTGGATACGACGGGCCACACGCCAGGACTTTTCAGGAAGAGCTGATTGCTCGCCTGAGAGCGCTTCCCGGCGTGGAGTCCGCCGCCTTCGGCCGTGTGACCCCGCTGAGCTATGGAACATACTCTTCCACGCCGATTGCGGTTGACGGCTACCAGCCTCCACTCGGAGAGCAACCTAGTGTCGACTACAACCAGGTCAGTCCTGACTACTTTGCCACCTTGGGTATACCTCTGCTCTCCGGTCGCGAATTCAAGCGTGCCGATGACGAAAACGCAGCGTTGGTCGCCATCGTGAATCAGACCATGGCGGCACGATACTGGCCGAATCAGGATCCCATCGATCGGCGTCTTCAGGTGAACGGCCGCTGGGTGCGAGTCATCGGTGTCGCCGCAGATTCCAAGTACGAGAGCATGCGCGAGAGTCCAAAGCCATTTTTCTACGTGCCGCTGCTGCAGGATTTCGTAAGGGGACCGGTCTTGTATATCCGCTCAACCCAACCTCTGCAGAGCATTTCGGCCACCTTGCTCCGCGAAGTGCACGCACTGGACCCGGACCTTGCGCTCTACGAGATGATCACGCTTCAGGAACAGGTGGATCGCTCAACCTCGCCGCAACTCGTAGCCGTAACCTTGGTTTCGATCTTAGGAGGATTGGCACTTCTGCTCGCTGCCGTCGGCCTGTACGGCGTCATGTCTTATGCGGTAGCGCAGGCCAACCGCGAGCTTGGGCTGCGCATGGCTCTTGGCGCCGGTGCAGCCGATTTATTTCGTCAGGTCATCTCGCGCGGCTTGAGATTAACAGCAGTCGGCATCCTGTGCGGCGCGACTGTGGGACTTGTATTGACGCGATTGCTCGGAAAGCTTCTCTACAATGTCAGCCCGAATGACCCGCTAGCATTCGTATCGGCCGTGGCATTGATGACGATCACCTCAGTCGCAGCCTGTCTTCTCCCCGCCTGGCGCGCCACCCGTACCGACCCAGCCCGAGTGTTGCGAGATTGATGCTTAATATGCCGGGTGCCCAGCCTATCGCGCCTCTTGCGAAACGGAGCCGGGTGGCTAATCCTTTCGCGCTTCTTGCGAAAGGGTGGGAAGTCGAAGCATTGATTGGTAGCACTGGAATTTAGATTTCAACAGCCTCCCTTCAAGAGGCGTCATCCTGACCGGAGCCGTTTTTCAGGCGGAGGGAAGGATCTCGCGCGTACCTCGGGAAATTCATTACCGTTCGCAAGCAATATAGAGCTCGGATTAGGGCCGGGATTCATAACTTGGAGTGCGGCCGCGTACCGGCTCACGAGATCGGGGCCTATGTCGAGGGGGGTGAACGGGAACATCGGCTATCTACGGCTGTTTGATCCGAGGAGGGCTGCTGGGATGACCCTCGAACTGGAACGCGCTTGCAAGGAGTTGAATAGGAGGGGCCGCGTTCCGGCTGCCCAAGATTCAACAGGAGGATGCGCAGCCACTGAACGAGAGTGCTTGAACCATTCCGAGTAGAGGCCGGTGGGCCGATTCGTTCGCGCCTTTTGCGAAAGTGTGGAATTTGGCGCGAGACTTGTCCTCGGTTTTCCACAGCCCAATGTGACATCTGACCTTGACTCAAGAATTCAAAGCGCAGATCATTTTCAAGGCGGAGGCGGTGCGCGCAGAGATCGCGAGCGAGGCTTTAACTCCTTTGTTCTCAAGATTGTGACCTCCAAACCCTTGGGGCTCAAGATTTTGCAGACCATTTTTGCAAACCCGCGCCAGTCGCGGCTTTCAGAGGGTGGGGATAGGGGGGTACCCGCTGCACCCGCGATTTTCCCAAAACGGACCCCCGAAAAAGCACTCGTCCGCACAGTTCGCGCAAATTTTTTTCTGCCAGCTTCTCCGTTACAATCAAAGTCAGGTTCTGTGAGCACACATGTCCCTGACCAAACAGCAAGCGCTGGAGATGTTCGAGTCCGATGACCTGATCGGCATTGGGATGGAAGCCGATGCGGTGCGCCGCAAGCTGCATCCCGAGGGCGTGGTCACCTACATCATCGACCGCAACATCAATTACACCAATTTCTGCACCGAGTACTGCACCTTCTGCGCGTTCTACCGTCCGCTGAAGGGGCCGGCGGCGAAGGAAGGATACATTCTCGACTTCGACACGATCTACGAGAAGATCCGCGAGACCGTCGAACTCGGCGGAACAGGTGTGCTGATGCAAGGCGGTCTGCATCCGGACTTGAAGATTGACTGGCACGAGAAGATGCTGCGCGGCATCAAGGAGCGCTTCCCAAAGATTCACCTGCATTGCTATTCAGCGTCGGAGATTATTGCGATTGCCGAGTACAGCTCGCTCTCGATTCGCGACACGATTCTGCGGTTGCGCGATGCCGGGCTCGATTCGATTCCGGGCGGCGGCGCGGAAGTGCTGGATGACGAAGTCCGCTACAAAATTGCGCGGCTGAAATGCCTGACCGACGACTGGCTGAACGTGCACCGCACGGCCCACCAGATCGGAATGCGCACGACCGCGACAATGATGTTCGGAGTAGGCGAGAACTACGAGAACCTGGTCAACCATTTCCAGCGGCTATATGAGTTGCAGGAGGAGACAGGCGGGTTCACGGCGTTTATCCCGTGGAGCTTTCAGCCGCAGAACACCGCGCTGGGCGGACGTCATTGGGACGAGGCTACGGCGGTCGATTATCTGAAAGTGCTGGCGATCTCGCGGCTGTATCTTTCGAACTTCCTGAATGTGCAATCGAGTTGGGTGACGCAGGGACTGAAGGTCTGCCAGATGGGCCTACGCTTTGGCGGGAACGACGTGGGATCGGTGATGCTCGAAGAGAACGTGGTGCGCGCGGCGGGCGTGACCAACTGCACGACGGAAGAAGAGTTGCGGCGGATCATTCGCGATGCGGGATTTCGTCCGGCGCAGAGGGACACGCTTTACCGGCAGTACTTCCTGAACTAAACCTCAGGGGCTAAAGCCCTCGCTCATTTCAGCTGTCCTACGCGGCCCTGAAGGGCCGCTCTTCTACGCGCTCCGTTTAGACTGAGAGGCAGAGAACATCGATGTCTTCTTCTACTTCTTCCATCAGAAAACACGCGGGACCTGGGCCGAGCGATCAGCCCGTTGTTCCCGAGCCTTCATTTGCCGAGCGGGTGCGAACGCTAGTGTACTTGGGCCGTCTGGGAAGCTTGTCGACGATTTCGCGCAAGCAGCCGGGGTTTCCATTCGGATCAGTGATGCCTTATGGGTTGGACGAACAAGGGCGTCCGCTCTTCCTCATCAGCACCATGGCGATGCATACCCAGAACCTGAAGGCGGACCCGCGCGCGAGCCTGCTGGTGACGCAGGAGAGCGGTGATGGCGATCCGCTGGGAGCATCACGAGTCACGCTGGTGGGGAATGTTGCGCCGGTGCCGGAGGCGGATGTAGCCGCAGCTCGCGCAGCCTATCTTTCGCGCCATGCCAACAGCAAGTATTGGGTGGATTTCGAAGACTTCTCTTTCTACCGGATGGAAGTCGTTGACATTTATTTCGTAGGCGGCTTTGGAGTGATGGGATGGATCACCGCGGCGGAATATGCCAGCAGCCAACCCGATCCTCTGGCGGATTCGATGGGCGAGATTATTCAGCACATGAATGCCGACCACAAAGATGCGATGGTTCTGCTGGCCCGGAGGTTTGCTCACATCGAGGCACAGGAAGCGACGATGACGGCGGTCGATCGCCTGGGGTTTCATGTGCGATTGAAGACGCAAGAAGGCATGAAAGGCGCGCGCATCGCATTTCTGCGAGAAGTCAAGAATTCAGAAGAGACGCGCAACGTGCTGGTCGAGATGGTGCGACAGGCGCGGTGAGCGGATCCCCGGCCCTTATGGTCCCTGCGAGTGCGGCGGGCCATATTCCGGAATGTGATAGAGCAAGATCGTCTTACCCACGCGACTGACTGGTTGATACGCCTGCAACCAGTCGAACGCGCCAACCGGATACTGCGTGTGAAATGAATTTCCGATCCGCAGGGCGCGCAGGCTGATGGCGAACCATCCGGTGACCGGACGGTACGCTTGCGGAACGTCAAAGCTGGGCAGATCCGTGTGACTCGGGTCGGCGCTGGTCCAGATCGCGATTGTGGCATGTGTGATGTGCCGGGCGTGAAACTCGCGCGACAAAAGATCAAGATCCTGTCCGCAGTCCAGATCGCATCCGGCGACCATCACTTTGCTGGGATCGCTTCCCGCCAGTTCATTGAAGTAAGCCAGGAAGTCACTTTGCGCCCGCGTGGTGGAAACCAGTTGCCACGACAGCAACACGATCAGAGCGGCGCGTGCCGCCAAGCGCCGACCATTCTGCTGATGCCAGAGATAAGAGCATCCGCTGCCGGCGACAATTGCCAGCAGGGGAAAGACCACCATCACATGTCGAACGCCGGCGTTGTACTTCACCGGCATGGTGACCAGCAGAACCGCGAGCGCTGCCAATAATGGAGCCATCGCACGCCAGCGTCGCTGCGCGTCGTGCGTTTTCAAACTGAGCGTGCCCGCGCCAGCGAGAATCAGGAACGGCAGCGGCGCCTTCACCGCAATGCCAATGAGAAAGAAGTACCACCATCCGCCCTCTTTGATGTGCCCCAGCAGGTAAGCCGCGGGCTTCTCTTTGTTCAGAACCCAGGCGTCTGCAACACCCTTGATCAACGCAGGAGCGGGGATAAGCGGATCACTCGTGACCAGCCAGCGGCCGGCTCTCGCCACCGGGGCGGGAAATTGACGAAAGGACGGGATGGAATCGGCAGAGAGATTCATGCCCTCTCTGACGTGCCCGACCGCGAAGCCATAAGAGGCCCAGACTGTGACGACGGCGAGAGCCGCTGCGGTCGCGACTTCGCGCACGACCTGTCTGGGTGCAACGTTTTCGCCAACGAGTGTGCGCGTGCAAATCCATTTTCCGAGAACGATGGCGACGGCCGCCGCGGGAAAGAAGATCACAGTCGTGGCTTTCGACGCGAGCGCCAGCCCCGCTGCCAGGCCGAACCATAGGGCGGAACGTTTCGTCGGCTGGTCGAGCCACTGGACGAAGGCGAAAAACAATCCGACCTGCGTCGCCGCCGCCACGATGTCGGTGTAGGCAATGCTGGAAAACGCCAAGACGTTGGGCAGCGTAGTAAACAAGGCGACTGCCATCACGGCGGCCAAGTCTCCGTACTCGCGGCGCGCCCATAGAAAAACCATCGCGGTCGCGAGAAGAAAAAATGGCAGCACTCCCAATCGCGCCAGTGCCAGATTGCGCGCGTAGTGTCCCGAGTTGGATAGAACCGCATTACCCACATCGTGATACGTGATCTGTTGATCAGGTAGAGAGAGTTTGGGATAGCGCTCTCCCGCGAGGTAGAGCGGCAGGCCAATGGCGATGCGAGCCAGCGGCGGGTGAACGGGATCGAGTTTATAGGTATGCCGCGCCAGCAGTTCGATCGCCGCCGCGATATGACAAGGTTCATCGAAGGCTTGCGAGGTCAGAGAGTAACTGGAAATGATCCGTACGAGGGCGACCAGAGCGAGCAGCGCGCACAGAACTACAGGCCAACGTGTGTTGTGTGTCTCACCGGAAAAGGACATTGCTGGTTGAGTCGAACGATTGGAAGGTGAGTATACATCACGCATGGGAAGCGGAATTTTCGTCCGCGGATTGTTATCATAGAAAGCGAGATGGCATTTCCTATCAAAGTTTGCGCCGTCTGTGGGGAGGAGTTTGAGTTGAAGCCGGGGAAGCCCGGTTTTGCCAACCGCTGTCCGGCCTGCAGCGAAGAGGAGTCGGCTGCGAAGCCGGATGCCGATGTCCTGAAGACCGACAAGGCAGCGAACGCCGCACGCCGTGAGGCTATGCGCAATCTGCTCTACCGCAAGGACGGCTAAGAACCTTCAACCCTAAGTCGGGGGCAAGCAGATTCCTCCTCCGCTCGCGTTCGCTCGCGGGTCGGGATGACCAGAGGGATTTGATGGCCCAAACGCCGCGCTGCGCGCGGCGGACAGCCGAGGGCGGCTGTCCGCACATAGACTCCTACTGCTTCAGGATCCAGGTTGCCATTTTGTCGAGAGCTACCGGAGAGATCGTTTCTTCGATCGTTGAATACTCGGCTGGCGCGCCGGTTTTGGCGGTCTGGAACAAATGATTCAGGCCTGGCAGTTCGTCGACCTCGGCGTGCTGGTTGCCTGCTTCTGCCAGCGCCTTGCGGATAGCGGGCAGGTTCTGGCTGGGCAGCACCTGCTTGTCGAGCGATCCGTTGATGGCCAGGACTGGGCAGGTCACCTTGCGCAGCGCGGTGGCGGGATCGTAGGTCAGGAAGTAGCGGAACCACACCGAGGTGATCTGGCTGATCTGCAAACCGATCTGCGCTTCAGGAACGTCTCCCGCCATCTTTTCTTTCAGCTCCTTCTGCAGGATGGCATCATCCTTTTCTGTCTCAACCAGAGTGAGCATCTCTTTTTCCTTGGCGGCGTTCTTGGCAGCTTCTTCGGGACTTTTGCCGATGGCGACTTCGATGGCTTCGCCTTGCGCGGGGAGAACTTGATCTCCCGGAACTCCGGTGCCGGCCATCATGACGATGAAGGCGACGTCTTTGGTGCGGGCGGCGATCATGGGCGCGATGACTCCGCCTTCGCTGTGGCCGAT
>Ga0187819_10002184_pt1 | contig 10325 bp, 9 predicted proteins | sample NC_wetland_sal_i_15_FD_132411 | JGI IMG/M metagenome (GOLD analysis project Ga0187819, IMG submission 132411) | Wetland sediment microbial communities from Neuse River Estuary, North Carolina, USA - SO4_4 | ecosystem: Environmental > Aquatic > Freshwater > Wetlands > Sediment | place: USA: North...
AAGCCGCTGCATGCGCGCCGGCCAGCGCGCGGTCGTCAATCCCGTCTCGATCGCCGTCTCGTCGAGGGCGACGCCGGGAAGGCGCGCACGCAGCTCCAGCGCCGCCGCAACCGCGGTGCCGGCATTGACGATCTGATGGCGCCCAATGAGCACCGGCAGCGGTAGGTCGAGGAGCTGCGCCTCCGATTGCACGACGAGGCGGCCGCGCTGCTCGTAAGCGTCGAACTGCTCGCCCCAGATGACGAGCGGGGCGCCGCGGCGCATCGCTTCCGCGCGGATCACGTCCTCCGCCTCCGGCTCCTGCTGCGCAACGACCGCGGGCACGCCTGAGCGCAGGATGCCGGCCTTCTCATAGGCGATCTTGGCAAGCGTGGCGCCGAGCTTCTCGGAATGGTCGAGCGAGATCGGGGTGATCACGCAGAGCGCCGGCCTCTCGATCACGTTTGTAGCGTCTAGCCGGCCGCCGAGGCCCACCTCGAGCAGAAGCACGTCGGCCGGCTGCTCGGCGAAGGCTAGAAAGGCCGCCGCTGTGGTGATCTCGAATTGGGTGACGTCGTCGCTGCCGTTGGTCGCCTGGGTGCGCGTCAGCACGTCGATGAGCTGCTCCTCGCCGATCGCGCGCGCCTTGCCGTCGGGACCGGCGAGCTCGATGCGCTCGTGGAAGCGTACGAGATGCGGCGAAGTATAGACGTGCACGCGCGCGCCGGCCGCCTGCAGCATGGCCTTGAGGTAGGCGGTGACCGATCCCTTGCCGTTGGTGCCGGCAACGTGCACGCACGGCGGAAGGCGCTTGTGCGGATCGCCGAGCTTGGCGAGCAGGCGCTCGACGCGGCCCAGCGACAGGTCGATCAGCAGCGGGTGCAGCAGCTTCAATTCGGCGAGGAGCTTTGCGCTCGCCGGCAAGTCGGACCTTCTCCTGTCGCCTGTCATGATGGCTTAGATGCTTGCGAGTGGGCCTGCGCCGGATTGATGCCGCCGCTGCGGCCCCAGTGGGCTTGCTAACGTTCTGCGAGGATGTTCGAAAGTGCTTAGGGTGCAATAGGAGAAATGGCCAGTGCCGCGCCCCGCCTCAAGGATGCTTTCCATCCTTCGAGTGCGGACGCCCGGTTGGCGGCCCTTCGTCCTTGCGCGACTTCTCGCGGGGCTCGAGCCGCGCCGTGTCGAAGCGCTCTTCGGGCCCGAGGATCTCCGGCTCGATTGGCGTCTGCGCCGGCAGCCGCGCGACGGCTTCGATGAGCTGCGGATCAACCGCTTTGCCGTTGAGGTAGTGCTTGCCGTTGAGATGCTTCCCCCTGCCGTATTCGGCCGCCTTCGGCGCGGCGAACTTCACCATCATCAGGTGGCAGATCCGGCTCAGCGTCTCCCGCATCTTGTGGCGGTGGACCACCATGTCGATCATGCCGTGCGCGAGCAGATACTCGGCGCGCTGGAAGCCCTCGGGAAGCTGCTCGCGGATCGTCTGCTGGATGACGCGCGGGCCGGCAAAGCAGATGAGCGCGCCAGGCTCGGCGATGTGAATGTCGCCCAGCATGGCATAGGACGCGGTGACGCCGCCGGTCGTCGGATCGGTGAGCACGACGATGTAGGGAAGGCCCGCCTCGCGCAGGCGCTGCACCGCGATCGTGGTGCGCGGCATCTGCATCAGCGACAGGATGCCTTCCTGCATGCGCGCACCGCCCGAGGCGGCAAACAGGATGAAGGGCGTCTTCTTCTCAACCGCGCGCAGCATGCCGGCGATCACCGCCTCGCCCGCGGCCATGCCAAGCGAACCCGCCATGAAGCGGAAGTCCTGCGCGGCGGCAACGATCTCCAATCCATCGAGCGTGCCTTCGGCCACGAGGATCGCGTCATCGAGGTTGGTCGCGGCCTTGGCGTCGCGTAGCCGCTCGGTGTAGCGGCGTCCGTCGCGGAACTTCAGCGGATCATGCGGAACCGCTGGTACCGATACAGTCTGATACTCGCCGTTGTCGAACAGCTGGCTCAAGCGCACATCGGACGCCATGCGCATGTGGAAGTTGGAGCCGGGCACGACGAACTGGTTGGCCTCGAGGTCCTTGTAAAAGACCATCTGGCCCGTCTCCGGACACTTGACCCACATATTGTCCGGCACTTCGCGCTTCGTGGTGAGGAAGCTGCGGATCTTGGGACGGACGACGTTGTTGATCCAGTTCACGCTCTTTTGGCCTCTCAACAGCTGGCCGGCTCTAGGCGGCGCTTTCCGTGAGCCACAAAGGTCGCGGCTCTAGAGTAGCATATGGAACCGCGGTGCCCCTAATATGGGCGCTTTCCCGCATCGCAGCAAATCGTGCCGCGGTCTGCCCGCAAAACGACGCTCTCAAGCTGCCCGCAGGGCTCCAGCAAGGGACTGCACCAAGTCTAGGACAGACGGCACGGTCTTGCTAGTGGAGCGCCCGGTTTCGGCCAGGCTGCGCTCAATCGCGCCGACCAGGGCCGACCCGACGACGACGGCGTCAGCGACCTCGGCGAGCGCCTTGGCTTGCGGCCCGCTTTTTACGCCGAAACCAACGGCAACAGGAAGGCTCGTGGCCTTTTTAATCTGCCGCACGTGTGTGTGAACGGCGTTAACATCGGCACTCGCGGTTCCGGTGATGCCGGTAATGGACACGTAATAGAGGAAGCCCGAGGTGTTGCGCAGCACGACCGGCAGGCGCTTAGCGTCGGTCGTGGGCGTCGAAAGCCGGATGAAGTTGAGCCCGAGCTTCGCGGCCGGCAGGCAGAGCTCGTCGTCCTCCTCGGGCGGCAGATCGACGACGATGAGCCCATCCACTCCGGCGGTCACCGCATCCTTCAGGAACTTGTCGTTGGGGTAGACGTAGATCGGATTGTAGTACCCCATGAGGATGATGGGCGTCTCCTGATCTGCCTTGCGGAACTCGGCGACGAGGTCGAGCGTGCGGCGCATCTTGTGGCCGCCCTTCAAGGCGCGCAACGAGGACGCCTGGATCGCCGGCCCGTCGGCCATCGGATCGGAGAACGGCATGCCGAGCTCGATCAAATCGGCGCCGGCCTTGGGCAAGCCGAAGAGAATCTTCTTCGAAGTCTCGAGATCGGGATCACCCGCGGTGATGAAGGTGACAAGGCCGGCACGGCCTTCCTTCTTGAGCTGGGCGAAGCGGCGATCGATGCGGGTTTCTGTGGTCACGCGCTAACGCTCACATTTGCATGCCGAGGTGGTCCGCGACGGCAAAGATGTCCTTGTCGCCGCGCCCGCACATATTCATGACCAAGAGATTGTCCTTGGGCAATTTCGGCGCGAGCTTCTTGACGTAGGCAAGCGCGTGCGCTGGCTCGAGCGCGGGGATGATGCCTTCGAGCTTGGTGCAGAGCTGGAAGGCGTCGAGCGCTTCCTTATCGGTTGCCGCTACGTAAGTGACGCGGCCCGTGTCCTTGAGCCAGGAGTGCTCGGGACCCACACCGGGATAGTCGAGACCGGCCGAGATCGAGTGGCCTTCCAGGATTTGGCCGTCGTCGTCCTGCAAGAGATATGTGCGGTTGCCATGCAGCACGCCGGGGCGCCCCCCGTTCATGGAGGCCGCGTGGCCGTTCGGCACATCAAGTCCGTGGCCGCCCGCCTCCACGCCGTAGATGGCGACGCTCTCGTCGTCGAGGAACGGGTGGAACAGCCCCATGGCATTGGAGCCGCCGCCGATGCAGGCGACGAGCGTATCGGGCAGCCGGCCCTCGGCCGTCATTATCTGCTCGCGCACCTCCTTGCCGATCACCGACTGGAAATCGCGCACCATTTCCGGATAGGGGTGAGGCCCCGCCACCGTGCCGATGATGTAGTAGGTGTCGCGCACGTTCGTCACCCAGTCGCGCAGCGCCTCGTTCATGGCGTCCTTCAAGGTGCCGGCGCCGCTCGTCACTGGGCTGACCTTGGCGCCTAAGAGCTTCATGCGGAACACGTTGGGCTTCTGGCGCTCGACGTCGGTTGCGCCCATGAAGATCTCGCACGGCAGCCCGAAGCGCGCGCACACGGTGGCGACGGCGACGCCGTGCTGACCGGCACCCGTCTCCGCGATGATGCGCGTTTTCCCCATGCGCCGCGCGAGCAGGATCTGGCCGAGGCAGTTGTTGATCTTGTGGCTACCGGTGTGATTGAGCTCGTCACGCTTGAAGTAGACTTTGGCACCGCCAAAACGCTCGGTCAGCCGCTCGGCGAAATAGAGCGGGCTCGGGCGACCGGCGTAGTGGGTATTTAGCTCTTCGAGCTCGGCGTGAAACTTCGGGTCAGCCTTGGCCTCGCCGTAGGCCCGCTCGAGGTCGAGGATCAGCGGCATCAGCGTCTCGGCGACGAAACGGCCGCCGAAGATGCCGAAATGCCCGCGCTCGTCGGGGCCGCCGCGGAACGTGTTGAGCTTGGCGTCCTTCGCCTTCTTCGCCGCCTTGCCTGCCATCGCCTTGTTCGCTGTCGCCATGTCTGCTTACCCTTGGGGCCCATCCTTCTCGGACGCGCCGCCCTTTACCGCGCCTCTCTAGCGGTCTTTGCCGCGCGAAGGAAGCGACGGATCAGCTCGGGGTCCTTTTCGCCGGGACGGCTCTCGACGCCGGAAGAGACATCGACCGCGGTCGCGCCCGTGAGCCGGATGGCTTCCCCGACGTTCGCCGGCGTCAGGCCGCCCGCCAGCATGTAGTCGAGCTTGCCGCGCACGCCGGCGAGCGCCTGCCAGTCGAAGGCTAGGCCGTTGCCGCCCGGCAGCGCGCCGGCGCGGCCTTCCGGCGCCTTGGCGTCGAACAGGATGCGGTCGGCCTTGCCCGCATAGGAACGTGCGCTGAGCACATCGTCCGCGACCGCTACCTTGATCGCCTTGAGAACGGGACGGCCGAAGCGCTTTGCGACCTCGGCGACGCGTTGCGGCGTCTCGCCGCCGTGCAGCTGGATGATATCGGGCGCGGCCGCCGCTACCACGTCCTCCAGTTGCTTGTCATCGGGATCGACCAGAAGCGCGACGATCCTGGCGCGGCCGCGCGCTCTCTGCGCAAGCCGGCGCGCGGTCTCAAGATCGAGGTTGCGAGGGCTTCCCGCACAGAACACGAGCCCGACGTAGTCGGCACCTGCCGCCAGCGCCGCTTCGAGCGCCGCCTCCGTCTTGAGCCCGCAAATTTTGACTTCGACTGTCATGGCGTCCACGAGGTTGAGACACGCGCCGCGTCGGGTGCGATGCGCGAGCCGCCGCAGATGCCGACCTTCACGAGCGGGAGGCGGCGAGCTGCTTGGGCCGCACTGCCGCCTGCGCATCGCGCTCGCGCGTCAGGCGATCGGCTTCCGCGTGCCATCGCGCGGCGGACTTTCCGTGCATGCGCGCGCTGCGTCGCCAGCGGCCTTGCGTCACCCACACCGCCGCTCCCCCGAGCACGACCCCCAACAGCAGCGTGGCGAAGAGGTAGGCGTAGAACGGCAGAACCAGCGACAGCACCGGAGTTTCGGGTTGGAACGGGTCGAGCACGAGCCGCACCTCGTGGCGGTTGACGACCGCCAAGGTGACGAGCAGCAGCCCTGCAGGGAGCGCGATCAGAAGCCAGACTATGCGCCGCAGCACGTGGGGGAGCCTCGGCTAGTGGTTTTCCTTGGTGCGGTTGAGCCGCTCGCGCAGCTCCTTGCCCGTCTTGAAGAAGGGCACGAACTTTTCCTCCACCGCGACGGCCTTGCCCGTCCGTGGATTGCGCCCCTGTCTCGCGGCGCGGTGCTTCACCGTAAAGGCGCCAAAGCCGCGCAACTCCACACGATCCCCCCGCGATAGCGCTTCGACGATCTCGTCGAACACTACCTTCACGATACGCTCCACATCACGATGATAGAGATGCGGATTCGCGTTCGCGATCTTATGAACCAACTCGGATTTTATCATTGCCAGCCCCGCAGCAAATGACTGTAATCTCTTAATTTTCCGCAGGGTGCCAAACGGAGACGAGGCCGTCAAGGCCAAGCGTGGAAAGCCCCGGGTCGCGGGCAAGCACCTGGCCGAGCCACGACTGCCCCAGGAGGCGGCCAACGAGTCCGCTAATCTGGCTGAAAAGGCCAAATGAGCTCGATGACTCCGGCTTCCAGTCGACGACTTTGAGGCTCTTGTCGACGTTGCGGGTCTTGCGCAGCCAGTCGACCGCCTGGTCCTCGCCCCCGATCTCGTCGACGAGCTTCAATTCGAGCGCCTCGCGGCCCGTGAAGATGCGGCCCTGCACCAGGCCCGGGATCTGGTCGGGCTTGATGTTGCGGCGCGTCTCGACGAGCGACAGGAACCAGCGGAAGCCCTCGTCGATCATCGTTTTCGTGACCTTGGCGCCTTCCTCGTTCAGCGGCTCGAAGGGCGACGGGACAGCCTTCAGGTCGCCGCTCTTGATCTCGTTCACCTTGACGCCGATTTTGTCCAACATCTGCGAGACTTCCGGCCACTGGATGAGCACGCCCACCGAACCGGTGATCGTATTCTCGCGCGAGACGATGTGGTCCGCGCCCAAGCCAACGATGTAGCCGGCAGAAGCCGCGACCGTGCCGAACTGGGCGACGACGGGCTTCTTCTTGGAGAGCTCGCGCAGTGCTGAGAACAGCGCCTCTCCGCCGGTCGTGGTGCCGCCGGGGCTGTTCACGAACACGAGCACGGCCTTGACGTTGTCGGCGTCGCCGATCCGCTTCAGGAGCTCGAGCTGGTCGCGGCTTTCGAGGATGGTGCCTTCGACCGCCACGCGCGCGATCTGCTTCTTCCCGAACTGATCGGACAGGCGATCGCCAGCCGCGCCGAGAGCGAACAGCGCCACGACGATGCCGGTTATGGCAAGCCCGCGCCAGACGGTGAGACGGCGCCGGAGCCGGCGGCGTTCAACAACGGCATCGATGTCAGTTGTCATCGTGCTTGCTCGCCGAGAAAGCAAAATACGGACGTAACGTTAGGCAAGGGCGCAACAACCTTCAAGAGAATGCGCTCCTTTGCGGGCTGTTAGCGCAGCGAGGGTTCCCCCGCGCGCCGGCTTGTTTGCGCCTACTCCTGCTCAGGCTTCGATTCCGGCTCCTCGCCACCGTCGCCGTCGGCGCGCTTCTTGATCGCCGCCTTGAAGATGTCGCCGAGCGAAGCGCCCGAATCGGAGGAGCCGTACTGCGCCACCGCCTGCTTCTCCTCGGCGATCTCCAGCGCTTTGATGGAAACGGAGACGCGGCGCGAGGCCTTGTCGACGCTGGTGATGGCGGCATCGACCTTGTCACCCACGTTGAACCGCTCGGGCCGCTGCTCGGAGCGGTCGCGCGAAAGGTCCGAACGCTTGACGAAGGTGGTGAGCTCGCTGTCGCCGATCTTCACCTCGAGGCCGTTCTCCTGAACGGCGACGACCGTGCACGTCACCGCGTCGCCCTTCTTGAAGCGGGAGATGGTGTCGATCGGGTCGCCGGAAAGCTGCTTGATGCCGAGCGAGATGCGCTCCTTCTGGCTGTCGACGTCGAGCACGACCGCCTTGACGGTATCCCCCTTCTTGAAGTCCTTGATCGCCTCGTCGCCCGCGCGCGACCAGTCGAGGTCGGATAGGTGCACCATGCCGTCGACGCCGCCATCGAGGCCGACGAAGAGCCCGAACTCGGTGATGTTGCGGATGGGGCCTTCGACAACCGAGCCCTTGGGGTGGGCGCTGAGGAAGCCTTCCCAGGGGTTTTCCTGCGTTTGCTTCAGGCCGAGCGAGATGCGCCGCTTGTTGGGATCGACCTCGAGCACCTGCACCTCGACCTGCTGGCTAGTGGAGACGATCTTGCCGGGGTGCACGTTCTTCTTGGTCCAGCTCATCTCGGAGACGTGGATGAGGCCTTCGACGCCGGGTTCGAGCTCCACGAACGCGCCATAGTCGGCGATGTTGGTCACAGTACCCTTGACGCGCGCGCCGACCGGATACTTGGCTTCGATCGACTGCCACGGATCGGCCTGCAGCTGCTTCATGCCGAGCGAGATGCGCTGCGTCTCGGGGTTGATGCGGATGATCTGCACCTTCACCGTGTCGCCGACGTTCAGGATCTCGGAGGGGTGATTGACGCGCCGCCACGCCATGTCGGTGACGTGCAAGAGGCCGTCGATGCCGCCGAGGTCGATGAAGGCGCCGTAGTCGGTGATGTTCTTGACGAGACCGTCGATGACCTGGCCCTCCTCGAGGCGGGCGACGATGTCGGCGCGCTGCTCGGCGCGCGTCTCCTCGAGCACGGAGCGGCGCGAGACGACGATGTTGCCGCGGCGGCGATCCATCTTGAGGATCTGGAACTGCTGCGGCTGGTGCATCAGCGGGCCGATGTCGCGCACGGGGCGGATGTCGACCTGGCTGCCGGGGAGGAAGGCCACGGCGCCGTCGAGATCGACGGTGAAGCCGCCCTTGACCTTGTTGAAGATGACGCCCGAGACCTTCTCGTTCTTCTCAAACATTTTTTCGAGCCGCGTCCAGCTCTCCTCGCGCCGCGCCTTGTCGCGCGACAGCACCGCCTCGCCGAGCGCGTTCTCGACGCGCTCGAGATACACCTCGACCTCATCGCCGACCTTGAGATCGGCCGACTTGCCGGCAACCGCGAACTCGCGCAGCGCCACGCGGCCTTCCATCTTGAGGCCGACGTCGATGACGGCGAGATCCTTCTCGATGCCCACTATCTTGCCCTTGACCACGGTCCCCTCGAACACGTCCTCCTTAGCGAGGCTTTCGGCGAGCATCGCGGCGAACTCATCGCGCGAGGGACTGAACTCCTTGGACGGGGCAGCGGCTTGAGCCATGTGGATCGGCACTCCTTGATGCGTTTGTCGATTGCGTTGCGGCAGCCGCTTGAGGCGGTGCCTGGATGACGGTCAGACGGCTAAAAGCCACCCGCCACGCCAACCGTGGTCGGACAGTCTCCTGCCGGCTCTTTCAAATGCTGGATCGGATGCCGCTGCGATGGGCCCATGCCCGCCGATAGAATTTGGGGCACCCTTTGGGTGTCCCTATCGGCCGATCTTCCTCTTGATCAATCCGACAGCGGCTTCGAACGCCGCCTCTATATCCAAGTCCGAGGTCTCGAGCAAGTCGGCGTCGGGGGCCGGGCGCATGGGCGCGCTCTCGCGGCCGGCATCGCGGGCATCGCGGCGCTCGATATCGGCCAGCACCGCATCGAATGTGGCGGCCTCCGACTGGGCCTGGCGCTCGATGAACCGGCGCCAGGCCCGCACCTGCGGCCGCGCGGTCACGTAGATCTTGGCATCGGCTTGCGGGCAGACCACGGTGCCAATATCGCGCCCGTCGAGCACGGCACCACCCGGCTGCGCGGCGAAAGCCCGTTGGTAGTCGAGGAGCGCGGCACGCACCTCCGGCATCCGGGCGACGAGCGAGGCGGCCTCACCCGCTCCCGGTCCGCGCAACCTTGCGTCCTCGAGCGTCCGCGGATCGAGCGAGCGTGCGAGCGCCAACGCCGCCCAGGCATCCGTCAGCCTGTAGCCGCGGGCGGCGACGTCGCGCGCGACCGCACGATAGAGAAGCCCCGTGTCAAGGCAGGGCAGCCCCCAATGCGCGGCGATGAGCTTGGCGAGCGTGCCTTTGCCCGACGCCGCGGGACCGTCGATAGCGATGATCATCGTGCCCCCGGTGCATCGCCGAACGACGCGCCGAGCCCCTGCATCAGCGCGCGGAACTCTGGGAAGCTCGTCGCCACCATGGTGGTGTCGTCGACCGTCACTGGCCGCTCGGCCGCGAGCCCGAGCGTAAGGAAGGTCATGGCGATGCGGTGATCGAGGTGGGTCTCGACCGTGCCGCCGCCGCGCACGCGCGCGGAGCCTCCCACGATCAGCGTGTCGCCGCTCACGTCGGTCCGGACGCCGTTCGCCTTGAGGCCGGCGGCGGTCGCGGCGAGCCGGTCGCTCTCCTTCACTTTCAACTCGGCGAGGCCCTCCATGCGCGTTACCCCTTCGGCGAAGGCGGCGACGACGGAGAGGATGGGGTACTCATCGATCATGCTGGGCGCGCGCGCGGCCGGCACCGTCACGCCCTTCAACCGCGAGAAGCGCACGCGGATATCGGCGACGAACTCGCCGCCTTCCTCGCGCTCGTTGAGGAAATAGATGTTGCCGCCCATCTCGCGCAGCGTGCGGTAGAAGCCGATGCGCGTCGGGTTGGTCAGCACGCCCTCGATGGTAACGTCGGAGCCGGGCACGAGCAGCGCCGCGGCGGCGACGAACGCGGCCGAGCTCGGGTCGCATGGGACCGTCAGGTCGCGGCCCAAAAGCTCCGCGTCGCCCTTCACCGTGATGCGCGTGCGCCCCCCGCTCGTGGCGGAGCGCACGCTGGCCCCGAAATAGCGCAGCATCCGCTCGGTGTGATCG
>Ga0187819_10002185_pt1 | contig 10325 bp, 9 predicted proteins | sample NC_wetland_sal_i_15_FD_132411 | JGI IMG/M metagenome (GOLD analysis project Ga0187819, IMG submission 132411) | Wetland sediment microbial communities from Neuse River Estuary, North Carolina, USA - SO4_4 | ecosystem: Environmental > Aquatic > Freshwater > Wetlands > Sediment | place: USA: North...
AGCACGTAGTGCGCCTGGAAACTCGTCCCCCGAACATTGAAGGCAAGGGCGCAGTGCGGCAGAGGCAATTGGTCATCAACAGCCTGCGTATGCGGCCTGACCGCATTGTAGTGGGCGAGGTCCGCGGGGAAGAAGCGTTCGACATGCTGCAGGCCATGAACACCGGTCACGAGGGTTCGCTGACAACGGTGCACGCGAACGCCAATCGCGACGCCTTGGCCCGCCTGGAAAGTATGGTCTCCATGGCCAATCTCAATCTCCCCGAGCGTGCGATGCGGCAGCAGATCGCGTCTGCGATTCACGCCGTGGTGCAGATCGCGCGTCTCTCCGACGGAACTCGCAAGGTGATTTCGGTCTCCGAGGTCACCGGAATGGAAGGCGAAATCATTTCCCTACAAGACATTTTTCTATTCGAGCGCACTGGAATCGACGAAAGCGGCAAGGTAAAGGGCGTCTTCCGCGCCACCGGGATCCGGCCCAGATTCGCCGATCGTCTGGCGACCAGTGGTTGCCGGTTGCGAGCGGCGCTATTTGATTCTCGGATGGAGGTGTAAGGCAAGTTCCACCACACGGCGCTGAACATCATGCTACCCCTGATTGCCATACTGGTTTTTGTGGTCGTCGCCATGGGCGTCTTCGCTGTGGCCTCCTTGTTGGACCAGCGCAGTGCTCAAGCCCGGCTTCTGCGCGAACGGTTGGCAAACGTGCAGGAGGCGGCCGCCCAGCAGCCCAGCGAAGAACTGGCGTTGCTGCGCGACGAAATGTTGAGCAAGATTCCCGCGCTGGACAACCTGCTGCGCCGCTCTTCCCGCATTTCGAACCTGCAGCCTTTCCTGGAACAGGCGAACCTGAAAATACGAGCTGCCAACATCCTGATGCTTTGCCTGCTCAGCGCAGTGGTCTTGGGCGGTATCGGCTTTATCGCGGCGGCATCTCTGCCGCCGAAGCAGGCTTTACTGTTTGCCGTCGCGGGTCTGGTTATCGGCGGATTCATGCCTTATTCTTACGCGTCCTATCGGCGTACCAAACGCTTTCAGAAGTTTGAAGAATTGTTTCCCGAAGCCATTGATACCCTGGCTCGAGCCGTGCGCGCTGGACACGCCTTCACCACGGCCTTGGAGTTGATTGCCAACGAACTCTCCGAGCCGGTGGCGTCCGAGTTCCGCAAGCTGTTTGAGGAGCAAAAGTTCGGCCTGCCGGTCCGCGACGCTTTGATGAACCTGGCCGAGCGCATGCCTCTGGTAGACGTGAAATTCTTCGTTACCGCAGTAATGCTGCAGCGCGAAACCGGTGGCAATCTGGCCGAAATCCTCGATAACCTTTCTTATGTGATTCGCGAGCGATTCAAGATCATGCGCCAGGTCCGGGTATATACGGCTCAGGGACGGCTAACCATGCTGCTGCTCATGGGATTGCCTCCTCTTATCGTGGTCACCATGCTGCTCACCAGCCCAGCCTTTATCCGGCCGCTGTTCACGGACCCGATTGGGCACGCCCTGATTGTCGCCGGGGTTGTGTTGCAGACGTTTGGTTATTTTGTGATACGGAAGATCATTCAGATTCAAGTTTGAGTTGACGCATGGCACTTGCGCTCACCATCGTGGTGTTCCTGACCATCGCCCTGGTCGTGTTCTCGTTCGGGGCGGCGGCCTACGCACCATCTTCCCTGCTCGGCTCTCGCTTGCGCGCACTGGGATGGCAGCGAGCCAAGGCGCCAGAGAAACCCGCACTCAAAGAACGCCTGGAACAAGCACTGGACCCGTTCAGCAAGGCGATCCCGCTATCGCCCAGCGAAGTCTCACGAGCCCGACGCTGGCTGATTCAGGCCGGTTATCGGGAGTCCCGCCACATGACGGTGTATGTGGGCAGCCGTCTGGCGCTGGCACTAGTGGGATTTGCGCTGGTGATTGCGACCAGCGCCTTCGACTCTCCAATCTTGCTGGTCAGCGTGGGCGCCTTTGGATTTTTTCTACCCCGGTTTGCGCTGAAGCGGATGATCAAGGCTCGCCAGCAGCGTATCAAGCTGGGTTTGCCGGATGCCCTGGATCTGACCGTGATCTGCGTCGAGGCCGGATTGGCCCTGGACCAGGCGCTGATGCGCGTCGGGCAGGACCTCCACCATGCCCATCCCGAACTCAGCGACGAGTTCCATCTGGTAAACTTGGAGATGCGAGCCGGCAAGCCTCGAGCGGAGGCTTTGCGCAACCTGGTGGAGCGCACGGGTGTTGACGATATCCGTTCGTTGGTGGGGACCTTAATCCAAACCGATCGCTTCGGCACAAGCGTTGCCCAGGCGTTGCGGGTACACTCGGATTCATTGCGCACGGAACGCCGGCAACGGGCGGAAGAACAAGCTGCCAAGACGACTATTAAAATGGTAATCCCCCTGGTGTTATTTGTCCTCCCCTCGATTATCTTCGTCACTCTCGGCCCCGCGATTATCGAGCTAATCCGGACGCTGGCGCCAGTGGCGCACTGATTGGTCGGGACTAAGGATTTGGCGGCAAGTGATGTAGCGCCGCCGTCCCGGAGGCTGTCGTAGGGGGCGTCCCGCCTCCACAGGCGAGGGCAGGATGCGCTCGCGACAGCCGGCAAAGCCTGCCCCAAGCAGAGCCGAGGGGATGCCAGCGCTACGAACGATCGAATTTAGGAGTTGTGATGTTGTTGCCGGTTTCCACAGGATATGCGTTCAATCGGACTCGCAACGCCTATCTGGCCACCCGGTTGTCCGTTGCGGAAACCCATTGGTCGCGCCTGCTGGGGCTTATGGGCAAGGACGCCGCAAGTTTTCCCGCCGGCGACGGCCTTTGGATCGTCCCCTCCCGCGGCGTGCATACACTCGCCATGAAGTTCCCCATCGACGTGCTCTACCTGGACACGAATAAACATGTGGTTCATGTGGAACAAAATCTGAAACCATGGCGCGTAGCGAAAGTGAGCATGCACACTGCCTCGGTTCTAGAGTTGCCGGGCAACACACTGAAATCCAGCGGAACCTCGATTGGAGATGAAATCGAGATCGCATTGGGCGAAATTAAGATGGGTCAGGCACGGGAGGCAAGCACGGCGTGAACGACGAACTCAAACTTCTGGTCGAGTGGTCGTCGCCGTGGCAGGAGTTCCTGACCGCCATTCGACCGGCTCTGGCGCGCTCTCCCGAAGCCCTCGCAGGGGAAGCCAAAACTGGACTCGTTCCCTATCGCGGGATGTTTGCCTCGTGGATCGTGGAGGCAACATTGCTCGCACTCGCGATTATGTTGTCACAGACAATCGCCAGGCTGGGGCCTTATGAACCACCATCCATGCCTAAGTATGACGTGATCTATTTCTCCGGCGAGGAACTGCCGCGGACTGAAGATGCAGGCGGGGCTCGAGCGGGGCGTTCCGGACGCGCTGGCGGGCGTGAGGCTCATCACCGTACACAGACCATCCGCGTGGCGCGTGGTGAATCCGTTCGCGAAAAAGTTGTGGACGCTCCCAAGTTGAAGCTGCCGCAATCAGATTCCGCCGTGGCCAATCTTCTGGCGTTCAAACCAGTTCCTGGGCCAGCGCCAGCCGAGGGGCTGAAATCTTCTTTGCGAGTACTAAATCTCTCCCAGGCCGCGGTCGCTCCCACCCCGGAGGTTCGAAATGACAAGGCACAGCGCGCGCCCATGTTGAACGCGAACATCATCCCGCCGACGCCCGAGGCGCAGCACGACAAGATGCGTTCCGCACTTCCGCTAAATGCAGCCATCGTTCCCCCCAGTCCTGGCGCTCCTCGGCGAGATATTTTTGTCCCCCTGGCAGGTTCACAAGCCGTCAGCGTGATTCCGCCACCGGTTTCGGCTCCAGAGCAAGCCAACAATCTGAATCCCCGGCTCACACTTCCTTCTCCATCAGTGATCGCGCCACCTGTCACGCAGATTGCACGCGAAATCGATCCCCGCGGACCGGGATACGGCGTGGGTACGTTGCAAACTCAGGTGGTGCCGCCTCCGGCCTCAATGGCAGACTCTTCCAACCCACACCACGCCTTCAACGGTCTGGGCAATGCCGCGGTAGTTCCGCCTCCAGTCCAGATGAACGGCGCAGCCATCGGGCCTCGCGCGGTAGCCGGTTTGGGCAATGCCAATGTCGTGCCTCCTCCGGTCCAGGTGGGTGGAAGCTCCTTACAGCATCCGACGATGACGGGCTTGGGAGGAGGAATCTCCGTGGTTCCGCCACCTCCGGCAGTTTCCGGCGGAAGTTCTCTGCCAGGCCTGGGCCGCGGAAATCGCGGTTCCGGACTGGGCGGTCCGATGGATGCTGGTTCGGTCGCTGCTCCGCCGAAAGACAACGGCGGCAGTGGCAAAGGAACCGGCATCGTAGTGTCGAGCCAACCCGGATCCAAGATCGGTGTGCCAGGCAACGCTGGAACCGGCTCGCTGGCCATGTCTCCGTCCGGAGGCGACAAGCCCGGGCTCGGCGGATCTGGAGGCGGCTCGGGCATTGGCCATGGCGCTGGGCCAGGCAGCGGTTTGTCCGGAGAAGGCACCGGCGCGGCCAGAGCTGACGGCACGAAAGACGGCACAGGTCGCGGATCTGAAACCATGGCGCGCAACGGAATTTCTCCGTATCCCGGCCCCGGCGGAGCAGGCAGTGGAACCATTGGTAAACCGCCGATGCCCGGCGTCTCCGTCAGCGGCGGCAGCAACATTGTCACTCTGCCTAGCTTTGGCGCCGACGGAGCCGGCCCCAATATCGCCGGACGTTCTTCCACCGGCAAAGATCACGTCGGGCCCGGCATCACAGTAGTGGGCAGTGCCCGTTCGGGAGGCGCCTTCAACTTCTACGGCATGCTCAAGGGAGATAAGAACTACACAATTTACATCGATACCGTGCTGGGTACAGCGGTGATGCAGTACGCGGATCCGTCATCCGCGACTCATCCCTACGCAGAAGACTTGGTCGCTCCGCAACCAATGCGCTCCGATTTACCGGCCAATGTGAAGCCGTCGCGGCTGGTGATTGCCTGCATCCTCGACCGCTCGGGCTCGCTGCGAAATCTGCAAGTCTTGGACGGCGGCGCCAGTCAGATGACCACGAAAGTTCTGGCGGCTTTAACCAACTGGAAGTTCCGCCCGGTATTTCGCGGCGACCAACCCGTCGAAGTAAACGCCATCCTCGGCTTCGCCATCGACACCCGCTGATTCTGTGCGGCACGCGAAAGCTCGAGCGGGTGTGTTTTCTGTTGCAGTTTGACATGGAAGGTGGCAGAGTTACAATCGTCCCGGAGCCAAATCTTATGTCGGCTACGATGAGTCGAGGGTAACACCATGGCAACTCTCGATTGGTCCCAATGCCCCTCGGTGGAGAGCGTTCCCGGCAAGCGCAGTGGCGCGTGGGTATTCCGGGATACGCGGACGCCTGTGTCCGTTGTCTTTGACAATCTGGAAGCGGGTGCCTCGATCGACGAGATTATGGATTGGTTTCATTTGTCGCGTGAGCAAATTGTAGCGGTGATCGAATTCGCGGCGCGAAGCCTTGACTCGCCCTCTCTACCCCCGCCTGCCCAAGTGGCCGATGCTCATACTCTTCGATAACGGCACTCCTGCACCGCTTCGACATGCCCTCAAGGACCACATCGTTGTTGAAGCGATTGAACGCGGATGGGGCAGGCTTACGAATGGCGAGCTGATAGCGACCGCGGAGACCGCCGGTTTCGAGGTTCTGCTGACAACCGACAAGAACATGCGTTACCAGCAAAACTTAACAGGCCGGAAAATCGCGTTTGTGGTTATCGGCAACCAGCAATGGCCCACTTTACGCCGCTACGTTGATATGGTTGTCGCCGCTGTGAATGCGGCCACTCCGGGGAGCTATGCGGAGGTGGACATCCCGCTCCGGTAACGTTCCCTCCTCACTGCGCGAAAAGGGCCTTTCCAGTTTTCTCGCGATGAAACAACACCGCTGTCCCGTCCGCATGGATTAGCTTCCATCCCGGCGTTAGCTCCAGCATTGTCCCCAACGAGGAATTTTTTTCCATCAGCACCCAGTTGACATGCTTCTCATCCAGGATTTTGCTCCACTCAGGCTGAACAAAGATTACCTTCAAGTAATTTTTGAAGAATCGATCGCCATACAAGTCGTGGCGGTCGTCTACAAAAACCTGGGTCTGAGGATACAAGCGGTAAATCAGATACCCTCCCCATACGTCTGGGCAAAAAATCGGCTCACGAATATCTCGCTGCGCAATCACTTCGGCGGCTTCCACCGGAAAGCGTTTGTCGTCGAAATATGCATTGATAAGCTGAGTCGATCCAAGCCTGCCGCCATGCATGCAAGCCCACAAACCGACAGCGAATACCAGCACAAGCCAAAGGTGCCCCTGGAAACACAATTCCATTTTCTCCATCCGCGCGCTGAAATCTCGCATCCTTGAAAGCAGAGTGCGCAGCCATGGCGCAATCGCCGCATTCTCGCTTGCCTTGGAGATTGTCTCCGAGAGTAGCGGAGCCACAATCAACGTAAGCAGCAGGGACGATACCGGAAGATTGCGCGCCGCATAGAGACCGCTATAAGCAGCCAAAAGGATCACCAGCAACCGGGCTGGCTGATGCTTTCGCCGCGCACCGGCCAGCGCCGCGACTGTGACCAGCAAAATCACCGCGAAACACTGCTGCGCCGCGCCGTGAAAATCCGGCGAGCGGAACTCGCTGACGTGGTTCATCAGAAATCGATCTGAGAGATATCGGTAGATATGAAGGTGCAACTTATAGCCGAATGGATTGACGAAACTCGCCAGCAACGAGAGCGCGCTGACCAACCCCAGACGCTTCAGCCAGCGCCGAATCTCTTCCCGGCGCTCTCGACAGGTAAAGTACCGGATGCCGCCGCCAATGAAATACACCCCCAACAGAGCGAAGCCAAACAAAAATCCGCCGTGCAAATTGACCCAGAGCAGCATCAGAACGGGCAAGAAAAAAAGTCGCCGGGTTTTACCCGGTGCGGGTGCATTCGCCGCCGAGTCCAGCAACTCGAACCAGATCACCGTAAGCAGCCAACTCAAAACGTGAGGCCGCGCTAAAAAATGTACGGCAGAGGCCGCCAGCGACAGCACCAGCAGAAAAAGCGTAATCACAAGGCTGCCACCGCGGCGCATGGCCAAATAAAACACCAAAACAAACGTGGTCGCCATAATTGCTGCCATGCCGAACACCACGCCGTTCAGTCCAAGCCAGTGATGAACGCCAGCGATCAGCACGTCGTAAAGCCACTCCCACGCATACCAGGGCTGACCGCTCATGGTCGCCGAGAACGGATCGACGCGGGTGATCGAGTGTGTCTGCAGCATCAGTTGCCCGTTGCGGATGTGCCACCCCGTCCCCGCATCACGCAGCAAGACTCGTCCCAGTGCGCCACAACTCAAGCCCAAGAGCAGGGCCGCAAAGAGCAAATCGGAAACGGAAGGCATCAGGAACCGCAGCCAGGATGAGGCGCCGTCCGAGTGCGCCACCCTATTGGTGGAAGGCTTTATTTGCGGAGATTTCAAATGCAAAGCGTGTGCTCGCGCCTAACCGGTCATGTTACCCGATTAAGCCAAGGAGCGCGCTATTCGTATGTTGAGTAGCGAAGGAGTTTAAGGCCTCAGGCTGACTTCGCCACTTGCATCGGCTGCATCTGGGCGATCACCGAGGCTTGATCGTAGTAAATGCGCTCAGCGATCAGTTTGGTGCTGTCTTCATCGAAAAGGTAAAAAGCTGCGAGCGCGAAGCTGATCGGGTTGCCACTCGCAGCCATCTGAAGATACGGACCGAGGTTCGTCCCAGAGATCGTGGTTTCACAGATTGTGCAACCCGGCGCGTCGTATTGCGCCGTAACCTCGATGTGCAGGTCCGGCAGCGCCGTCGCGATCGTCTCGTAGAATTGGCGGACACCCTCAATCCCCTTGAAGCTGGCTTTCAGCGGAACCACGTCGTAGAAAGCTCTGTCGTCCTGAACAAAGGTGTCGTAAACCGCGGGCCAGTCATGTGCGTTCTCGCACCTGATATGCTCGGCCACAATTGCTCGCTGCCTTTCAATCCGCGAATCCATGTGCGCCTCCTCTTCGGCCCCGAAGTATAACCGCGTATCGCCCGATGTCAAGAGCGCAAACGCAAAGGTGAGCGCAATCGTTGGCAATCAAAAAGGGCAGCGTAAGCCGCTGCCCTGCTCGTTACCGACCCGCGCCCCGGACTTACTGTGAAGTCCGACGATGGTGGACAGGTTTCTTGGTTGGTGGTGGCGTTTTGGTCAGCAATGCGCCCTTTTCCATGTTCATCACGAACGGGTTGGGCGTGTAGGACACGGGCGTGCCTTCGAAGTCCAAAGTTGACCCCTCCTGCGGCATCAGCTTGGGAGGAATGGTTCCATTCATGGTCACCACAACGTCCGCCCTCTTCTTTTCAATATCATCCTCGCTCGCTGCGATTTGTAGCTCGGTCGGGGACGCTTTGATGACCGTGCCTTCCATCTGCAACGGGACGCCTTTGATCGCCGACCAAACTTTGTCTGCGTCTGCCGGTGTGCCGGCCGAGAGGACCAACTCCCACTCGGCGAAGCTCATATCCTTGGGAGCCTTGCTCTTGACCAAGTCGGCAGCTTGCTGGGCCGGGGTGGGAGGAACGTATTGCGTGATTGTGAAACCGGCTGGCGGCAGAGGATTGGATTTGGCCGCTGCCATCACGTCTGTCCAACCCTGATCACTGCCATGATATTTGATGTATTGATTCTTACCGTAACTCTCGATCTGCGCCTGACCTGGGGAACCGGCGGCGAGATTCGCCGCGCGCGCAATGAAGAAGAGGCCCTCCACCGGATTCGGAGGCGTGCCCGTCAAGTCAGCCAACGCTAACGGGTAAACGTTGCGCAGGTCATTGGGATCCGCTTCCACGGCGGCCCGCAATCGCTGCTGCGCGACCGGATAGTTCTTGGCTTGCAGGGCGGCCATTCCCGAAGTGCCGTTGAAGATCGCGCTCATTTGCGTCTTCATTTTGGTGAAGTCGGCGTCCGACATGCCGTCCGGTTTGGGCGCGGTTTGCAGAGCTTGCAAGCCGCGATCGGCAAATTGAGCTCCCTGGGTCAGGTTATTTTGGGCATCCTGACCGGCTTCAGCCTGGGCTCGCTTGATGTAGGCGAGCAATGCCAATGCGCGCAGATTGTTGGGATTTACTTGCAGAATGCGCTGCGCCGTTTCCAACATCTTGGCCTGGTTGTTGGTCTTCTGATAGGCCACCATAAGCGTTTCCAGCGCGTCTTCTTTCATCACGCTGTTGGGGTACTGCGCCAGGAAAGCTTCCAGGCCGCTGATCTGAGCGGTCGGATCCTTCTGCTGGATCGCTCCTACGTAAGCGTTGTACTCCGCCGGATCTTTGATCTCTTTCTTCTGCTGCGGTTGAGACGCGGCAGGCGCCGCAGGTTTCGTTTGTGCGGGCGCTGCGGATGGGGTTTGCGGTTGCGTTGTGGCTTGCTGACCCGAGGCGATTCCAGCAAACGTAATCACAATCGCTATCAGACTTGTCTTCATTTGAAATGGCTCCTTGAATTGTCGGGAAAACGGACGGCATTCGTACCCGGGTATACCCAGCTCAATCCCCGGCTGTTCAGAGCATGAACCTCATTCGCTCATGCGACAGGCCCGGAAAACTCAGCGCCCGCCCGGTAAACTCGCAGGGCCAAGATACTGCTTCCGGTGAGCCGGATTATAAGTATGTACCTCGACGAAGGCAAGCTTCCTTTCCAGACTCCCTCATCCTCTCTTGTAAGATGTGATCTGGCGCAGTTGCGGTTGCGCATGCCCAATTCACAATCATAAGGGAGAAGTTCCAATGGATGAGACTGGTAAAAAGACTAGTCTGGCCGGGCAAGTCGCATTGATCACCGGCGCAGGGCGCGGCATCGGCGCGGCCATTGCGGGCAAACTCGCCCATCTAGGAGCCCTGACCGTGCTGTGTGGACGTACGCGCCAGCCGCTGGAGTCTACCGCTGTAGCCATTTCAAAAGCCGGTGGGCAAGCCCAGGCACTGCTGTGTGATGTGACCGACTGGCATTCTGTCGAAGCCGCTGGCGCTCACGTCGACCGGACGCTGCACCGAATCGACATTCTGGTCAACAATGCGGGCGTGGGCGGCTTTGGAGGCCCTCTCCACCAGTTACCACTCGAGTCCTGGGAACAGGTCTTAAATACGAACTTGCGCGGAGTTTACTATGGCATTCGCGCGTTCGCACCGCTGATGATTCGCGCTCGTAGCGGGCACATCATTAACATCTCCTCGCTGGCCGGCAAGAATGCCCTGCCCAATGGTGCAGCCTACGCCGCCTCGAAG
>Ga0187819_10002186_pt1 | contig 10317 bp, 12 predicted proteins | sample NC_wetland_sal_i_15_FD_132411 | JGI IMG/M metagenome (GOLD analysis project Ga0187819, IMG submission 132411) | Wetland sediment microbial communities from Neuse River Estuary, North Carolina, USA - SO4_4 | ecosystem: Environmental > Aquatic > Freshwater > Wetlands > Sediment | place: USA...
CCGTGCTACCCGGAAAATGCTCGGGCGCAACCGCACCCTTCTTGACCTTATAAAATACGTGCCCCGAACCCGGAGAGTCATTGAAGGCTTTCGATGAAGAGGCGAACTCTGCTCCCTGAATCTCCTCATCCTTGTCCTTGCGGTAAATCTTGGTTCCGTGAATGACGCTTGCGCTGGCTACGTTCTTCACAACCGTAAGCACCATGTCAGCCGAATACTCCATGTCCATGGAGTAGCCAACAGAACTCTTCAGGCGTGGATTGCGAAACGTGTCTGAAGGTCCTTGGCCAGCCGCAAAAGGAGACAACGCCGTGATAACCGCGAGCACCGCTAGAACCTTTGAGATCGTACTTCGACAAAGCTGAATTGGACCCATAAAAACAGAACGATGGCTCATGAACAGATCGGGCAGCCTAGGCGCAGACAAGATCGTGCGGAACAATTCTTGGAAATCAGAATCCGCCTCCCATGTTTGGTCCGATCGGCTTAAGCTGTCCCGGATGTGCTGCTTCCCATTGCTTGAACAGGGTGGACTCCGGCGTCTTCAGCGATACCTGCAAGGTTCGCAAGAAATGAACCAGATCCCAGGCATCGGCCGGTTTTAAGTTGTCCGCGAAGGAGGGCATTGGAGTGCCGTCCAGTCCCGTCATAAAAATCTTGTAGAGATCCTCGTTCGTCTCCCCGCACTTGAATCGCGTACCCGTGGAAAAATCGTAGGGACGGATCGGATAGCCAAAGTCGTCAGTAAGCGTCAGGGCGGAAGGACCATCTCCTCGCCCTTCTGGACCGTGACACTTCCAGCACTGCACCTGGTTAAAAACCTCCCGCCCGTGCAAAATGCTCTCGATTGTGGCGGGAGGTTCCTTGGGAATAGCGATGGGCGTACCAGGTTTCTCAGTTTTCCATCGGGGTGAGAATGCCTTGATATACGCCACCAAGTCGACTCGCTGGTTTTCGGGTAGAGCCCTCCACGCCGGCATATAGGTTCGGTTGATGAGCGTGTGCTGGGTCTGGAGCGTGGGGGAGATGACTATCTCACAAAACCCTTCGCGCTTGCCGAATTGCTGGCGCGGTTGAGAAATCTCTTGCGCAGAACATCGGCTTCACAGAATGAGCCGGTTCGTTTGCAGGCCGCGGACCTGGAATTAGACTTGCTGCGCAGAGAGGCACGGCGCGGACAGAAGTTGCTGCAATTGACATCTCAGGAGTTTTCCCTGCTGGAATATCTTTGCCGGAATGAGGGACGCGTGGTCACCCGAACCATGATCCTTGATCACGTGTGGCGAATGCGGATCGATCCTGCAACCAACGTCGTTGATGTACATATCTATCGTTTGCGCGGTAAGGTGGACCACGAGTCTTGCAAGCCGTTGATTCACACAATCCGTGGGGTCGGATACGTGCTCAAGCATGCTTAAGCATCTGCGCAACTCAGCGGCCTGGCGCATATCGATGTGGACCACACTCGCTTTTGCCGCGGGAACAGCCCTGGCGTTTCTTATCGTTTACTTTCTTGTGGACCGAGGCACCCAGGAACGCGACGATACCTGGCTTACTGGCGAAGTTGATGTCCTTGCACAAGTGTCAGTGTCTACTCCCAAAGATCGCCTGTACAAAAGAATTGTTGGGGAAGTGGCTGAGTTGGCGACTCGAGAAGTGCCCGACGAGTTCAATTCTCGAGGCCAAAGGCTCAGTTCAGCTTTCTTCCTGCAAATGGACCCCAACAACCCTGAAAGCCCTCTGTGGGTCGGCCCCAGCTCCATGGATGCTTTTATAAAGGCCATTGAGCAGGCGAAACTGGTTCCGGGCGTTCCGCGATTCATTCGGATCGACGGGGTACAGTCGCGTTTTCGAGTGGTTCTTCGTGCAGAAGGCAACGACCGAAAAACATATCTGGGACTTTCGGACCAGGGTGCCAGGACATTGCTCCACCAATTTACGCGGAGGGTCCTCTTGGTTTGGGCCGGTACGGTCCTCCTCGGGTTCCTGATTTCTTACTGGAGCGCCAGTCGCACTCTCCTCAGGGTGGAGCGCATTACGGAAACGGTTGCACGAATCGGCTCAGAGGACTTGGGGGAACGCTTACCGGAGCCGGTGAATTCAGATGAGATCTCGCGGTTGGCGAAGACTTTCAATCACATGCTCGACCGTATTCAATCCTCGGTGAGTCAGCTTCGCACGATTACCGGCACCGTAGCGCACGACCTGAGAAGCCCGGTGACCTCGATTCGCGGCACGCTTGAATCCGCATTATGCAACACAAGGAATGACAAGTGGCGTGACTCCGTTGGAGAAGCGATCGAGAACCTGGATCGGTTGTTGCAGCTGCTGAACACGACACTGGACCTGGCCGAAGCCGAAGCTGGTGCGCTTCGTTTGAATCGCCGCCCCGTTGATGTTTCCGCTACCGTGGCTCAATTAGTGGACCTGTACCAGCCAGCAATGGCCGAACGCCATCACCGGGTTGCAGTTGATCTCGAAGGACACGTATTCGTAGATGCGGACTTGCCCTTGCTTAATCGCGCCATAAGCAATCTGCTTGAAAACGAGCTGACTCACTTGCCGGCGGGGCATCAAATAAACATTAAGCTGCAATCCACTGCAGGATCTGTGAGGCTGGTGATCGAAGACGATGGTCCTGGGTTCCCTCCCGACATAGTGAATCACGCATGCGAGCGCTTCGTGAAAGGAAAGGAGTCGCCGGGCCACGGCCTAGGTCTTGCTTTTGTGGACGCGGTTGCTCAGGCACACGGTGGTGCTGTTAAGCTTTCCGATCGCACCGGAGGCGGCGCTCTGATAACTGTATTGTTCCCTGTCAGCGTTCTCCAACCGTCATAAAGGACCGAGTCAATAGTATCCCCTACTGGCCCAGTGCCAGGAAATTAGCGCACTGTCGCGGTCTCTGTCCGACGGGCGAACTGAGATTGACACAACCTGCCCTCAGACACTTTCCCCACTGGAAAATGAACAAATCGTCATCTTCCAGACATGGGTAGTTCATGTAAGGCTGGTATTCTTACCTCTTGGGGCTCCGCTTCCCGTGTGAATCGTCGGGGGGACTCCAGTCTTACAATGGAGTAGTGATCCGCAATCAGCATATGAAGCAGCACGTTAGCGATGCTGCGAAAGAGAGAACGTGGTGATTGGCGGCGGTGGACGATGCATGTTCCATCCCATATGAGAGACAACGAGAATCGGAATCAGAATCACCAAGACCTCTATTCCGGCTTGATTCGCTTGCACATTCTGCACCATGCGTGTGAAGGCGAGATTTTTGGGCTGTGGATGATTGAGGAACTTGGACGGCATGGCTACAAACTCAGTGCTGGAACCATGTATCCCTTGCTCCATTCCCTAGAAGAACGCGGACTTCTGGTCACTAGAGAAAAGCGGGACGGCAACCGCTACAGGAAGCTCTACCGGGCAACGATGGCCGGTCGGAAGGCCTTGGCAGCTGCTAAAGAGAAAGTGCGAGAACTCTTCGGTGAATTGTTTGAACACCGACACGGCCTGAGACATCAAAGACCAGCGAAGTCGCGACGCTAGGAATTGATTAACCAACAGGTTTCCGCTCAGTAAAGTACTAATCTTCCGCACCTGTTGTCGGAATCCATACTGCCGGTGTCATCTGGGCTATTCACGTCTCCGAAGGTTCAGAAGCTGGGAGGGGCCAGAATTACGCCAACCCTACATTCGCGTGGGAAATGTGTAGGCGAATCTGTCCTAATATACTCTTTGTTTTAGTCCAAATCTTACTGGTCGAGGAGCAGACAACAACTATTGGAAACCATCGAACGAAGGCTATCAGGAGCCTTCAGCACCCTCACTTGCAGTCCGACCGTTGGTAATAGCCTTCTCAAATATCGAAGGATTCGAAGTGATGCCAGTCAGGCTGTCTTCATCGATCAACCTTTGCAGTTCTCCGCTGGTAATCAGATTGCGCTGAATGTAGTCGAGCCAAACCGAGTGCTCTTGGCTCGGAAGATCCCGAACAGGATTCGTGCGTTTTGCGGTTTCAAGAACTGCGTTGGGCTGCATAAATGAGCTTTCTGATTCGTTGGAAACTCAGAACTAGCCGGCTGCCCGTTCCAACTGAGATTTCTTTAGCCGCTCAAAATCCGAAAAGTTCGGTCTGCCGTCGTGCCACAGATACTCAAGTTCTTTTTGCAAACGATCAATCTCGCGCCTAAACTCGCCGATTGTGAGGCATTGCCGGCTCAAGAAAAGTTTGTGGTCATGGCAGCTGGCCAGGATTGACGGACACAAGTAAACACGAGCACTGGCTTCAACACTCGCGTTGGAGCCCTCGCTGGTCGAGTGAAAAAGCAGAGCGAATGTGTCCGGCATCGTCATTGTGGCCTTTTGTGCAGCTCAGCGCGGTTTTAGCTCTGGCCCGCCCACGTTGGGGCGGAGCGGGCTCGTCAGCATAGGCTTTCTCAACAAGTCTTCCTGCGCAAGTGTGGGGAACAGGCCAAGCAAGCAGCCGTACGCCACATGCCCTAACAGAGAAGGAACAGCGGATCTCAGTCCGCCAATGTGTGCGCTAAAAAAACCCGCGCCCATAATTGGCATCACGAACAACTCTGAGGTCAGCCACAGAAGAACGCCAAACGTTAGGCCCTTTCTGATCGGCGAACCGGGAAGGAAACGGTAAAGCAGGAACACGAAAGCCAAAGGGAAGATGATTACGCCGTTGAGGATGTGAACCAGCATACCCATCCTCCAGCCGCCAAGTATTTCTCCCAACATGGTAACGATGTCCGTGTTCACTCCAAAGACTGGGGCAAGCACGTACATCAGCGCGGTCATTGCGGGTGTTCCCAACAGACCGCCAACTAAGACGACACTTAGATTCGGCCTCGATTTCATCTTCTTGTACTCCTTCGCTAGTTTCTGTCGGAATTCCGAAACGTTTGTTCTCACTTCCCCGTCACCGCTTCCACTGGCGTGCTATCCGGCACGAATTGCAGCCGGTTCAGCGCGGCAATGGGGCGAGCGAACGGTATTTGAGCATCTTTGCTGTAAGCCCGCAGCAGGTGATAAGTGATGAGCAATTGCGTGAGCGCCAGCGGATCGCTGTGCCGGACTTCACAGCCGTAAGCGTAATCTCCGAACTGGTCGGCGCGCAGCGGGCGAAGATCCGGAAGATGCTTCCAAACCGTATCTTCCAACTCTGCCGCATGTTCACGGCTGACGTTGCCGTCCACCTCAAGAAAATCGACGGGTCGGCCATTGTCACGCCCGAGTTCCAGGCGAATGCCGGATCCCTGGGTCTGGTCCTGATCAAACAGGTAGCTGAGATCAGGATGGGGAATCGTGGGGCGCAAAACCAACTGGACATTCAGATGGCTGTCCGCCTGGTCCGAAGCGTCACCGTCGGAATAGAAGCGCACGACTATGTCGGCGAACTCGCGCTGTGGACGGATGTAGTCCCGCGAGTCAGCTTCGCGCCGGTCGATCTCTGCTAAGACCTGCTCAGGGTTGTATCCGCGTTTCGTCGTGTCGCGCTTGATTTTCCACGCGCGCCGTAGCTCTTCCGGCGGGTCAAGAAAAACTTTGACATCATAAAACTGCCGCATGACCTGCGTATGGAAGCCGAGCAGTCCTTCCACAATGACAAACTCACTTGGAATCACGTATTCAGGCCGAATCAGCGAGCCGGTACTGTGGTCATACACCGGCTTGAGCATGGCTTCGCCGTAGTGGGCGCGTTCCAGGTGAAGTTCCAGAATGTCCAAGTAATTGCAGTTCGGATGCAAAGGAGTTATCCCAAGGCGCGCCCGCTCGACGCGATCGTACTTGTGATAGTCGTCGGCACAGATGTGAGTAACTCGGTCCTCACCGAGCAATTCCACTAATCCGCGGGTGATGGTTGATTTTCCAGCCGCACTATCGCCCACAATTCCGAGCACTATTGGTCTTCGTCGACTCATGATGCGCCTCCGCGCCCTACTCCTGCTTCGCCACCCACATCGCCTAATTCCAGCTCCAAGCCTCCCTTGAAAACGCGGCTCTGCCGAATGTCACTCTCGGTGATCTGCAGCAGTTGTTCTTTAGCTACACAGCCACCCTCTTCCAGCAGCCGGCTGGCTTGGCGCAGCTTTATACGGTCGATGGCGTTGCGCACACTTCGCGCATTGGCGAAGTGAGGCTGCTTGCGCCGCAATTCGAGATATTCACCAAATGCCCGGCGTGCCTCGTCATCGAAAACATAGTTCTGCTGCTGCAACATGAGTTCAGCGATGGCCGCCAGCTCTTGCTGCGTGTAATCGGGAAAGCTGATGTGGTGGGCTATGCGAGAGCGAAAGCCAGGATTGTATTGGAAAAAAGTATTCATGCGTTCCTGATATCCCGCCAGCACCACCACCAAATCCTCACGCTGGTTTTCCATCACCTGCAGCAACATCTCAATTGCCTCCTGCCCATAGTCCCGCTCGTTCTCCGGCCGGTAGAGGTAATAGGCCTCGTCAATAAACAGCACACCGCCCATCGCCTTCTTTAGAATTTCCTTCGTCTTGGGAGCTGTGTGGCCAACATACTGGCCGACTAAGTCGTCGCGGGTCGCTACCACCAGATGTCCGCGGCGTAGATATCCGAGGTGTTGCAAGATCTTCGCCATGCGCATCGCCACCGTGGTTTTGCCCGTGCCCGGATGCCCGGTAAAGCACATGTGCAGTGTGGGACGCTCGGTTGCCAGTCCAACTTTCTCGCGCAAACGCGCGACCAGCAGTAGCGAGGCGATCTGCCGGACGTAGGCCTTAACCGGTTTAAGCCCTACCAGCTCGCGATCAAGTTGATCCAGAATCTCGTCGAGATTGGAATCGCGATGAGCGGCGGAAATATCCACAATATTCCCGTTGCCTTCCGCTGTGGCGAGTTCCGCTGCTCCCAGAGAAGTACTGACCGATGATGTTTCAGTTTTTGTCATCGCTTTTGCTCTGCTACTCGGAATCACGACGCCAACTGCGCTTTGGACCGGATCGTGTACTGAATTCGCCGATCGGCGCCTTCTGTACGGTCCAGGCTGAAACCAGGCTCCTCTTTTGGCCGGTGCACGATGAAGCTCAACATGGTCGTCTGTTTCCCTTTGGTGCGGTCGTAACCGTTCAGCTTGATGTAGTGATTGGGAAACGCCTCACGGCAGTTGTGGAGCTCCTGCATGGGAAGGTCAAGGTCTCTCGCGTCGAACATCGGCAGTCCCCACATTTCCCAATAAGAATTGCGGGGATGGGGATCATCGGTATGCTCGATGGAAATCGGCCAGCCGTTATCGAGGCAATACCGCATTTGCAGTTTGATCTCTTCCTCGCTGAAGTCTGCTAGATAAGAAAAAGTTCCTTGTGTGATACGCATTCTCGATCTCCATTTCACGCGCCTGCGAAGCGCGAACCTTTACTGGTCCCCATTCAGACCGTGAGTGTGGCCACGGCGTCCGGCACGTCGGTGGACTCGAAGTCGAAGGTCACGTCTTTCCAAATCTCGAGCGCTTTCCGAAGTTCCGGAGACCAGCGGGCAGCCTTGGCCAAAATCTCCGGCCCTTCACTCAAGTAATCGCGTCCCTCATTCCGCGCCTGAATCATCGCTTCAACAGCGACCCGATTTGCCGTCGCCCCTTGAGCAATCCCGGCCGGGTGACCGATTGTGCCGCCACCAAACTGCAGCACGACGTCCTCACCGAGATAGTGCAGCAGTTGATGCATCTGGCCAGCGTGAATTCCGCCTGAAGCGACGGGCATGGTTGCGGGCAAAGATGCCCAGTCCTGCTCGAAATACAATCCTTGCGACGGATCAGCTTCCAGCTTGTTCTCGCGCAGGGTGTTGTAGTATCCGCGGATGGCATTGGGATCGCCTTCGAGCTTCCCCACGACAGTGCCGGCATGAATGTGATCCACTCCAGCCAGCCGCATCCACTTCGAGATGACCCGGAAATTCACCCCGTGGGTCTTCTGTCGGGTGTAGGTGCCATGGCCTGCGCGATGCAGGTGCAGAATTACGCCATTCTTCCGCGCCCACTTCGACATGGACTGGATTGCCGTGTAGCCAATCGTCAGATCAATCATCACAATCACGCTGCCCAGTTCTTTTGCGAAATCAGCGCGCTCGTACATTTCTTCCATAGTTCCGGCAGTGACGTTCAGGTAATGCCCTTTGATCTCGCCGGTCGCCGCCACGGCGCGGTTCACTGCTTCCATGCAGAACAGGTAGCGGTCGCGCCAACGCATGAACGGCTGGCTGTTGATATTCTCGTCGTCCTTGGTGAAGTCCAGTCCGCCGCGCAACGCTTCGTAAACTACGCGCCCGTAGTTGCGGGCGGACAGGCCGAGCTTGGGCTTGACGGTAGCGCCCAGCAGCGGTCGCCCGAATTTATTCAGGTATTCGCGTTCCATTACGATGCCGTGAGGGGGCCCCTGAAAGGTCTTCACATAATGTGGAGGAATTCGCATGTCTTCCAGACGCAAAGAGCGAAGCGCCTTGAAGCCGAAGACGTTGCCGATAATCGACGAAGTCAGGTTTGCAATCGAGCCTTCTTCGAAAAGATCCAGATCGTAGGCAATGTAGGCAATGTACTGATCGCTGCCGGGTACGGGATCGACGCGATAACACTTTGCCTGGTAGTGCTCATGAGGAGTGAGGCGGTCCGTCCACACTACGGTCCAGGTGGCAGTAGACGACTCACCGGCCACCGCTGCCGCTGCCTCGATGGGTTCTACGCCTTCCTGCGGTACAAGACGGAAGGCGCACAAGATGTCTGTCGCCTTCGGCTCATAGTCCGCGTCGTAGTAGCCCATTTCAGCGTATGGCGTGACGCCAGCTGCCCATCGGTTCTTGCTCTTGAGTGAAGTGTTGTTACCTGACATGTGCATCTCCTTTAACTTGTCCCGCATGTTGGCAAGGAGCGGGCGATGAGCTACCCACAGGCCCTATTAGCGCAGCTTCCATTATCCGACCGGTGAACATCAATGCAGTGATCTGGGGTCATAGATTCATGTGACGTCGTTCATTGCCAAGCCGGCGCTAAGTGTTGCGTAGTCTTCGGCAGGCCGGCCACGCTGCTGTACTTAAGGGAAACCTTCTCACCGGGGTGGATGTATTCGACTGCGCTTTTGACTGCGATCGCGGCTTCTGCGAATCCCGTGGCAATCAGTTTGATTTTTCCTGGATACGTAACGATATCGCCGGCGGCAAAAACTCCGGGCAAGCTAGTCTGCATCCGCGAGTTGACTACGATCTTTTTCTCCTCGAACTCCAGGCCCCATCGTTCCAACGGACCCAGATTGACGTGGAACCCAATCATTGGAAGAAGCGCCTGTGCTTCGACCGTGTGTTCCAGTCCTCGTGAGTTTCTCAAAGTGACGGCTTCCAATTTCCCATTGCCGTGGGCCGCAGTGAGCATGGTGGACGTGTGAAGCGTAAGCTGGCCGAAATCCGCAAGCTGCTGCACTTCGCGCAGCGTGGAGGCGTGCCCCGGGAAGTCCTGCGAACGATGCACCAGCGTCACCCGCCCAGCGATGGGCCGCAAGTTGAGAGTCCAATCCAGAGCAGAATCGCCCCCACCTACAATCACTACCTTTTTCCCGCGGAACAGTTCGGGATCGCGAACGCTGTAGTAAACACCCTTGCCCTCCAGTCGGTCACAACCTTGCGCGTCGTGCTTGCGCGGCGTAATCAGCCCGAGCCCGCCGGCAAGCAGAACGGTTCGGCTCGAGTAGCTGCCTTGATCGGTGAGGACCTGAATCGTTTTCTCACCATCCGCGAACCGCAGCCCTTGAACGCTCTCGCCCAATCGAACTTCTGCGCCGAATTGAAGCGCCTGCTTCATCAGGTTGTGCACCAGATCCTTCCCCGAAATTTCAGGCACACCGAAAACGTCATAAATCTTCTTTTCCGGATAAAGCGCCATGACTTGCCCGCCGAGTTGGGCAGCAGTATCGATAATGCGCGCCGAGATCTCGTGCATGCCCGCGCGAAACGCCGCCGCCATGCCCGTCGGGCCGCCACCAATAATCGTGAGATCCCTGGTTTCCATAGCTCATTGCAGAACCACTGCCGGGGAAGCCAGGCTGGTTGGCCCGGCCATCCTTAGCGTCATTCAGCTTTGAGGAGCGCTTGGTTTTGCCGCCCACTTCGATCCTGCTAACTCTCAAAATCCTGTGTCGGTTCGAATACCTGAAATTCTTCTTTGACAAACGCGCGCAGAACATCGGTTCTCGACACGATGCCTACCAACGTGCCGCCCGACACCACCGGAATTCGCAAGATGTGATGGCGGGTCATCAGCTCGATCGCCTCTTCCACACTCTGATTGGCGTCGAGGCA
>Ga0187819_10002187_pt1 | contig 10317 bp, 8 predicted proteins | sample NC_wetland_sal_i_15_FD_132411 | JGI IMG/M metagenome (GOLD analysis project Ga0187819, IMG submission 132411) | Wetland sediment microbial communities from Neuse River Estuary, North Carolina, USA - SO4_4 | ecosystem: Environmental > Aquatic > Freshwater > Wetlands > Sediment | place: USA: North...
ATTTGGAAGATATTTTTCGCCTCTTCCAGCTTGCCGGCCAGCATCATCGGGCTCAGCGGACGCATCGAAGGCGACGACTCCGCGGTGGCGCCGAAGACGAGCGGAAAGATTCTCGAGGTCACCGTGCGTGAAGGCGACACCGTAACGGCCGGGCAGGTGATCGCGCGCCTGGACGACGCGCAGGTGCGCGCGCGTGAAGACCAGGCGCGGGCCGCGCTCACGGACGCGCAGGCAAAGATGCAGGGCGCACGCGACCAAATCGCAGTGTTGCAGGAACAGTTGCGCCAGAATCAAGTACAAACGGGGCAATCGACGATGGATGCCGAGGGCCGCGTGCGGCAGGCGCAGGCGGACCTGACGGCCGCGGAAGCGGACCTGGTGCAACAGCAAGCGGCATTGCGGCTCGCTGAATTCAACCGCGACGCGTACACGCGGCTTGCCAAAACGGGCGCCGCTTCCCAGCAGCAAGGACTGCAGGCCGAAGTGCAGGCCGACCAGCAAGCCGCGGCAGTAGCCGCCGCGCAACGCCGAGTGGAATCGGCTCGCGGCGCTTTAACGACGGCGCAGGCGAACCTGGACAATCCGAAAATCCGCGTGGCGCAGGTTTCCGGCACAGAAGCGCAAATTTTCCAGCAACAATCAACCATCGCGGGCGCAAAAGCGGAGACAGCCCAGGCGCAGGCGCAACTCGCGGAGGCGGAGGCCGATCGGGCCGATTTGACCGTCCTCGCGCCGTTTTCCGGCACCGTACTGACGCGCGCCGCCGAACCCGGCGAAGTAGTGCAAGCGGGCACGGCGATTGTGACGCTGCTCGATCTCTCCAAGGTGTATCTGCGCGGCTTTATTCCCGAAGGGCAAATCGGGCAGGTGAAAATCGGCCAGCCGGCGCACGTTTTTCTCGACTCCAATCCAAATCAAGGGCTGGACGGATACGTTCTGCGAATCGATCCGCAGGCGACTTTCACTCCGGAGAACACCTACTTTCGCGACGACCGCGTGAAACAGGTGGTGGGCGTGAAGGTGCAATTGACGCAGGGAATCGGCTTCGCAAAGCCCGGCATGCCCGCGGACGGCGAAATCCTGACGAACGGCAACGTGTGGCCCCCGCACAAACGAGCGGCGCAATGAACGCTGCCGCTTCAGACCGCGAAGCTCTCGTCGTGCCGGCTGCCGCATCTCCGGGAACTGCGATTGACGTGCGCGGCCTCCGGAAACGCTACGGCGCTCTCGAAGCAGTGCGCGGAGTCTCCTTCAACGTACAGCGCGGAGAAATTTTCGGCCTGATCGGCGCGGACGGCGCGGGCAAAACCACCACATTTCAAATTCTCGCCGGAGTGATGGAAGCCTCCGGCGGCACGGCGGAAATTTTCGGGAAGCCGGCGCGGGACGCGCGCGCGCGGACGGGATACCTCACCCAAACGTTCAGCCTCTATCCCGACCTGAGCGTGGACGAAAACATTCGCTACATCGGCGAGTTGCGGCACGTTCCTCCGGCCGAAATCGAGGAGCGCGGCGCGCGCTATTTGAAAATGTTTGACATGGACCGCTTTTCCAAGCGGTTGGCGGCGCAGTTGAGCGGCGGCATGAAGCAAAAGCTGGCGCTGGTGTGCGCTCTCGTTTCCGAGCCGGATGTTCTGCTCCTCGACGAACCGACGACCGGCGTCGATCCCGTGTCGCGCCGGGAATTCTGGGACACGCTGGCGCACCTCGCCGGGCAGGGCCTCACCGTACTGATCGCCACTCCATATCTCGATGAAGCAGAGCGCTGCCATCGCATCGCACTCGTGCACCTCGGCGAGATCCTGCAGATCGGCGCGCCCGACGAGTTTCGAGAAAGCATGCACGCGAAGCGCATCGAATTGCGCGCGCCTGACTTGCGCAAGGCGCTGCGCGCCGTGAGCAAAGTGACCGGCACGGACAGCGGCATCTTCGACGTGCAGCGCTTCGGAGACCGCCTGGATTTGCTCTCGCATTCGCCCGAAGCCGCGCAGCGCACCATGGAAGGAATCCTCCATTCCGAAGGGATCGCGATTGACAGTATGCGAGTGGACGAACCCACGCTCGAAAACACGTTTGTCGCGACGCTCCGCTCGCTCAGCCAGGAAATGCGGGACACACCGTTTCCGGCGCGGCGCGATCATAGGGACAAGCGCGGCCAGGTGGCGATCGGAGCGGAGCATATCACCAAGCAATTCGGCTCCTTCACCGCGGTGCACGACGTCAGCCTGCAGGTTCGCCACGGCGAGATTTACGGACTGCTCGGAGCCAACGGCGCAGGAAAAACGACGACCATCAAAATGCTGTGCGGTTTGCTGGAAGCCTCCACGGGAAACATGCAACTTGCCGGCGTGACCAACGCGTTTCGCTCGACCGAAGTGCGGCAGCAGATTGGATACATGTCGCAGAAGTTTTCGCTCTACGACGACTTGTCGATCGCGGAGAACCTGGATTTCTTCGGCGGAGTCTACGGTGTCCCGGCGGAAGAGCTCAAGGAGAAGGAACGCTGGGTGCTCGATTTCTCCGGCCTCGAAGGCAAGGAACAGCAAATCACCGGCAGTCTGCCCGGCGGATGGAAACAGCGCGTGGCGTTCGGCAGCGCCATCATGCACGAGCCCGGGATTGTGTTTCTCGACGAACCGACCTCGGGCGTCGATCCGCTGGCCCGCCGCGCGTTTTGGATGATGATCAATCGCCTTGCCGATGCGGGAACCGCCGTGCTCGTGACAACTCACTATCTCGAGGAAGCGGAACAGTGCAACCGGCTGGGCTTCATGGTCGCGGGCGAATTGCTCGTGGAGGGAACGCCGAGCGAAATCAAAGCGCAACAAAGGGGCCATCTGCTGGAATTTCGAGTGGACCAGCCGCAACGCGCGGCCGACCTCTTGAAGACTGAAACGCAGCACTGGCGCGTGGCGCTGTTCGGCAAGCGGCTGCACATCATCACGGACGGCGATGTCGACGCGGGCATTCGCGAGAACACCAAGCGACTTGAAGCGGGAGGGATCAGCGTGCTCGGGGCGCGCGAAGGGCGCTTCTCGCTGGAAGACGTGTTCATCAGCGTGGTCGAACAGGCTCGCGAGCGCGGCAAAATCGGCGCGGAAGAGTAGAGGAGCGATTCATGCGGCGAATTTTCGCGCAGGCCCAAAAAGAATTGACGCAACTGCTGCGGGATCGCCTGGCGGTGGCGCTCGCGCTCCTGCTCCCGGTGATTCTGCTGCTGCTGCAGACCACCGCGATTTCGCTGACCGTGAAGGACCTCCCCATCATCGTGCAGGATTTCGATCAGTCGCAGGCGTCGCAAAGACTCGTGGACGCGTTTCGCCAGTCGCTGAGCTTCCACGTCGCCTCGTGGCCCACGGACAAACAGCCTGAAGACGCCTTCGCTTCCAACAAAGCGCGCGGCGCGCTGATCATCCCGGAAGAATACGGCCGGCAGATCGCGCGCGGCGAAGACGCGACGGTGCAAATTCTGGTCGACGCTTCGGACGAGAATACCGCGCAAATCATCTCGGGCGATGCGGCGCAAATCGTCAGCGCGTACAACGCGGAAAACGCGGGAGCGACGCGGCCTCAGCCCGTCACGGCCGCGATCCGCTTGTGGTACAACCCGAGCCGCTCGTCACAGAAATTTTACGGCCCCGGCATCTACGTGCTGGCGATGTCTCTCTTTCCGCCGCTGTTGGCGACGCTGGCCATGTCCAAAGAGGGCGAGCAGAAAACGATTCTCCAGGTTTACGTTTCCAACATTTCCGCTCATGAATTTTTGCTCGGCAAGATTGCCGCATTCATGATCGTGGCCACCGCGGAAGCCATCATCATGATGGCCATATTATTCATGGGCTTCGGCCTGCGTTTTGCCGGCGATCCCACGCCGTTTCTAGTCGCCACGATTTTGTATATGTTCACCGTGACCACGTTCGGAAATATGCTGGGCGCGGCGATTCCCAGCCAGGTGGCCGCGATGCAAGCGGTTGCGCTGACCGGATTCCTGCTGGTGTACATGCTTTCGGGGTTGCTCTTTCCCGTCGAAAATATCCCCCCCGCCATTCGCTGGATTTCCAATCTGGTCTGGGGGCGCTACTACATCGAAATCGTGCGCGACTCGCTCCTGGCAGGGGGAGGCTGGCCGTCGGTTTGGCTCAAGGTACTGGCGATCGCACTCACCGGCACCATTTTTTATTTTATTGCGTGGCGAAACATGCGGCGCATGCAGTTGAAGGACTAAGCCATGAACAAGATTCGCGAATTTCTCGGCTACCGCATGCGGGCTTTGATCCGCAAAGAATTTCGCCAGATCTTGCGGGACCGTAGGCTGGCCATGTCCTTGATCCTGCCACCCACACTGCAGTTGCTTCTTTTCGGGTTTGCTCTCAATGCGACTGTCAGCAATCTGCGGCTGGGCGTCGTGGATGACAGCAGAACTCCCGAAAGTCGCGAACTCGTCGCGACCATGACGGAAAGCAAGAGCTTCCGGGGAGCCGGCACATATCTCGACGTGAATGAAATGAGCAAGAAAATCGCGAACGGCGATCTGGACGCCGGTCTTGTAATCCCCTACGACTATGCGCGCGATCTGCAGCGCGGCCGGCCTGCAACCGTGCAGGTGCTTCTGAACGCCATGAATTCCAACACGGCTACGATCGGCCAAGGATACGCGCAGGGTGTAATCCAGTCCTACAACCAGACGCTCGCAGGAGAAGGCATTCACGCGCGCTTTCAGGAAATCGCCGCGCCGAACGTCAGCCGCTTGGGAATGGTACTGCTGCATCCCGCGTACTTGTACAACCCCGGACTCGAACCCACGTGGTTTATCGTGACCGGCATTCTCGGTGTGCTCCTGATTCTGAACGGCTCATTGATTTCAGCCGCTGCAATCGTGAAGGAACGCGAGGCAGGGACGCTCGAACAGCTGTTAATGTCCCCCGCTTCGACCACACAGATCATCGTCGCGAAACTTTTTCCGCTGTTCGTGCTGCTCTGCTTGATGGGCACGATGGCTGTGGCCATGATGCGCGTCGTGTTCGGAATTCCCTTCCGCGGAAATGTTCTACTGGTGATCTCCGCTGCGGCTCTGTGCCTGTTGTGCGGGATCAGCATCGGCACATTCATCGCCACATTCACGAGGTCTGCGCGGCAGGCGCAGCTCACGCTCTTCTTCGTGAATCCCCCGCTGACTTCGCTTTCGGGGGCATTCACGCCGGTGGAGGCGATGCCGAAGTGGCTCCAACCTGTCGCGCAGTTCAATCCGATTCAGCACTTCGGCCAGATCTCGCGCGGCGCGATGTTAAAGGGCAGCGGAATGGGAACGTTGTGGCCGAATTTCCTCGCGCTCTTGGCGTTCACCGTGGTCCTCGTCTCGTTCAGTATTTGGCGATTCAGAAAACAACTGAGCTAGGCCCGGCTTAAGGGAGTGTTATGCGCAATAAAATAGAAGCTCGATTTTTCTCAGGTCACTTTTTGATGGTGGCCGGCAAGTGTTGGGCCGTCTTAGCGCCACTCACTGCGGCGGCTTTATTGTTCGCCGCGCCTGCTTTCGCGCAGTTTAGCCCGCCGTCCGGACAATCGCAGGGTGCGCAGGCCACGCAACTACCACTATCCGGGCGCTCGGCGCAAACGAACGGCAGCGTGAAAACTTCGGAAGCGCCGGCGCCGAGCACCACGGCCACCGTGAACACGTTGAATCCAAGCGTGCAGGTTCAGGGAAACTACGCGGGAAGCACGCCGGGTGTGGCCAATATGCCTTTCAACGGCAAACTTGGATTGCGAGATGCGATTCAGCGCGGTCTTGCGTATAACCTAGGCCAAACGGGCGCGACCCAGTCCCTGAGGCAGGCGGAGGGACTGAGCAAAGTAGCGCTCAGCGGTTTGCTGCCGAATGTCAACGGCACAATAAACGAAGATGTTCAAACCACCGATCTGAAGGCGCTCGGTTTCCGATTTAATTTTCCGGGATTTGCGATTCCACAGGTCATCGGCCCTTTCAATTACATCGATTTTCGCGCGCATCTTTCGCAGACCGTTTTCGACTATGCGGCGATCAACAACTACCGTGCGGCGAGCGACGTCGCCAAGGCCAATCGCTATTCGGCGCAGGACGCGCGCGAGTTGGTCGTGCTGGCTGTCGGCGGAGCCTACCTGCAAACCATCGCGGCCAAAGCGCGCATGGCTTCCGAAGAAGCGCAGCTCGAGAGCGCAAACGCCGTGTTCGACCAGAGCAAGCAGCAGCTCGGGCAAGGACTGATCGCCAAAGTGGACGCCGACCGGAACGAAGTGCAGGCGCTGACGCACCAGCAGCGCTTGCTATCCCTTAAGAACGATCTGGCCAAGCAAAAAATAAATCTCGCGCGCATGATCGGGCTGCCTGCGAACGATCAATACGACCTTACAGACGAAGTGCCCTTCGCGCCAGCGGCTCCGTTGACCATGGAAGAAGCGCTCGCGCAAGCCTTCCAGCAGCTAGCCGACCTGAAAGCCGCCGACGCCCAGGTGCGCGCCGCTGAACGCGCCCACTCCGCCGCGCGCGCCGAGCGCTATCCTTCGCTCGGAGTCACGGCCGATTACGGCGGTATCGGCGTCAACCCCAACCAATTGCAAACGACCTACACGGCCACGGCCAGCTTGAAAATTCCGATCTGGCAAGGCGGGAAAACCGAGGGCGACATCGAACAAGCCGACGCCGCGCTCGCCCAGCGCCGTGCCGAATACGAAGACTTGAAGGGCCAGATCGAAAGCGACGTCCGCAGCGCCTATCTGGATTTGCAGGCGGCCGCCAGTCAGGTGGAGGTTGCCGAGAGAAATGTGCAGGTCAACAAGGAAGCGCTCGAACTGACTCGGCAAAAAGTGGAAGTAGGCGTGATCGACAACGTGCAGTACGTGCAGGCGCAGGAGGATGTGACCAACGCCGAATTCGATTTGATCAATGGCGAGTTCGCCTTCAACGTGGCAAAACTGAGCCTTGCGCGCGCCATGGGCCGCGCGGCTGATGCGCTCCCTGAAATACTCAAAACTCCGTGAGGACTTAGGCGGGCGTTCTTTATGCGAGCGTTCCGCTAGCGAGCATCCGAGTCCTCTTCATTCCTCCAAATCTTCCCGAAACACGGGGACCGATGGATCGAGAACGCCGTCCATGACGTCCACGATCACGCGTTCGTAGAAAGTAGTCGCCTCGCCAAGCGTGGGGTAGCCGCGTTCCCAGACCACGACTCCGCTTTCCGAATAAATGAGGGTGAAAAAGCGGCCCGAGGAATATTGCAGTTCGAGCAGCTTGCTGGGCATCTCTGGATCGCCTTCCTGTCCCAGGATGTCCATGAGCGCGACGGACCACTGCCTTCCTTTCGGGTCGGTTACGGTCTGGCGCTCGACGTAACGCCAGTTGTCCATGCTCCAGGAGGCCATATCTTCATCTGTCCGTTCTTGGCGAACTTTCCGTTCTTCCCGCGCTTGCCGACCTATCCGAGCAGCTCTGTCAGCGCCCGCGCGACGTGCGCCCCGGTGAATGGTTTGGGAATCAGAAATACATTCTGGGCTTTCCGGGAGCGGAGGCTCGCGTCCGCCTCTTCCGGCGTATCGCTGATGATGACCACGGGAAGCGCGGCAAAATTCGGGTCATTGCGAACGGTATCGAAGAGCGACTCACTCATGTTGTACACCGAACAATCAAAAACCAGCGCGTCCACGCGCTGTTCCGCAACCAGCTCGGTGATGGAGTCGGTAAAGCCGGAGGCGAACACTTCGAAGCCGTGGTCGCGAAGAGAGTACGACAACAACTCCGCGATCTCCGGCGTATCGTCGATGAGCAGAACGCGCCGCAACCGAACGCTACTTCGTGCCGTAGTTGCCGGGCAGTCTCGGCTTCTTGCCCGCGGCCGGCTCCAGGTCCAGGACCCATACGCGGCCGCCGGCGGTGTAATAGGCGCGGTGGTCGTTTTGAACCTGCGCGCCCCAGGCTTCCAGCGTGCGCATGGCGAAGGTGATGCCCTCGAAATTATTCCGCGCGTGGCTGAACACTTCGTTGGTGTGCCAGTTGTCGTTGAGGATCGCGTCGCCCGCGTGCACGCGCGTGACGGTATAGAATTTGTCGTACGCGGCCGCGTCCCGAACCTCACGCGTCGCTCCGCGCTTCTTTCCTTCGCTGACTATGTACGCTTCCTGGTGCAGGATCGGCCCGGAAGGCGGGTTGGGTGTGTTGGCGCTCATACGGTCTCCGCCACGGTGGCTGCCGCTTCCGCAGCCCCCATGTTGACAAGATTTTTCACATCCGTAGCCTTGATCAGGGCTTCCGGCAGAGGTACGCCCATCATTTGCCACTGCATGTTGGCGAACTTTTGCAGCGTGGCGACGTGTTCGGCGTGCAGGTGCCCGAAGCGGCCCTGCAGCTTCAAGTATTCCGACACCGGCCTCATGTTCTGCGGGCGGAAGCTGTAGTCGTATTCGCGCTTCACGTTGTTCCACTCCCAGATCGGGTAAAGCCCGCATTCGACCACGAGCCGGCCGAGATCAATCGAACGCGGCGTCTCGTACACAAAGCCCTTCTGGCAGGGAGTGTAGACCATCAAGAAAGACGCGCCCTTGAAGTTCAGGCCCTTGCGCACCTTGTTCATGAGGTCGATGGGATAGCCCACGCTCGCGGTCGCCACGTAACAGTGCGGATGGCCAGCCGCCATCATGCGCGCGAGGTCCTTGGGGAACAGCGTCTTCGCCTCGGGAACTTTCGGGCCTGGGGGCGAGAAGGTCGTCATTCCGCCGTACGGCGTGCGCGACGACGCCTGGATGCCGGTGTTCGCGTACTGCTCGTTGTCATAGCAGATGATCAGGCAGTCATGGTTGCGATAAAGCGCGCCTGAAATCGAGCCGATGCCGATGTCAGAGGCGCTGCCATCGCCAGCCTCGCAGATGATATTCGGGAAGGTGCCCTTCCACTTGCCTTTGCGGATCATCGCTTCGTAGGCAGCGGCGATCCCGGCGGTGAAGCTGCCGGAACTGCCGATCTGCGTGTGCGCCCAGGGCACATTGTAGGGCGTGCACAAATACGAGCTGTTGGCGACGTACATGCATCCGGTCGGTCCGACCAGGATGGTGTTGTCGCCCGACGCCTTGCTCGTCATCCGGTACTGGATGGACGGCCCGCAGCCGGCGCAGGTGCGGTGGCCGGGAACGAAGGGTTCGCTGGCCGGCAACTCCGGATTGTAGAATCGCGCCCCCTGGTTCGGGCTGTCCAGCAATGGCAGTATCTGACGTTGAATTTCAATGACTGACATATTCTTTCCTCCGGATGGCGGCCCCGAATTTTTGCACGACCGCTATTTTAGTGCAATCTTTCAAGCCCGTCTCATCAATAAATATCGATCGCTTCTCGAAATGAATTACTCCTCGAACCCGACCCAATGCGTACGCTTTTCAATTTTGCCGCGCTTCTGCGCTTCCAGCATCTTCTGAGTCATCCAGTAGAATTCCTTCAGGACGATGGCCTCGCCGCCCATTCCGGCCATGAAGGAAAGGACCAGCGGGCGCTTCTGGCTTTCGTAGAGCGCCGCGCAGGCTTCGGCGTAAAGCGAACCGCCGCTGCTCACGCTGCCGAGGCCCATGTTGGTCTCGATCACGCCGACTACTTTGAACTTGCTGAGGACTTCGTTCACACGATCGGTCGGGTAAGGCCGGATGGTCCGCAGCCGCACCAAGCCGACTTTAACACCACGGTCGCGTAAGTGCTTGATGGCGTACCGAGCTGTCACTCCGTGTGCGCCCTGCAGGAAAAAGACAACGTCGGCGTCATCGGTCATGAACTCTTCGATCCACGGATCGTAGCGGCGCCCGAAAATCTTAAAGAACTCATCGTGAGCCTGTTCGATGACCGCCATCGAGCCTTCCATGGCGCGCGCACGCTCCAGCTGAAGCGGCGGGCCCTGCTCGGGCATGATCTGCGGGCCGTGCGATACCGGATGCCGCGGATCGAGCGGGTAGGGATGCTTATAGGGCGGCAGGAATTCCTTCACCTGGCCCGGGTCGGGCAGCTCGACATCGCACACGATGTGAGAAACGAAGAAACCGTCCTGACAAACCATCTGCGGCAGGAGCACACGCGGGTCCTCGCCGATCCGGTACGCGATCAAATGATTGTCGAACGCTTCCTGCGCGTCGCAGGACCAGCCCATCAGCCAGCCCATGTCTCGCGTCGAGAGCGCGTCCGTGTGTTCGGAGCCGAAATCGCCCGGCGGATCGAGCGTGCGGTCGGCGATCATCATCTGCACCGGCATGCGGCTGCCGGAGATCGGCGAATACAACTCGTAGCCGTACTGCACGCCGACTCCCGAGCTGCCG
>Ga0187819_10002188_pt1 | contig 10316 bp, 9 predicted proteins | sample NC_wetland_sal_i_15_FD_132411 | JGI IMG/M metagenome (GOLD analysis project Ga0187819, IMG submission 132411) | Wetland sediment microbial communities from Neuse River Estuary, North Carolina, USA - SO4_4 | ecosystem: Environmental > Aquatic > Freshwater > Wetlands > Sediment | place: USA: North...
AGGCGAAGGTCGGGTACAGCTGGGTGAATCCCAAGGTGGCGCCCGGGTCCTCCGCCAGGTAGACGACGCTCTCTCCCCGGGTCAGTCGCTCCGTGAGGAAGCGTCGGGAGCCGTCGGGGTCGGCCGGGCGATGATAGAATTCCCGGTACGCCCCAAAGAGAGGGACGAGGCGGTCGACATCTTGGAGAGTGGCGCGGACAACGCGGATTCTGGGGGCCGGCACGGGCATGGTGTCTGCGGAGCAATCGGGCGAGAGGTTGAGCGTTGCGATAGTGTAGGAAGGCGCAGGGCCTCGCCCGCGGCGGCTTGCCTCAGGGAGGGCTCACGCCGGGCATCCGCAACCGACCCTCTCCCCTGGGGTCGATCCCGACCGCGACCCCGGCACCGACTAGGATCCCCTGGCAGTGACCCATCTGCGACGGATAGTCGGGTGGCGGGACGGTCGGGAGGCCTCGCCCCGCCTCTGCGATGAGCGGAGCGGTGCCATAGATGGACGCCGGATAGGCGAAGCGTGGGGCGTCGATCGCTTCCTGGACCGTGAGACCCCGGTCCAGAATTCCCGAGAGCACCTGCACGTTGACTTGGGGTTGGATGTCGCCGCCCATCGACCCGAGGAGGATCAGCTCCGGACCGACGGCGGCGGTGGCCATCAGCGTGTGGAACGTCCTCTTTCGCGGAGCGACGACGTTGTGGTGATTCCGGTCGAGCGTGAAGTACGCACCGCGGTCGTTCAAGTTGATCCCGGTCCCGGCCACGGTGTGTCCGGATCCGAAGCCCTCGTAGTTACTCTGGATCACGCTCAGGCCGATGGCTCCGTCGAAGACGGAAAAAGCAGTCGTGTCCCGGCCCGAATAGGGAAGCTTCCTCGCCGTGTCGCCCGAAGGGGGCTTCGCGGGAATCTCCACCCAATCTGGCGGAAGGGGTAAGCGATCGGGGTCCCCGATGTAGCGGGCGCGGAATTCGTACGCGGGGTACATCGTTTCGAGAAGCGCCGCAACGTACTCGGAGGGCGTCATCGCCGCCAGGGCAAAGTGTTCCAGCCGAGCGAGCCAGTAGAGCGCGGTCGCGCCCTGACTATTCGGCGGGGTCGTGAGCACGTCGTACCCCCGGTAGCGAACACGGAGCGGGGCGGGGTGGGTCGGCTCGTACCGGTCTAGGTCGGCGAAGCGGAGCAGCCCACCCTTGTCGAGCATGTCTCGCTCGATCCGGTGGGCCAGGGATCCGTGGTAGAACCCGTGCCCTCCGTCGAGGGCGATTCCTTCGAGCGTCCGGGCGAGGTCAAGCTGGCGCAGGGTCTGCCCCACCACGTGTCCTCGATACGTGCGCTGCCAGTCGGGATCCGCCCACGGCATCCCCCCGATCGCCGTTGCGAGGAGCGGGGTCACGGGGACCCCCTGCCGGGCCCAGTGGACGGCCGGCGCGACCAGTGTTGGAAGGGGCATCGTGGCCCGTTCCGCGAAGAAGGACCACGCGGCGACGAGCCCCGGGACCATGAACGACGCGAGGGGTCCGTGGTCCGGAATAGCCGTGCATCCGGCCGCCTCGAACCGCTCGGGAGAGGCCAGCTCCGCCGATGGCCCGCTGGCGTTCAGCGACTCTATCGACTGGTCTCGTATGACCGCGAACAGGTCGGAGCCCAGCCCGTTCGCCTGCGGTAGGACCACGGGGAGGGAAGCGCTCACAGCGAGTGCCGCGTCGTAGGCGTTCCCGCCTGCCTCGAGAATCGAGCGACCGATGGCGGTACTGATGGGGTGGGCGGTGGCCACTCGACCTACAATCGCCATCGCTTCGACTCGGCGGATATCTCGACCGAGGCCGGGCGGGAATTTAGAGCCGGCTGGACCGGGCCCTCAGGCGAGGATGGGTCGACCCAGTCCGGGCACGCTCCGGGGCCGGCTGGCTGCGCCGCCGCGGAGTGTCCGGTCCACAGAGAGATCCGGTCGCTGTCCTGGAACCTCGGTCTCCATCGCTTGTCAATTCTACTAAGTACCGGGGCCTCGTGCCGACCGCATGCATCCGCAGCGCCGAGCGGGGGTCCGAATCGCGTTCTTAGTGCTCGCGGTCAGCGTGTCTACGATCCTCGCGTCGGGACTGTCGGGGGTCCACGACCGCGGCACGGTGATCGCGTTGATCGGGACCAACGCGATCGCGCAGCCCCACCCGGTGGAGCACTCGTTCCCCCTCCACTCCCAACGCGCAGCGGTTGCCCCCGTCTCCCCGGGCTTTCAATGGACGAACATCTCTCCCGTGCACATGCCGCCTCCTCGACTTTCAGGCGAGATGGTGTTCGATTCCCACGATGGGTACGTCCTGCTCTTCGGGGGTGAGAGCTTCTCCGCCGGCCCCCTCGTCTGGCAGAACGACACGTGGACGTTCTCCGGGGGCGCATGGACCAACGTGACGAACCCGGCCGATGCGCCTTCCGGTCGGCTGGGGGCCGGCCTCGCCGACGACCCCGCTGACCACGAAGTCGTCCTGTTCGGAGGCTCGTCCAAGCAGACCTCTTACCTGAACGATACGTGGACCTACTCGGGGGGCGTGTGGACGAACCTCTCGCCGACCCACTCGCCACCGCGCATGTTCTGGGCCGCTATGGCCTACGATAACCAGACCAGCTCCGTGCTCCTGTTCGGTGGAAACACCGGGGGTTCCCCGTCCCAGGCGTATACCAATCAAACGTGGGAATTCCACGCCGGTACCTGGACCAACATCACGACCGTGGTCGCTCCGCCGGGCCGGGACGGCGCCACCATGGTCTATGACCCGGCCGACTCCGGCATGCTCCTTTTCGGCGGCCTGGGCCCGGTGAACTACTTCAACGACACATGGAGCTACTCCGGCGGGACTTGGAGTCAGGTCACCACCTCTGGGGCGCCCGACGCGCGCTCCGGACCGGGGATGGCCTACGACCCCGCCCTCTCCAAGGTGGTCGTATTCGGCGGATCGCCCACGGCCGACTCGTTAACGACGTACACTTACGCGGCCGGGACGTGGACGGCCTACAACCTGGTCCCCACGCCCCCCCAGACCACAACGTGGGGTCAGATGACCTACGACTACGCCGATCACTACCTCGTCCTGTTCGATGAGTCGACTTCCACGCATACGAACTCGACGTGGAAACTGAACCTCACGTCGGGGGCGCCTCCGCTTACCCTGACTATCTCCGCCTCTCCGACCAACGCCCGAGTCAACCAGACCGTGTCCTTCACCCCAACCCCCGGGGGAGGCACGCCGCCCTACACCTACGCCTGGACCTTCGGCGATGGGGGCACCTCGGCCCTCCAGGACCCGACGCACGCGTACACGACGGGCGGGCAGTACACCGCCCAGCTGGTTCTGCACGACTCCACGGGCGCCTCGATCACGAAGACCGTGTCAGTCACCGTGTCCACCGGACCCAGCTCCAGCAGCTCGACGAGCAACTGGTGGATCTACGCCGTCGTGGTAGTCGTGGTGGTCATCCTCGCACTCCTGTTCGTTCTCCTGCTCCGTCGTCGGAAGCGAGGGGCTCTATCCGCTCTCCCGGCCCCGCCGCCGCCTCCTCCAGGTCCCCCGTCTGCGTGACCCTGCCAGGATCTGCGGTCGCCGGATCCGGCCGCCTCCGTTTCGGTCGCCTGATGATCGGAGCAGAGGTAGTCCGAAAAGGTGCGCGGCATTGTCGTAGACAATGGCGGAGAGCTCGGGCGGAGCGAGCACGTAGGACGGACCCGCTTCGAGGGCGCCGTGCCCCCCCCACCGCCTCACGTTCACGGTGTGAACGCAATTCGTAGCTACTTCACGGACAAAGCGCTTATCCCGCGCTCCCAAGTGGGACGGGACCGGAGCTCGGGCGCATGGGGAACTTTCCGCTCTTCCTAGTTCTGGCCACCGTGATGGGTCTGTCCATCTTCATCTCGCTGCCCGTGGTCTATAGCCGGCGGGCTCAAGGGCGGTGGGCCGTCGTCCTGAACGCCGGTGCGATCGGGATACTGGTCTTTCTCTTGGCGGATATCTTCTCGGACGTAAGCCCGATCATCTACCCCACGGGTTACGTTGCCAATTTGGGGTACGCGTTCCTCTTCGGCGCCGCGTTCCTCGTCGCGTTCGTCGGACTGTACGTGGTCGACAACCTACCGAGTCGCCCCGTAGCGGCGGCGGAAGGTCCCCGGGTGACTGCCCTGATCATCGCGCTCGGGATCGGTCTCCAGAACCTTACCGAAGGGTTGGTCTTCGGAGCCAACTGGGTACGGGGCACCGTCGGGATACTCGCGGTCGTCTTCATCGGATTCTTTCTCCAGAATGTGACCGAGGGATTCCCGATAGCGTCGCCGTTCCTCGGAACGAATGCGAGACGGTCGGGGACCATGATGGCCGGACTCTTCCTTGTCGGGGGACTTCCAACGATCATCGGGGGCGCGATCGGGTACTACTGGAGCAGTAACGTGTTCCTGCTCCTGTTCGATGCGCTCGCCATCGGGGCGATCGCGTACGTGCTCCTCCCGATGCTCCGGGTGGCGTTCCGACCCCTGGACTCGAAGGAGGCGGCGGTCCGACGGAACCGGATCGTCTACGTCGGGGTTATGCTGGGCTTCTTGATCGGATTCGCGGTTAACGCGATCTGAGACCATGACGGCGCCAACCACTTCGCCTGTCGTCTGGGTACAGGTCATGCAGGCCCTGGTGGCCCGCGAGCTGGTCGAGGGGTTCGGTCTGCCGGAACGGCAGGCGGCGGCGCTCCTGGGCATTGTCCCCTCTTCGGTCTCGCAGTATCTCTCCGGCAAACGACTCGGACCGCGCCTCGCGCGGTACCTCGACAACGAAGCGGCTCGGCGGATTGCCCGAAGCACGGCTCAGCGGCTCATGGCGGCCCCCGGGGGGCCGCAGGTCGTCCTCGAGGCGGCGATCGCGCTCGGAGAGCTCTATGGCCCATCCGGCGGGGCGCGAACGCCCCGCGACGGGCCCTCGGCGAGACCCGCCGTCCGGCGGGAGGCCCCCCGTTGGCTTCGCAACCGGATCACCGGAGAACAAAACGCCGTGGCCGAGTGCATGCGACTCGCTCAGCGGTCCCGAGACGAGTTGACCCGGGCGCTGTTTCGTCAGATCGCCTCCGACAGTCTGCGTCACGCCGAGATCGTAGCGTCGCTCGCTGCCTATCTGGACCGGGGGGTCACCTCGAGCATCCCGACGGGAATCACCCGGGTGGATGTTGAGCACCTCATCGAGCGGGAGCACGAGGCCGAGGGGAAGGGTGGCAATGCCCTCGGGGCCGGCCTCGGCGGGGTGATGCGGATACTGTGGGATAGCATGGAGGCCGACGAGCGCAAGCACGAACTCTTGCTTCAGAGGCTGTTGGAAGCGGGGTTGGTCGAGGGCGACAATTTCTCGGCGCGGCGTGGGAAGAGTCGGCGATAGTCCGCCGCCTCGGATCCGGACCTCGCGATCCGATTCCTACGACCGACGCGATCGTTTCGCCGGCTGTCGCGGGCGTGTACGTCGCGGTTCGGAGGGTCCGCACGCGCCGAGCCAAACTCCATCCGGGTCCCGCACGTAGGCGAGCAGGACGGGTCCGTCCACAAAGGCCGTGATCGGACGGGCACCGGCCTTCACGGCCTGCCGGATCCACTGGTGAGGGTCGGTCACGTAAAATCCGAAGTGGTCGAACTCGGTACCCGATCGGAACGGCTCGTAGAATGGCGTTCCCTTCGGGTAGTAGTTGAGCTCGATACGGTGAGTCGAGCTGGGATGGACGAGGTGAATCCACCGCCCGCCGTGAGAGAACCCGCCCTTCTTCAAGACGCGGAAGCCCAGTCGCCGGTAGAACCGTACTGAGCGAGCGAGACTTCGGACACGGATTCCCGAGTAGACGAACCGAACCTTGGGTGCCACGACCCGAGAGGCGGGCCGGTCGGCTTAGAGTTTGCAGCGCGGAGGCCTCTGGCGGGCGTACGCCTACTTATCCCCTTCGGCGGCCATTATATAGGTGGAGATAGAAATTGTCGCAAACCACCGAGCAGAACGCGCGCCAGATAATTGAGCTGGTCAACGACCGGAACGTCGATAAGTTGATGGAACAATATGCCGAAGACGCCACCTTCCAGGTCCCGAGCCTGGATGCGCCGCTCCGTGGTAAGGAAGCTATCCGCGCTTTCTACAAGGGGAACTACGCCGCGTTCCCGGATTGGACGATGAACGTCACGAAGGTCATTGTGTCTGGGGGCGAGACGATCGTCATCGATTCGATCCACGGGACCCATACGGGACCGTTGGTCCTAGCGAACGGGCAGTCCTTCGCGCCCACGAACAAGAAGTTCAGCCAGGAGCAACTGACGCGGATCGTCTTCGACAGCAGCGACAAGGTCCTTTCACTCCGAGCCTACGGCAACTCCTCGGACCTGATCCGCCAGCTCGGGCTGAAGGCCTAGGGCGAGGGCATCCGGGCCCTGTGGGGCTCCCGACCTTCGTTCCCCAACCATTTCCTCTCATCCCTTCGCTCGCTGCTCCTACCGAAGCTGAGCGGCGCTCCGTGCCCAACAGCCTCGGGATCACGTGTTGAACAGACCGGCGGTCTTCTGCGGAGCAGGTTGTTCCAAGTAGGTCGGCTGAATAGCGCTCCAGCCGGGGGATCCCGTCTTGGGGGAGCAGACTCCGGAGAACGCGCTAACCGCTCCCCCCCCACCTCCCTTCGGCGATACGGGACCCGCCCGCCGAATTCAGCCGGACGTCTGGGCGATCTCCGTCACCAGTCTCTTTTCCGACTGGTCGTACGAGATGGTTCTGCCCATCCTTCCATTCTTTCTCATTTTCTCGCTGGCGGCTACCCCATTCCTCGTGGGCATGATCGATGGGGCCGCTCAGTTCGCCCAGAGCAGCATCCAGACCGTCGCCGGCTCCCGGTGGGCCAACGGACCGAATCGCAAGGTGCAGGGGGCCTACGGCTACCTCATTACGGCGATCGCACACGGATTGCTGGCGATTTCCGTCGTCTGGCCAGAGGTTCTGGTCTTTCGTGTGGCTGCCTGGCTCGGTCGCGGCTCCCGGCAACCGATCAAGAAGGCGATCGTGGCCAATGCCACCTCGCCGGAGAACCAGGGCATCGCCTTCGGTCTCGAACAGGCATTGGACTCGGCGGGGGCGGTGCTCGGAACGGTCACCGCCGTGGTTCTCCTCATCGTGGGTGGACTCGGGGCGTTCCGGACGATCTTCGCCCTCTGTATGATACCGGGGTTCGTCGCGGTCGCGGTCTTGCTCGTTTTCGTGAAGGACCGGTCCTCGCGAAAACCGTCCGGACTCTCCCGTCGCCCGTCGGTCCGATGGAAGGACTTCCCTCCGACCTTCCGCCTCTTCCTGGTGGCGGAGGTCGTCTTCGGTCTCGGCTATTTCAGCATCCTGCTGGCCCTTCTGCGGGTCGGCGAGAACCTGCTGCCCTCGTCCGGCGGTTCGAAGGTAGCGGCCGTGGTCACGGCCCTGTTTCTCTACCTTCTGTACAACCTGATCTTCACCGGCATGTCGTACCCCGCGGGACGGTGGGCAGACCGGTCGCCCGGGATCGGTCTCGTGGCGATCTCGTTCGGCCTGTTCGCGGTCGTCGATCTGCTTCTGATCGGTAACGGGGGGCTCCTCGCAGGCGTGCTGGCGTTCACCGCTGCGGGGATCCAGGTCGGCCTTCAGGGAGTCGCGGAATCGGCGTGGGTTGCGCGGAAGATGCCGGCCGAGCTAGCGGGTCCCGCCTTCGGCTGGTTGGGGATGGTGCAAGGGCTGGCCATCCTCGTCGGATCGTTGCTGGTCGGGGGCCTGTGGACGTACGTGTCGGCGCCGTTGGCGTTCGGCGTGTCTGCCGTCCTGTCGGTGGCCGGGGCGGCCTTGCTGCTCCCGTTGGTCCGGCCCTCGGGGAGACGTCCGGCGGTCGCCGGCGTGCCGTGATCCCGACTCAACGCACCGGAGTCAGCCAGTGGGCGTACTCCTTCGACCGTCCGTGGATCGCGTCGTCGTACCGCTTCTGAAGCTTCTGCGTGACCGGGTACTTTCCCGTGCCGATCGGTCGCCCGTCGACCTCGCGGATCGGCGTGACGCCGGCCGCGGTGCCGGTGAAGAGCAGCTCATCGGCGGTGAACATCTCCTCCCGCGTGAAGTCGGACCGGCGGAAGATGAGTCCCTCATCCGCCACGAACTGAATCACGGAATCCCGGGTGACGCCGCGCAGGATCCCGGAGCTCGCGGGCGGGGTGCTGACGATGTCATTCTTCACGCGGAAAATGTTCTCCCCCGGCCCTTCGGCCACCATTCCGGCCGAGTTCAGCAGGATGGCCTCGTCGTACCCCGCGGCCGTGGCCTCCATCTTCGCGAGCGCACTATTGGCGTAGTTGGCGGCGCACTTCGCCTGCGGCGGAAGGGAACGCGAGTCCATCCGGACCCAGCTCGACACGCTGGCGCGGACCCCCTGGTGGGCACTGGCCTCTCCTAGATAGGCGCCCCAGGACCACAGGGCGATCGCGACCTGCACCGAGCTTCGGGTCGGGTCGAGTCCCATCTCGCCGTACCCGGAGAACGCGAGCGGGCGAATGTAAGCGTCCGAGATCGCGTTGTCCCGCACGAGAGCGACGCACGCGCGCTCGATCTGTTCCTGCGAGTAGGGAATCTTCATCCGGTAGATCTTCGCGCTGGCCAGGAACCGCGCGATGTGCTCCGGGAGCCGGAAGATCGCCGGGCCGGCCGAGGTGCTGTGGCACCGGATTCCCTCGAAGATGGCGTAGCCGTAGTGCAGGGCGTGGGTCAGGACATGGACCTGGGCCTGCTCCCAGGGAACGAGCTTTCCGTCGAGCCAGATGCTCTTCAGCGGCTGGATAGCGACCATCGGAGAGGACGGGATGCCGGAGTCCGTAAAGCGTCACCCCAAGTCGCGCGGAGCGCCTCTCCCCGGGCGTCCGCCGGTGTGCGCAGGGTAGTGTCAGCCGGGGTTGACGTCCGGTTCATGCCCCCGTACCCGGTCGGACGCTCGAGGTGTTCCATGGAGTCCCACCATCCCTCGCAGGTCGTCGAGTGTCTTCGGCATGAACAGGCGAACGCAGTGCAACTGTATCTCCAGTACAAGGGGTACCACTGGAACGTGCGAGGGCCGCAGTTCCATGACCTGCATCTGATGTTCGACGAGCATGCGAAGCTCGTCCTCGATACGGTGGACCTGCTGGCGGAGCGTCAGAGGATTCTCGGAGCGCCGGCCCACTACGACCTCGATGCGCTCAGCCGGTCCTCGCAGCTCGCCGTCGACGCCCACCTGCCCGTCACCGGACACGAGATGGTGGAGCACCTCGTCGAATCGCACCGTCACATCATCCGCAACTTCAAGGCGGGTTTCGAGTTGAGCACCGAACTCCACGACCCGGGCACCGCGGACCTCGTTACCCAATGTCTCCTGGTCCACGAGAAGCTAGAATGGTTCCTCCGGGAGCTGCTCGAGCGCCGGCCGGAGCTAGTCGAGGCGCTACCCGTCGGGCCGACGGGCATCCGGGGACATGCATCCACCGCTACGGGAGTGGCCTGAAGAAGTCGAAGGTCGGCAGGGAAGGGAGGCCGGGGTCCCCGGGAACCCCGGCCCTCCCATGGTGGACTGACCCGAGCTCGGTGCGGGGGACCCAGGGCCGGGGGGACGCCTGACGCTCGAACCCCGGGTAAGGGCTTAAGGGACAGTTTCAAGTCCAACGGCCGGCGGGTCGATGGATCGCCGTTCGATGTCGCTCGGAAGTCCTGCTCTGCCGGTCAGCCCAATCATCGGATTGCATGAGGCACGGCGTCAGGACTTCGGCGACCTGTCGGATTTTTTCAATCCCTTCCTGCACCATTTCGTGCGGGAGGCGCTGCGAGGGGGAGGGGAGGTGTGGGTGTCGAAGGGGGACTCGACGGTCAACGGACTGCTTATCTACAACATGGTGGAGAAGGTGGGGTCCATCTTCACCCGCGACACGCGGGTGGCAGAAACCTTGTTCGGCCTCAAGGACCAGGCCGCCCTCTTTTCAGAATTTCCGCTCGGGGCCAAGCCGGAAACCTACCACATCTACGCCGCCGAGTCACCGGGGGAGATGGATCGCCACCACTTCGCGCACCCTGTTCGGATGGCTCGGGAGCAGGAGCGGCCGGCGATCCTGCGGATGCTGCACGAGATGTACGGCCGCATCGACACGAGCTGGCTCCAGGCCTCCTCTCCGGAGGACGACAAATGCTTCGTGGTGGAAGTGGCCGACGCGATCGCCGGCGTCGGGTGGGTCTCGGTGGTGGGGACCTACGGTCGGTTGCACTCCCTCTCGGTTCGGCCGCATTACCGCCGTATCGGGATCGGCACC
>Ga0187819_10002191_pt1 | contig 10304 bp, 10 predicted proteins | sample NC_wetland_sal_i_15_FD_132411 | JGI IMG/M metagenome (GOLD analysis project Ga0187819, IMG submission 132411) | Wetland sediment microbial communities from Neuse River Estuary, North Carolina, USA - SO4_4 | ecosystem: Environmental > Aquatic > Freshwater > Wetlands > Sediment | place: USA...
CTCGCGTGCCGCACCGTAGATCTCCGCGCCGTTCTCGGCGAGCAGCGCCTTGTTCGCGGTGACGACTGGCCTGCCGGTCTTGAGCGCGGCCAGCAGCAGCGACCTGGCCGGCTCGATGCCCCCGATCACCTCGACCACGATGTCCACGTCCGGCCGCGTGACCAGCGCGTGCGCGTCCGCGGTGAGCAGCGCCCGGTCGATCCCCGCGGCCCGGGGGTGCGCCACCCGCCGGACCGCAATGCCGGCCAGCTCCAGCCGGGCGCCGATCCGCAAGGCCAGGTCATCGGCTTGCTCGGTGAGCAGCCGCGCCACCTGGGATCCCACGACCCCGCAGCCAAGCATGGCTACCTTCAGCGTGGGCATGGTCCCGGTCATCCGAGGTCCAGCTTTAGCAGGTCGTCCAGGCTCTCGCGCCGGACGATCACGGAGGGATTCCTGCCCTGGCCGACCGCGACGACGGCCGGCCGGGGCACGTGGTTGTAGTTGCTGGCCAGCGACCGGCAGTAGGCGCCGGTGGCCGCGACGGCCAGCAGGTCGCCGGGCGCCAGGTCCGACGGCAGGTACGCGTGCCGGACCACGATGTCGCCGCTCTCGCAGTGCCGGCCCACCACCCGGGACAGCATGGGCGGGGCCGAGGCCTCGCGCGAGGCCAGCGCGGTCGTGTACTCGGCGTCGTAGAGCGCGGTCCTGATGTTGTCGCTCATGCCGCCGTCCACGCTGACGTAGGTCCGCAGCCCGTCCACGTCCTTGATCGTGCCCACTGTGTACAGCGTCACCATCGACGGCCCGACGATGGCGCGGCCCGGCTCGACGGTCAGCCGCGGCCGGGCCAGCCCGGCGGCGGCGCACTGGCCGTCCACGATCTGGCGCAGGCTCTGGGCCAGGTCCTTGGCCTCGGGTGCGTCGTCCTCGTCGGTGTAGGCGATGCCGAAGCCGCCGCCCAGGTCGAGCTCGGCGATCTCGATGCCGTGCTCGTCGCGGATCCGGACGGCCAGTTCGATCACCCGGTGCGCCGCCACCTCGAAGCCGGCCGCGTCGAAGATCTGCGAGCCGATATGCGAGTGCAGCCCGGCGAACTCTAGGCCTGGGCAGGCGATGACCCGCCGGACCGCCTCGTCGGCGGCGCCCGAGGCCAGCGAGAAGCCGAACTTCTGGTCGTCGTGCGCGGTGGCCATGAACTCGTGGGTGTGGGCTTCCACCCCGGTGGTGACCCGGACCAGCACCCTAGGGCGCACGCTCGGCACCCCGGTTGGCGGGCTTGCCGCGCCGGTCAGGTAGGCCAGGCGCGCGATCTCCTCGAAGGAGTCGGTCACGATGTGCCCCACCCCGGCCGAGACCGCGCGGGCCAGCTCGCCCAGCGTCTTGTTGTTGCCGTGCAGCGCGATCTGCTCCGGCGGCACGCCGGCCGATAGCGCCACCTCCAGCTCGCCACCGGTGCAGACGTCGATGCCGAGGCCTTCGGAGCTCACCCAGCGGAGCACCGCGCGGGAGCAGAACGCCTTGGCCGCGTAGAACACCCGGGCCTGCGGGCCGAACGCCTCGGTGTAGTCCCGGCACCGGGACCGCACGTCATCCTGGTCGCACACGTACAGCGGCGTGCCGAACTCGGCCGCCAGGTCCCGCACGTCCGCGCCACCCAGGATGAGCACGCCGTCCGAGCGCCGCGCGCCGCGCGGCCAGATGCCGGGGTGCAGGGCGTTCAGGTCGTTCGGCGGGGCGGGCGGATGGTCGGCCGGGAGCACGTCACCATGACGTGGCCCGGCCGGGTGCGCGACACGGCTCATCTATATCCTTTCTGGCGCGTCGACGCCGAGCAGCCCGAGGCCGGCGGCGAGCCCGATCCGCGCCGCGTCCGCCAGCCAGAGTCGTTCGCTGCTGATGCTCGATATCGTCGTGAAGCCAGTAGTGCTCATGGTGTCAATCGTCCGCGCAGCCAGCTCCTCCAGGTAGCCGGCGAACTCGTCGGGACGACCGCGGCGCGCGGCCGTGGCCACCCGTTCCGGGAGCCAGGACAGCGCGTCCAGCAGCGCCAGCTCCCCCGGTTCGGCGAGCAGGCGCGGCTGAAAACCACCCGGCCCTGTCCCGAGCGCGGCGGCCCAGCGCAGCACGCCGGCAGCGGCGGCATGCGCGTACCGAACAGCATAGGCGGGATTGCCCAGCACGTGCCGCGCGATGACGGCCGCCCGCGGCGGGACGCCGCCCGGAGGCATGCGGGCCAGCGCGAACCGCACCGCGTCGAGCCCCGCGTAGGCGACCGCCGCGGGGACCGGTGAGCCGGGGGCGGGGAGTGGGAGCACGGATCGTTCGGCATAAAAAGTGACCGTGGCACCCGCGGTGGCGGCGAGACGGCCGGTCACCTCGGCGGCGAGGGCCGCCCGGGCGGACGGCCAGTCCGGTGCGGCCGTCAGGTCGGTGCCGGTGGGCCCGGGCGCGGTGCGGCCGTGCAGCGCGTTGCTGGCCGCGCAGGCCGGGCCGGCCCGCGCGATCCGCACCGCGAGGCAGGCCAGGGCATCCCGGGTGACGGTGACGGTGAGGTAGCCGGGGCCGGTGACGTCGGCGGCCGCGATCCAGGGCTCGGCGGCGAGGCGGGCAGCCAGCGCTGTTGCGGCCGCGCGGGGATCGCCGCTGGCCAGGCGGAACGGCAGGCTGGAGGTGTAGCTGCCCGGCTGCGGGCCCGGGCGGAGCCGCGGGTCTTCGTCCGGCCGGCTGGCTGCGGCGAGGATGGCGCGCCGCAGCTCGGCGGTGAGCATCTAGCCGACGCCGGCCAGCTCGCGGACGACGCGGATCATCTCGTTCGGGTCGAAGGGCTTGGTCAGGTAGGCGTCGGCGCCGACCCGGGCGCCCCGGGCCTTGTCGTCCTCCTGGGCGCGAGCGCTGATCAGCACCACCTTGATGTGGGCCGTGTCCGGCGAGCGGCGCAGCTGGACCGCGGTCTCCCAGCCGTCCAGCCGCGGCATCATGACGTCCAGCGTGATGACGTCCGGGTCGATGTCCGTCACCTTCTCCAGGCAGTCCTGCCCGTCCACCGCCGTCTCCACCTCGAACCCCTCGAGCTGGAGGTTGACCGCGATCAGCCGCCTGATCACCTCGTCGTCGTCGACGACCAGCACCCGTCCCAATCCGCGCGTCACTCGGGTGAGGGTAGTGTCTTCCGGCGGGTGCTGGTGCACCCGGACACGTTATCCAGGATCGGGCCCTTTGAGTCCGTTTTCGCGTCCAGTGCCCGCCTGCGGTGAGAAGCGCAGCGGGCCTGGATGACGTGGACGCTCACGACGGGTATGCGGAACGGGCGACGCTCATGGGACGACAGTGTGGTCCTTAATCAGAGGCTGTAGCGCGACGTTCGCGCCGGGGCGTGCGGCTGGTACCCTTTGGTGTCGCACAGCCCCCATAGCTCAGGGGAGAGAGCAACGGCCTCCGGAGCCGTGAGCGCAGGTTCGAATCCTGCTGGGGGCGCCCACATCGACCAGGCCAAACCCGTCCTGAGCTGCGAAAACGATCCGGCACCCATTGAACGGCTGTGCAGCCGTATGCCGCCAGAAGCCGCTCCAAGTCGCCAGTCCCGGAATATACGCGGAATGAGGTTGCCGCCATCGGGCCAGCTCAGCCGGACCGTCACGGTCGATGAATCACCACGTCAGCAGACCGGGACCCTGGCCATCCTGGCCACACATGTCGATTTCGCGTCAGGGGACCTAGGGTTGCCCCGTTTGGCCCGTGAGGACCATATACAGCAGGAGAGCGATCATAACCGCAACGTAGAGGCCCGTGACGGCCTTCTGCCTCACCCTCGCCTTGCGCCGTTCCACGCCGTCGCTACCCTCGACCTCGCACCTCCTCTGGTTCTTGCAATCCAGCTCCAGGCACTTGTAGAAGGCGGAGGAGGTGCCATAACGAGGGGTGAGCACGACGTTCGGGCTGCCGCAGGCCGGGCAGGCCGGGAACGCGCTGTCCTGGTAATGGCCTCCCCCGAATACGTATCCGCGCCTGAAGAACCGCCACCACAGCTTCCAGCCGGCAAGTGGCTGCCTAGCCGAGTTGTCCAGGTTCCTGCTTGTCTCCAGGTCGCTCACTCGTCGCCCCCCAGGTCGATACGATTCCCGATCTTCTCCCGGGTCAGCTCTTAATCACCGGACCCAGACTAGCCAAGGAAGTCCTCCATCCGCTGGTACCACCGCTCATCCTCCCCATCGATGCAGTGCGCGTAGACGCGGTAAAGGACCTCGACACTGTGACCGGCCCACTCGGCCACCTGCGGGCCCGGAGTACCCGCATTAAGCCGCCACGAGATCCCGGCATGGCGGAAGTCGTAGGGCCGGTGAGCCAGCGGCGACGCAACCAGGGCCGGAGGAAACGCGACCGCCCGGGCCTTCTGGAGGACCTGCCAGAGGGTGGACGGCAGGTAGATGCCGCCGCGATAGGTCCAGAACAGGCGACCGTCCGGCGCGGTCCCGTACAAGCCGGCATGCTCGCGCAGCAGCGTGACGAGCTGGGGCGGAATCGGGACCCGGCGCACCGCATTCCGCGGGCCGCCCTTCGGCTTGCGCACCTCGTGCACCTCGCCATCGTCGGTCCACTCCCGGCCAGCCGCCGAGCGCACCTCCCGGAACTCCAGACGACCCCAGCCCTCGGCGGGCAGCTCGCACTCATCGAGCAGCAGCGAGACCGCCTCAGATGGCCGGAGCATCCCGTAGTACATGCAGCCGAACAGCGCGACCAGCCGCGGGCCCTGCGACTTACCGGTCGAGCGGATGGCGTCGAGCAATAGCCGCATCTGAGCCGGACTGGCCACACGGCGGCGGTCCACCGCCTGCTCTACGTCCGGAGCCTTCCACTCCCGGTCGAGCTTGGCCCCGTCGAGCGGATTTGCCGAAAGCCGCTGCTCGCGCACCGCGTACTTCAACGCCCCGTAAAAGACGCGCCGACGTCGGCGGTAATACTCCGCGGATGCCGCCGACCCGTCGAGTTTCCTGCCGCAGGCGTCCAGCGCCTGGCCGATGACACCGAAATCCTCCAGCGCCGCCATGGGCAGTGAGACCCGGGCCAGCCAGCGCAAAGCAGCATCGACCTCGGGAGGACGCGGCATGTCCCGGCGTGGCGGATTGAAGACCCATTTCCGCAGGGCGTGGCGCAGCAGGCCAGCGTCAGGCGCGCCGCGCTGGCTCTTGACCAGGACCGGTGTGACGGTGATAAGGCCTTCGGCCAGCGAGATCCGGCCCTTTGCCGAACTCTTCGGCCAGCGTGCGTCGATGAATTCAGACGCATGGTCAAGCCAGGTGATCTGGTTTACCTCGCGGGCCAGGGAGTCAGGCAGGCCAGACTCGACGTCGAACGCCTCGCCCTTGTCGGCGGCCTGGAGCAGCCGCGCCTTGTACCGCTCGGCCCGGGCCCGGCCCGCCAGGGTGTGCGACTTCTCCCGGCCTGCGACCGTCCAGCGGACAGTGTAGGAAGAGCCCTTGGCGGTCTTGTTGCGCCGGATTGCCCAGAAGCGCACGTCATGCGACTTCACGCGGCGTCATCTCGCAGATGGTTCAGCCAGGCTAGGAAGTCACGACGCCAGGCCCGCAGCTCACCGTTCGGAAGCTTCAGGCACTCCGGGGCGACGCCCAGCTCCCGCCAGCGGTAGAAGGTCCGGCGCGCCACTCCCCCGAGCTCGGCGCACATCTCAGCGACGGTCATCAGCCTGTCACCCTGGTGATCTGCCTGGACCGGTACAGCCTTAGCCATCACGCCGCCCTCCCAGTTGCCGAAAGATCGTCGCGACCGGCTTGGGCTCGCCGCCTGGCTTCGTTGAGCGCAGCCTGCCACCGGGCCCGGTCGGCAACGGCATGCAGCAGCCGCCGCGCATGGTCCATGTGATCCGGGTCGCCGGGCGCGACGACCTCCCAGGCATACCGGACCGGGTCCGTTGCCGAAACACCGAGCATGCTCAGCAGCCACTGCTGGCGGTCGGCCCGGTGGTCGGCCAGCGTCTTGCCGGACCACTTGCGGGACACCAGCACCCGCCGCCCGGCATAGCCCAGATGGTCGGGGTCGTGGGCCTTGCCCTTGCAGCAGCCAGCTAGCAAGCCGGGCCGGGCGTTCTTCGGCTGGATGCCGTACCGAAGCCAGTTCGCGCAGGTCGGCGAGCACGGCTGGAACCGCAAAGCCTCGGCCAGCCGGACGGCATGCGCCCGCTGCGCGTCAGTCTCGGCGTGATGGCAGTCGCCGACCTGCTTGGTCAGGTACTTGGTCAGGTAGCCGATGCACCGGGCCGCATCCTTCGAGCCCGCGAGCACGCCCTGGGCGTCGAAGCGCTCGCCGAGCCGGGCCACGTGGTGCGGCTGGTCGCCAAGCTCCCGGAGATACTGGCCCAGCAGTTCCCAGAGGACGACGACCGGCGGTTCGCCCAGTTGGGCCCGGACGCCATCGACGGCCGGGACATCCTGGACAACATGGAGGAGGTGGCCGATGAGGTGGTGATCAACGTTGTCGGGCTACCAGTCCTGGAAGAGGACACCGACACGCCAACGGGATAACCCTAGTTGGGGCAGGCCGACCGGAGCCAGTGCATACTCATGTAGGTCGGTCGACACTCGTAGGCGCTCGCCACGCCCCCCGAATAGCCCGTCCTGCACCACGGTTGTGCGCGCTTGTGCCTAGGCATGTGAGCGGCTAGCTGCCTAGCTGCCTAGCTGTCCTCCGTCGGGTGATCTGCGACACTCGTCCGCCAGCTGACGTGCGACAGTGGCATAAGCGAGACGACCGCGGGTTTCGTCTAAGGGGGCGGTTTTACAGGCCGCTCGTGAACATGCCCTGACCTGCACCGCAGCATCTGGAGTCCACGTCTCGGCGCGGATTTGGCACGTTCGGTCCAAGCGCCCTGCAAGTTGACTGCGGTTGGCGGCAACCCCGCGCGCAAACGCTGCCGGGCCTGGCTGCGTGCGGTTGCTTCCGCCTCACTGAGCCGACCAGCACGCAACATTCCCAGTATCGTGTGGCCGGACTAATGGAAAGCGGGACCAAAGAGATCAGTCGACGCGCGCGGAGGGCTGATGACTGTCAAACGGCCAACTATGCTCGTTCGCGGCCTCAACGTTCGCGGGCTGCGCTACCGAGCGAAGGGGCGCTATGACCAGGCCCTGGCCGACTTCGATCGCGCCATCGAACTCAGCCCCGACCACCCCTGGACCTTCTACAACCGCGGGGATACCTACCGCGAGATGAAGCGCTATGACCAGTCCCTGGCCGACTTCGGCCGCGCCGTCGAACTCGGCGCTCCTGACGCCAGAGTCTTCATCGGTCGCGGCCGGACCTACTGGGCGATGGGGCGCCACGACGACGCCCTGGCCGACTTCGATCGTGCCATGGAACTCGGCGGTGCTGACGCCTCGGCCCTCGTCGGACGCGGAATGACCTACGTGGCGATGGAGCGCTACGACGACGCCTTGGCCGACTACGACCGCGCCATCGAACTCACCCCAGGCCGCCACGCCTCGGTCATCTTCGCTCGCGGCCACGCCTACCGGGAGATGGGCCGCTATGACCAGGCCCTGGCCGACTTCGACCGCGCCACGGAACTCAGCGCTGCTGACGCCAGAGTCTTCACCGGTCGCGGTCAGACCTACGGTGAAATGGGGCAGTATGACCAGGCCCTAGCCGACCTCAACCGCGCCATCGAACTCGGCGGCCCCAACCAGGCCTTGGCCATCTTCAGGCGCGGGGAAACCTACCGGCGTATGGGGCACTATGACCGGGCCCTGGCCGACTTCGACCACGCCATCGAACTCGACCCGGCCGAGGATGAATTCGCCGCTGCACGGACTGAGATCTGTCAAGTGACCGGCGGCAGTGACGACGATGCTTTGCCCAGCAACCGTGGGACCACGGCCACCTAGGTATGAAACCTGGCTCAGACAGGGAGTGGTCTTACAGGCCGCTTCCCTTCCAACCCCAGCTTCTAGACATGTCGCACATCAACTGGCGGAAATGTGTCGCAGATCAGTCGTCGGATCACAGCGCCTGTCTAGCGCCTGTCTAGCGCCGCGCTGCCGAATTGAGCCGTACTTAGATCAAGCGGCGCCGCTGCGCGGCGCCGCTGGCCCGGCGTCAGCGCCGCGCTCTGCCTTGGGAGGCCCGCGCGGCGCACGCCGGGCCGCCAGCCGCGAGGCTCCACTAGATCAGCACAGCTCATCCGCCACGCAGACCGGATGCGTGCTCCTGGCCGCTCTTTCCCCGGGCGGGTCCGGCTCGCAGCAGCCTGACGCTAGGGCAGTCCACCAGGCCCGGGGCGGGATTACCGGACGAGCTGGAAGGCGGCCTGGGCGATTGCCGCCAATCCAGGCAGGGCCGACGGGGGCAGTTCCGCTGCCGGGTTACTGAGCATCGCGACCACCACGAAGGTCTGGCCTTTGCTGTTGGTGGCCAGGTAGCCCAGGGTCGCTACTCCTGGTTGGTTGCCGCCCTTGAACCAGACCGTAGGCCACTGCGCCGGGTCAAGTCCGATGCCGCCGTTGTCGGCCGACAGGATGGGACCGATGGGGGCCACGGCGGGCTGGGCTGCGAGCTGCTGCAGTCCGGCAAAGGCGCGGCAGATGTCATCCGGCGAGGCGAAGGTTTCGATGGTGTCGATGTCGCGGGGTCCGGTCCATGCCAGGGCTAGGCTCTGCGCTTGTGCCGGGGTAAGTGGCAATGGGTCCACCGAGGAGGCAAGGAACGCCGCGCGGCGGTTCTGGGCAAGGCTCAGGTACCGGTTCGCCAGCGCCGGGTAGTCGGCCAGGAGCAGGACGAAGAATTCCCGCGGGGTGAGGAACGGCACGTTCAGCGCGGCATGGTCTGACCACTGCCGGTCCTGTGCCTGCACCGCGGAGCGGCCCACTAGGTGCATCAGCATGTCGGCCGCGGTGTTATCACTAAGCGAGATCATCTTGGCTGCCGTCTGCTGCACTGGCACCCGCGTTCCGGCGGGAACGTCCTGAAGTGACCCGCTACCGGGGCTCTTCAACGCGTCGGTGACCGTCAGTTCCTGGTTCCAGGAGACCCGCGCCGCGGCGATCTGGTGCGCGAGCGCGCCGAGCACGAACAGCTTGGCCATCGAGGCCAGGGGTCGGGCGGCCGAGGCAGCCACCTGGTGGACCGGGGTGCAGCTCCCGCCGGGTGACACCCGTGCGGCGAGCAGGCTAGTGTCGGGAGCCAGCGCAGCGAGTTCCCGGTCGACCTGGGCCCAGCTGGGAAGATACGGCCTGAGCAGCAGCCCGCTGATCAGCCCGGTGCCGTCGGCCGCGATGTTCACCGCCAGCTTGACCCGGCCGAAGGAGGCCACCGCCAGGAGCGAGTCCGGATCGTGGGCCGGGTCCTGCCACACCAGTCCGGTCAGGGATGCCCCCGAGGGCGGCGCGTACGCTCCCAAGCTCAGCATGGTCTGCTCCAGGACCATGTTGAGCTGATCGGGGCTGACCTGCGCCAGGTAGCTAGAGTCGAAATGAGCCAGGATCACCTGCCGCGACCAGGGAAGACCGGCCACGGCGCGGAGGAACCAGGTCAGCTGCCTGCCCACCGCGGCCTCAGGGGCAGCCGTCGAGACGAACACCGGCGATGGCGAAGCCACCGTGGTGGCCCGGCCCTGTCCGCTACTGCCCAGCGAACCAGTGCACCCGGCCGCGGCCCCCGCAACCACCACGCTGAGCCAGGCGCACAAGATCCGCCTGGCGGTTTTCGTCCCGGCCGGCTGACCTGCACTGTCATGCGGCAAGCCGCCCGCCGGAGTTACGCGGCGGCATCCGCGGAGCCAGAACCAGTACATATCTTCCCACCCCCGCGATAACGGCACGGCTTCCCGGTCGGCTTCCTGCCGCACGCGTTCGAGCCGTTCCGGCGGCCGGAGGCCCGCCCGCCGTCTCAGCCAGGGCTCGGGCCCGCCGTCGACGGCAGGGCCAGGGTGCCCGGATCCGGGCCGCCCATGTCCAGCCGGAACGGCGGGTACTTGTCGGTCATCAGTCCGGCGTACCCGGCCACCCGCAGCACCCACCGGTTCAGGCCGAGGACGAACTCGAAGATCCGCTCCGGGTACCGCCCGGTGAACAGCAGGGCCACCGCGGCGATCACGGCCACGATGGCGATCAGCCCGAAAGTGAACCCAGGCCAGTTGGCAGGCTCGGTGATGCGCGTTACGCCGTTGGAGGAGCTGATCCGCCACCCCAACCACGGCGACCACGGCCCGGTGCCGCCGGTGAACACGGCGATGATGATGTACTGCGGGATGGCCAGCAGCCACCATTTCACCAGCGCCAGCCCGCGGGACAGCCGCTGCGGGTACTCCACCTCCA
>Ga0187819_10002192_pt1 | contig 10300 bp, 9 predicted proteins | sample NC_wetland_sal_i_15_FD_132411 | JGI IMG/M metagenome (GOLD analysis project Ga0187819, IMG submission 132411) | Wetland sediment microbial communities from Neuse River Estuary, North Carolina, USA - SO4_4 | ecosystem: Environmental > Aquatic > Freshwater > Wetlands > Sediment | place: USA: North...
AGCTTCTGGAGCGGGCCGGAGATGGAGGCGTCACCCAGCCAGCGGACGGCGATCTCATTGCCGCTGGTCCAGCGTACGGTCTGGCCACCGGAGTCGAAGCTGAGCACGGGAGGCGCGGCCAGCGAGCGGTACTCAAGTGCGGCATGTTGCAGGTATCCGCCATTCTCCCCGGCGGGCGCTACCCCGTAGCGGTGTAATTCGCTGGCGACGTAGTCTGCGGCCATGTGCTCTTGGGGAGTGCCGCTGCCGCGGCCGGCAAGGGCGTCGCCGGCGAGATAATCCATGTGCGCCCGGATGGAGGCCGCGATATCCGGCAGCGGCGGGTAAGATGGAGCACTCTCCGGTCGCGCCGGCAGGGCCAGAACCAGAGCCAGGACTAGCCAGACAGCGATAGCAACTCTTAGGCGTGACGTGGGTTTCATGCTCAAGGAATAGGTGGACGGCCCATGCGCGGAGCGGCCCTGGGGCAGTATACTTCCAACTCTAAGCTCCCTTACGTTGGATGCAGGTTTGGTAGGATTCTCTGTTGGAGGTCGTCGGGATGGCGAATCATGGGCGGTCGGGCGTGTTGTTGGTCATTTTATCCACGATTGTGTTCCTGCTGGTGGCAGGCTGCAATGGATTCTTCGTGAATCCTACATTGACCACTATCACGGTAACCCCGCTGACGCCCACGATCGCGGCGTGTCCGGCTCCGGCAGGTTCTGTGTGCACTGTGCAGATGGTGGCGACCGGCACCTTCAGTGATGGCAGCACGTCCACCGTTGCCGCGAGTTGGTCGTCCTCGGATACGACGATAGCAACGGTAGGCAGCAGCACTGGCTTGGTATCAGGAGTCGCGGCGGGGACGGCAACCATCACTGCTCAGTCCAGCACGGTTAGCGGTTCTACAAGTGTGACAGTGGCGCTCTCCGGCTTGCAGTCCATCGCGCTTAATCCTGCTGGCAGTGTGTCGTTTTCCTTGGGAACGGGATCGAAGCAGTTCACGGCTACGGGCACTTTCTCGGGTGGCGGGACGGAGGATGTCACCAACGCCGTGACCTGGAACTCGTCGGATACCACCGTCGCCACCGTTAGCAACACTACGGGTAGCAAGGGCTTAGTGACGTTCGTGAAAGTGGGCGGGCCTATTAACATAACGGCCACTTCAGGAACGATTAGCTCACTACCTACCGCGCTGACCATCGACTAGTTCCTGGGCGCGCCACAGGGGAGTCCCGATGTCGGCGGAGCTATTCGCCGAGGGTGCCGGCCTACAGCCTTCTACCAAATAGGGAAAAACTGGCGCCCAAACACCTGCGGATCCCCGCTTGGTTTGCTCCTTCCTTTATCCTCCCGCTGCTAGAATCGATTTTCTCCGTGAGGAGCGCGCATGAGTGAAGTACGCACCATTGGCATCTGCACCGGGGGCGGCGATTGTCCCGGGCTGAACGCGGTGATTCGGGCGGCGGTGAAGTGTGCGGTGCAGAAGTACGGCTGGCAGGTGATCGGCATTCGCGACGGCTTTGATGGGCTGATCTGGCCGGAGAAGTCGGTGCGGCTGGACCTGCAAAGCGTCAGCGGGCTGCTGCCGCGCGGCGGGACCATCCTGGGCACCACCAACCGCGGCAATCCTTTCCACTACAAGCTGGTGGAAGACGGCAAGGAAGTGGTACGCGACCTTTCGCAGCGTGCGCTGGACAACGCGCGTGCCCTCGGTCTCGATGCCCTGATCGTGGTGGGCGGTGACGGCACGCAGAAGATTGGCCTGGAGCTGTACCGCCGCGGGCTGCCGGTAGTGGGTGTGCCCAAGACCATCGACAACGATCTGTGTGCGACCGAAGTAACCTTCGGTTTTGACACCGCCCTGCACACCGCCACCGAGGCCATCGACAAGATCCATACCACCGCGGAGTCGCATCATCGCATCATGCTGGTCGAGGTGATGGGACGCGACGTGGGATGGATCGCGCTGGAAAGCGCTCTGGCCGGCGGCGCGCACGTGGTGCTGATTCCCGAGATCCCCTTCACCATCGACCGCATCTGCGAATTCGTCCGGCAGCGCGAGCAGCAGGGCAAGCGCTTCACCATCATCGTGGTGGCGGAAGGAGTGAAGCTGCCGCCGGAGCTGGCGGAGAAGCGTGAGCAGGAGCGGCGCCTGTCGCCGCGCGCGCACTCGGTGACGGGTGTGATTGCCGATGCCATCGGGCGCACCAGCAAGCGCGAGACCCGAGTCACCGTGCTGGGACACATCCAGCGCGGGGGCTCACCCTCGCCTTTCGACCGCATTCTCAGCACCCGCTTTGGGGTGGCGGCGGTGGACCTGATTGCGCAGGGCGGCTTCGGCCGCATGGTGTGCCTGCGCGGCGGGCGGGTAGAGGCGGTGGACATCGCCGAGGCCGTGGGCGCGATGAAATGCGTGGATCCCAATGGCGAACTGGTGCGCACGGCACGCGCCATCGGCATGTGCTTCGGCGATTAGCGGGCTGGGCGCCACGCTTGGATGGCGCGACGGCCAGAGATTGCGGCAGGTCAATGCGATCCGGGTGTCGTCTGAGAGGATCGCGGAGGGCCGTCCTCCGCGATCCCGTCTCGACCCAAGCTACAGCGAGCGCAGGAAGTTCAAGATGTCCTGCTGATCCGATGGGCTAAGGCCGTTGAAGTTATTGATCACCCGGTTGGCTTCCGAACCTTCGCTGCGATGCGCCCGGATAGCTTGCTGCAAATCACTCGTTCGCCCATCGTGGAGAAAGTACAATCGCTGTCCCAATCCCCAAAGTGGCGCGGTGCGGAATTCGTCTCCGTGGGCCAGTCCCTGAGAGATGTCGTCTGCCAGTCCCTCACCCATCTGGTGCAGCAGCAGATCCGAGAACAGATTGGCTTGCACGCCGCTCAGCGCTGCCGGCGCGAAGTTAGAATTGCCCGTGGTTAGCGACGGCGTATGGCATAGCGCACAGCCCACAGCGCTGAATTTCGCGAGGCCGTTCGTCGTGGATGGTGTTGACGGCGTTGCGGCCGGCTGGTCAAGGAAGCGCATGAAGTGGGCAAACAGCTCAATGTCGCTCAGAACTTTGCTGTCGTCCGGGGTTGGATCAGGCAGGAAGTTCGTCGGGTTCTCCGGCGTGGAGTTGAACAGGCAACTTGACGGCGCCCCGCCGCGCTCGTTGGGGAACAGCTCGTTGGTGATACCCATCTCCACGTTGTAGGCCTCTCCGGCGAACATCAGCAGCGACTTGTTCTGTGCCTTCCACCCAAACCGCGTAATCGTACCGTCGTTGCCGGAGCGGTTGGGCCGGCCTACGATTCCCAACCCCAACTTGGCGGCGGCGTTGGCATTCATATTGGCCAAAATCGTAGCCTCGTCGATGCTTTCAATGAGCCCGGCGCCGAACACAGGTGTCGGAATGCGGAAGATCACGTTGTGACTCGCCATCGCCTGCGCGAAATTCGGCTGAGCCAGCACGCAGCCGGTCGCATCGTCTCTGCCCGCGATCGTGAACAGGTCGTGCACTCCTCCGTCCGGGCGCCTGCGGTCTGGAGATCCATCCCGGTTGACTTGATACTTGAATCGTGCCTCGCGTACCGGCCCATTCGTGGCAATGAACGCCGGAACGAAGTTGGAAGCGCCATGCGACGACGCTAAGGCCACCTGCGGGTTAACGCTGGGACTGGTTCCTCCAACGGCCGGCTGCGAATGGCAAGTGCCACACGCATCTCCGTTGAACGTCGGTCCGAGACCGTCAGCGACCGCCTCAACCTCAGCGAATTGATCCGCCCCGGAGTTAAAAAACCGCAACTCGTCAGGACTGATTCCTGCTACAGGATTACCGGCTCCAGCCGGACCACTACGCGGCCCCGGATCGTGCTGGGCGCGAAGTGTTCCAGTCAGAAGCATGAGCAAACTCGCGTAAACGATTGCTGCAAGCACATTCTTGGATCTCATTTTCCGTCACTCCTTGTTGAGGGCTGACGCCCCACATCGCTTGAGCTAGTACTAGGCGGCGCTTCCCGGCAAACCGAACGAGGTGGCAAGGTTCTCGTCAGCGCGAGAGCTGGATTGCCTCTTGGGGATGGAGCTAGAGTGAGGGTCAATGGCGAAACCGTGTAGATTCCAGAGGTGCAGATGTGGGGCGCAGAGGGCACGGAGTTGAAGTCGGTCCAAGAGACAATGGCCAGGACAATGGCCGAGGGGGCATTGTCTCGACTCGACCAAGAATCTCGCTGGTTCAGGAGAAGAGCAACGCCATACGTTGACCACAGGTACTCTTCATCCGCTCCAAAATGGGTACTCTGCAGATGGGGAACAATTGTCCTGTGATGGTCAAAAAAGGATCGCGGAGGGCAGGAGTCCTCCGCGATCCGTGCTCGAACCCAAGCTACAACGAGCGCAGGAAGTTCAAGATGTCCTGCTGATCCGATGGGCTGAGGGCGTTGAAGTTGTTGACCACCCGGGTAGCTTCCGAGCCGCAGCCGGGTCCGCCGGAGCCACGGTCATTGTCGCGTCCACTGCCCGAACAGCCAGCATGCGCTCGGACCGCCTGCAGCAGGTCGCTGGTGCGTCCGTCGTGCAGGAAAAACAGCCGCTGGCCGACGCCCCACAGCGGCGCGGTGCGGAACTGATCCGGCCCTGCCGTCCCCTGGTTGATGCCATCCGCCAGACCTGAGCCCATGTGGTGGAGGGCAAAATCAGAGTAAGGATGGTAGGTCACGTTGGACATGCCGGTGAAGTGCGATGGGCCCGTGGTAAGAGCGGTTGAGTGGCACAAGGCGCAGCCAATGCTGCTGAACAAGTTGGAGCCGTTGGTGGTAGAGGGGGTGGGAGAAGCCGGCGTGGGCGGCGCCGACAGCATAATGAAGTTGGCAAAATTCACCACATCCGAGGACATGTCGGAGGCGTTCCCGGTGGTGCTTGTGCCATCGTTGGGATTGAGGATGTTGGTGTAGTCCTCGGGAGATCCGTTGTACACGCAACCGGAAATGGCGGACCTCTCGTTGGGGAAGAGCTCGTTGGATACGCCCTGCTCCACGTTGTAGGCTTCGCCGGCAAAGATGAGCAGCGACTTGTTCTGAGCCTTCCAGCCGAAGCGGGTGATAGTGCCGTCGTTACCACTGGTGTTGAAAGCGCCGCCGATGCCGAGCCGGCTCTTTTGGCTGATGGTAGACACTAAGTTGGCCCGCAAGGTGTTATCCGGCGTCATCTCCACCAGGCCGAGACCGAAGAGCGGCGTGGGGATCCGGAAGATCACGTTGTTGGCGGTAAGGTTCTGCGCGAAGTTGGGCTGCGCGATACTGCAACCAACCGCATCGGTCCGGCCAGAAATGGTGAACAGACCGTGGACGCCGCCGTCCGGCGAGCCGTTGGGGTTGCGTACAAAGCGAGCCTCGCGCACCGGACCGTCGGCGGTTATGAATGAGGGAATGATGTTCTTGGCCCCGTCCAACGTGGCCAACGCCACTTGCGGATTGGGAACCGGATTCTGGGGACTGGTTAAGCCGGGACTGCTGCCGCCGATGGTCGGCTGAGCGTGACACTGCGCACAACTATTGCCGTTGAAGGTGGGTCCCAAGCCGACGCCGGGTTCCCCAGGAATGGTCCCTGCGACGGAGTCCACTTCCTGGAAGCGCAGAAACGCCTCGCCGAAGAAGGTCTTCTCGTAAGGTTGTAGGGTCGGATATGCACCGCCCGCTGCCGCCGCACCACCACGCGGCCCCGGGTCGTGCTGGGCGCGAACAGTTCCGGTCAGGACCGCGAGCAGACTGAGGCACAGGGTTGCTGCAAGTAGGTTCTTGAGTCGCATTTTCCTTCACTCCTTGGTTGGGGCTGAAGCCCCCACATCACTTGAGTTAGGACAAAGCGGCGCTTACCGGCAGCGAAGTGGCAAGGTCTCGTCGGCGCGAGAGCTGGATCGCCTCTTGGGATGGAGCTAGGGTGAGGCTGAATCGCAAAACCGTGCAGATTCCCGAAGTGCAGTGGTGGCGCGCACAGGACACGGGCTGAGTACGGTCAAAGGGACGTTGGTCAAAGGGGCAATGACATCGGCCAAGAGGACATCACATTGAGTGGCGCTCGGCCGCACGTCGTTACGGCCGATTCTGAGAAGACGGTGAACTCCATGCTTCGACTGCAGCGACAGCGCAAGGCTCGCGGGCGACGTAGCGATGGATCATTTCCGGGCCGATGTTCAGCGACTCGCGGCGGCCCTTGCTGCCGCCGTACTGGCTGGGATCATGCGGCGTACAGCGCGTGAACAAGCGGAAGGCGCGTCCGCGGTTGATGAACCGTCCCTGCCCGGAACGCTCCAACTCCTTGGCCACCGCCAGGCTGATGTACTCGTCGGGATCGTCGGCTGAATCCTGGCCCTGATAATAGGCGCCCAGAATCACATCGCTTTTGGGCACACTCCGGCCCTCCCTCTGGTGCAAACTCATTTTCCCGAGTTGCTGTGGGACGTGCCTTGTGGATTGCGCGAACAACCGCACAGGCTCACTTCCCGGCTTGCGGTGGGAGCTGCCTTGTGGATTGTGCCGACAATCGCACAGGTTTCATCCACGATGCAAGAGAAATTTACAATCTGGATGCAATGTCTCGCGCAACTAAAATGGGCACACTACAAATGGGGAATTCTCAATCGGTGCGGGTGAAGCGGGTGGGAAGCAGACGGGCCGAGTTCAGGATGAAGGTCATCTCCGAGGACACGTGGATGAAAGCGGCCAGCAGCGGATTGAGCAGGCCGATGGCGGCCAGCCCCACGCCGATGGTGTCCACGATCAGGGTGCCGTAAAAATTCTGCATGATGATGGAGCGGCAATGGCGCGCGATGAGGACCGTGGTGACCAGGCGCGACAGATCGTTGCCGATCAGCACGACGTTGGCACTCTCGCGTGCCACGTCGGTGCCTGAACCCATGGCGACTCCCACCATCGCCTGAGCCAACGCCGGGGCATCGTTGATCCCGTCTCCGACCATGGCCACGGTATGGCCTTGCCTGACCAACTCCTGAACATGTTGCGCCTTCTGTTGCGGGAGCAGCTCCGAGAGGACGTGGCTTACGTTTAGGGCTTTTGCCACCTCATCGGCAACCGTGCTGCTGTCGCCTGTCAAGAGGGTGGTTGTGATGCCCATGGCATGGAGCGAACGGACGGCCTGCACGGCTTCCTGGCGCAACTGATCGGCGACCACGATGGAGCCGGCCAGCTTTCCGCCGCTGGCGACGAATGTCTCCGAAGTGCCGTTGTTGCCCGGCTCAGGGTAGGGCACGCCGCGAGCCTTGAGCAGGGAGCGATTGCCGACCACGATCTCGCTTCCATTCAGGCCGGCAATCACTCCTTGGCCGGGTTCGTATGTGAAGGCTTGGGGCGAAGCGATGGACAGGGACTGCGCCAACGCGCGGCGCACAATGGCTTTGCCCACAGGGTGCTCAGAGTGCAGTTCGGCGGTCGCTGCCATCTTCAGCACGGCCAGGGCGGACCACCCGTCGGCGGGATTGATCTCCACCACCTCGGGCGCTCCATAGGTCACGGTTCCGGTCTTGTCGAGTAGTACGGTGTTTACGGCGGCGAGCTTCTCCAGATAAATCCCGCCCTTGATGATTGCACCCTGCTGAGCTGCCCTGCCGATGGCCCCCAGGATGGCGAGCGGCGTGCCGGCCGCGATGCCGCAGGCTCCCGCAACGATCACTACTGAGATGGTGGAGCGCACGTTGTGGGTGATGACGAAGGTCAGCAGCGCAGCACCCAGCGCGAAATACACCAGGTAGCCGGCGAGCCGGTCGGCAGTCTTTTGGATGGGAGCGCGGGATCTTTCGGCTTCTTCTACGGCTTCAATGATCTTGCCGAAGCTGGAGTCGCGGCCCAATTTCTCCACCTTCACCTGCAACGCGCCGGATTGGTTGACGGTTCCGGCATACGCGGCTTTGCCCGCAGACTTTTCGGCGGGCATCGATTCGCCGGTGATGGTGGACTCGTCGACGAAGGAGTTGCCCGCGACCACGACGCCGTCCGCCGGCACGCTCTCGCCGGGGCGTACGAGAACGACGTCACCGGGATGGACCGCCGCAATCGGCACTTGCAGGGTGTTCGATCCCGAGATGAGGGTGGCGTTCTGCGGCAGCAGGTCGAGCAGGTCAGCAATGGCGGTTCGCCCCCGGCTCACGGTCAGGCCTTCCAGAACCTCGGCCACCAGAACGAAAAGCGTGATGATTAACGCCGTGAAGAATTCTCTAGCAAGAAGCGCCGCCAGCAGCGCGATGGTCATGGAGAGTTCCATGGTCATGCGGCGCTCGATGATGTTTTCCACCGCTTCTTTGAAGATGGGGTAGCCGCTGATGGCGGTGGCGCCGATGCCGATCACACTCCAGTGAGGGAAGGGTTCCCAAAACCGGAACCAGATCGCGGCGGCAGCGACAGCGACGAATGCGATGCGAAGGACATCCGCGAGTTCCACGGCGTGTCCGTGCGCCTGCTCGGTGGAGCAGCAGTCGCCGGAGGAAGCCGCGACGGGGACGGTCTGGGGCATGGGTTGCGCCAATATACTATACTGGGATATAGTATATGCAAGGGCGGCATGAAACGGCCCAACCACCGTCGTAAGCGCCTCGGCCTCAAGCAGGCGGTGCAGCTTGCGCTGCTCGCTCTCGGCTTCCTCGTACTCGGCCTTGCGGGGATTTATCTCGGCATCAACTACAAGCACTGAGGCTCCGCCTGGCCAGTGTCACTTAAGGTAGCTGCGCAGGACCCCGACCAGTTCTTCCGCTTCCGCCCCGGCCTTAGGCCCGGCTCCGGCAGCGATGTGGCAGCGGATGTGGTCGTCCAGCACTTCAATCATGAGGCCGTTCACGGCGCCACGAGCGGCGGCGATGAGCTGCAGGACGTCGGCGCAGGGACGCTCGGCTTCGAGCGCGCGCTCGACCGCCTCGATCTGCCCGCGAACCCGGCGAACCCGCTTCATCAACTTGTCTTTGCCGCGAAGGGTGTGGGACATGTTGCCTCAATATACTGCACCGGGGTATATTACTGAATCTTGTAGTGGGGTATGCGCTCGGTCGCGAAAATCGCGGCGTTGCTGTGTCTGCTGCTGACCTTGTGGTCGGCGGTGGCGGTGGTGGCGCACCACCATGCGAACAGCGCGGAGTCGGTAACCTGTCCGGTCTGCGTCGCGGCACGCGCCGTGGCGGTGATCGTCCCCACCAATGCGCTTAAGCCTGTCTTCATTCAACTCTCCACCGTGCGGGGGCAGTCGAGCCCCGCCCAGTACCGCCTCCCGGTATTCGCTCTCCGCGGGCGCGCGCCTCCTGCCGATCAGGGTCCGACAACTGAGTCCGTTCTTTCGTCCTAACCCTGATTCTCTCTCTCGGCAGGAGGAAGCTCGACATGCATTCTTTCAAGCAGCAATCCTTGTTTATTGGTGTGGTGTTGGCGGTCGCTCTGTTGCCGGCATCGCTTGGCGCGCAATCCACCGGAACTTCGGGTTCGATCAGCGGCACGGTGGCCGATCCTTCGAATGCCGTAGTCCCGAAGGCAACCGTAGAGATTCGCAACCCGGTCAGCGGCTTCTACCGCTCGACGATGACTGATAGCTCCGGGAAGTTCAGTATTTCAAACGTCCCGTTCAACCCCTACCACTTGACGGTGACCGTGACGGGGTTTGCACCTTACGCTCAGGACATTGATGTTCGGTCGGTTGTCCCCGTGAACCTCAACATCAGCCTAGCGGTAAAGGGCGCGTCCACCACGGTGACGGTCGAAGGTGCTGCAGAAGACCTGCTGGAGAATACTTCCACCTTCCACGCCGACGTGGATCGCGGTTTGTTCGACAAGCTTCCTCTCGAAAGTGCGTCGTCCTCGGTCAGTTCCCTTGTCACGCTGGCGACGCCGGGAATTGCCGCCGATTCCAACGGCTTGTTCCACGGGATAGGGGATCACGCCGAGAACTCGTTTGTGGTCGATGGCCAGCCCATCACCGACCAGCAGAGCAAAGTCTTTTCCAACCAGATCCCCCTCGATTCGGTTGAGTCGATGGAGGTCTTCGCCGGCGCACCGCCCGCCGAGTTCGGCGACAAGACCAGCGTGGTGATCAAAGTCACCACCCGCTCGGGTCAGGGCCTGACCACGCCCAAGGGAAGCGTCACAGCTTCGTACGGAAGCTTTGGCACCTCCAATGCCGGTTTCAATCTCGGTTACGGAGGGCAAAATTGGGGGAATTTCATCTCCGTGAACGGGCTCAATAGCGGACGATTCCTCGACCCCCCAGAGTTCGTCGTGATGCACGCCAAGGGGAACGAAGAGAACGCGTTCGACCGCGTGGACTATAAGCTTTCCGATG
>Ga0187819_10002193_pt1 | contig 10299 bp, 9 predicted proteins | sample NC_wetland_sal_i_15_FD_132411 | JGI IMG/M metagenome (GOLD analysis project Ga0187819, IMG submission 132411) | Wetland sediment microbial communities from Neuse River Estuary, North Carolina, USA - SO4_4 | ecosystem: Environmental > Aquatic > Freshwater > Wetlands > Sediment | place: USA: North...
CTTGGTCGGACGTGTGCAGGCTGGTGACATTACGGGGTGGGGTGGCGAGGATGTCCGGCTGACGGACCTATTCTTCAAGGGCGGCGAAACCATCAGAGGCTTCCAGGTGGCTGGCTACGGCCCGCGAGACGCCTGCGCCGATCCCGTCACGGGACAGACCGTAAAAAATTGCACTAAGGATCCGCTGGGCGGCGAGGTTTTTTGGGCGGCGACAGCCGAAGCCCGCTTCCCTCTCCCCTTTGTTCCTGACAATCTCGGCATGCAGGGCGCCGTGTTCGTCGATGCCGGATCACTCTTCGACCCGAGCGGCATTGCCACAAAAGCCGTCGCCCAAGAAGGAAGCTTCATCAACGACGGTTCAGCCCTTCGCATGTCAACTGGCTTTAGCCTCATTTGGCAATCTCCGTTGGGACCGCTCCGCGCCGATTTCGGGGAGGCCCTGCTCAAAGCCTCTTACGACAAGACCGAACTCTTCCGCTTTGGCGCTTCGTCCGCCTTCTAGGGGGCTTGTTTCTGCCGACCGCTTGGCGTCATTAGCTGATGCTGGCGTCCCCTTCGGTGAGTATTCGATGGAACATCCAGGCTTTTTCGAGCGTGCTGGCCCCTTTTCCTTGCGCGCCATGGCCGAGGCTGCGGGAGCGGCCCCTGCCGGGGAGGTCGATCTTGAGACGAAGATCGAGGATGTGAGACCGCTCGATGCGGCGGGGAAGGGAGACCTGTCGTTCCTCGACAATCCGAGATATCTCGCCCTGTTCACCCATACCCGTGCTACGGCCTGTCTTGTCGCCCCCAAATTCGCGGGCCAGGCGCCTACCGGCACGGCTGCCCTGATCACGTCCGAGCCCTATCGCGGCTTCGCCAAGGTGCTCGCCCTGTTCTATCCAGACGCACTTAAGCCCAAGGCGGCGCGGGATGGCGCTCGCGGCGCATCAGAAAGCATCGATCGGAGCGCACGCCTGGAAGAAGGCGTTGCGGTTGAGCCTGGGGCAGTGATCGGACCAGAGGCATCGATCGGACGCGGCACCACCATTGCCGCCGGCACCGTCATCGGCTATCGCGTTTATGTCGGTCGGGATTGCTATATCGGCCCCAACGCCACCTTGACCCATGCTCTCATCGGCAACCGGGTCACTATCCACGCCGGCGCCTCGATCGGACAGGATGGATTTGGCTTTGCCATGAGCAGGGCCGGACACCAGAAAGTGCCCCAGATCGGCCGCGTAATCATCCAGGACGACGTTGAAATCGGCGCCAATTCCACCATCGACCGCGGTGCCTTACGCGACACGGTCATTGGGGAAGGCACGAAAATTGATAATCTCGTGCAAATTGGGCACAACGTGGTAGTTGGAAGGCATTGCATCATCGTCGCACAAACCGGTATTTCGGGTAGCGCCGAGCTTGGCGATTTCGTGGCTCTGGGCGGCCAGGTCGGCGTGGTTGGCCACGTCAAGATCGGCGCCGGCGCCCAGATCGCCGGCAGCAGCAATGTGCGAGGCAACGTGCCGCCTGGCGTGCGGTGGGGAGGGACCCCTGCCAAGCCGACGCGGCTCTGGTTTCGCGAGCTGACCCTCTTGCGCCAGCTGGCCGAGCGCAAGGATTTGAAGCTCGACGACAAGGAAAGCGGCGATTAGAGCTTCGGCTGTCGCCAATAGGAGCGAAACGGAATGAATGAGAGCGGCGCAAAATCCAAGCTGGGGAGGGCGGAAACTACCGACATCCTCAAGCTATTGCCGCATCGCTATCCGTTTCTCCTTGTCGACCGGATCGTCGACATGGACGGGGACCGCTCAGCCACGGGCATCAAGAACGTCACGGCCAATGAGCCCTATTTCCAGGGGCACTTTCCGGGCAATCCGGTAATGCCGGGCGTGCTCTTAATCGAAGGCATGGCCCAGACGGCGGGCGCGCTGTGCATGCGCCATATCGAGGAATTCAAGGAACCGCCGCTCGTCTATTTCATGGCCATCGACAAGGCTCGTTTCCGACGCCCGGTGGTCCCCGGCGACACCGTGCATTACCACGTGCAAAAGATTCGCAATCGTGGACGCGTGTGGCGCTTCCGGGCGCAGGCGCTCGTCGACGGAACCCTCGTCGCCGAGGCGGAAGTCAGCGCCGTCATTGTCGAGACTTAAGTCCAAAAAGTTCGAGCATGGCCAACATTCATGCGACCGCCGTGGTCGATCCGAACGCTGACCTTGGTGCCAACGCCGAGATCGGGCCCTTCTGCGTCGTCGGACCTCAGGTGAAGCTCGGCGACGGCGTCGTGCTGCATTCCCATGTCGTGGTCACCGGCCAGACCACGATTGGAGAGGCTTGCGAGATTTTTCCGTTCGCCTCCATCGGCCATATCCCTCAGGACCAGAAATATCAGGGGGAAAAAAGCAGCCTGGAGGTCGGATCGCACACCATCATCCGCGAGCACGTCACCATCAATCCCGGCACCGAGGGTGGTGGCCTCGTGACGCGTGTGGGCTCTCATTGCCTGTTGATGGTGGGGGCTCATGTCGCCCATGATTGTCAGGTCGGCGACCACGTCATTCTCGTCAACCACGCCACCTTGGCGGGCCACGTTACGATCGGCGACTATGCCATACTTGGCGGCTTATGCGCCGTGCATCAGTTCGTGCGCATCGGGGCCTATGGTTTCGTCGGTGGGATGTCTGGGGTGGAGAAGGACGTTATTCCGTTCGGCATGGTCCTCGGCAACCGCGCCTATCTGTCGGGGCTCAACATCGTCGGTCTCAAGCGCCACGGCTTTCCGCGCGAGAAGATCCACGAGCTCCGTCAAGCCTACCGTATGCTGTTCTCGAGCGAAGGTACCTTGATGGAGCGGCTGGACGACGTAGACAATATGTTCTCGGCCAATCCGCTCGTCCGGCAGATCACCGAATTCATCAAGTCTCACTCCGATCGCTCATTCTGCGTACCGAACAACAATGTCCCAGCGCCGAGCCAAAGCTGATCTCACTGAGCCGAAGGCGGACGCCGCGGTCAAGGCGGAAGGCCCGCTCGCCATCATCGCCGGAGGAGGCACGCTTCCTTGCACGCTCGCCGACGCGGCGCTGGCGCAAGGTCGCGCCGTGCACATTCTCGGCATCCGTGGCGAGGCCGACGAGAGCATCGCGCGCTTCCCCCACACCTGGTTGAAATGGGGTGAGGTCGGCAAACTCTTCACGACGCTTGAGGACCAGGGGTGCCGGGATCTCGTCATCATCGGCGCCGTCACGCGGCCGGATTTCGCCAAGGTCCGATTCGATTTCGGCGCCATCAGGAATTTGCCCTTCCTGCTCAGTCTCGGCGTGGGCGGCGACGATCATGTGTTGTCGAGTGTGGTGCGCTTCCTCGAGAGGAAGGGCTATCGAGTCCACGGCGCAGGCGAAGTCGCCCCGGAACTGCTCGCTGCGGAAGGAACGCTCGGCGCGAATGCGCCCTCGCAAGACGACCGGGACGATATCGAGACGGGCTTTCGTGTGGTCTCCGCGCTTGGACGCTTCGACGTGGGACAGGCGGCGGTTGTTGTGAAGGGGCGCGTGCTCGCCGTCGAGGCGGCAGAGGGCACCGATGCCATGCTCGCCCGTTGTGCCGAGTTGCGCAAAGGAAGCGGTGGGCGCCGCCGCGGGCTCGCGGGCGTCCTTATCAAGGCGCCTAAGTCTGGACAGGAGGAGCGCGTCGATCTGCCGACCATCGGGCCGGATACAGTCGAGCGGGCGGCGAAGGCCGGTCTTGCAGGGATTGCGATTGCTGCCGGACGGGTGCTGATCGCCGACTGCGCCGCCACCATCGCCTCAGCCGACAAACAGGGGCTTTTCCTTATCGGCCAGAAGCTCCGCACCCCGGATGCCTAGTCAACGGACCTCGGCGCGGACCCCAAGGCCTCTGAAGCTGTTCCTGATCGCCGGCGAGCATTCTGGCGATGCGCTTGGTGCCAAGCTCATCGAAGCATTGCGCGCACAATCGCAAAGGCCGCTCGAGCTTGAAGGTGTCGGCGGCGAACTGATGGCCGAGCAAGGCTGCCCATCGCTCTTTCCGCTCTCGGAGCTCGCCGTCATGAGCCTCGTCGACGTGCTTCCACGCTTGCCGAACATCTGGCGGCGCATCCGGCAATCCGTAGGCGCGGTGATCGCCCAAGCGCCGGATGCGCTTGTGATCCTCGATAGCCCAGAATTCACCCATCAAGTGGCCAAGCGCGTGCGCCGGCGCGCACCGGACATCCCCATCATCGACTACGTCTCCCCGAGCGTCTGGGCTTGGCGGCCGGGCCGGGCGCGCAAGATGCGGGGCTATATCGATCGCATTCTCGCCATTCTGCCATTCGAGCCGGAGGCGCATCAGCGCCTCGGCGGTCCTGCTTGCAGCTATGTCGGCCACCCGCTCGTCGAGAGGCTCGACTGGATGCAGAGCCTTGATGCTGAAGCTTTGCGCCGGCGCCTCGGTATCGCCGAGAACCGCGCCGTGCTCGTGGTCTTACCCGGGAGCCGCTCGAGCGAGGTCAAACGCCTGATGGCGCCCTTCGGCGACGCCTTGGGGCGCCTGGAAGCTGAGGCGGGCCCGTTCGAGGTGATCCTGCCCGCAGTCGCAAGCGTGCGCCAGCTGATCGAGCAGGGGCTCAAGAGCTGGTCCGTGACGCCGCATATCGTGAGCGGCGAAGCCGACAAGTTTGCAAGCTTCAAGCTCGCGCGTGCCGCGCTCGCAGCGTCCGGCACCGTGACGCTCGAGCTTGCGCTCACTGGCACACCCATGGTCGTCGCCTATCGGGCAGACCCCATCGCGAGCAGCTTGCGCTTTCTGCTGATCGCCCATTCGGTCGTGCTGCCGAATCTCATCCTCGGCGAGAACGTCTTCCCTGAGCTTCTGAACAGAGACTGCAATGGCGAGATGTTGAGCCGCGCCCTCTTGCCGCTCATGCGAGGTGCACCAGAGCGCGAGCAGCAGCTTACAGGGCTTGCCCGCGTGGCCGAGCGCGTGCGGGAAAGCGAAAGCCAACCGAGCATGCGCGCGGCTCGGATCGTCTTGTCCTATGCCGAACGCGAGGCGACGCGCCGAGCCCCGGGCTAGCGCGCCTCGATCGGGATGTAGGTGCGCTCGGTCGGACCAGTATAGAGCTGCCGTGGCCGGCCGATGCGCTGCGACGGATCCTCGATCATCTCCTTCCATTGGGCGATCCAGCCGACTGTGCGGGCAATGGCGAACAACACCGTGAACATCTCGGTTGGGAAACCAAGCGCTTTCAGCGTGATGCCGGAATAAAAGTCGATGTTGGGATAGAGCTTTTTCTCGATGAAGTAGTCGTCGTTCAGCGCGATACGCTCGAGCTCCAGCGCCACCTGGAAGATCGGATCGTCTTTGTGGCCGACTGCCTCGAGCACTTCATGGCAGGTCTTCTGCATCATGCGGGCCCGCGGGTCGTAATTCTTGTACACGCGATGGCCGAAGCCCATCAGCCGGAAGGAGTCGTTCCTATCCTTGGCGCGCTTGATGTACTCGGGGATGCGGTCGACCGTGCCGATCTCCTGCAGCATCATCAGCGCCGCCTCGTTGGCACCGCCATGGGCCGGACCCCAGAGACAGGCGATCCCGGCGGAAATGCAGGCGAACGGATTGGCGCCCGACGAGCCAGCAAGCCGCACCGTGGAGGTCGACGCGTTCTGCTCATGGTCGGCATGGAGTATAAAGATGCGGCGCATGGCGCGGGCGAGCACCGGATCGATCTTGTACTCCTCGCAAGGCACCGCGAAGCACATGTGCAAGAAGTTGGACGAATAATCGAGCTCGTTACGCGGATAGATGAAGGGCTGGCCGATTGAATATTTGTACGCCATGGCCGCGATGGTCGGCATCTTTGCGATCATGCGCACGCTCGCCATTTCGCGCTGGGCCGGATCCTTGATGTCGATCGAGTCGTGATAGAAGGCAGACAGCGCACCGACCACGCCGACCATAACCGCCATTGGATGCGCGTCGCGGCGGAAGCCCGTGTAGAACCTCGTCATCTGCTCATGCACCATGGTGTGGCGCGTGATCAAATTGCGGAAGGTGTCGTACTGCTCCTCCGTCGGCAGCTCGCCGTAGAGCAGCAGGTAGCACGTCTCCATGAAGGTGCCGTTCTCGGCGAGCTGGTCGATGGGATAGCCACGATAGAGCAGGACGCCCTTGTCGCCATCGATGAAGGTGATTTTCGATTCACAGCTCGCCGTAGAGGTGAAGCTCGGATCGTAAGTGAAGTGCCCCGTCTCGGCGTAAAGCGTGGTGATATCGATCACGTCAGGGCCGAGCGTGCCCTTGCGGACCGGTAGCTCATGATGGCCCCCTGCCACCGCCAAGGACGCCTCGGCCGCTACAGGCCTGCCGATATAGCTTTCTGCGACGCTCATCAGAGCCTCCTAGAACCCCAATGCGATGAGAGGAAACTCAACGCGTATTTGCGGCGCATTGTGCCAGTAGTTCTGCTTTTGGCGTAGTTATTTTTTTGCACTGCGGCATAGATTCAGTGCAGATAACGCAGTGCAACAAGGATATGCACAAATCTTATGCAGATTTGGCCTTGTCGCGGATGCGTGCGAGCGATTCTTCGCGGCCAAGCACCTCGAGCACGTCGAAGATGCCAGGTGAGGTTGATCGGCCGGTCAGCGCCGCGCGGAGCGGCTGCGCCACCTTCCCGAGCTTCAGCCCTTCCTCCTCGGCATAGGCGCGAACGGCCGCATCCAGCGCCTCCAGCGTCCAAGGCTCGACGCTCTCAAGCCGTGGCAGCAAGGCGCCGAGCGTCTTGCGCCCAGACTCGTCGAGGAGCTTCTCCGCCTCCGCATCAAGGGAAAGCGGCCGCTTGGCAAAGAGATATTCCGCGATGTCGAGAAGCTCGACCAGGGTTTTGGCGCGCTCTTTCAGACCGGGGAGTGCGCGCTCGAGCTTGCGCCAGCCATCCGTACCGATCTTGGCTGCGAGCTCGCCACCATTTGGAAGCTCGGGCACGAGTACTTGCAGGCGTCGCATGAGTTCCGCATCCGGCGTAGCCCTGAAGTAGTAACCGTTTAGGTTCTCGAGTTTCGCGAAGTCGAAGCGCGCCGCCGACCGCCCGATCGCGTCCAGATCGAACCAGCGGATCATGTCCTCCGTGGACATGATCTCGTCATCGCCATGACTCCAACCGAGCCGCACGAGATAGTTACGCAAAGCCGAGGGCAGATAGCCCATGGCGCGATAGGCTTCGACGCCAAGCGCGCCATGGCGCTTTGAGAGCTTGGCGCCGTCGGGTCCGTGGATCAGCGGCACGTGAGCGAAGATCGGTGTCTTCCAACCGAGCGCCTTGTAGATCTGCGTCTGCCGCGCGGCGTTGGTGAGGTGGTCGTCGCCTCGAATGACATGAGTGATGGCCATGTCATGGTCGTCCACCACGACGGAAAGATTGTAGGTCGGCGTGCCGTCGCTGCGGAGCAGCACCAGGTCGTCGAGATCCTTGTTGGGAAAGACGACGCGCCCCTGCACCCGGTCTTCGATCATTGTGTCGCCCTCACGCGGCGCCTTGAAGCGGATGACGGGCGTGATGCCGGCTGGTGCGTCCGTCTCGTCGCGGTCGCGCCAAGTGCCGTCATAGCCAGGCGCCCGGCCCTCCGCGCGCGCCCGTTCGCGCATGGCGGCAAGCTCCTCCGCACTCGCATAGCAGCGATAGGCTTTACCTTGAGCGAGGAGTTGTTCCGCAGCCTCGCGGTGGCGCGTGGCGCGGGCTAGCTGATAGACGGGCTCTCCGTCCCAATCGAGCTCGAGCCAGCGCAGCCCGTCGAGGATCGCGAGGATCGCCCCTTCCGTCGAGCGCGCCCGGTCGGTGTCCTCGATGCGGAGCAGCATCGTGCCGCCCTTGCCCTTTGCGTAAAGCCAATTGAACAGCGCCGTACGGGCGCCACCGATATGAAGATAGCCGGTGGGCGAAGGCGCAAAACGCGTGACCACGGTGTCGCTCATAGGCTGTGCCCAACCTTCGGTGGAATTTGACAAGGACTCGACGTGGGGCTGATGTAGCATAGCTACGCCGCTGCTTTCGTCATGGCCGCGACTGGGATTTACCTCGCAGCGGACGTGCTTGTCGAGCGTAACGGGCGGATCGTGGCGCTGCGGACGGAGGACGGCACGCTCGCTCTGCCGCAGGCCACTCGCGCAAACTATAGCGTGGACAATTGGCTGCTCGCGGACGGCGAGAATCGCGAGCGGCGGAGGTCGCCGCCAATAGCCCGTCCCGCTGCGACCTGCTCGGCTGCATCGGCAAGGTGAAGGGCAAGACCATCGCGCTCATCCGCCATCCTGCCGCGTTGGAAGAGGACTGCCGCGCCCCGACATCGTCCCCGCCCTTCAGCGTCGGCAAAGGGTGCAGCACAGCGCGGTTGCTGGTCGATCGGCGCGTACTGCAGGCGGAAGGCGCGCACGCGCTCTATATCCAGAGGGGCTGTCGATCCGCAGCGAAAGCGTTGCCGAGACGCGCGGGCGAAGGACCAAGGTACGGCCGATGACGAAGATGATCGCCGCTTCGACGGCAATCCCGATGAGTAGCGTTAGTACCGGCGGATGAGGCCCACTAGGCGCCCCTGCACGCGCACGCGGTCCGGGCCGAAGATGCGCGTCTCGTAAGCGGCGTTGGCAGCTTCGAGCGCAATCGAGTCGCCACGCCGGCGCAAGCGCTTCAGCGTGGCCTCCTCCTCATCAACGAGCGCCACGACGATGTCGCCGTTGCTCGCGTCCTCGCACTTCCGGACGATGATGGTGTCGCCGTCGAGGATGCCGGCATCGATCATCGAATCGCCTTTAACTTCGAGCGCGAAATGCTCGCCCTTGGACAGCAGCTCTGGCGGCACCTCGATGGTGTTCATGCGGGTCTGGATGGCTTCGATGGGCACGCCGGCGGCGATGCGGCCCATGACCGGCACGCTCACGGTCTGGGGCAAGCTTTCGCCCTCGGCCACCTGGGGCACGCGGCCCAAGCTCCCCTCGATGACGCTTGGCGAGAAGCCGCGAGCGCGGGCGGCGCCGAGCGCCTGGGGCACGGATTCGGGCAGCCGCACGATCTCCATGGCACGCGCGCGGTGCGGCAGGCGCCGCACGAAGCCACGCTCCTCAAGCGCAGTGATCAACCGGTGGATGCCGGATTTCGATTTGAGATCCAGAGCTTCCTTCATCTCGTCGAAAGAGGGGGGCACCCCCGTCTCCTTCAGGCGCTCATGGATAAACATAAGGAGCTCTTTTTGCTTCGACGTCAGCATCTGGTCCTTTTAGCGCGTCCCTAAGTGACCGCGAGCCCACCGCGAGCCCCTTGTACAAATCATGAACAGTCTATCTGTTCTAGTTGTGTTCTGCAAGCAAGAATGACCCCCTATCTTTCATCGGAGGCAAGGGGTCTGGCTAGGATGTCGCTGATTCGTATTGCCGAGGCCTTAACCGGAGCGCCAGCGATCAGTCATCCAGCGGAATGATCGTCACCCGCCCCCCTCTGGCGAGAGCCGGCGCATCGGGCGGCCGCACGATGAGGCAGTCGGCGCGGGCGAACTCCGCCATCAGGGCGCTGTCCTGGAAGGAGAGGGGGGTAACGAGCCTCTCGCCGCCAGAGCCCCATGCCGAAACAGCCCGCATGTAATGCTCACGCGGTCCATTAGCATCGAGGTCCTGGCTGAGGACGGCCTCTGCCCGCCCACGAGCGTCCTCGTGCAGCCCGAGCAGGCGGTGCAGCATGGGCACAAGGAACACGAGCCCACAGATCAGCGCCGACACCGGGTTGCCGGGCACCCCAAGCACCCGCTGATGGCCCATGCGGCCGTAGAGGAGGGGCTTCCCCGGCCGCATGGCGATCCTCCAGAAGTCAAGCTCGAGGCCTTCGGAGCGGAGCGCCGCGCTGACGAGGTCCCGCTCGCCGACCGATGCGCCACCAATGGTGACAAGAATATCCGAGGCGCTGCCGGTGCGGGCGAGCGTGATGAGGCTCTCCAGCGTGTCCTTGGCGATGCCGAGGCTCATGGGCTCGCCGCCTTGCGCTTCGATCAGCGCAGCAAGTCCCGACGGAACCGAGGAAACGACCTGGTCTGCCTCAAGCTTCGTGCCCGGCGGCACGACCTCGTCGCCAGTGGCAAGGATCGCAACCTTGGGCTTGCGGCGGACCGGCAGCTCGCCATGGTTCATGGCGGCGGCGAGCATCAGCGCGCGGGGCCCAAGCTTCACGCCCTCGCGCAGCAGGACATCACCTTGCGTGAAATCCTGCCCACGCGGGCGGATGTGGCGGCCTGAAGCTGCCTCCTTCACGGTCACCACGCCGTCGGCGACATC
>Ga0187819_10002194_pt1 | contig 10298 bp, 6 predicted proteins | sample NC_wetland_sal_i_15_FD_132411 | JGI IMG/M metagenome (GOLD analysis project Ga0187819, IMG submission 132411) | Wetland sediment microbial communities from Neuse River Estuary, North Carolina, USA - SO4_4 | ecosystem: Environmental > Aquatic > Freshwater > Wetlands > Sediment | place: USA: North...
CGAAGTGGTCTTCGATAGCGCTTTTGCCGCGGCCGGTGATGATGATGATCTGGTCGCAGCCCGCCGCCAGCGCCTCTTCCACTCCGTACTGAATGATGGGCTTGTCGACCAGCGGCAGCATTTCCTTGGGCTGCGCCTTGGTGGCGGGCAGAAAGCGCGTGCCCAGACCGGCGGCGGGGAAAACGGCTTTACGGACTTTCATTCTTGCCATGCGGAACGAGAATAGCACTTAGCAATCGGCAACCAGCAAGAACCTAACGGCCAACGACCATCGACTAACGACAACCGACCGCTCACAATACCGGACTATCATCCCCCAGCATGGCCTTCCTGACGACCTTTACCGGAGGAAAGCCCTGCTGCAAAAAATGGTCGTGGAATTCCTGCAGGTTGAACTTTGCTCCCATCTTCCGCTGGTAGTCCTGGCGCAGCTTCAAGATCTCGAGTTTGCCCAGCGTGTATACCAGGTAGGTTGGGTCGGAGGTGCCGCGCTTGGCTTCCGTCTCGGCCACGGCACGTGACTGTTCGCCCTCCATGACGAAGAAGTCCACTGCCTGGTCAAAGGTCATCTTGCCAGTGTGCATTTCGATGCCGGCGATGTAGCGCGCGTTGCGCAGCAGGGCGTCCTGCAACTGCCCCAGGCGGAGCTTCAGATATTTCTCGTCGCTGTGCCCATCGGCAAGCTTGCCGTAGCCCTCGTCCAGCATCATCTGCTCGCAGTAATGCGCCCAGCCTTCGGCGTTCGAACTAGAGCCCACCAGCTTGCGCACCTTCGAAGGCGCGTTCTGCACCCACAGGAACTGCACGTAGTGTCCGGGATACGCCTCGTGAACGGCCACCGCCGTCAGCGTGTCGTAGTTGAACTGGGCCATAAACTCGCGCACGCGCTCCGGCGTCCAGTCCTTCTCCGGTACGGTTACGTTGAAGAAGGCTTCCTTCGCGGTGTGCTCGTAAGGACCGGGCGTGTCCATGGAGGCGAAGCTCAGAGCGCGCATGAAGGGCGGTGTCTCTTCCACAATGGGCAGCACCGTTGAAGGGATGGTCACGATGTGCGCGCGCTCGATAAAGCCGCGCAGGTTGCCGAATAGGTCGCGCACCGTATCGAGCAGCCTGTCAGGCCGCGGATAGTTCCTCTGTAATTCCGTCAGCACCTGCTCCGGCGTCTTGTTGGGATCGATGCGGGCGGCCGTCTCCTTCAACCGCTGCTGATTGCGGCGCAGGTCCGCGTAGCCGAGCTTGAGCAACTCGTCGAGCGGGGTATCCACCATTTCGTCGTAGAGCAGCTTTTTGCGGTAGTTCTCGGCGCCGATGCGGAAATCGCCGTTGGAGCGCGGCAGTAGGTCGTCCTGAAGCCATTTCTGGTAGCCGCCGAGGCTGTCGATGACCGCCTGATTGCTTTGCTTGAACTCGTCCAATAGCTTAGGGTCTTTCACTTCTTTGAACGCCGCCGGGACGTCCTGCTGGAAAAAGCGGATGATCCCCGGCAGTTGCTGCAGCGCGATCTGCGTATAGATCTTCGGAGGGTTGTTCAGATTCGTCCGCGCCGCGTCGAACACCCTGGGCATTTGCCGCTCGCGCGCGATCACCGACCTCAGCCGATCCTCCGGCGGCGCGAACTTGCGGCTCATGATCAGGAATACACTGTAGGTGATGCGGCTGGCGTAGCGGTCCGGGTCTTTCTCCCAGCCGCGTATCTGTTCCAGTTCGAGCAGGCGTCCGTCGATCTCGTGCAGCAGAAGTTCGCGGTCGGCACGTTCCGTCTCCAAGGGATCAACTGCAATCCGCATCTGGGCACGGACCGGCCTTCCGCCTTTGGTCGCAGGCGCGAAACGCTGCCGGCCCACGGTCGCCTTTGCTTTCTCACCTAGAGCCTTGTTCGGACTGTCTTCCACTTGCACGTCGAGAACGCGCCCACTGTCGCTCAGGTCCAAGATCAGCGCCACCTTCCCTTCAGGAAAGGCGAAGCTTTCAATCTTCCCGCGCACTTGCTTCAGCGCCTTGATCTCCGCTTCCACGCCGGCACGCAAATAGTCTTCCAGTTGCGTGTCGTAGCGGTGAAAGCCGGCGGAGGTGCCGGCCGTGGGATGGAAGGGGAAGTAGTAGTCGTCGAAGTACTGGTCCACCAGCCGGTCCCAGGCACTTTGGGGTGCGGCAAGTTGCTCGCCTGATGCTGACTTCTGCGCCACGACTTGATTAACGCTACAAATAAAAACTGACAGGCACAACAAAACGCCACAAAAGGGACGCTTCATCGCCACCTCGCGAACCGAGACAACTTACCATAACGACCCCTTCGAAACCTGCAACTAGAAACTGGAAACTGGTTTCTGTTCCCCTGCCAATTCCTCCAGCAGCCGCTGCAACCGCTCCAGCGCCTCTTCCGCCCGAGTCGCTGGAAGCGAGAATTTCAGCACGCCTGCAGGGGAGAACTGCGCCCCCGGCTCGCCGGCGACAAACCGCGCCAGCTTCTCCGGATCGACAGCCGCTGCCTGGGTGAAGCGTATGCTCACCTGGTCGCGGCGGCGGTCGATGGCCGCCACACCCAGCCGCTGTGACGCCAGCTTGAGCCGTGCGTACTCGAGCAGGTTGCGCACCGCCGCCGGCAGTTCGCCATAGCGGTCGGTGAGCTCTTCCCCCACATCCCTAAGCTGTGCCTCGCTCTCCACGCCCGCCACACGCTTGTACATCCGCAGGCGCTGGTTCTCTTCCCCGATGTATTCGGCAGGAATGCGGATGTTGATCCCGAGGTTGAGCTGGACCGCGACTTCCTCGCGCGCGACTTCTCCTTTCATCTCGCGCACCGTGCGATCGAGCATGCTGGTGTAGAGCTCGAAGCCGACGGCGTTGATGTGACCGCTCTGCTGTCCGCCCAGCAGGTTCCCGGCGCCGCGCAGCTCTAGGTCGAGGGCGGCGATCTTGAATCCGGCGCCCAGGTCGGAAAACTCCTTGAGCGCGGCCAGGCGGCGGCGCGCCAGCGGCATCAGCTCCACATCAGGCGGTACCAGCAGGTAGGCGTAGGCGCGGCGGTTGGAGCGCCCAACGCGCCCGCGCAATTGATAAAGCTCGGAGAGGCCATGGCGGTCGGCGCGGTTGATGATGATGGTATTGCACAGCGGGATGTCGAGCCCGTTCTCGATGATCGTGGTCGCCACCAGCACGTCGGCCTCGTGGCGGATGAATGTCAACATCACCTTCTCGAGCTCCGCTTCCGACATTTGGCCGTGGCCGACGATCACCCGCGCCTTCGGCGCCAATTCCTGTACCTTGGCGGCGATCTCATAGATCGATTCCACGCGGTTGTGGACGAAGTAGGCTTGTCCGCCGCGCTCCAGCTCGTGTTCAATGGCGGTCTTGATCAGCTTTTCGTCGAAGGCCGCAACCACCGTCTGGATGGCGATGCGGTCTTTGGGCGGGGTTTCGATCACGCTCATGTCGCGCAGGCCGGTCAGCGACATGTGCAACGTTCGCGGGATGGGCGTGGCCGACATGGTCAGCACGTCCACCTCTTTCTTCAGCTTCTTCAGCCGTTCCTTGTGGCGGACGCCGAAGCGCTGCTCTTCGTCCACCACCACCAGCCCGAGGTCGGCGAACCTGATGTCCTTCGAGAGCAGGCGATGCGTGCCGATCAGGACGTCCACCTGCCCAGCCTCGACTTTTTGCACGATTTCCTTCTGCTGCTTGGCGGAGCGGAAGCGGCTCAGCATCTCGATGCGAAGGGGATAGGCGGCGAATCGCTGCTTGAAAGTCTCGAAGTGCTGGAACGCAAGGACGGTGGTCGGCGCCAGCACCGCCACCTGCTTGTTGTCATTCACCGCCTTGAAAGCCGCGCGCATGGCGACCTCAGTCTTGCCGTAGCCGACGTCGCCCACCACCAGCCGGTCCATGGGCGTGGACGCTTCCATGTCGCGCTTCACGTCTACGATGGCGTCTTCCTGATCCTCGGTTTCCTGGTGCTCGAAGGCGTCTTCGAACTCATGCTGCCAGTCGGTGTCGCGCGCGAAGGTGTGTCCTTGCGCCATACGGCGTTCGGCATAGAGCTTCAACAGCTCCTCGGCCATTTCCTGCATGGCCTTCTTGACTCGCGCCTTGGTGCGCGCCCAGGCGGTGCTGCCCAGATGGCTGAGCGCCGGCTTTTGGCCTTCGGCGGAGCGGTACTTCTGCACCAGGTCGAGGCGGGTGAGCGGGACGTAAAGCCGCGCGCCCTCTGCGTATTCCAAAATCATGAACTCGCCCGTGGTGTCGCCCTGGGTGATTTCCTTGAGTCCTTGGTACTGGCCGATACCGTGCTCGACATGCACCACGTAGTCGCTGACCTGCAGGTCGCGGAAGTCGGAGAGGAAGGCCGAAACCTTCGATCCCCGACGCAAGGGGCGGGTCAGCACGGCCTCGGATTCATCGAACAGATCGCGCGCCCCGAAGATGACCAGGCCGGCCTCAGGCAGGGCCACGCCGTCCGGGAGGTTGGCTTTAACTACATAAGTAGTACAAATCGCCTGGGCGAAGTAGGCGGCCTCGTCCAGGTAGCTTTCGCTTCCCGAGCTCGAGGTCCGGCTGCCCAAGTGGAAGGGCACGTTGTATTCGGTGAAGACGTCCGCCAGACGCTCGACTTCGCCCATCGTGGGCACGGCGAAGAGCACCCTTCTCGCCTCGGCCGTCAGTCGCTGAAGCTCCTCCACCATGGCCGGCATGGAACCGTGAAAACGGGTGGTTGGCTGTGATATAAACGACAAATGTAGTACAACGCCCGCTTGGGTGCTGCTTTCGATCCCCAGATGTTCCAGACTGCTCCCCGGCCGGTCGGCCAGCAGGTCCTCGAACTCCCCAGGGGCAAAGTAGAGGTCCTCCGGCCGGACCAGGCGCCCGATGCCGGCGCGCTCGTGAGCCTCCCGAACCCGCTCCCACCAGTGCTCGATCTCGTGGTTTACATCTTGGGACTCGTCTACCAGCACCGCCGCTTTCGGCAGCAAATCGAAGACGCTAGAGGGTGCCCCACCCGAGGCGGGTTTGCTCGGGTGGGGGTTTTCGGCAACGGGCGCGTACAATTCCCACCCGGGAAATACTGAAGCTCCGCCCGCCGCCACCGCTTCCGCCACCGCCGCTTCCGCTCCCCGGATGCGCGCGCCGCTAAGCCGCCTGTGGATGGCGCCTAGGATCTCATCCGTGACGGGCGTCTCCGCCAGCGGCAGCAGCATCACCTCTTCAGCCGGATTGGACGAGCGCTGGCTGGCGGGGTCGAACTTGCGCATGGATTCAACCTCGTCGCCGAAAAACTCGATGCGCACCGGCCGGTCCATCTCCGGCGAGTAGACGTCCAGGATGCCACCGCGCAAGGCGAACTGTCCGGGCATCTCGACCACATCCACTGCGGCGTACCCGACGGTATGCAGGTGCTCGACCAGGCCCTCGACGTCGATGGTCTCGCCGCGGCGCACCACCCGCGCCAACTCGGCATAGAAGCCGGCATCGCGCATGCGCATTAGCGCGGCGCAGACGGGCATAATCACGATGGAAGCGGCGCCGGTCGCGATCTTCCACAGTGCCGTTGCGCGCTCTTCCTGGATCTCAGGGTGGGGAGAGAGATTCTCGAAGGGCAGGACATCAAAGCATGGCAGCTTGACCACGGAGCCAGGAGTCGGCCCGCCGGTCAGTTCACAAAACGTCTCGACGACCGGCAGCATCTCGTCGGCCGCGCGATTATCGCGCACCAGGACAATCAGCGGTCGCGATGCCAGCCGCGCCAGTACGGCCAGGTACAGAGATTTTGCCGTAGGAGTTAGTCCGGATACACGTATCCGTCCCGCGCCGGCTCCGGACCCCGTCTTCAGCGTGTCCAGCAAACCCGCTTTTGGTTTGCTGGGGTGGAGGTCGGCAGCCGCGCGCGCCAGAGCTTCTATCTTCTCCACGTCCGCAAAGAGTTCGCGGACGAACGGCAGGAGCATCGACTCAGTTTAACAGCAAAGGGACGGGACTACGACGCTGTCCCGAACAGGTGGTCAAAGATCGACCAGAAAATGGCATAGTCGCGGTCGGGACGGTCGTGATGGGCCATGTGGCGGGCGCGGGCGCGATCGAGCCACGCTGGCAGCCATCCGCCCATGTGGAAGCGCCAGTGGATCTCTTCCGTCAGGATGAAGTACAGGCTGAAGCTCACCAGCACCCCGGGCGCGAAGCCGGCGCGCAGGAGCCAATCGGCGATGACCACCGGCGCGCCGTTACCCGCGAACATAAGCACTACATAGATCGCCTTTCCGCCCAGGTTGACATACAAAGGTTCGTTGGACATGCCGATTGAGGCGTGGTGCAAAAGGTGGCCTTCGAACGCGTAGGTGCCGGGCACGTGCATGATCCAGCGGTGCAGGGCGTACTCGAAGAAGTTTGCCCAGATGAAACCCGCGACCAGGCCGATCAGCCACATTTCCAGCCGTGGCGGACGGAGGTAAGCCAGCAGCGCCGCCGGACCGCATCCGCACAGCGTGGCCACAATCGCGTTGCGGATGTTGATGGCACGGCCCAACTCGAGCGCGGCCGGATCGATGGCAGAGCCAGCGGACATTCTCACCTTCTAATGAGATGCGGGGGAGACGGACAGTGGCCGTATCTTAGCATCCCCGCACCACGACAGCGTCTCCGCGACAAGTAACTGCGGTAACGCGGACGGGCTGCTATAGTAATCGGTTCCCATGCACCCCGCTGCCACACGCAAGCTCGAGCGTTCCCGCAAGCTCCAGCAACGCGCGGAGAAGCTCTTTCCCGGGGGTGTGAACTCACCGGTGCGCGCGTTCCGTGCCGTCGGCGGCGATCCGCCGTTCATCGTGAAGGGACGCGGCTCGCGCATGTGGGACGCCGACGGCAACGAGTACATTGACTACGTCGGCTCCTGGGGGCCGCTGATCCTGGGCCATGCCGCGCCCCAGGTGGTCGAGGCCATCGAGCGCGCCAACCGCGATGGCGCCAGCTTCGGCGCCTCGACGCCGCTGGAATCCGATCTCGCCGAAGCTGTGCTCGAAGCCTTCCCGTCGATGGAGAAGCTGCGCTTCGTGAGCTCAGGCACCGAAGCCACCATGTCTGCCATTCGCCTGGCGCGGGCCGTGACCGGGCGCAAGTACGTCATCAAGTTCGAGGGCTGCTACCACGGCCACACCGACGCCCTGCTGGTGAAGGCCGGCTCCGGCGTCGCGACCTTCGGCATCCCCGGCTCGGCGGGCGTGCCGGAAGAATTCGTGCAGTTCACCCTCGCCTTGCCCTACAACCACATCGACCAGGTGGATCAGTCGTTCAAGCGGCTCAAAGGCGAGATCGCGTGCGTGATCGTCGAGCCGGTGGTGGGCAACATGGGATGCGTGCCCCCAGCGCCACAGTTCCTCGACGGCCTGCGCTACCTGACTTCGCGCGAAGACGCGCTCTTGATCTTCGACGAGGTGATGACCGGTTTCCGCGTGGCCTTCGGCGGCGCGCAGGAGCTTTACGGTACGCGTCCGGACCTGACCACGCTCGGCAAGATTATCGGCGGCGGCCTGCCGGTGGGCGCTTACGGCGGGCCGGCTGAGTTCATGGACCAGGTCGCGCCGCTTGGCCCGATGTATCAGGCTGGAACGCTTTCGGGCAATCCCCTGGCGATGGCGGCAGGACTCGCGACGTTGCGCCATCTTCGCGATAATCGCGAACTCTACGGACGCCTCGACCGCGCCGCCGCAACGCTGGTCGATATGGTCGCCGATGCGGCGCACCAGGCAGGCGTGGCAGTCACGGCCAACCGTGTCGGCTCGATGTTCACCTGGTTTTTCACCGGCGATCCGGTCACGGACTGGGATTCGGCAGCAAAGTCCGACACAGTGCTCTTCGGCAAATTTCATCACGCGATGCTGGAGGAAGGCATCTGGCTGCCGCCGTCGCAATTCGAAGCGGCGTTTCTCTCCGCGGCGCACTCGATGGACGACATCAGCCAGACGGTCGTGGCGGCGCGGAAAGCGTTCACAGCGATCAGGGCATAGCGAGGAAGCAGCAGGCAGGAAGCAGGACGCAGGAAAATCATGCACTTCCTTCTTTCCGCATCCTGCCACCCGCCTCCTGATTGCTGGCAGTGTTCATCATCTCCGTTACTGTCACGAACTCATATCCCGGGTCCCTGAAGCGGCGGATCAGCCAATCGGTCGCTTCGACCGTCCGGGCACGGTCGGCACCCATGCGCACGTGGCTGCCATCGTGCATAAGGATTACGTCGCCGCCGCGAATACGCTCGGCAACGCGCTGCTCGATGCCGTCCGCGGTGAAGATCTTCCAGTCGTTTGAGCTGGCGGTCCACATCACCGGCTCGAGCCCCAGCTTGCGGCCGACGCCCAGCACGTGCGGCAGGCGCGCGCCGAACGGCGGCCGCCACAGCGCCGAGTGCTCGCCCACGGTCTCCGTCAGGATCTTCTGGCACTGCTCCAGTTCGCTGCGGACGCGCGCGGCCGAGCAGAAGATCAGATTTGGATGATTGAACGTGTGATTGGCGATCACGTGGCCGGCGCGCGCCACCTCGCGCGCGATCTCCGGCCTCTCGGCGACGAAGCGCCCGATCAGGAAGAACGTGGCTTTGACGTCATGCCGCGCCAGCACTTCCAGCAGGCGAAGCGTATGCGGATCGTTGGGGCCGTCGTCGTAGGTGAGCGCAAGCTGGCGCGAGCCGTGCCCCGCGCCGAGATACGTTCGTCCGTAGAGCTGCGACCGCGGAGCGTAGGCAGCATAACCCGCGTAGCCAAGGGCAGCGGCGCCGATTAGAAGTCCGAGCATCGCGCCTATTTCACCACAGAGACACGGAGGTACGGAGGAAAACGAGGGGCTTTTTCCATAGCCCGCTGACCCGATTCTCCACCGCGAGTGTCATCCCGAGCGTAGCGAGGAATCTACGCTCTTGGTGCGCTGGAAAAATACATAGATGCCTCGCGCTCGGCATGACACCTCCGGGTTGGCAATCCCTCTGTGCCTCCGGCCCTCCGTGGTGAGCTTTTTGTTTACTCAACCTGCAATTGCACGCGGCGCTCGCCCGCGTTATGCTCGCGGTACTCGGTCATGGCCAACTTTTTCGAGCTCCCCCGTTACATCGCCATTGAGGGCCCCATCCGGGTGGGGAAGACGACCCTGGCCAACATCATCGCCGACCGTCTGCACGCGCAGCGCGTGATCGAGCCTGAGGACAACGCCTTCCTGCGCGCCTTCTACGAGGGCGAGCGCGGCGCCGCCTTCCAGACGCAGTTCTCGTTCCTGGTTGAGCGCTTCGAGCAGTTGCGCGCGCTCGAGGCCGGGCCAAACGCCAACAAGACCATCATCGCCGACTACATCTTCGAGAAGGACAAGATTTTCGCCTGCGTCAACCTCACCGATGCCGAGCTGGCCGTCTACAACCGCTACTTCGACATCTTTCGCGAGCAGGTGCCCACGCCCGACCTGGTCATTTATCTGCAGGCCACGCCCGAAGTGCTGAAGAAGCGCCTGCGCAAGAAGAAAGCCGCGAGCGAAGCCGCCATCCATGAGGACTACATCGGCGAGGTGGTGAAAGCTTACGAACACTTCTTCTTCCACTACAGCGCGTCCGACCTGCTGGTGATCAATACGTCGGACATCGACTTCGTCGAGCGCCACGAAGACCTGCAGCAGCTTCTGCGGCGGCTCACCGAGCCGATCAAGGGCACGCAGTACTTCTTGCCGCTAGGAGCGGAGTCGGCAACCGCGTAGCGAGGAAGCGGGAAGCAGGAGGCAGGAAGCGGCGCAAGGACCTCCGCGCCTGCTGATTTTCCTGACTCCTGCGTCCTGCCCCCTGCTTCCTTTTTCCTTGCTTCCCGCCCCACTCCCAAGGCATCCTATAAGCGGTTACAGGCTGTATCCGCCGATGGGTGGAGCGGCACTGGAGGTCCCGTGAGCGTCACTTCGATCAATTCCTCTCCAAGAATCACTACCACCACACTTTTAGAAAAGAAACAGCGGCGCGAGCCGATCACGTCTCTGACCGCGTACGACTACCCCAGCGCGCGCCTGGTGGACGAGGCTGGCATCGACGTGATCCTCGTCGGCGACTCGCTGGCCATGGTCATGCTCGGCTACGACAGCACCATGCCGGTCACCATGGACGAGATGCTGCACCACGTGCGCGCCGCGCGCCGGGGCGTCAAGCGCGGCATGCTGGTCGCCGACATGCCCTACGGCTCATTCCAGGTCAGCCACGAGGAAGGCCTGCGCAACGCCGCGCGCTTCGTGAAAGAAGGCGGCGTCGAGGCGGTGAAGCTCGAAGGCGGCGAGAAGCGCGTGGAGTTCATCCATCG
>Ga0187819_10002195_pt1 | contig 10295 bp, 11 predicted proteins | sample NC_wetland_sal_i_15_FD_132411 | JGI IMG/M metagenome (GOLD analysis project Ga0187819, IMG submission 132411) | Wetland sediment microbial communities from Neuse River Estuary, North Carolina, USA - SO4_4 | ecosystem: Environmental > Aquatic > Freshwater > Wetlands > Sediment | place: USA...
CCATCGTTGGCCAAGGCCAGCCGGAAGCAACCAGCATGGACCAGATCATCGCCGAAACTACGCTGTTCGGATCCGGCCGCCCGATGATCATGGTGCCCTATATCCAGAAGGCGCCGTTCAAAATTGACAATGTGATGATTTGCTGGGACGGCAGCCGTGCGGCGGCGCGCGCTGTTGCCGACGCAATCCCTATCCTGGGGGAAGGCAGTCGTGTCGAAATCGTCATCATCACCAACGAACGTGGCAAGCAATACGACATCGAAGGCGCTGATATTGGTCAGCATCTCGCCCGCCATGGATTAAAAGTGGAGGTCAACCGATTTCCTGGTGGCGATATTGATGTCGCCGACGCTCTGTTGTCGCACACCGCCGACAGCAGCGCCGATTTCATGGTGCTGGGTGGTTACGGACATTCGCGGCTGCGCGAATTCGTGCTTGGCGGTGTGACCCGTTCGATATTTCAATCGATGACCGTGCCAGTGCTGCTCTCGCATTAGAGGCGGCGACTATCGGCGTTCTGAAGCCAAATCGCCTAAACGTTGTGATCGAGCTGCGAGTGAGACGAAACGGCGAGTTCGCCCACATCACTCCCTCAAGCCGAACATGCCGATTTTGTCGTCATAACCGAAGAGCTCAGCGTATCGCCCCCACGCAGTGGCGACGCCCAACGTTCTCCGTGAATCACGGCGGGTCAAATGATCCTGGAGTTCGATCTCAAATCTCATGCGGGGTGCCCGGTGATCGTTTCGTTCCTGAAGAATCCTACAGATGTGGCCAGCAAGGGGTACAAAACGCAACAAATGCTCTCTGAACAGCAGCTTTCGCTGTTCGGTGTCGCTATGCGCAAAGACGCGACCTGCGGCGGTGAGCTTTAAAATCCCATCCCTTAGCTCGGCAAACTCCAGCATATGGAGCGCCTCTGCGATGGGAAATAAATCGTCCACTTCTAACACGAGAGAACTGGCGAGTGCTGCTAAATCTGCTTCACCATCATACGGTGGTGCCACCAATCTCTCAATCAATCCACTCATCCGATTGACAGAAGCTTGTGGCAACGGCTGAGCAAGACCACCATGAACTTGTTTCAGTGCGCCGATGGACTCAATCGTCCGCGCAGTCAGCACGGAATAGATTTCGTCAACGATGCTGCGGAACTCTTCGTCAAGTCGGTTGCGCGGATGCGAAAGCGTGACCGGAATCTCAGCAGCAATACGGCCTGGATTGGAGGAAAGGAGCAACACGCGATCACACATCAGCACCGCCTCCTCGACGTTGTGCGTCACGATCAGCACTGATTTGGTGGGAAGCTGGTGCTCGACCCACAAATCCAGGAAATCGGTTCGCAAGGTCTCGGCGGTGAGGACGTCGAGAGCCGAAAATGGCTCATCCATGAGGAGCGCAATCGGTTGAGTTACAAACGCCCTCGCAAATCCGACTCGCTGACGCATCCCCCCGGAAAGCTCGCGCGGATACGCGGACTGGAATCCGTCAAGGCCAATAAGATCGATTGCGGACTCTGCGCGCCGCCGCGCCTCAGCGTGCGACAGCCCGAGCGCGTCGAGGCCGGCTTCAACGTTTTCAAGAACTGTAAGCCAAGGGAAGAGAGCAAATGATTGGAACACAACCGCAATACCCTCAACAGGTCCGATAAGCGGCTCGCCCCGATAGAGGACGACGCCGTTCGTCGGCTTGATGAGTCCCGCGGCGATGCGCAGCAGAGTCGACTTCCCTGAGCCGGACCGACCGAGAAGACCGAGGATCTCGCCGTCTCGCAGGGACATATCGATATTTTCGAGCACTGACAGTGGCTCGCCGGAGGGTCGCTTGAAGACCATCGAGACGCTGCGAAGGTCAACGGTGACATTGGTCGCGGGATTGTCCAGCATCTCTGCCCTCAGTCGAGCCGGGTCTGGCGCTCCGCGAAGGCGTATAACGGCCGCCATAGAAGGCGATTCATCGCAACCACCAGCATGGACATGACGGCAATGCCAAGAGCGATCCGCGGGTAGTCGCCAGCTTCCGTCATTTGAGCGATATAGGCGCCCAACCCGCCCCCGCTCAGTTTGGTCGAGCCCCAGCTGACGGCCTCCGAGACAATGCTAGCATTCCATGCGCCACCTGAGGCCGTGATGGCGCCGGTGACGTAATAAGGGAAAATCCCGGGAAGCATCACGTCGCGCCACCAGTGCCAACCCGGAATGCGGAAGCTCGCCGCCGCCTCCCTGAAATCGCTGGGAAAAGCGCTCGCGCCGGCGATCACGTTGAACAAAATGTACCACTGCGTCCCCAAAATCATCAGCGGGCTTAGCCAGATCGCGGGCGAAAGATCAAACCTCACGATCAGGAATACGGCGAGGGGAAAAAAAAGGTTTGCGGGAAACGCGGCTAGGAATTGTGCCACCGGCTGAACCTTTTCGGCTAATCTAGGCCGCAAGCCGACAGCCACACCAATCGGGACCCAGATTAACGTCGCGACGGCGATCAGTACTGCCACCCGAAGCAAAGTCAGGAGCCCATTGCGGGTGACTTCGGAGACATCCGACCACGACAGTGCGGCTCCCGCATATTGAGAGAGGCCCCATAATGCGTAGCCCACTCCTAAAAGAATCACCCCATACCATGTGAGGTCGACAAAGCGGGACGGGAACGACCAGCGCCCAGCCCAGCGGATATGCAGTGGCAGAGCGAGCCGGGCTCGGACGATGGCCTGTATCACAATCCCAATTGGTTGCCCAAGCGCCCGGACAATGCTGGTTCGTTGAAGCAGATCAAGAATCCAACTTCTCGGTACAGTTTGTGCGGCTGTCTGCTCGTACCGAAACTTGTCTGCCCATGCGACCAGAGGACGGAATAGCAACTGATCATAGACCAGAATTGTCACAGTCATTGCAACAATGGCGTACCATACCGCATAAAGATCACGCTCCTGGATCGCACGCGCGACATAAGAACCAATTCCCGGCAAGGCGATCTGAAGATTGCCGACGGAAATTGCTTCCGAGGCGACGACGAAAAACCATCCGCCCGACATGGACATCATCGTATTCCAGATAAGACCCGGCATGGCGAATGGGACCTCAAGGCGCCAGAAACGCTGCCAGCCGGAGAACCGGAAACTGCGGCTCGCTTCGTCGAGGTCATGCGGGACCGTTCGTAGAGCCTGAAAGAAGCTGAACGCCATGTTCCAGGCTTGGGCAGTGAAGATCGCAAAAATCGCGGCGAGTTCCGGCCCCAAGACACTGCTCGGAAAAAGCGAGACAAAGAAGACAACTGTGAACGAAAGGTAACCAAGAACCGGAACTGATTGGAGCACATCGAGAAGCGGGATTAGTACCATCTCGGCGCGTCGACTCTTGGCTGCCACGGTGGCGTAGGTAAACGTGAAGATTAGCGACGCTACGAGCGCTGCCAACATACGTATCGTCGTTCGGAGTGCATAGGCGGGTAAAGCCGTCGGGGAGAGTGAAATTTCAGGCTGCTGGCCGGCTGTGAGCGGTGCGATCATCTGGCGCGCACCCGATCCCACGAGGATAATAATCACAAGGAACAACGCCACGGCAACCAAGTCCCGCCAGTTCGGCGTCCGCGGCTGCCATACCCGCCCTGCCAAGACCTCGGCGTGATGTTCCACAATGCCACCCAAAGACCTCAACGCTGGACTATTGCTCTCGGATGTCCATTACATCATCACGACAGATGAAATGGACGCAGATTTTATATTTGATCTAAACAACGGATGACTGATGGCGCGGTCGCTAAAACACTACTGTGGCCATCCGCAATTATACCAAGCATAAGTGCAATATATCCAAGTGTGGGCCTTCTGTTCAGCGGTCGCGGCCCGCTCTAGCGCGTCGTCCGGGACATCGAAAGTAAGAATCTCCTCGTTAGATCCAGCTTGGCCCGTCAGCTCGCTGTCCATGACACTAGCCCTCCTATGAGGCATCCTCGTTATTGATATGAGCTGGCCTCGCAAGACCACATTTCGAATGCAATGAGCAGAGACATGCTCGGACCATTCCGGGTGCGATCATGTCCGCACCACACTGCGGCATCGTTGAGATCAGCCCACACTCGATGTGACGGAGCACGAAACCCTCCCGATCCCCAGTGCTTAGTGTCCTTCTTTATTTTTGCTGCCCCAACTTATCAAATTCCTCGATCTCAAGCTTGGCGCGGGCGCAAAACCCGGCGAGCGCCGCAGGATGCCGCTCGATCTCAAGGCTTCTCTTCGCCATGCGACCAACGGCCTTTTCGGCGTCGATTTCATTGGAGAGTTTAATATTGAAAATGTCGCCGAGCCGATTCAATGCCGCCTTTGCAGTCGGTGACACATAGCCGTAACACTTTGTTTGATACAGGCTGGCATCGATCAACACCTCCAATGCAGCATCTCGCGTAAGCTCCACTCTTGCTGGTATCACCAGCAATGCGAACGCGATCAGCAGTGTCCATTTCATAATAGGAATGACGCGCACTCGGGAAGGCTAGTGAAACACTTATGCGTTTAGCCGAAGCACGCATTGATCTGAATCAATCGCTGCGGTGCCCGCTTTTTCGCTTGCCGGAATACGTGTTGGCCATGATGGTAATCACGTGCCCGCGTTGGCTGACCCGACCTTGCAGTTCGGCGGAATTTTTCAGCCGCGCGGATCATTTCGGCGCATCGCGCGTCGACGCACTGTCGGTGGTCGCTGCTGTTTTCTAGCGGTCACCCTTTGCATCGTCTCATCGTCTCCGACATCGCAATATAAGATCACTGTGAACTGCGGAGTGTGATCGATGGATGGCCATCGCCCCGCATTTGATCTGGGTCAAAAATCACAATGCAGCACGCTGGTAGTTTACCACCATGAAAACAATGCCGTATTCCGCGCACACTTCGCCGTGCGTGCGCGCCTCAACACTATCGTAAGCTTGCAATGGGCTCGGCAAGTCTTGGCAGGCGGGAATGCCAACTCGGCTTAGCTAACCTGTTCCTGCAGATGTTCAGCGACATGCGGGCTCCGAGAATTGGAACTAGACGTTGACGATCAAGGAGAGCGACAATGAAAGTAAAAAATATCATGCATAAGGGTGTCGAGTGGGTTCTTCCGGGGACGCCAGTTACAACCGTTGCCCAGAAAATGAAGCGCTCTGACGTTGGCGCAATTCCGGTCGCGGACAACGGTCGGCTTGTTGGCATGGTGACGGATCGTGATATTACAATTAGGGCTGTTGCCAATGGCAAAGACATCTCGGAACTCATGGCAAAAGACATCATGACGAAGGGTGTATTCGCCTGCAAAGCGGATAGCAGCGCAAAGACGGCAGCACGGCTCATGGAGTCAAAACAAGTTCGACGTCTTCCGGTGATTGATGAGAACAAGCAAATCGTCGGCATGCTCAGCCTCGGCGACATCTGCCACGCCTCATCCAAGCGACAGGCAGCGGAGGTTGTGACGGCAGTATCAGCCCATCACTGGTGAATATGGCTCCAATATCGACGGACCATCGTTCTCTGGCTTATTGACCCTCGTCGAGATTGGCCACATCCGTATCGGCTCGGCTGTAGGAGAGTCTCGTGAGCGATACCGCGTTAAACGCTCTTCGCCGAGCTCAATTTGATATCAACGACATTCTTCGTCGTGCGCAAGGAGATGTCGTTGGCGCCTTTGGATTGGACCCACAGGAAAGTCCCCACCAAATCATTACATCTGGCGCACATTGGCGTCTTCGCGACTATGGTGGCAACGACCGATCGAGATCCCTGCTTATCATTGCCGCGCCGATCAAAAGACCTTACATCTGGGACCTTGCCCCTTCGATCAGCACCATCCGCTTCTGCCTGCATCGAGGCTTGTCCATCCAACTATTAGAGTGGATGGCCGCTTCACCGCGCGCGGGCAATAATGGCCTGGACGAATATGTACTCGCCATATCCGAAGTTGTAGCGACGATTGCGACTGCGGCTCAAGGTGCTAAGCCCTTTCTGATCGGTCATTCGCTCGGAGGCACACTCGCGGCGATATACGGAGCTTTTCTACCCGAGAGTATCAGGGGCCTTGTGCTTTTAGGCGCGCCACTCTGCTTCGAACCGTCAGCGAATCAATTTCGCGACGCTCTGGTTACATTGGTTCCGCGGGAGATTTCCGATACGGATCCATTCCCAGGTTCACTCTTGTCACATGCAAGCGCGCTGGCATCTCCACGCACATTCATTTGGTCACGGCTGATCGATGCTGCGATGAGTATTGCCGACCCCCTTGCAATGGAAATTCATGCGCGAGTGGAGCGCTGGGCGCTTGATGAGGTTCCTCTCCCAGGCAAACTGGTGCATCAGATCATTGATTGGCTTTATCGCGAAAACCGTTTCTGCCGCGGCAGTTTGAAGATTGGCGAAAAGGTTATCGGCCCTTCCAGTCTGTCAATCCCAACATTGGCGGTCGTCAATACCGCCGACGAGATTGCCCCTCTGAATTCAATCAAGCCGTTTGCGGATGCAATGCCGAAAAACGTCCGAGTTATTGAATATCCTGGAGAACTTGGTGTCTGCTTACAACATCTCGGCATTCTGGTGGGACGTCACGCACAAGCCCATGTATGGCCGGAAATCGTATCCTGGCTGAAGTGTTTGTCAGGCGACATGGCAAAGCCGGGATCGCATGGACTACCCTGAACCGGACAAGCGCATGAAAGAAAAAGCGGCTCAGTCCTGCCGCGCTCTTTGCCGTATGCGCGTTCTCGAAGAGATACCTCGCGCCGTAAAGAACTCGGACAGCCGAGCATTTGACGCTGGTGCTCGACGTCATCGAGCACGACCGACACGTTTCCCACTGATGGACTAAGAGGCGGCGACCACGAGGCTGGATAAGGACACGCGGCCAAGCTGCTCAGCAAGATGAGGCGCATCGGATCGCGGCGAACATCCCAAGCTACCGGAGCTATTGGGGAAGACTTGATGTGCGGGGTGTTCTGTGCAGCAATGGCTCGTTGGGTGACTCCGTTAGTAATCGTTTCCCGCTAATCAACATGACCGAACATCGCTTCCCGCCGCCATGGACCGTTGAAGAAATGCCGACGTGTTTCATCGTGCGTGACGCCAATGGTCAGGCGTTGAACTACACCTATTATTTTAGCGAGGAAATGAGCCTCGGCGGCGAGCAATATGATCCGCTGACAATGCTCACCAAAGACGACGCGCGGTGGATCGCGTCGAACGTGGCTAAGCTAGCAGAGCTATTGCAGAAGCCACCAAGGTGAAGGCGCGCGACTCGAAGGCGGCCACGTCACCGATCGGGAAGTCGTAGCCCCAGTGTGCGTCCGGCATCGATGCCGGTAGCGTCGCCACTAGACCTTGTCATCCATGCCCCGGACCAGCTTCTTCGTCGGAATAGATGACTGCTGGCACACGCATGGTGCCGGTCGCCTCATCGCGTCAACGCGCGTCAAATATGCTGGTCCATCGCCGGCTCTCCTACAGCCGACGACGTCAGCGCATTCCGTGTTTGCCCAACAACCTGACCGTGCTGGCCTGCGGCCCCTTGTCCCCAGGCTCTTCGGCGAACGCCACGCGCGCGCCCACCGAAAGCCGGGAAAAGCCGCCATCGAGCACGCTGTTCTTGTGAAAGTAAATTTCCCGGCCATCGGCAGTTTCGAGGAAGCCAAAGCCTTCGGTGAGATTGAGCGCGATCACTGTACCAATGGGCTGGTTTTCGTGAGCCTTGACCTGTCCTTGCATGCGGCGGACATGATCTTGCAAGCGCCGCCGCGCCCGCTTGAACGTATCGTTGATGGCGAAATCCACATCTGTATAGCGGTCGTCCTGCTGCGCCGTGCGCGTAACGTTGACCTCCCTACCATTTGGCAGGGCGAGTCGGACGTTGACCTCGTAAAGTCCTCTGTGATGGTGGCCGCCCGGTGTCTTAAGGACGACGCGGCAAGCGGTAATGCGTCCACATCGCTGCTCGATGTTCGCGACGTGAGTAGTGATGGACTGACGAAGCCGCTCAACTGGCTTCATACCCTGAAAATCAATCTGAACCGGCGTTTCCATGGTGTCGTCGATCGTCGTCCAACAAGGACGTAAGTCAACGGCTACTTTAGCGCCGTGTATTTCCCAGTGATTGTTGGACGTGCTCCTGGGTTTCAGCTTCCTGCGTCGTTGACTCCGTCGATTCCCGCAATCTCTCTTCTGTCCTCTATACAGATAGGACAATTCGAGACATGAAATTTTGACGAAGATCAACCGCTGAAGGCTGATCGGCTCGCGCCGTTGGACGGAACCTCCGGCGTCCCGATATTGTCAATCCAGTAGCCAAGGCAACAGCAGCGGCACCAGCAGAGCGGTGAGCAATCCATTGAGACCAAGTCCGATTCCAGCAAACGTTCCGGCTAAAGGATCCACCTGAAACGCTCTTGCGGTGCCAATGCCATGTGAAGTTAGGCCCGCCGCAAATCCTCGTGCAGCATAGTTCTTAAGCCGCAGGACATTCATCAACGGGGTGACGATAATTGCTCCGCTGATTCCGGTCAGAATGACGAGGACGGCAGTGAGAGAGGGATCGGCGCCCGTCTTTTCTGCGATTCCCATAGCGATCGCGGCGGTCGAGGACTTGGGTGCTAGCGCAAGCATCGCGCCGCGATCGAGGCCGAATAGCTTGGCCAACAGAACGGCAGAGGTAATTGCCGTAACGGATCCAACGATCAGAGCCGTTAGCATGGGAACTAGAGTGCGGCGCACGTCCGGCAGATAGCGCACCAGCGGTATAGCCAGCGCGACAGTAGCAGGTCCCAAAAGGAAATGGACAAACTGCGCGCCAGCAAAATAGGTAGGAAACTGTGTCCCTGTCGCTAACAGGATGACCGATAGAAATGCGACCGCCATCAGGACCGGATTAGCAAGCGGATGTCGGCGCAATGCCACGGAGATAGCGTCTGCCGCAATATAGACAACAAGTGTAGCCGTGAGCCACAGCAGCGGTGATCCCGAAAGATATACCCACAGCTCGACGAAATTGATCATGGAAGCCTTCTCCGCCTATTGACGCATCCATCGCGCTGCAAACTCGAACACCAACGCCGTCACGGCGAGCGTGATTGCAGTCGCTAGCACGACAACGGCAACAAGCCGCACTGCATTGGTGCCGAATCGATCCAAGTGCTGAATCACGCCTGTGCCCGCCGGAACGAACAGCAGCGACAGGTGCCGAAGCAGGCCGTCGGCGGTTTCACCAAGCGCCGGCGGCAATGGCGTGCGCGTTAGCATCACTACGAAAAGCAAGATCATGCCAACGACCGGACCTGGAATCGGCAATGACACGAGGCGAACGAGGGCTTCGCCGGCGAGCTGGCTAACAAGCAATGTAGCAAGTGCTGTGATCATGCAATTCTCGCGCGAGTTGCATCTGATAGATGGGGTAATCGGCCGGCGTTCCTGTGGACAGCTAAAAATTTGGAGTGCTGCGCCTCAGGCTGATGGTGAAACGAGGTCCGTGGAGGGGAGGTCTATGCGCTGATCTTCCGTGGCAAAAACAGGTCCGATTGATGTGCCTAATCCCGGCTCGACATTTCTGTAGCCAACGGTGCGGGCGGATCACCTGGCGATCTTGTCGAAGGCGTCACGGTCAACGATCCTTACGTGCCCTCGATCACGGGGCCTAATGACGCCGCGCGTGGTCAAGGCCCGAAACGCCCTGCTTACGGCCGCAAGCGTCATACCAATATAATTGCCGATGTCCGAGCGGTCCATCGGCAGATAGACTTCAGTTATTTGTTGGCCTTTGGCAGTTTGGAGTTGTTCCATAAGTTGTAAAAACATCGCGACCTTAGTGACCGCTCTTTTCTCGCTAAGCAAAAAGGCATGGCGCTGCGCTTGCCGCAGTTCCTGACACAGTTTGCAAATAACATGAAATTCCAACTCGGCATCCTTGGAAAGGCGGCTACGTAGCGTGGTGACCGGAAGACGATACGCGGTCACGTCGGTTATCGCCTTGGCCAAGTTCGTATACTTTCCTTCTGCGGACAAGCCGAAAAGGTCGTCTGCAAATAAGAACGCAGCAATGTGTTCCCTGCCATCGGGTGCTTCTTTATATGCTGCGACAACGCCCGTGTTAATGTTGAAAACCGCTTCGGCGGGTTCACCTTCCCGGTAAATAATCTCCCGCTTCTTGAACCGCACAATCGACGACATCACCACGAGCTGAGCGCGCTCGTCATCCGTCAGCAGCTGGTGAATTCGCCCGGCCGAGGATGCCCAAGGATCAAGGGCGCTAATTGCCGGCCCGCGACCGCCTATCGAAATTGGGTTTTTCGCC
>Ga0187819_10002196_pt1 | contig 10295 bp, 7 predicted proteins | sample NC_wetland_sal_i_15_FD_132411 | JGI IMG/M metagenome (GOLD analysis project Ga0187819, IMG submission 132411) | Wetland sediment microbial communities from Neuse River Estuary, North Carolina, USA - SO4_4 | ecosystem: Environmental > Aquatic > Freshwater > Wetlands > Sediment | place: USA: North...
AAATGCAGTCGTCGCAACGCAAACACGCGGAGGCGACCAGACCCATCAACTCTTTGTATTTCGCGGGCAATGCGCCTTCGAGGTAGGTATTGTGATCCAGATTGTAGAAGCGCTTGACCAGGTAGTTGTCCGCTTGCTCTACGTTTTCGTTCAGTCGGGTGCGATTGTCAAGAAAACGCCGGGCGAGTTCGCTCTTCTCCGCAACCTGCTTCTCGGAGTAGAGATAAGTGGGTTCCTGGCGATCGGTAGTCATGGATGAAGAGTAGCAGACGGATTGCCAGTGACGGCTGCACTTCCATCTCGGCCCCGAAGGCGATATATTCCAAAGTCGCATTTCCAGGAGGAGGACCGATGCCAACCCAAACCCAAACCCGTCCCGAACCCCATGCCAAGAATTTCGGGGAAAATCTTGAGAGCGATCTGGCGCTGGAATTTCTGCGCGTGGTGGAGAACGCGGCCATCGAGTCGGCCCGCACCATGGGCCAAGGCGAACGCCGTCTGAGCGATCAGGTGGCCACCGAGGCCATGCGCAAGACGATGGACACGGTCCCTATGCACGGCACGATTGTCATCGGCGAAGGCGAGCGCGACGAAGCGCCCATGCTTTATATCGGCGAGCAGGTAGGCGGCACCTATCGGGATGGCCGCGAGGTGCCGCACGTTGACATCGCCGTCGATCCGCTGGAAGGCACGAACCTCTGCGCCACCGGATCGCCGGGAGCAATCACGGTGCTGGCGGCTTCGGAAAAAGGCGGGCTCCTGAATGCTCCCGACTGCTACATGGAAAAGATCGTGGTGGGGCCGTCGTGCAAGAACGCGATCGAACTGGACGCCCCAGTAGCGGCGAATCTGAAGAATATTGCGCGGCGGATGCATCGCAGCGTCGAGGACCTGGTGGTGGTCGTGCTCGACCGGCCCCGCCACGAGAAGCTGATCTCGGATATTCGCAAGGCGGGCGCGCGCATCAAGTTGATTGGCGACGGCGACCTTTCGGCAGGCATTGCCGCGGCGGTGATTGGAACCGGGGTGCATGCGGTCATGGGATCAGGCGGCGCTCCAGAGGGCGTGATTACAGCGGCCGCCATCCGCTGCCTGAATGGATACATGCAGGGACGGCTGGTGATCGACAAGCCGGAGCTCGAAGAGCGCATCGCGAAGATGGGCATTAAAGACAAGAACAAAATCTACGAGGCGGAGGACCTGGCCCCGGGGAAACAGCTGATCTTCGCCGCGACCGGAGTGACCGAAGGCGCGCTCCTGAAAGGCGTCCGCTTCTTCGGCGAAGGGACGAGGACTTCTTCGGTGATTCTGACTTTGAAGACCGGGCGGGTACGGTTTATTGAGAGCATCCATCTGGATAAGGGACCGTATGTGAAGGTAAGGTTCTCGTAGGGCAGCTCTCAGGTCTCGCGAGAGGTAGCCCACTAGTCAAGAGACCACATCGCTCAGCGCCTGGTGGGCATTTCGGGCAGCTTATCCCGGCGAGCTTCATACCGGTTCGCTTCGGTCAGTCGTCCTTGAGACTTCATCATCGCAGCCAGTTTGTCGAGCGGAAACCTGAGGGTAACCGAATCGGGGCCGGAATCCTGTTCGACGAAGCTGATGACCCGCAGGTAGAGTTGCTCCGCCTGTGGCAGTCGTCCGCTTTGCTCGTAAACAGCAGCCATCGTCATTGCGGTTGAGAACCATTCCCGCTTCATAGGTTTGTCAAGATGTTCGGCGAGGTTCATACCACGGATCAAGACAGTCTCGGCGTCGGCCAAACGGTTGGCCCGCCGATAGTTGTCTCCGAGAGCGGTCAGCACAAGCGCTAACGCCGCGTCGTTGTGCGTGTCTTCATCGAACTTAATGGCTCGTTGATAGATTGCTTCTGCCTGGGCATACTTGCCATCCTCAACGTAGGTCCATCCCAGCATTTGGAACCCTCGGTTGAGCGCTTCCGTGTCGTTCGCTCCATAGAGCGCAAGTGCACTACTAAGAGACTCTTCAGCATCGGCCGGGCGCTGGGCGCCTCTATAGAACCACCCCAGCTCAGAATGTGCGTTAGCAGTCGCCGCGCTGGAGGAACCCGTGGTTGCGATGGCTAATACAAGGGCTTGCTTCAGATCAGCCTCGGCCTCTGGAAGTTGATGGGTTGCATTTCCATGGAAGAAAGCGGCATCGGAAAGCGCAAGCATTTGGTCTCCCGCATTGAGGTCGTGAGAAAGAGCCCTTTCCTGGGCAAAGAACTGTTCTGCCTCTTGGAACTTTCCCGTGTTCATCGCTTCCAGGGCACGAGATCGGACGGCCATCATCTGGCCGTGGAGATCATCCGTATCGCTTTCTTTGCTGGCAATTAACATCGCCTGATGGACCTGCTTTGCCTGGTCCGCTCTTCCCGCCGCGTAGAGACTGAGTTCCTGACGCTCCAGATTAATAGCCACTTTAGACAATGCCGGCGGGTTAGCATGACGGTACACATCCACTGCCTGTGCATATGTCGTAGCGGCTTCCTCGGGGTGACCGCGTTTCTCCAAGGTCTTAGCCACAGAAACAAGCGCGTCTCCGTATAACTCGCTCTTCGGACCCTTCATGCCGAGCGCAAGACCGGCCCTGTCACGTTGCAGGTTCTCCACTAGATCCCAGCGATGGTCGTCCTGGTACAGTTCTGCCAGATGATCCGCCAGTAGGAGAAAGTACTCGCAGGGTGTGCCCCGTTTCCCCGTCATCAGCGCGAAAACTTCCGTGTAGATGCCTTCCCCCTTGCTGTATTGATGGCTCGATTTGTAGAGCATGGTGAGAGCATCGAGAGCAACAGAAAGAGTGCATACCGCGACTCTTGGTTTCTCGTTATACGCATTTAGGGCTTCCAGCAGCGGCGTCTCCCCCTCCTGATATTGGCCCAGCCCAGTGAGTGCGATACCCAATCCGACTTTGCTAGCCAAAATCGATTCGTTGTTCTCCGCATAGATGCCGCGGTACAACCGCAGTGCGCTCCGGTAAGCCGTTTCTGCTTCGTTGTATTTTCGTTGCTCCCGCAAGGACCAGCCCAGCTCAGCGTTGCTGTAAGCAATGCTGGCTGTTTCCAGATTGTGCTGCTCCGCATAGACAAGAGATTCCCGGAAGAGCCTTTCGGCCGTCACGTAGTCCGCGATCAACATGGCGTTGTCCCCACGGTCGGTCATTTCTTGCCACACATTAATATTTGGTTGGGCAGTGGCGTGAGGGGTTTCTTGTCCCGTAGAGAAAAAAGGCAGCCCAGCGATCAGCGTCAGAAGCAACGATAGCGATAACAAAGGAATGCGCACTTTTACGGCTCCTTCCCGAGCCTGACTATTGGCGTTCTAACAACGAAACAAACGCAACGCCACAGCGTCACAATTCCTGATTCGTCGAATCACGATCACCGTTACTACAAACATGGTGACTCTCGAGTGTATTCCGTGACGGAGTGCAAACAAGTTACTGTGGTGCATAACTGAGCGACCAACGAAACCTCTAAGAATCCCGGGAAGTACGCGGCGGGAATATGGGGACCGACGGATGGGTGGCGTGCATTAGTATGCCAACGTAGAGGTCATCGTTCTCAGCGCTTTTGAGCGGCCTTTGCGTTGTCGAGGTTGAATTGCGCATTGGACATGCCGGGGCTGATGCGCAGGGCCGTGTTGCAATGGGCGATGGCTTCGTCCGGGCGACCCAGGTGGGTGAGCACGAAGCATAAATTGCTTTCGTTCTCGGCGTCGCCGGGAGCGAGGACCAAAGAACGCTCGAGGTGGCGACGCGCTTCCTCGAACTCGCCGTGCGCCGCCAGGGGGCTGGCCCACCCTTGTCCATGCCCTGTTCTTCCTTGCCCATAACAAAACGTGGGTGCCCCATCCTTGCGTTCTTTGCAAGGGTGGGCCGCGGCGCTGCTGGCAGCACAACGCTCGTTGTTCCTAGCGGCCTGCGGAAAGGTCCCCTCTCGTGGTCTCGCTTTTGTCAAGCTTGACTTTTTGATCGGGACGAGATGGGGTCCAACGCTCGGACGAAGCAGAAGCGGCCACTCCCGGGGCCCCAACCGGTAGCGGAAGTGATTCTAAGTCAAAGGAAAATAAGGACTTTACATCTAAGTCCTTATTCCTCAAAGACCTGGCGAAACCATCCGCTAAATCCCGCTAAGTCTTTGATTCCAAAAGACCGGACCAAGGGGGGTCAACCTGCGCTCGTGTGAATTGTTCAACCGCCTCATGCGGAAATCGGCTGCCAGCTTCGAAAAAAGCGAAGCAAGCGACTTCGCGAGACCGGTTTGCATGAACCGCAGATCACTCAGTCTTCAGAACTCCCTTAGGCTGTCGCCGTTCAGTTGGACGCAACCGGTCACGTCGGCGGCAGCCTGAGGAGGTGTCGGCAATTTCCTCGAATCGCGCGCCTGCTACAATCTCTAGCTCCCTGACAGAAGGAAACTTCCCGCTCCACAGAAACGTATCTAGCACGTGCTGTTAAGCCCTCGCGGCAGCGACCGGACGTTTGGGGCGGTCAACAGGAAACTTGCGGAGTCTGGTTTGGAAGAAGCCCAGGTTGTCGGATTGCTGGTCCGTCGCTGCGTTGGGGGCGATGCTGCGGCCTGGGAAGAGATCGTCCAACGCTATCACCGGCGGATCTACAACGTCTGCTACCGGTTTGCCGGGGACTCCGAAAACGCCCAGGACCTCACCCAGGAAGTCTTCATCAAGATGTACCGCACCCTGAATACCTATGACTCGGGGAAAGGCGCGTTCATGACCTGGGTCACGACCATTACCCGCAATCTGCTGGTGGATCACTTCCGCAAGTCCAAGGGCGACCGGATCACGGATTCACTGGATTCAGTGCCGTCGGAGCATGAAGATGCGCAGCCGCTTAGCGAGCAGATCGCGGACCGAGGCCTGCCGCAGGACGCCCAGGTGCAGAGGCGGGAGGTGCGGGAAATGGTGCATTTGGCTCTGCAGAAACTGTCTCCGGAGCTGCGGGAGGCGGTGATTTTGAGGGATTTACAGGATATGGACTATCGGGAAATTGCCACGGCTCTGAGGGTTCCGGAAGGAACCGTCAAGTCCAGAATTAACCGGGGACGAGCGGAACTTGCACGCCTCCTACAACGTACATATAGGCAGGTGATGTGATGCCAGAGGAATCGAAACACGGGATCGAGTGCACGGAGTTCGAAGCGCTGCTGACCGATGCTCTCGAGGGACAGTTGAGCCCCGCTCGCAAGGAGAGCTTCGAAGCTCATCGGCGCATTTGCGGGATCTGCGGTCCGCTGTTCGCGGACGTGCAAGCCGGACAGCAGTGGCTGCGGTCGCTGGAGGCGGTCGAGCCTCCGGTGCATCTGGTGCACAACATTCTGGCCGCGACCAGCGGAGTGGTGAGCACGCGAACCCTGCCGGCGACCGCCGGCGGCAGGACGACTCCATTCGGGGAGCGACTACGCGAGCGGTGGGACTCGTTCTTCACGCCCTTCGCCGCCTTTGTGCGGCAGCCGCGGTTTGTGATGTCGTTCGGGATGATCTTCTTCTCGTTCTCGCTGGCGCTGAATGCCGCAGGCGTGAAGCCGTCGGACGTGGCGAGAATCGACCTGCGGCCAGCGGCGTTGCGGCATGCGTACAACGACGCGCAGATCAAGGTGGTGAAGTATTACGACAATATCCGCTTCGTGTACGAAATCGAATCGAAGGTGCGCGAGCTGAAGCGGGCCAACACTCCCGCCGAGCCCGGGCCCCCGGAACAGAGACAAGATCGCAAGAACGATACCAGTGGGCAACCAGACCAGAGACAGGATCGTAATTATTCCCAGGAATACAACCAGCCGATGTTAGCCGCGTTGAGGGACGCTTCACCTGCCGTGACGGTGACCACAAATCGGAGGTTTGTATGAACTGCGCCAATCATGCTGATGCGTCAGCAGTGGCCTATTGCCGCACTTGCGGGAAGCCACTGTGCGCCAACTGTACACGTCCCGTGCGGGGCATCATCTACTGCGAAGACTGCCTGGGAGCGAAGATGGAGGGCACTGCGGTCGGGACCGCGGGATTCGTATCGAGCACGTTCCCCCCAGCAGCCTCCGGGCAGGTTCCCCCACCACCGTCTCGGGGAAGCAGCAGTGGACCGAACCCGACGGTCGCCGGAATTCTAGGCGCAATTCCATTCGGTATAGGCGCCGTATACAACGGGCAATATGCCAAAGGCCTGGCGCACATGGGAATCTTTGCCTTGCTGGTAGCGGGCTGCAACTCCGCCGGCGACGTGGTGCCCGCAATTAGCGGGTTCGGAATCGTGTTCCTGATTCTCTACGGGATTATCGACTCCGTGCGCTCCGCGCGCGCCATCCAGGCGGGCCTGCCCGCACCCGATCCCTTCGGCCTGGCGGCAACGTTTAGCGGCGGAGCAAGAGTTGACACGAGCAAGATCCCGATGGGCGCCATCGTGCTCATTTTGGTGGGCGTGATCTTCCTGCTGCACACGGCTGGTCTGCTTGAGCTGAACTTCCACCGTTTCTGGGGAGTGATTTTCATTTTGCTCGGCGGTTGGATATTCGCGACCCGCCGGGGATTGATCGGTGGACCGAGGGGCTGCCCTTGCCAGCGGTGCCGGGCTCAATGCCTGATGGGACCTGCCATTCTCGTGACGGTCGGTGTGATCGGGCTGATCGACAGTTTCCGCAATGTTGGCTTTTTCGGCTACGTGGGGGGAATCTTACTGGTGATCGGCGGCGTCAAGTTGCTGCAAGGGACCTCATCGGCTGAAGGCCACAATCCGGCACTAGCGGCGTGCGCGAAACCCGCGGGAGGGCCAATTCCTCCGGAACCGCCGGAACCTCCAGCGCCGCCTATTCCGCCGGTTCCGCCCGACAGTGAGGTGAACCGTGGCTAGCTCAATGATGCCGCCGACTCCGCCGCCCATACCGCCGACTCCGCGTCCTCCGCATCGTTCGATTGCCGGGCCAGTCGTGCTCATCCTGATGGGACTGATGTTCCTGCTGGGAACGATGGGGATCATGGATTTCCACCACCTCGGATCGCTCTTCGCCCGCTTCTGGCCTGCGCTGCTGATCCTGTGGGGCGTGCTCAAGCTGATCGAATACGAGCAGGCCAAGCGGCTGGGCGAGCCGGCGCGAGGCATTGGGGTCGGTGGCGTTTTCCTGATGCTGTTCCTGATCGCGGCCGGACTGATTGCAACCCAGGTGGCACGTTTGGATTGGAAGAGCATCGGTGAGCACCTTCAGATTGGCGACGACGAAGGACTGAACGAAATCTTTGGCGGGTCCACCTTCAACTACAGCGGTGAACTCAGCAATGACTGGCCCGCTGGCAGCAACAGTATGCGCATCAATGACGATCGGGGCACCATTACCGTCAATCTATCAGACGACAAAAAGCTCAAGGTTTCGTGGCGCAAGAAGGTTCATGCGGAAAATCAGCCGGACGCGGACCGCTATAACACCAAGACCGATCCGGCGATTACCATGGCGGACAAAGTGATCCTGCTCGACGCCAACACCAAGGGTGCGGGCGACAAGGGCGTGAGCACAGACATGGATATTTATGTGCCGGCCGACACGGCGCTGGTGATTACCTCAGGCCGAGGCGATGTGACCATCGCGGGCATGTCCAGCACTGTCGAGATCAACCACCGTCACGGCGAAGTCAACATCAACGACCACACCGGAAACATCTCGCTGAACCTGACCGGCAGTTCCGCCCGGCTGGCGCACGTGAAAGGCGATGTGACCATCCAGGGCAGAGCGAACGAAATAGCGGTGGAAGATGTGGACGGCGCGGTTCGTCTGAATGGGGAGTTTTATGAAAGCACGCGGCTGGTGCGAGTCAGCAAGACGGTGAGCTTCCACTCGTCGCGCACAGATATGGAATTTTCGCGGCTGGATGGCAGGCTGGATCTGGATTCCGGCGACCTGCGCGCCGATTCGCTCATGGGACCGATGCATCTGACGACCCGGTCGAAAGACATTGCGCTCGAAGGCTTGTCGGGCGATCTGCGCCTGGAAGACTCCAACGGGACGGTTGAAGTCGGGCTGTACAAGCCGGGGAATATTCAGATCGACAACCGCAAGGGTGACGTGCAGGTTTCGATTCCGCCGAATACGGCGCTCAAAGTTGAGGCGCGCACGCGCCAGGGAGAGATTCAGAGCGACTTCGACGAGATCAAAGTCGATAATCGCGACAGAGAATCGAGCGCCAGCGGTGCGATCGGAACGAACGGCCCGCGGCTGGTGATGAACTGCGATAAGGGTACGATTGAAATCCGCAAAGGAACGGTTGCGGTGGTTCCGCCGGTGCCGCCGACTCCACCGGCCGCGCCGAAACCGGGCAAGCCCGCGAAGGCGCTGCCCGCACCGAAAGCGAAGCCAATGGAGAGTGAGAATTAGGAAGGGCAGCTGTCAGCTCTCAGCTAACAGGTTCGGGGTTCTCGCCGTAGGGCTTCGCTAAAGGGCCGTAAAACGGGCGACAATCCTCAGGAGGCTTCGGAATCTAGCCCGTCTGGGGCAAGCCGACTGCGTCAAAGTCCTCTTGGCTGTGGATCCAGCCTTCAACGCCGTCGATGCGGATCCTGATCCATACCTCTCCGTTTACGCCGAAATAGGCCCCTTTGGCATCCCCATTCCAGGTGACTTGCATTCGGGCTTCGAGGTACTCGATCTTGCTCTGCGGCTGTACGATCACGTGTTTGGGCGTAAAGCCGTCATCGGGTTCGGGAAAGAGACGCACAAACGTGGGTTGATTATCGCGATGAGGTTCAACCGTGATTGGATACGAGCAGCGCTGGACCTGTCCCTTCGAGGTCGACTCAAGGCAGCGCTGGGCGGGCTCCAGCTTGCCGGTGATCCAATTGATCAACACCGGATAAAGGATGTTGAAGCTTCCCTCCCGCAGTCGGAACTTCAGGACGTCATTCATCACGGTAGTGGTTACCTCTCCCAACGGAGGTGGGGTAGGGCGCAGCGGATCGGTGCCGACCTCGAGAAACTCTCCATCGATAAATAGTGGCGGGCCAAAGGGGCCGAAGAGGCTTTCATCCACGCCATATTTACCGCGACCGTACTTGAACCCGAATACCTGCACCCAGCCTCCGCTGTCCGGAGCTGACGGCAATTCCACTCCGTGCACCAATATGCCGCTGCCTAGCTTGGTAGTGAACGCCTTGGCGCTGATCCAAACCGTGCTCTCGAATCCGCCGTTCTCAAATGCTACCCCGTATGACTCCCGACACACTACGTGCTCTTTCGCATCTCGCAACTCCCACCATTCCGCCGTCTCTTCGTTGGTGCTTTCAATGGTCTGCACGTGTGTCACGAAGCGGAACGTTTGCTGCGCGATGATCAGAGTCTGGCTGCGGTCCGAAACCACCACCGTCGGAGGAGGCGCGTCGGACTTCGGCGCGGCAACAGGCAGGGAAGGCGAATCAGGTAATGCCTGGGGAGAGCTTGGTGTCGCCGTTTGGGCGGTCGAGGCTGGCTGCGGTTTCTGCGACGCAGGCTGCGTCGCGATGCCTGTCACCGCTCGAGCAGACTTCATTCCCGAAACTCGATTGCATGCGGTGAAAAACGTCGCAACTGCCATCAGCATGACTAAAGCCACGCTGCCCCCTCGCTCTTTCATGGCTAACATATACCGCGTTTATGTTGGCGGGTTAAGGAACGAAAGGCCGCGAACTTCCGCCGACTTCTCACGCTGAAACGATATAACCTTCGCAGGCAAATCGTCGGCATCGGAAACTGAGAAGTGAAGGCTGACAGATGCATTTTCTGGGTTATAATCTCGCCCACTGATGAACCTCGCCTCTGGCACCAAACTTGGTCCTTATGACATCGTCTCCCTTTTAGGCGCCGGCGGCATGGGCGAGGTTTATCGTGCCCGCGATTCTCGCCTCAAACGGGAAGTGGCGATCAAGGTATTGCCGCGGGCACTTTCTCTCGACGCCGACCGGTTGCGCCGGTTTGAGCAGGAGGCGCTTGCCACAGCTGCCCTGAACCATCCCAATATTCTGGCCGTGTTCGACATTGGCACAAGCGAAGGCTCGCCTTACGTGGTGTCTGAACTGCTGGAAGGCGAGACTTTGCGGGAGCGGCTGCGCAGTGGGTCGATTCCCGTGCGCAAGACTCTCGACTACGCCATGCAAATCGCGCATGGACTCGCGGCGGCGCACGAAAAAGGGATCGTTCATCGCGACCTCAAGCCGGAGAATTTATTCGTCACCAAGGATGGCCGGGTCAAGATCCTGGACTTTGGGCTGGCGAAACTTACTCAGACCGATGCCGGCTCTAATACCTCGATGCCAACCGC
>Ga0187819_10002197_pt1 | contig 10287 bp, 10 predicted proteins | sample NC_wetland_sal_i_15_FD_132411 | JGI IMG/M metagenome (GOLD analysis project Ga0187819, IMG submission 132411) | Wetland sediment microbial communities from Neuse River Estuary, North Carolina, USA - SO4_4 | ecosystem: Environmental > Aquatic > Freshwater > Wetlands > Sediment | place: USA...
ACGCGATCGCCGGTTCGCGTCGCACAGTTAGCGTTACCTGCATTCACCAGGATGGCGCCCACTTGGCCGCGCGAAGCCCGCAGGTGTTGGCGGCATAGCTTCACGGGGGCAGCTTGCACGCGGTTCTGCGTAAAGACCGCGGCGGCCGCGGCTGGAACGCCGGAAACAATCAGCGCCAGATCGTCGCGCGCGTCGCGGCGGATTCCGGCATAAGTGGCGGAGTAGCGGTAGCCCAGTGGCAGGTTCACTTCGCGGTTTCTCCCAACATTTCGTTTTCGCGCAAACGCTGGCCGTTGGCAAATGCTTCAGCGCTCATGCGCTTGCGGCCTTCCATTTGCACCTCAAGCAATTCGAGCACACTGCCGGACCCGCACGCTACCCGAAACCCCGCGCCGGCCAGCACGCATCCAGGTGCGAGCACGGTTCGCTCCCCGGCAACGCGCGCGCGCCAGACGTGCAGCAAATGGCCGCGAAATGAAGTATAGGCTCCGGGCCAAGGCAGAAATCCGCGAACCCGATTGTGAGTCGATTCGGCTGGCGCGCTCCAGGAAATGGCTCCGTCTTCTTTTTTAAGGATCGGGGCGAAGGAAGCCTGCGAATCGTCCTGCTTGCGCGGTGTGATCGCTGCATGCGCTAGCCCGTCGAGGGTCTCAACCAGAAGTTCCGCGCCCATAATAGCCAGGCGCTCACCGAGTTCCACGGCTGTCTCCTCCGGGCCGGTTTCGGTTTCGCGCGCGAGCAGGATATCGCCGGTGTCCAGTCCCGCGTTGATCTGCATGGTGGTGACCCCTGTGCGTGTCTCACCGTTGGCAATGGCCCACTGAATCGGGGCGGCCCCACGATATTTGGGCAGCAGCGACGCATGCACGTTCACGATGCCGCGGGGCGCCAAGTCAATCATGGATTGCGGAATGATTTGCCCGTATCCCACGACCACCATGATCTCTGGGGCCAATGATGCCAGGTGGGCGTGAACTTCCGGACGGCGGATCCGCTCCGGCTGGTAAACCGCCAGGTTCAGCCGCTGCGCTGCCTGCTTCACAGGCGACGCTGCGAGTTCCCCGCCGCGACCCTTGGGACGATCCGGCTGCGTCACCGCCGAAAGAACGTCGTGCCTCTTGGCTACGGCCTCCAGCGTCGGCACTGCGAAAGCGGGGGTCCCCAGGAAGACGAGGCGCATTAGAGAAGGCAAAAGGCAAAAGGCAAAGGGCAAAAGGCAAAAATGCCGGTGCCAAAGGCGCCCAATCCACATTCCCTTTTGCCTTTTGCTTTTTGCCTTTTGCCTTTTGCCTTGTCCTTCCTCACGCCCACTCCCCGGCTTTCACCAGCTTTTTCACTTTCCGCTTGATCAGGTCGCGCTTCAGGGCACTGATGTGCTTGATGTAGAGCTTGCCGTGCAGGTGATCGACCTCGTGCTGGAAGGCGCGGGCCAGCAGATCCTCGCCGGTCATTTCAAACCATTCGCCCTTGGCGTCCTGCGCCTTTACGGTGGCGCGTTTGCCGCGCGTCACCTGTTCGCGAAACCCCGGGATGCTCAGGCAGCCTTCTTCGCTCGTCTGCTTTCCCTCGATCTTCAGAATTTTCGGGTTGATGAGCACCAGCTTCTCTTCGGGCCTCTCGCCCGCGGAACAATCGATCACCGCGATCTTTTTCGAGATGCCGATCTGCGGCGCGGCAAGGCCCACACCCTTGGCTACGTACATGGACTCGAACATGTCCTCGATGAGCTTGTGCAGCTCGGGTGTATCGAAATCCTTTACAGCCTCAGCTTCCCGCTCCAGTACCGGGTCGAACAGTTTCACGATGGGATAAACCATAGCTCAGAAATTCTTGACTTGCTCCCTATATCCTTCGTAATTGTGCCGCGTCTCGCTGAGCGAGTCGCCGCCGAATTTTTCGAGGAAGGCCTGCGCGAGCACGAGGGCCACCATGGCTTCCCCGATGACGGCCGCCGCCGGCACTACGCAGACGTCCGAGCGCTCGTACGCCGCCGGTGCCGGCTCGCGCGTCACCAGGTCGACGGATTCAAGCGGTCGCCGAAGCGTCGAAATGGGCTTGAGCAGTCCGCGCACCAGCACATCCTGGCCGTTGGTCATGCCGCCTTCCAGGCCGCCGGCGCGGTTGGCTCCCCGTGTGAAGTGGCGCGCGTCGCGGTCGTAGCCAATCGTGTCCTGCACCTTCGAGCCGAAGCTCGCCGCGCCCTCTTCCGCGAGTCCGATCTCGACTCCTTTTACCGCCTGCATGGAGACGATCGCCTGCGCCAGACGGCCATCCAGCCGCGTGTCCCAGGTGATGTGCGATCCCAGTCCCGGCGGTACGTTGTGCGCCACAATTTCGAAAACGCCGCCGACGGTGTCGCCTGTCCGGTAGGCTTCGTCGACGACCGCTTTCATGCGCTGCTCGGTTTCCGCATCCACGCAGCCGAGGAGCACTTCGGCCTTTTCGTGCAGGGCAACGATCTCGTCCCAGGTGGCTTGCCGCTCCAAACGCTCATGGCCTACCGCAATCACGTGGCCGCGCACTTCGATCCCAAACTCGCGGAGCAGCGCTTTGGCCAGCGCGCCGATGGCGACGCGCGCCGTGGTCTCCCGCGCACTCGCCCGCTCCAAAATGTAGCGGGCATCGTGAAAATTGTACTTGATCGCTCCAGCCAGATCGGCATGGCCCGGCCGGGGACGGGTGAGGGGCTTCTTTTTGTCTTCGGCTCCCTCCGAATCTTCCACCGGAAGCGCTTCAGTCCAGTTCTGCCAGTCTTTGTTGCGGATGATGATCGCCACCGGCGACCCGATGGTTTTGGAGTGGCGCACGCCGGCTACGATTTCGGCGCAGTCGGTTTCGATCTTCATCCGCCCGCCGCGGCCGTAGCCTTGCTGGCGGCGCCAAAGTTCGTGGTTAATAGCTTGCAGGGAAACGGGCACGCCGGCAGGCAGTCCCGTCAGCGTCGCGACCAGACATTCGCCGTGGGACTCCCCCGCGGTCTCAAATCTCAGCATTGCAGAAAACCTATGCTAGCAGGTGAACGGCGGCATCGCCCAGTAACAGTTGAAACGAAAGGCCGGCTAAATGAGACCTGTAGGGCCCACCGTAACTTTTGGCCCGCCTCGCAGGTTATACCTGTTTGAAAATGGCGCATGGGCGACCATTGTTGAAAGCCGGCGACAACTCGACTGACGAACGGCTGCTCATCGAAGCGGCCCAGCGAGATCCTCGCCGCTTCGCCGACCTCTATGAGCGCAACTTTGAACGTGTGTATGCGTTTATCGTCCGGCGGGTCCACAAGCGAGAAGAGGCGGAGGACCTGACGTCCGAGGTATTTCATCAGGCGCTGGCCAATATCGAGCGCTTTGAGTGGCGCGACACTCCGTTTGTCGCATGGCTCTACCGGATGGCCGCCAACGCGATTGTGGACCACTGGCAAAGCGTGTCCAAGGAACAGGTGGATCCCCGGCGCGACGCCGCGGACCCGTCCAGCCTGGATGAAATCGAACAACGCGCGATGCTCTTCCAGCTCGTCGACAGTCTTCCCGCGGATCAGCGTCACGTCATCATGCGGCGTTTTGTCGAGCAAAGAAGCACCCGCGAAATTGCAGAGGAACTCGGGCGCAGTGAGGGCGCCGTGAAGCAGCTTCAGTTCCGCGCGATCGAGAATCTTCGGGAGCGAATGGGGGGTACCCGTGGCTAAGCGGTCTCTTAGCGAGCAACTCGACCAAGCCATTCGAGCCATTCTCGCCGGCCCCGAATCCCCGCTCCCGATCGTGGATGCGCGCCTGATTCCGCATCTGCGCATGGCCGCAGATCTGCGCGATCTTCCCAGGAGTGAGTTTAAAGCACGTCTTAAATCTGAGTTAGAAAGGAAAGTATCTATGGCAACCGCAACCGTCAATCCGATCCGCGAGGGATTTCACACCCTCACGCCCTATCTCGTTGTGGAAGGAGCGGACCGGCTCCTTGAGTTTATGAAACAGGCCTTTGGCGCAGAGCAGAAGATCCGTGTGCCCAAGCCCGACGGCAAGATTATGCATGCCGAAGTCCGCATCGGCGACTCGCCAGTGGAGTTCGCTGACGCTAACGAAAAATATCCGCCGCGGCCCACGGCAATCCACCTGTACGTGAGCGACGCCGACGCCGTCTACCAGCGCGCGCTCCAGGCGGGCGCTGTCTCGACACACGAACCTGTAGACCAGCCATACGGCGACCGTGAGGCCAGCGTAAAAGACCCCTGCGGCAACTATTGGTACATCGCCACACACAAGGAGGCAGGTGCGGGCAAATTCATACCGGAAGGCCTTCGTACCGTCAACATTTACCTGCACCCGAAAGGAACGCCGGAACTGATCGACTTCCTGAAGCGTGCTTTCAATGCCGAGGAGGCCGCGCGCTACGAATCCCCGCAGGGTACCGTCGTGCACGCCAGAATCAAGATCGGCGACTCGATCCTCGAAATGGGCGAAGCTCACGGCCCCTATCAGCCCATGCCCACCGGGATCCATTTGTACGTCAGCGATACGGATGCCGTCTACCGGCAGGCCCTCCAGGCGGGCGCCACAACCATCACCGAACCGGCAGACCAGCCTTACGGAGACCGCGCCGCCGGCGTGAAGGACCCGTTCGGCAACTCCTGGTTTATAGCCACGCATATCAAAGATGTGCAGTTCTAGCCGCGAATTAACACAACTGGCCACCCAATAAAACGCGAATGCACGGGAATCAAACGAAATTGTCCGCTTTAACTCCCGTGCATTCGCGGCCCTCAGCCTTTCTGCTATATTTCGTTCCAGGTGGGAAACGCCAACCTGAACGCATGGCTGGTTCATCAGTCCGGGCGGCTGGCGGGTACACGTCACCCGCTTCGGGATGACATCACGCGTATCGGCCGTAGCTCCGATAACGACGTGGTCATTACGGACGCGGCCATCGTCTCTTCGCACCACATCGAGATCCGCAAGGAAGGAAATGAGTACCGCCTCTGCGATCTCAACAGTAGAAACGGCACGTACTTGAATGGTCAGCGAGTTATCGAGGAAGTGTTGCTCTCGCCGCCATGTGTTATCCGCCTGGGTGCCGACGGCCCGGAGTTGAGTTTCACTCTGGATGATGCGCCTGCCGTTGACTTGAATCAAACCATCCTGGCTCCCTCGGTTCCGCTGGTCATCCCTCCTGACAAAGAACTTGAGCCGGCCGCTGTGGGCAAAGCACATGACGAACTGCTCTCCCAAGCAGTAGAGCGGGCTCGACTGGCGCGGCACATGGGCAGAGGCGACTCCACCATCGTTATCATGCGCGAGATGCTGGATACCGCACTGCACCGAACCAGCCGGAAATTCAAGGCGGTAATCGCCGTGCTTGCGTGCGCACTGGTGGGCACCAGCGCGTACGGCTTCTGGAAGATTCAGGGGCTCAAGAAAGAGAAAAGCCAGATCGACGGTCAGATTCAGCAGGTGGAGGCCATGCTGGCGCACGCGAAGGAGGATTCGCCTGAGACCGATCAGCTCATTGACCAGCTCGATCAATATCAAGACGAGGCCGTGGCGCTGCAAAGCAACCTTCTCTATCGCGTGGCTTCATTCGAACATGAGGAAGCGATCAAGCACGAAATCCGCGCTTTAATGAAAGAATTCGGCGCCGAAACGTACAGCATTCCGCCCGAATTTGTGGCCCGCGTAAAGCATTTCATCGAGCAAAATCAGGGACCCGACCGTTCCAACATGGAGCGCGCTCTGGGCGAAGCCGGCAAGCAGATGGACTTGATGCGCCGGATCTTCGAGGAGAACAATCTGCCGCCCGACCTGGCCTACATCGTGTTGGTCGAGAGCGCGCTCAGGACCGACAGCAGCAGTTCAGCAGGAGCCGTTGGACTTTGGCAGTTCACGCCGGCCACGGCCAGACAGTACGGTCTCCGAGTTGACGGCCACGTGGATGAACGGCTGGACACCGCCAAGTGCACACGCGCGGCGTGCAAATACATTCGCGAGCTGATTTTGGACTTCGGCGCCGGCAGTTCAGTCATGCTGGCTCTGGCGGCGTACAACCTGGGTCCGGCGAAGGTCAAGACGGCCATCCGCAGGGTCAGCGACCCGATCAAGCAGCGAAACTTCTGGTATCTGTATCGTGCTCGCGCCGTGCCTCCGGAAACGCGCGAATACGTGCCCAAAGTGGTCGCGGTCATGCTCATCGGCCGCAACCCGGAACGGTACGGCTTGTAGACGATGCGCCGCCTGCTTGTTCTGTTGGCCGCCGCTGCGGTTTCGACCTCCGCACAGTCCCTTCGGACCTTGCGGGTGGACTACGTTCACACGGGCACCGCGAACGACGAGCAGTTCGCCCTCGATGGCATCACGCTGGAGGGCGACTGGCCAGGACCGCTCGACCGCTGGGTCGATGAGACCAATCTCGGCCCCTACCGCTTCCAGGTCCTGGATCGCGCCACGCGGCGCGTCATCTATTCTCGTGGTTTCGCCAGCATTTTCGGCGAATGGCAGGAAACGGACGAGGCGAACAAGCTACGGCGGGCCTTTCACGAGAGTGTCCGCTTCCCGGCACCGGCATCGCCTGTGGAAGTGGTGATTCAGAGCCGTGGAGCGGCGAATGAGTTTCGGGATGTGTGGTCGGTGACGGTTGATCCGTCGGATCCAGCCATCGACCGGAGCGCTCCGCCGAAGCTGAAAGTCTGGGCCATCATAGAAAACGGCGCTCCTCGGGACAAAGTCGACCTGCTGCTGCTGGGCGATGGATACGCGGCGGCAGAGATGAACAAGTGGCATCGCGATGCGCGCCAGACGGCCGAATTGCTATTCGCGGCATCGCCGTTCAAAGAGCACCGGCAGGATTTCAACGTCTGGGCCATCGACACTCCGGCCGAAGATAGCGGCGTCTCGCGGCCTTCTGATGGCATCTACCGCCGCTCGCCGTTGGGCGCCGCCTACGATGCTTTCGGGTCGGAGCGGTATGTTCTCACCTTTGACAACAGACGGCTTCGGGAAATCGCTTCGGCGGCGCCGTACGAGTTCATCGAAATCGTGGTCAACAGCCGCACCTATGGGGGCGGGGGCATTTTCAACCTGTATGCGACGGTGGCCGCCGACAACGCGTTCACGCCGTACATTTTCGTACACGAGTTCGGGCACCACTTCGCCGGCTTGGCGGACGAATACTACACCTCCGACGTGGCCTACTCGAGTGATGCGAAACGGCCCGAACCTTGGGCGCCAAATGCCACGGCCGACCCGCATGCCGCCAAATGGAGTCAACTGCTGAGCCCCGGCATCGAGCTGCCAACTCCATGGCCCAAGCAGGAGTTCGAACGGTCGGAGAAGCAAACCCAGGAGCGCCGCCGCCAGATCCGCGCGCAGCATCGTCCTGAACAGGAGATGGAAAGGCTGTTCACCGAAGAGCGCGAGCAGATCACGAAGCTCCTCGCCTCCGGACCCAACGCGGGCAAGGTCGGGGCTTTCGAGGGAGCCCAGTACGAGTCCCGCGGCTACTACCGGCCTCAACAGGACTGCATCATGTTCACACGCGATGAAGTCGGCTTTTGCGCGGTCTGCCGCCGGGCCATCGAGCGCATTATCGCCATGTACGCTAAATGAAGAGTGGCTTGCAGTTACCGCTTGCTTTTCCCCTTTTATTCGCCCATAATCATTCCAAATGGCACTCACCAAGCGGCAAAAGGAAGTGGTGGATTTCATCGCGAAGTTCGTCGACGACAACGGCTATAGCCCCAGCTATGAGGAAATTGCGCACGGGCTGAAGCTCGCCTCACTCGCTACGGTCCACAAACACATTTCGGCGCTCGAAACCAAGAATTACCTGAAGCGCGGCTTCAACCGCAGCCGCTCGCTCGATCTGGGTCCGAGGTATGTTCAGGAGCACCGGCGGCAGCGGGAACTGGAAATACCGCTACTCGGAAAGATTGCGGCGGGCCAGCCGGTGGAAGCCATTGAGCATCGCGCGACGCTCAGCTTCGCGGATTTCGCGGGGAACCGGGACACTTACGCCCTGGAAGTCCGTGGCGACTCAATGATAGAAGATCACATCTGCGACGGCGACATGATTCTGGTGGAGCGAACGGCTGAAGTGCGGGATGGGGATATTGTAGTTGCGCTGGTTTCTGGACTGGAAACGACCCTGAAACGCCTCTACCGCGAAGCCGGCGACCGCATCCGGTTGCAGCCGGCTAACTCGTCGCTCCAACCGATTTTCGTGCCGGCGTCCGAAGTCCAGATTCAGGGACGGCTGCTCGCGGTGCTTCGGAAGTACAGATAAAGACCGCGGTTACGCCATCGCGCTTTCTGCCCTGCCACTGCGAAGTTCCTGCTCTGCCCGCAACCAGTCTTCTTCGGCTGATCCGCCGGTAAAACCGCGTGCTTCCCAATACGAATATGCCAGGCGGGCGACGGCCTCCCGGTCAGTTACCGCTTCTCCATCGACCGTGGGCTCTGAATTCGGGGGGGCGGTCTGAGAGGTTGAAGATTCCGGGCTCTTGGTGCGCGTTGGCCGGCGCTTCACGGGACTTGCAGCGGCGGCCGCGCCAGTGGGATCGGAGTAAATTGCGTGATGCTTTCGGTTCATTGAACATTCCCCCTTTTTGGTCTTCCTGGATATTTTATCAGAGCTTCAGCCGTCTTCCGAGAAAAACCTTTTATGAAGTCAATAATGGCACGCCTGCTACGCGACCGGAGCGAACGGCTGTTCGGCCACCTTCATTTCCCAGCCGAGGTGATTCAAATAAAACAGCAACAGCGGCTCCGGATACAATCCCCGAAACTTCTCGAAAGCGCGCGCAGCCCACCCCTCGGTCAAGTAGTGGCCGGCATCGAGGTCTTTCTCAAAAAATCCGTTCTGGTTGGGGATGCCCAAAAACTCGAGCACCGCCGCAATCATGTCCAGGTGCGACACCAGCACGGCCTGCGCGAAATCCGTGGCAAATTCCTCGTCGTTCTCCTGGATGCGTGCCCACAAACGGGGGGTGGCTTTGCGCAAATGCTCGGTATTGAGCTTCACCAGGTGTGTGCGCGTTTTGAGCGCGTCGTAGAGCTGATAGGTCTTCAACTTCCCCATGGAAATCCCGCGAACGAGCTGAGCGAAACCTGCCTCTCCGAGTTGCTGATACACCTCGCAAAGCCGCATGCTCGCAGCGTAACACAGCGGGGTGGGAAGTCTGGCGGCAGATCGTACAAGGCGTGATGGCGGGCGGGGGGCTCGCCGCACGCGCTACAATGATCGGGGTTTGGTCATGAGTAATCTCATAATTTTGGGTGCACAGTGGGGCGATGAGGGTAAAGGCAAAATCGTCGACCTTTTCTGCGAGCCCTTCGATATCGTGGCGCGTTACCAGGGCGGGCATAACGCCGGCCACACCGTTCAAATCGGCGACAAAAAGTTCGTTTTGAAGCTGATCCCGTCGGGGATTCTGCACCCTGGAAAGCGGGTGGTGATCGGCAACGGCCTGGTGGTAGATCCGGCGGCGCTGCTAGCGGAGATCGAGTCGCTCGAACAGGTGGGCGTAGACGTCAAGGGCCAGCTCGCTATCAGCAACCGCGCCCACGTGCTGTTTCCGTTTCACCGCACCATGGAGCGGCTGCTGGAAGCCATCGGCACAACGTCGCGCGGCATCGGTCCGTGCTACGAGGACAAAGCCGGCCGGCGCGGGATTCGCATCGCGGACCTGCTCGACCGGGAGCGGTTCGGCGCGCAGTTCGAGGCGCGGGCCGCGGAAAAAGAAAACGTTGCCCGGGCGTTCGGGATTGCGCAGGAGATGGAGGTATCGCATGTCCGGGCCGACTATGAAGCTTTCGCCGATCGTATCCGGCCCATGGTCTGCGACACCGCGCGACTGCTAAACGACGCCATCCGCGCGGGCAAGAGGGTCATGTTCGAGGGCGCTCAGGGAACCATGCTCGATCTGGATCACGGCACGTATCCTTTTGTGACGTCTTCGAGCGCGTCTGCGGGCGGCGCTTGCACCGGCACCGGCGTGCCGCCAACGTGCATCGACGCGATTGTCGGAGTGGCCAAGGCCTACACCACGCGCGTGGGCGGGGGGCCGTTTCCGAGCGAAGCGCTCGATGCGATGGGTGACGAGATCCGCCATCGCGGCAACGAATTCGGCTCGGTAACCGGACGCCCGCGCCGCTGCGGATGGTTCGACATCCCGCTGGCTCGCTATGCCGGGATGCTCAACGGCATCGATTCGCTGGTCGTCACCAAGCTCGACGTCCTCGATGAGCTGGAGAAGATCCCGGTTTGCGTAGCCTATCGCACGGGACGGCACGAAGTGACGGAGATGCC
>Ga0187819_10002198_pt1 | contig 10286 bp, 4 predicted proteins | sample NC_wetland_sal_i_15_FD_132411 | JGI IMG/M metagenome (GOLD analysis project Ga0187819, IMG submission 132411) | Wetland sediment microbial communities from Neuse River Estuary, North Carolina, USA - SO4_4 | ecosystem: Environmental > Aquatic > Freshwater > Wetlands > Sediment | place: USA: North...
CGCGAAGCCCGAGAATCTGCTGGGCGCGCTGTGGAGCCCCACGGAAGTCACTGTCGATCCTCGCCTCACATTGGCTGCCCTGCCTGCATTTCTCAGCGAACGCCTCGGCGTGGAGGTGCATTTCGGTTGCGCCGTCCAAGCGGTCGATCCACCCGTGGTCGAAACTGGTAACGGCCGCTGGAAGGCCGGGCAGGTCATCGTGTGCAGTGGCGACGATTTCGAGACGTTGTACCCGGAAGTCTACGCGCAGTCGGGCCTCACGCGAGTGAAGCTGCAAATGCTTCGCACGGCGCCTCAGCCAGACGGATGGCGGCTCGGCCCGGCGCTCGCAGCGGGATTGACCTTGCGCTTCTATGCCTCGTTCAACGTGTGCAGCACGCTGCCCGCGCTCAGGGAGCGAATCGCGAGCGAAACTCCGGAGTACGAGCGGTGGGGCATCCACGGGCTGGTTTCGCAGACCGCGCAAGGCGAGCTCACCTTGGGTGACTCGCACGAATACGGGCTGAGCGTCGACGTCTTCAACCGGGAGGAGATCGATCGTTTGATGCTTCATTACATCTCTGGATTTCTCAATGCACCCACTATGGAAATCGCGCAACGCTGGCACGGCGTCTATGCCAAACATCCGGAAAACCCGTTCCTGTCGCTGACGCCCGCCGTGGGAGTGCGCGTCGTCACGTCGCCCGGCGGCGCTGGCATGACGCTTTCTTTTGGCATCGCCGAAGAAACCGTCCAGGACCTGGGCCTATGAAGCGGTTGGAAGAGGTCATCTTCGATTGGGCGGGAACCACGGTCGACCACGGGTCGCTGGCGCCCGTGCGGGCGGTTACTGAATTGTTCCATCGCAACGGTATCCCGTTGAGCGACCAGGACGCCCGCCGCGACATGGGGATCTTCAAGAAGGATCACATCCGGCGGATTCTCGCCATGCCGCATGTGGAATCGCAGTGGCGTGAGCGAACCGGCGCGGCGCCGGGCGAGCCAGATGTGGAGCGACTCTTCGCCGAGTTTGCTCCGCTGCAGATGAATATTCTGGAGGATTACTCCCAGGTCATCGCGGGCGTTGCGGACGTCTCGGAAAGGCTGCGCGGTCGCGGCCTGCGATTAGGCAGCACCACCGGCTACACCAGGTCCATGCTGGATGCTCTGGTGAAGCAGGCTGCCTCCCAAGGATACCGGCCGGAACTGGCGTATTGCCCCAACGACGCGGCCGGCGGGCGTCCGCATCCCTGGATGTGTTTGCGCATCGCGATCGAGTTTCGGTTGAGCGCAACGGCGGCGGCCGTCAAGATTGGAGACACGGTCAGCGACATCGAAGAAGGCCTCAACGCAGGGATGTGGGCCGTCGGCGTAGCCGTGACCGGCAACGAGGTGGGCCTCAGCGCTGCCGATCTTGCAGCGCTATCCGAGGAGGACCGCGGCAAACGCATCGCGGCCGCGCGCACGAACCTCACGCTGGCCGGCGCCCACTTTGTGATCGACAGCGTGGCGCATTGCGAAGGCGTCCTCGAAGAGATCGACGACCGCATGGCCGCCGGTGAGCGTCCGTAATCTGGCCGGTATTCCGGCGTCGCGATGTCATCAATTATTCAAGAAATATTCGCCGTCATGAAACTTCGCGGATAGTACACTCTAACGACACAGACTCTCAAATTCATTCCAGCGGCGTGAGCTGAAGCCCTTCGCAGCATGCCCAGTGCTGTGCTTGGATGTGTGAGCCGCGCCGTTCGCACCTACTATCTCTTTGGAGGAACGCATGATCCGCAATACGAATCAGAGTAACTGTTTAAGGAGGCTGCTGTGCTTGGCGGCCGCCTGCCTGCTGCTCTCCAGCGCTGTTTTCGCACAATCCACGTACGGGACCATCACCGGAGTGGTCACGGATCCGACCGCAGCTGTGATCCGTGACGCGACCGTCGAGGCCAAGAACAACGAAACCAGCGAAGTGCGCACGGTGAAAACGGATGCGGAAGGATTCTACCGCTTCGTCAACCTGGACCCAGGCTCGTACACCATATCCGCCAGCGCCTCCGGTTTCGCTCGCGTCGAGCAGAAAAACCTCGCGCTTCCGGCCCGCGAAGAGCGCCGTCTGGATCTGCAACTCGCTTTGGCGGGGTCCACCACAACGGTGGAAGTAACGGCTGCGCCCGTGGTCAGCGAGCAACTGACGATTTCCGATTCGAAATCGGGCGACACCATCAACTCGCTGGCGTTAAACTTCCGGGCCTCGGCGGCGCCGAGCCCCATCGTGGTTGCTAACCTAGCGCCCGCCGTCAATAGCGATCAAAGCGGCAATATCTCGATCTCCGGACAGTTGCCCACGGCAACCTCCTTCTCGCTAGACGGCATTTCGACTCAGCTTCCGCGAATCGGTGGACCGGCCAAGGATCTCTTTCCTTCCGTGGAGGGCATCCAGGAATTCCGCGTGAACACGGCCGGCAATAGCGCCGAATACTCGCAGCCAACCGATCTCACAGTGATTACCCGCAGCGGGACCAATGAGTTCCACGGCGGGGCTTACTGGTATTTCCAGCGCAAGGATTTCAATTCGCAAGATCAGATCAGCGGCATCATCCCGCAAGGTGACGCCGATACCGTAGGGGCTTCTTTGGGTGGACCAATTCTTAAGAACCGCACGTTCTTTTACTTCGACTACGAAAACATCCGGCTCAGCCAGAACGGTTTCCTATCCAGCTTCACGCCGCCGTCTCAGTGGCGGACCGGCGATTTCTCGGCGACCGGTGTCACCATCGTCGATCCCACGACGGGCGTGCCGTTCGGGGGCAATATGATCCCGTCCAGCCTGATTAATAAGGTTTCTGCCAAAGCGCTGACGCTGTTCTTCCCCAATCCCACGAGTTCCTCGCCAGTGTTGACCGGCCCGAATCTGGCGGAGTCCTTTCCCGGTTCCTACTCTTCGAACGGCTACGACGGCCGCTTCGACCACGCCTTCTCCAGCAACCACCGGATCTGGGGTCGCGTTACCGAGAAGCCCATCAACAATGCCGGCACTGACAGCACCGCACTCGGCGCGGGTGGCGCGGACTCGTCTTACAACCCGCTGCTGGGCCAGTTTTCCACCAGCACCGATGTCACGAATGTTGCAGTTTCCTACAACTGGATCATGAAGCCCAACCTCATCAATGAGTTTCGCGTGGGCATCTCGCGGATGAACTACACCTTCAGCTATCCTCAGGCCAAACTGGGCGATTCCTATATCTCGCAGCTTGGCATCACCGGACTTCCCGGTTCCCCCAAGAACGGCCTGGGCGGCGTTCCCGTTTTTTACATCGGCAGCTTCCTGGGCGGTCAGACCAATGGTTTCGGGCACCCGCGTGTGGAGGACAACGGGGTGTTCCAGATCGGAGACGGTTTTTCGTGGATCAAGGGCGCACACACACTCAAGTTTGGGGCTGAGGTCCGCCGCGTCAATTACCGGGACAACATCACGTTCAACCTTGGCGACGAGTATGGCGACTACATCTTTACAGGCGACTTTACCGCCATTCCGGGCCAAAAGAATGGAAACGTCAACGGGTTCTCCGATTTCCTGCTGGGCTACGTCGCCGACGCGCTGCAGGCGCAGAATGGACCCGACGGCAAGCCCTACGGATGGCACGCCGGTGGCTATGTGCAGGATGAATGGCGCATCCGGCCGAACTTCACACTGACCTATGGCCTTCGCTACGAGATCAACACGCCCTTCAACGACGCCACCCACCAGCTCGGAAATTTCGACCGCAATTATCCTGGCGGCCGGTTGATCGTGCAACAGGAAGGCCTCAACTTGATCAACCCGCTGTGGAGGCAAGCGGTCGGTAATACGCCGTTCATATCCAACACCCAGGTCGGGTTGCCCGATACGCTGCGCTACACCTACTGGGCCAACTACCAACCCCGCCTGGGCCTGTCCTGGAGCCCCGGCCAGAACAGCAAAACCGTGATTCGCGCGTCGGGAGGCATCTACTCTGTGCCCGTTCTCGGTGCAGTGCTGTACTCGTTGCTTGGCGTGGATAGCAGTTACTACGCCGAGTACCCGTCTACTGCCACCAACCCGCGCACGTTTCCGAACGTGTTTACTGGCGCGAATGCTCCACCGTCCCATCCCGGCTACCGCCGCGCCAATCAATACGACCTGAAAGACCCCCGCGTGATCCAATGGAACTTTTCCATCGACCACGACCTGGGCTGGAACACGCTGGCTCGAGCCAGTTACACGGGTTCGCATACTTACAACTTGATTTACAGCCCGGACTTGAACCAGGTGTATCCGAATACCTTGGGTTACGCCGCGCTCACTGCAACGCCGGCCCTGCGCCAGCAGAACCTGCGTTATCCGGCCTTTTCTGAGGTTCTTACCCGCGACAACGGCCCCAGCGACAAATACGAAGCTCTGACATTCGAACTGAACAAACGTTTCTCGAGCGGGCTGACTTTCTCCAACAGCTACACTTGGGCGAAGAACATCACTAACGCGCTGGGAACGGCTCCCAATTCCGCGGTTCCCGTGGGTGGCCAGATCGACAACGGCCAAAACGTACAAGACCTGTACAACATCCAGATGGATTCGGGCAACGCTTACTACACACCGCGCCATCGCTTCGTCAACACAATCGCCTACAGCTTGCCCTTCGGCCGCGGCCAGAAGTTCATGGCCAACGTTAGCCGGGCAGCCGATTTGCTCGTGGGTGGATGGGGCCTTACGGCTTTCACGGTGCTGCAAACCGGACCTTGGGAGACGCCCTACTTTCCGAGCACGCTGGCCGATCCGTCCGGAACCAACCCGCATCAAAGATCAGTCAAGCAGCAGCGCCCGGATTGCCTGTCCGGCAAGACCGGTTATCTGTCCAGCCCCACTACTGCCGCATATTTCGACTCGAGTGCCTTCTCCATTCCGGCCAGCGACATTGGCCGCTACGGGACCTGCGGCGTTGGAATCCTGGAGGGGCCGGGTACGTCGAGCTTGTCCATGTCGGTCGGCAAGACGTTTCATGCCACGGAGCGTGTCGGAGTGCGCTATGAAGCGCAGTTCTCGAATCTCTTCAATATCCTGAACAAGGCGGACCCAAGCATGGACGTGAGTGCCAGCAATTTCGGCCAGATCACGGCAAGCCAGCAGACTCCGGGAGCCGGCCCTCGCACGATTCAGATGATGTTGCGTCTGCTGTTCTAAGCAATTCAGGAGGAGGCGGGCAGGCCTGTTGTTATCGCAGAGTGATGTTGCGTTCGGTTAGAATCGTGCCGATGGCAAGCTGGAACTCTGCGATCGCCTCGCTCAGGTCGGCTTCCGAACGCCGCTCCTGACTACGGGCGGTGATCATCGTCGCCTGACGCTGCTGCACCAGAAACAGCGTGGAAGTGCCGGCGCGGAACTGCCGTTGTTCGCTTTGGTATTGCTCCTCGGCGGACTCACGCGCTACTTGCGCCGCCTCCAGCCGAAGTTGGGCCATTTGCATGCTCTCGATCGCGTTCCGGACTCCCGACTCAATCGTTTCCTCGGTCTGCTGCCGTTGATTCCGGATCCGCCGCGTTTCCGCCACCGACTTGCTCAGATTCGCTTCGGCCGTGCGATTCCGGATCGGCAAGGACACGCGCAATTGGACCTCGGTCGTGGGAAAGCTACCGCCCCACAAATTGGACAACGATTGCCCATAGCCGCCGACCAGTAGCGGGGGCAGACCGGTCCCTGATCCAAACGAAATGGGCGGCAGCGGCATGAGACCCGCCAACTCCGAAAGCTGATTCAAACGATCGGTCAGTGGCCCGAAGCCCGCGGTAAATGGGTTGGGTCCCGGCGGCAACAGAATGCCGGAAAGCCCTGCCCGTGTGTAGAACGCTGTTAGGTCGATTTGCGGCTTGGTCTGGTCGCGGTAGTAGCGCACGTCTTTTTCATTGATTTCCGCCGATATCTTGACCTGTGCGATCTCCGGGCGATTGGCCAGCGCTTCGGCGATCGCATCGGAAAGCGGGATGATCGGCGGCTTGACGTTAGGCGGCGTCACCGGAATCAGCGCCTCGCGCCACAGGGGATCGGAGCGATCTGGAAGAATCAGGCTCTTGAGCCCGTTCTCTGCGCTGGTCAACGAAGACTGCGCGCTGTACGCTCCAACTTCGAAGTTCGCCAACTGCGTCTGCGCGGCTACCACGTCGATAGGCGCAAGCAGGCCCTGCTGCTCCTGGCGGCGGTTGCTTTCGTCCTGCTGGATGCCGATGCGCACGGCTTCCAGTTGCACTTGCAGATTGTTGTAGGCGTATGCCAGCTCCCAGTAGGCCTGCTCGGCTTGCTGCACGATATTCATCACCCGCTGCCGGAACTGTTCATCGGTGAGGAACCGGTTCTTCTTGGCCACGTCGATCTGGTGGCGGTTGCTGTCGTAAAACAGGTTGCGCCACAGCGGTTGCGTGTAAGAAAAGTTGAGCGACGTGGGGAATTGTGGATTCAGCGATAGGAATGTGTTGTTGGAGAAGGAATTCGCCGAGGATAGATCCGTCTTCACCGAGCCGCCGAACCAGGGCAGAGGTTGCGTTACGCCGGGGTCGGAGAGCCAGGTTTTGTTCAGCACGCTTCCGGTCGCAGATCCGCCGAGCGTGGAGGCAACGGGATTGATTTGCTGCTGCCAGTAGCTGTTGACATTCACTTGCGGATCGAACGCGCCCAAGGCCGCCTCCAGGTTGTACTCGGCCTCCTCCTTGTCGATGCGGGATGACTCGATGTCCTTGTTGTTGGCCAGCGCCATCGACAAAACCTGCTCGAGGTTCAGTTCCACCTGGCCCTCGACGCCGGTACGGGCGGGAAGGCGGAACGGCCGGACTGGCGGGACCAGCGCCGTGGTCCCCTGCTGCCCCACCGCAGAACCGACTGTTGCCGCGAGCGCTATTGTAAAGCTAATCCTCCGCCAGTACGATCTGCTCATCAAGCGCTCTCCCCCTCGCGGAAATGCATGGGCTGGTGGACCACGTCCAGTGTAGGCGCGGCTTCATGCTTGCCTTCGCGCCGCCGGAAGACCTTGCGGAAGAAAGGCAGCTCCGTCATGTCGTCGAACAGCGAATAGAAGACCGGGACCGCCAGAAGCGTCAGCAGCAGGCACAGCGTTTGACCTCCCACCACCAGCACGCCGATGGAACGATTGCTGGCGGAGCCTTCGCCGTTGGACACCACCAGCGGAAGCATTCCGGCTACCAGCGCCGTAGTCGTCATTAGAATCGGACGCAGACGATCGCGATTGGCTAGGATGATGGCCTCGTGGCGATTCATCCCTTTGGCGCGCAATCCATTGGTGTGGTCGATTTGCAGAATCGCGTTCTTCTTCACGATCCCGAACAGCAACAGCATGCCCAGACCCGACATGATATTGATGGACTGGCCCAGGATCACCAACGACAGAATTCCGAACGGGATGGCCAGCGGCAGCGTCAGCAGGATCGTGAATGGATGCACGAAGGATTCAAACTGGGCGGCCAGCACGATGTACATGAAGATGAACGTCAACGCAATCGCGATGACGAAGTAATACGCGGTCCGGTTCAATTCCTTCGAGGTTCCCTGCAGATCCGTGCGATACCCCGGATCCATGTGCAGATCTTCCGTCAGTTGATCCAGCGTCGACAGAATCTTAGATTGCGAACCGCCAGGCAACACGTTGGCGCTGAGCGTCACCTGGCGCTGCCGGTTCAGGCGCCCGATGGTGGACGGCGCCTCGCCACTCCGGATCCGGACTACTTGATCCAGCGGCACCCATCCCATTTTGTTCGTCGAGAAAACCGTGAGCTGGCGCAGCCCCTCGGTACTGGTCCGGAATTGCATGGCCGCGCGCAGCCGTACGTCGTACTCTTCACCGCCCGAGGGGAAGCTGGAAACCACCTGTCCCGCCACCAGTGTGTTGAGAGCCTGCGCAATGTCGCTGACGCGCACACCCAAGTCCGCTGCCCGCTGGCGGTCGATCTCCACGCGCAATTCCGGTTTGCCGTACACCAGTGATGTGTCGGCGTCGGCCACGTAGGGGACTTGCTTGAATTTCTCGAGCAAGGCCTGCGAGTAGGTATTCAACTTGTCCAGGTCCGGCCCGGTGAGAGTGTACTGGACATCCGCCTGTCCGCCGCCGGCTCCGTTGGCTGCCTGGCCGACGCTGGTGCGGAGGTCCTTCGGGTAGTTTTTCAAAAGCGCGCGGGCCCGAATCATCATGTCGTCCTGCGAATCTTTTCGTTGATCGCGCGGCACAAGTTTTACGTAGATCGAAGCGCTGTTCACGGAGCCGGCCGTTGGCCCGGTAAAGGAGGACGAACCGATCCCTACCGAAGTCAGCGTTGCGCTGACTCCTGGAAGAGCGCGAACGTCACGCGCGATCCGCTCGGCGATTGTAACCGTGGCGGCCAGCGAAGTGCCCTCAGCGGCGCGGATGTTGATGGCAAATTCAGACCGGTCGTCTTGGGCCATGAAGTTCTTGCTAACCACCATGAATAAAGGAACAGTGCTCAGGATCACGCAGACGCTCAGGGCAACCATGGTCTTGCGATGCGCCATCGACCATTCGAGCATCCGGGTGTAATGAACGTCGAGGAAATGGAAGAATCTCGATTCTTTGGAGCTCTTCTGCTTCTCGCCCTCGCGTTTGGGCAAAACTTTCACGAAGCGCGAGGTCAACATGGGCGTCATGGTGAAGGACACCAGCAGTGAGACCGCGATGGCGAACGAGGCGGTGAACCCGAACGAGGACATGAACCGTCCGACGATGCCGCCCATGAAGCCGATCGGCAGGAACACGGCCAGCAGCGACAGCGTGGTGGCCATCACCGCCAGCCCGATCTCGCGCGTGCCCTCAATAGCCGCGCGGAACGGCGACATGCCCTTCTCCTCCATGAACCGGTAGATATTCTCGAGCACAATAATGGCGTCGTCGATGACAATGCCCACCATCAGCGTCAGGGCCAGCATGGTGATCTGGTTCAGGTCGTATCCGATGGCCGCCATCAAAGCGAACGTCGAAATGATCGAGGTGGGAATCGCCACCGCCGAGATCAAGGTCGTCCGGATGTTCGCCAGAAACGCGAAGACGATGGCGGCGGCCAGGATGCTTCCTTCCACCAGGTGCTCTTCCAGGGCGTGCACGGCCGCGTTGATGAAAATCGACTGGTCATTCGTGACCTGAATGTGCAGATCTTTCGGAAGCGTCTCTTCCACCTGCTTGAGGCGCGCCTTGAGCGCGCTGGCTGCCGCGACGGTATTCTGTCCGGATTGTTTCGACACCACCATGGTCACGGCGGATTGGCCATTCAGACGGGCTGCCGTGGTGGCTTCCTCTTCCGAGTCCTCGGCATAGCCGATGTCGCGCAGCTTGACGATGTAGGAACCACGCTGGGCGATCGCGATCTCGTTGAATTGCACCGGATCCACCAGGCGGCCGAGCGTTCGTACCGCGAATTCGCGCGCGCCCGCGTTCACGCTTCCGGCCGGAAGTTCCATGTTCTGCTGGCGCAGCGCGTTGGCGACGTCGGCGACCGCCAGGTTGTAGGCCCGCATCTTGTCCGGATCCACCCACACGCGGATCTCGCGCTTCAGGCCGCCCACCAGCTGGATCTGGCCGATGCCGCTGATGTTCTCCAGTTGCGGCTTGATTTTCTTGTCGGCGATTTCGGTGATCTCCCGCAGCGGCCGCGGAGAGGAGAGCACGATCTGCATCACGGGCGTGGCATCCGGATCGAACTTGGTCACCACCGGCGCCTTGGCGGTTTCCGGCAGATCGTTGACAATCAGATTGACTTTGTCGCGGATCTCCTGCGCGCCCACGTCGCCGTTCTTGTCCAGGCTGAATTGGACAACCACGGTCGAGCTCCCTTCCGTCGAAGTGGACCGCAGCGAATCGATCCCGCTGATAGTGTTCACGGCGTCTTCGATGCGCTTGGTGATGTCGGTCTCCACTTCCTCGGCCGAGGCCCCCGGATTTTCCACGGTCACCGCCACGGTGGGCAAGTCGATCTTCGGGTACAGGTCGACTCCCAGGGTGAAGAACGAGAAGCCGCCGACCACCATCAGCGCGACGATGAGCATGGTCGCGAAGACCGGCCGTTTTACGCACAGTTCCGCTAATTTATGCACGACTCACTCTCCTTCTCCGGTGGGGATGCTGGTTGAGCCTGCCCCGGGCCGGGCCGGCGCCTCCGCTTCCACGGGCTCTCCGTCGTAGAGGTCCCGCAAATGGTCGGTGATCATCACAAAATCGGGCGAAACGCCGGAGAGAACCTGGATGTTGTCCCCATCGGCGGCGCCCAGTTGAACCACGGCCACCCGC
>Ga0187819_10002199_pt1 | contig 10285 bp, 9 predicted proteins | sample NC_wetland_sal_i_15_FD_132411 | JGI IMG/M metagenome (GOLD analysis project Ga0187819, IMG submission 132411) | Wetland sediment microbial communities from Neuse River Estuary, North Carolina, USA - SO4_4 | ecosystem: Environmental > Aquatic > Freshwater > Wetlands > Sediment | place: USA: North...
CGCCCAGTTCGCGTGAACCAAAAAAAGCCCCGCCGCCAGGCGGGGCAAATTCCTGCTTGCGAAAACTACCGGGACGGATACTCCGCTGGAATCGGCACTGCCACCCGCTTGTCAAGCGGCACAAATTCCCGCTCCCCGTATCCCGTATAAATCTGCCGCGGACGCGCGATCTTCTGCTCCGGGTCCGTCATCAGTTCCTGCCACTGCGCCAGCCAGCCCGCCGTCCGCGGAATCGCGAACAGCACCGTAAACATCTCCGGCCGGAAGCCCATGGCCTGATACATAATCCCCGAATAGAAGTCGACGTTGGGATACAGTTTGCGCTTCACAAAATAATCATCTTCCAGCGCGATGCGCTCCAGTTCGAGCGCGATGTCGAGTTTCGCATTGCGTCCCGTTACCTGGAACACCTGCTCGGCGCACCAGCGGATGATTTTCGCCCTCGGATCATAATTCTTGTAGATGCGGTGTCCGAAGCCCATCAGCTTCAGATGTCCGTCCTTCACCTTCTTGATGTAGGCCGGAACGTGGTCCTTCGATCCGATCTCATCCAGCATCTTCAGCACTTCTTCATTGGCTCCGCCGTGCAGCGGGCCGGCCAGCGCCGATGCCGCCGACCCGACCGCCAGATACGGGTCGGTCTCTGAACTTCCCACCGACCGCATCGCGGCGGTACTGCAATTCTGCTCGTGGTCGGCATGCAGAATAAAGAGAATGTCGAGCGCCCGCGAGATCGCCGGGTGCGCCACATACTTCGGCTCGACCATCTTCCATAGCATGTTCATGAAGTTTTCGGTGTAGCTCAGATCGTTATCGGGATATACGTAGGGGAACCCGACGTTGTGCCGGTACGACATCGCAGCGATCGACGGCACCTTGCCAATGATGCGGATGATCTGGTGCATCCGGTCTTGCGGACTGCGCACCAGCTTCGCGTCGGGATACACGCTCGACAGCGCCGCAATGGTGCTCACAAACATCGACATGGGATGCGCTGAGTACCGGAATCCCTCCATGAACTTCTTCGTGGTCTCGTGCAGCATGCTGTGATGCGTGATGTCGTGTACCCACTGCTGCAGCTCCTTCTCCGTCGGCAACTCGCCGAACATCAGCAGGTACGCCACTTCCAGAAACGTGCAGCGCTCGGCCAGAACTTCAATGGGATATCCGCGATAACGCAAGATGCCTTTGTCGCCGTCGATATAGGTGATGCTGCTCTTGCACGACGCCGTGTTGAGATACGCCGGGTCGTACGTCATGAGTCCGAAATCTTCCGGGCCGGTCTTGATCTGCCGCAAATCCATCGCCCGGATCGTGCCGTTCTCCACCGCGACGGTATAAGTTTTGTTGGTTCGATTGTCCGTAATTGTGAGGGTATTCTCTGCCATGGGATGTCCACCTTTATCCGCGCGCTCTGACAACAAGCATAGCCGAGCGTATGTCCGTTCCCCAAGTCCAATCTGTGATCAAAGTCACACCCGCCTGTGATGTCGTGTCCGGCCCGCTCTAGAAAGCCGTGCCGCTCCAGATCCAAAGGTGCAACCAACCCGCTCCTCACTGTGCCGAAGCCGCATAATACCCCGCCCGTGCCTGCACCGTCAGCCTTTCCCTGTTCTTGAGCTTCACCTTCAACTTGTGGAACTTGCCATCCAGCTTCTGCGGCGAGAATCCTAATACGTAGATGTATTCCGGTACGTCCGCGGTTTGCCGGAACCCCTGATCCAGATCGTTATTGTTGTGGAAAAAAGTCCCGCCGGTGCCGTACGCGAGGTCGGCCAACACCTCGCTGCGTGTGGAGGCCTCCTGCCGGTCGAACAAGCCTCGCCCCAGCAAATCCTGGCTGCCGCTGGCGGATATCCCCGAGTTGGGAACTCCCTGCACGTCCAGAGTATTGAAGATGATGCCCGCCTCGATCGCCTGATTGATGAGGGACGTTTCCTTGTCTTGCGCCTCCGGAGCAACCGTCAGAAAACCGGCGGAGACGAGTACAATACTCCGCCGTCCCGGCATCGTTGCGGTCCTCGCGATTACCTCGTTCAAGACCTGCAGCGTGTGCTCGCTTTCTACCCTGCCCAACGTGGCCGCTTCCAACGCTCTCTCCTTCGCCAAGCTTTTCGCCATTTGTACGCTGACACCGTCGCGTGCGCCGAGACCCGCGCAGCGCATTGCCTCGTCAACGGCAAGTTCACTGGCGGCCGCATCTCCCTTGTTCACGATCAAGTCCGCCATGTAATAGCTCACCGACGGACAGTCGGATGTGACGCGAGAATGCGGCTTCACCGTTCGCAGCACGGCCTGCAACTTCTCGCGCTCTTGCGTGAAGGCGAGGCCGACTTCGCCGGATGTTGTGAAGACCGCCGCACGATCCTCCGGACGCAACGCAGCGAAATGCTGTTCCGCCGCAGCGATAACATTCGACAGATCTTCGAACGTTGTCTGAAGGTCGTCGAAAACGTAGGCCACATCATTTTCCGCAGCCGCTCGACCGTCGCTTCCTCCAGCCGTCGCGTCCGGTGCGGGACTTCCCTGCTCTGGCGCCACCTGCGCACCCGCACCTTTCTCCACCGAGAAGCTGCCGATCGCCTGGGGCTTGCGTTCGTCGAACAACTGGAAGTCAGCCTTCGTCAGACCCCCGACAGCTCGCCCTTTGGCATCGCGAACCACCACGCTCACCGGCACGAGTTTCACACTCACCTTGATGGTCGTAACCGATCCGTCGGCAGAAGCTGGCGCCGTCGAATGACTCGCCTCCGCTACCTGCTGCGCCGCATTCTTCTCCCTGTCTTTCTCCAGCGCGGCCATCCGAGACATTGCACCGATCGTGGCCCACTTCAAATCCCGCTCTTGCTCGACGGCGAGCTGTTCAGCGTCCTCACGGATCGCCTGCTCGCGCAAGATGGCGTAAATCGTTTCGTCTTCCTCTAATTCATTTTTTCGCAGATCTGCTGCGTTCGCTGCATCCGATGGTTTCTCGCCCCGACCCTCCGCCACGTTCACGATCATCCGCGCCGTCGCCCCAAACTTGTGGCATCCCCGAAATTGCACCACATTGCGCGTCGGCGCGTGTCTCTGAAACTGGGTTTTGACGCTGGACGTCGCGGGCAGCACGAAACCCGTCCCATCGCCGAACCCGACCTTGTCATAGTCGATCAGAACCTCGGCGATCTCCATGGGAAACGAGGACGGCAGGTTTTTCGCCGTGGCCTCGAATCGCAGAATCTCCCCGGTCTTCATATCCACCCACAACTCCCCCCCATAAGCTGGCGCAAGCACCTTGTCGGCGGCGCGCAACTGCCACAGCGGCTCGTTCTGCTGGGCGATGTGATACCGGAAGACCCAGGCCGCGCGATTCTCCATCTCTTTCTCGCCGCCGAACCCAAACACCGCATGATTGCCGTCGTGGAAAATCGCGCGCAGGTTTCCCTCAAGTTGCCCACTCGACCAGAGCCCCGCGCTTCTCGCAGCCGCCTCCGCTATCGGCTTTCCATTCAGTTTGAGGTCGCTGTACGATTCATCTCCATCTTCATATCGCACACTCGCCGTCACCAGGTCCGTCGGCAGTTTGTTGTAGCCCAGGAAGCGGGATGTTTCCTCGTGGCAGATGAAGTTCGGCATCTTCTGCGGCAGCGTCATCGCATACTCGCAGACACCCCGCAGCGCATCCGCGTGAGGAATGTCCGATGGCAGCCACGCGCAGAAGTTTGTGCCGGTGAAGACATCCCGGCTCGCGGCCGGCACCATTTTCTCCAGCGTCCCCGATTCGGTCGCCGCGCCCGGAGCCGGGCCTCCACCCTTTCCCAGATCCCCCAACACCTCGCCGCCGGCTCGTTCCACGGCCTGCAGAATCGCTTCGCGGCTTGAGATGGACGCTTCGCTCTTGGCGGTACCCGCGGCCCACGACACCCCGTCAGTCACGCGCCGGACCAGGTATTCCACCGTTGCGCTGGCCAGCGGCACGTTGTTGAACGAGCCGTCCGCCGCAACCTCATACTGATAGGAAACCTGCAAAGGCGTCAGGTGGCTGTAGAAAATGAACTGGCAGTCTTTTCCGTTCGCCTCCGCGATGGCTCTGCCGCCCGGCGGCGCCTCCAGCGCAACCGCCTGCACAGCAACCTTGATTCTCTTGTCGGCCTTGTGCTCGTTGAGCGCCTTCACCAGCTGATTTCTTATGTCGGCCTCCGATGCATCCCCCACGCCGCTGACCGGCAAGGCCACACCGATGCGCACCACTGTGCTCTCCTGCGAGAGCGCAGGCAGACACAGCACACAAAGAAGAAGAGGAAGCCACGGGCGTGAGGAGTACTGGTGCATGGGCTCAAAGCAACCCGTCCGCAGTCACCGGAAGCGCACTCATCGGTCAGCCTGACTTTGTTGCGAAAACAAAACCGGCGGCCGTGGCCGCCGGTAGTCAAGTCTGGAAACATCCGGCCGAGGTTATGCTCGGGCCCGGCAGCCTGTACGGCTGTCACACAACTTAGTTCGAATCGTCGCGCCGCTTCAGCGTCGGACGATCATCGTCGCTCTTGCCGTCGTCGGACTTGTCGCTCGTATTCGACGTCCGCCGCAAGCTGGGCTTGTTCGTGTCTTTCTGGTCCAGCAGCTTGTGCTTGTTCTCGATCGCCGCCAGCCGCGCTTTCACCTCGTCGAATTCCGACGTGGTCACGACGTACTGCGCCTTGGCCGGGAGGATCTTGCGGATCTCCTCCTGCGATTTCTCGATGCGGTCCGCGCTCTGCGGATGGGTGTCGAACGCCTTCGAAATCGTACCCGGCTTCTTCTTCTCCATCGCCTGCACTTTTTCGAAGAACGATACGAAGGCCGAAGGATCGTAGCCGGCCCGGTACATGTATTCGATTCCCAGGTAGTCCGCCTCAGCCTCGAACCCGCGCGAGAACTTCAAAATGCCCAGCATGGTCGCGAGCCCCGATGTCTCATACGCCGCATATCCGATACCGCCGCCAAAAAAGATGAACGGAAGCGATGCCAGCTGCATCAGGTTCGCACGGCTGATTTCCCGTGCCGCGTGGCAAGCCGCCACGTGCGCGATTTCGTGCGACATCACGCCCGCCACCTCGGCTTCTTCATCCGCCGCCAGAATCAGGCCGGAGTTTACGTAGAAGAACCCGCCGGGCAGCGCCATCGCGTTGACCACATCGGAGTCAATCACTTTGATCGTGAATGGAACCTGCGCGTCGGAGTTGCGCACCAGGTTCTGCCCAATCCGGTTCACATATTCGGTGACGACCGGATCGTTCACCAGCTTCACCTGCGACTCGACTTGCTGCGCAAACTGCCGGCCCATCGCCACCTGCCGCTCCACCGAGTACCAGTTGCCCACGCCGCGTCCGCATCCTACGTTGCGGTTGCCCACGGCATCCACGTCGGTCTTGCCGCCGTCATGCTTGATCTGGCTGTCTTCTTGCGTCGGCAATGCCTCGGCCGGCTTTTTGGGAGCATTCTGCACATCGCTCGCCTTCGGCTGCCCGTCATCCGGATCGGACGCCGGAACCTGCGTCTGCGGCTGCTGCGGAGTTTGTGTCGGAGTCTGCGTCTGCGGAGGAGCCTGCGTTTGCGTCGGATCTTGTCCTGCAGTCGGAGTCTGAGTTTGCGCCAACGTCCAGGGCCCTGCGCTGAACGCCGCCAATGCCACCGCGCCTGCCAGCCATCTGAGCTTCATAGGGAACTCCTTGAGCCTGATTATACGCCCGCTAGGAAGACACCACCCCCCTAATCTTGGCTGATAGATTAGACGCCGCCAGCGAGTTTGGGGTTATCCGTGGAATCGGAATCAACCGGGTGCCCCGTCCTGGTCGCGCTTTTTGCGACAGGGCGGGGATTCTGACTTCCCTTCCCACGACTTCGATCTCTTCCCCGCCGCGCGCGCCCAAACTCTCCCATTGCTTTTCCCCCTCCACAGGCCTAACATTCGGCGCAATGGAGGGTCCACGATGATCCCCTCTGTCCTGGTTCAAAGGCCAGTTCACACGAATATCCACAGACCTCTGTTGCGGTTGGGCGCGATCGTTTTCCTCACCACCGCCGCATTCTGCCAGGCGCCTCCCAAGTACGATCCCGCCACCGAAACCACCGTCAAAGGAACCGTCGAAGAACTGAAGCTCGTTCCGCCCACCGGCCCCAAGCCCGTCGCGTACCTGCTCACCAGGACCGGACCCGACAAAGACAAGGACACGGTCGAGATCTTTCTCTGTCCCAAGAAATTCCTCGACGACATGGGCATCGCCTTCAAGGCCGACGAAGCCGTTCAGGTGACCGGCTCCAAGGTCAAACAGGACGGCGCCGACCTGATCCTCGCCCGCGAGATCCTCAAAGGTGGCGAAACCTTAACTTTCCGCTTTCAGGACGGCAAACCCGCCTGGTAGCGGTGGAATCAAGCGGGCTGGCCCCACATTAACGTCACCCATGAAGCTGCCCCACGCTTCATGCTTTCTGCGGGATGGGATCCCTCTTGCGCATCCAGACACCCCACGTGACCGGCCCGGCCTCCTCGTTGCTCATCGGACGGCCCGCCATCTTGAGGGCCAGCTTGATCTGCCCGTGATGGTAGCCCTCGTGCCAGATCATGTGCTGCAGCAGCAGGATCGGGTGGTCGTAGTGAAGTTTCATCTCCCGGCCCGCTTCCACCCTGCTCTTTACCGCGTCCCGAACTGCCTGGGCGCTGTCGTTCAGCATCTGCGCAATGCGGCCTGCGTCGCGCTCGGCCACCCACTCTTCCTCAGGCACGATTCTGGCGAACTCCGGAGCGTCTTCGGAGACGAACACAAGCCGTACATAGTGAATATGTGTAAACAGCTCCGCGACCGATGGGCTCCCCTCCATCGCCCTGACCTCCAGCCCGCCCGCCGGAAGGGCGCCCAGCAGGTTGACCTGGATCGTGTTGTTCCGTTCCCATGAATCCAGCAGAGCCTCAAGCAGCCGTTGCTCTGGTTTATTCGACAATATCCGCTCCTCGTTTGAGTTTGTTGACGCGAAAATTGTAACCGGTTTCTCGTTTTTGACTTGTCATCCTGAGGCGCGCGCCAAGCGCGCCGAGGGACCTCCGCAACTGATGGCGTCACCAGTGCAGTCGTAAGGACTTAGACCTCTGAACTAACGTCACTTGCGGCCCTTCTTCCTTGGTAGTGAAATTCGGTTTATGAAAAAGCTGTGCGCCCTAGTCGTCATCTTTCTGCTAGCGACCTCCAGCGTGGCAGCCGACCTCGCCACTTCATTCAAGCAAGCTGTCGCGCTGGGAGATGCACAAGATAAGGGCCGCGCAACACGGATCTATGAGAAGATTGATCTGACGCCGTACTACCAACAAAAATACTGGCCTGTCTTTCAGGCTTGCTTAAAGTCGACGGAACACCCCGATACGTCGCCGTTCTCCTTCGTTGTGGCCATCGGAAGCGATGGTCGTGTCATGCGGTTCTACACCGATCACGAAACCAACATTCTTGCGTGCGTGCGGCCAACGCTCCAAAAAGACGAATTTCCCCACCCGCCATTCGCCCCTTACTACATGCACGTGTCAATGAGCTTTTCTGAATAAATAAGACTTTGGAGCTGGCTGCCCCACCCTTCGTGGTTTTCGAAGGGTGGGCACCTCGCCGCTGACACCGGGAGATTTTTCCACCGAGCTCCGGAAGCGTGGGGCAGCCAGCTCCAACTCCCTCCTGACTTGTCATCCGCTTGTCACCCGCGCCGCGCGGTCGTACGATAGCGCCGTCAATCGGCAACCTGCTACAAATGCATCCTGCCGTTTCTCATCAGGAGGACTTCGTGCTCGACCGCCGCAGTTTTCTCCATCACGCCGCCGCTGGATTCGCCGCTTCCATCGCACTGCGCAACAACTTGCTCGCGCAAGTCGAGAAAGCTCCACCGCTTCCCGATCACTCCCTGCTCGACAAGAATGAAGACGCGTATTGGGCCGAGATGCGCAAGCAGTTCCTCATCCCCGAGGACGAGATCTATCTGAACAACGGCACCGTCGGCTCGAGTCCCGCGCCCGTGCTGCGCGCGGTTTTCGACGGATACTACTCGACCGAAAAGATGGATCAGCAGGATCCGGAAGACTATCCCATCTGGGGATACGCCGCGTGGAACGAGTTCCGCGATCCGCTCGCCGAATTTGTCGGCTGCAAGCGCGACGAGATCGCCCTGCTGCGCAACGCCACCGAAGCCAACAGCTACATCGCCAACGGCATCGACATGAAGCCCGGCGATGAAGTGCTCATGACCGATCAGGAGCATCCCGGAGGCGAGCATCCCTGGGACGTGAAGGCCAAGCGCTACGGCATCGTGATCAAGAAGGTAACGCTTCCGCGCCCGGTGAAAGACGCAGCGCAGGTGCTCAACCTATTTAACGACGCCATCACGCCGCGCACCCGCGTGCTCTTCTTCAGCCACATCACCACGTTCTCAGGAGTGGTGCTGCCAGCGAAAGAACTCGCGGCCTTGGCGCGCGCGAAAGGAATTCTCTCCGCCGTCGACGGCGCGCACGTCATCGGCATGATGAAGCTCAACGTGCACGACATTGGCTGCGACATGTACTCGTCGAGCCCGCACAAATGGCTGATGGCGCCCAAGGGCACGGGATTTCTCTACGTGCGCGACGAAGTGATCGACCGCCTCTGGAACACGATCGCCACCGAAGGCTGGGACGACACCAAGATCCGCGCCGAACGCTTCCAGCGCATCGGCAGCTCAAACGTCCCAGCGCTGTGGGGATTGCGCGCCTCAATCAAGCTCGCGAACGACATTGGCCTGGAACGCATCGAGCGCCGCCATCGCCAGCTCGCCGACTACACTCTCGATGAGATGAAGAAGCGCGGCGCCGAGTCATGGACCTCGCCGGACGCAGCCCTGCGCTGCGCCATCGTCAGCGTGAATGTTCCCCCAGTCCCGCGCATGGATCTCGAGAACTGGATGTGGACGACGCACAAAATCCGCATCCGCGGCGGCGACCCAAACAAGCTCCGCCTCTCAACCCCGTACTATCTGCAGAAGAAAGATATCGACCGCTTCCTGGCGAAGTTCGACGAGTACAAACGGGAGAAGAAAATGGCCTGATGTGTCTATGGTCATCTCGACTTGACCACGTCTGTTAGAATGTGTCTATGAAGACCATTCCTGCGGCGACATTCAAGGCCCAGTGCCTAACCTTGATGGAGGACGTGCGCTCCACCAAGCGCCCGCTCGTTATCACCAAGCGCGGCAAACCGGTTGCGAAACTGGTCCCCATCGAGGAACCTAAGGACGACTTCATCGGCAGACTGAAAGGCGTATTTGAGGTGGTCGGCGACCTCGATGCCGATCCGCCGGAGGAGTGGGAGTCCGCGTTTTGATTCTGCTGGACACTCACGTCCTGTTCTGGGCGGTAGACAATTCGAAGTCTCTTTCGCGACCAGCCGCTTCCGCCATCCGCCGCGCTCGCCGGCAGGGCGGGATCGCAATCTCCGCCATCAGCGTTTGGGAGCTTGCTTCCCTGCTGGCGCGCGGACGCATTCGCCGCTACGGCACGCTGGAATCCTCGCTCAACCTGCTGATCGAAGGAGTCACCGTTCTGCCGATCACACCGGAGATCGCTGCCTTGGCTGCCCAGTTCCCGCCTGACTACTCTGGCGACCCCGCCGACCGCATCATCGGCGGCACGGCTCGCGCCGAGGGCCTGACCCTCATCACTCACGACGAGAAAATTCGCCGCAGCCCGCTGATCAAGACCGTGTGGTAAACGCGGGCTGGACACCCGCGCCACACTCAACTAGTCGTAGTACTCCAGCCCCAAATGCGTGATCAGCTCTTCCCCCTTCAAGTGCCGTAGCGTGTTCTTCAGCTTCATCAACTGAATGAACAAATCATGCTCCGGATACAGGCCCGGAACCGTCATCGGCGACTTGAAGTAGAAGCTGAGCCACTCCTGAATTCCCAGGCCCTTCAATTCTGAGCAGCGCTGCGCGAGGTCGAGGAACAGAACCAGGTCGAGCACGATCGGCGCGGCCAAAATCGAGTCGCGGCAGAGGAAGTCGACCTTAATCTGCATGGGATAGCCGAGCCATCCGAAGATGTCGATGTTGTCCCAGCCTTCTTTGTTGTCCCCGCGCGGCGGGTAATAGTTGATGCGGACTTTGTGGAATATGTTCCCGTAGAGTTCGGGATAGAGCCCGGGCTGCAGGATGTGCTCCAGCACTCCCAGCTTCGACTCTTCCTTGGTCTTGAACGAACCCGGATCGTCGAGCACCTCGCCGTCGCGGTTGCCCAGAATGTTGGTCGAGTACCAGCCGCTCAG